>FUFK010039110.1_pt1 | contig 53903 bp, 60 predicted proteins | sample 1021851 | NCBI WGS metagenome assembly FUFK01 (sample SAMEA51879418, study PRJEB19060) | metagenome | reverse complement strand
TTTTCTCGCAGGACCTTCAAAGCCATCCCATAGCTCTCCAGCTAATTTTGCTAGGGCCATACCTGAATTTTCATCAATTACTTTCTTTAAATCATCACTTAGAGACTCGTATTTTGCTTTATTCATTAGGAACAAAAATGGAGTTGTATATAATCCCCTATCACCACTAACCTCTGTATGAGCCTTGGTTAGTTCATGAAGTTTAAAGGAGGGCATAATTTCCCAAGGNACAACCATTCCATCNATAACACCTTTTGACAAAGAAGGAGCAACTTTTGGTACGGGCATTCCTACAGGTGTAGCACCTAACCCCTCTAACATTTTGCTAATAACACGAGTAGGACCACGCATCTTAAGTCCATTTAAATCATCTACAGATTTGATTAATTTGTCTTTAGTGTGAATTTTTCCAGGTGCGTGTACATGTACAGCTAAGATTTTATAGTCTTTAAGATCTTCAGCACCAACGGTTTCTACAAATTCTTGTGCAGCTTGTGAAGTAGCTAAAGAGGATGCTGCCATAAATGGTAAATCAAAAACCTCCAATCTTGGAAATCTTCCTGGTGTATAGCCAGCNACAGTCCAAATCAAATCCACAACACCATCTCTCACTTGATCTACAAGCTGAGGAGGAGCACCACCCAATTGCATTGCTGGATAAATTTCTACTTTAATTTTTCCTCCAGAATCTTTTTCTATTTTATCTCCCCAAGGCTTTACAAATTTAGCATTTGAATTTGCAGGCATTGGTGGAAATGAATGAAATTTTAATACTACTGTTTCGGCAAATAATGAATTTGACAAAATAATAGAAAAAAAACAAATAAGAAAATAAGTTTTTATATTTTTTAACAATTTTACCTCCCAAAATTTAAAATATTAATATTTAAACTTTTTCAGGATAAATTAATCAAGCTTTATTTTAAATTCATCCATTAAATCATAAATGCTATTATAATTATCAGCTCTTGTAATAGTGGCTATATATTTATCCGGTCGAATAAAAAATGCCTTATTTAACTGTCGATTGTATTGATAACTACATAAGGTTTTTGATGCATCTCTTACAATCTTAAAAGTGGTTTGTACCGGATTAATACATTCTGGTGTGATACCAAGAATATTAATATTTTTGGTTTTAAATTTTTTTATTAATTTATTCGAAATAAAGTTTTGTGGCAAATTAGAATAAATAATAATAAAAAAATTGTTACCTAAAATTTCATCTAACAAAAATTGGTTTCCTTTAAAATCGTCAACTATAGGTTGTGGAAATAATTGTCCTATCAATTCATTTTCATACTTATTATTTGTTTTCCATAAAAAACCCTCNNTAAAAGACGGTTTAGGCTTGAATCTCATTTGGAAAATATAATCCTTAGCTGGTTTATAGTAGGAAATAAGATAAAAAAATAATCTTGTTAAAGTACCCAAAAACTTATTTTTAGGATTTAATACTCTTCCCATTAATAAAGAGATTTTTATCATCTGTGCAATATGGTGTTTTCTTTCTTTCTCATAAGAATTTAAAATTTTTGGGTTATTACTATTAATTGCAAAAGCTAACTTCCAAGATAAATTTAGTGCATCTCGTACTCCACTATTCATGCCTTGTCCTGCAAAAGGCGGTGTTTGGTGAGCAGCATCTCCAGCTAACAAAATCTTTTTTTCAAACCAGCAATTGGCTATTAAAGCATTAAATGTATAAACACATTTTCTTCTTATTGAGGAATAATCGTTTTCACCTTTTTGAGTTAACAATTGCTTTATAAAAACAAAATTCAGACAATCTTTTTCATTCTCTGATTTATGTAACTTAAATTCATAACGTCTTATTCCACGTGGCCCTGGCAAAGTAATACATGGCCTTCGAACATCACAAAATACTTGAGTGTGTCTAAATTTGTTTGAAGAATTAAACAAATCTAAGATTAACCACTTCTCTTTGTAACTTGAACCTACTAATTTTATATCTAAAAGCTTTCTAAGGATAGAGTTGGCGCCATCGCAACCAACAATAAATTTAGAGTTTATTTGAAATTTATTTTTTTTACTAATGACCTTTGAACAAACCATATCTTTTTTCTGATAAAAATTTAAAAATTTAGTATCAAAAAAAACATTAACCTTATATTTAACCAATAAATTCTTTAATAATAAATCTTCTAAGTCTGGTTGATCAAAACTATTCCTTTTAGGAAAACCGTATAGTTTTGAAGATGGATTAATTGTTGCAAAAATTCTACCATTTGGAGAAATATAATATGAACCACAATTAAGTGATATTTTATTTATAAATTGATTTATTAATCCTAATGATTGAATTACCCTTAATGACTCATCATCGATAGAAACTGCTCGAGGTTCTTTGACTGTTGATGAATTTTTTTCAATTAATATGTTCTTTATATGGTGAGATGCTAATAAATTTGATAAAAATAAACCTGTAGGCCCCGCTCCCACAATTAATACATCAGTAGAACATTTTTTCATTATGGACTAATTTAAAATATCACTTTCATTCATAACAAAATTCTTTAAGATTCCGACTTCTGAAATTTCAACTTCAATTTTATCACCACTCTTTAAATACAAAGGTGGATCTCTTCTGTCACCTACTCCTCCTGGAGTTCCAGTAACAATTACATCACCAGTAGATAAACAATTAAACGAAGAACAATAAGAAATAATTCTGGGAATATCAAAGATCAATTGATCTAAAACTGCATCTTGTACCACAGCATCATTTAATCTAGTTTGAATTTTTAAATTCTTATAATTTTCAATTGTTTCCCTAATAACCAAAAATGGTCCGAATGCTCCTGTATATGGAAAATTTTTTCCAGGAGTAAATTGACTTGTATGTCTCTGCCAATCTCTAATACTTCCATCATTATAACAAGAATACCCTGCTATATGATCCATTGCAGAATCTTCAGATATATATCTTCCACCTTTTCCTATAATTACAGCCAATTCGCCTTCAAAATCAAACCTATCTGAAGCATTAGGTTTTACTAAAAATTGATTATGTGCAACTTGCGTATCTGGAAATCTTGTAAAAATAGTTGGATAGCCTGAAACTTCTCTTTTTGTTTCAATTCTATGTTTTTCATAATTCAAACCAATACAAAGTATTTTATTAGGCCTGGGAATTACTGGTAAGAAGGTAATATCAGAATAAGAGAAATCAACAGGATGATTAACGAATTTTTCTAAAAAGTCATGGCCAAAAAATGTTAAAAAGTTAATTATTGTTTTAGCTGGCAGTTTATTTTTTAATCTTTCTCCCAGATCAATTAAGCCATTTGATTTACCTATTCCAAAGCTTACTTCACCCTTTCTAGAGTAACTTAAAAGTTTCATTTTATCCTCATCAAATTTTGAACTACACCCTTAAATAACTTTTTCCCCATAAATTAAGCGTTCTTGCATCATGTGGCCAATCTAAAAATTTTCTATTTTTAATTAACTCTAACTCAGCTGATAATTCAATTTTATTTCCATCACAATCCTCAAAAAANACAAAAAGATTATTTCCTGGACCATGTCGACCTGGACCCCAGAATAGTTTTAATCTCCTTTTTGAGATATAATCACACCAATCTCTAATTAATTTCCACTTTCCTACTTCATAACTATGATGATCAATCCCAACATTTTTTGCCTTAAAGCAGGCTAGGCTATGGTGTTCTTTATTTGATCTAAAAAAACATGTTGTAATCACACCATTTTTGTTAATTACTCGATCTGAAATAGCAAATCCTAATTTTTTATGATAAAAATCAATAATTTTTTTTACATTTAGAGATTGCAAAGTTAGATGTTGGAGAGGCGCATGATATTTATTTTTTTTTGACCAACGTTTTAAAGGTACTCCAAAAACAATCTTATTGTTATCAGGATCATAAATAGAAAAGGAACTTTTTTCTAAATATATTGAACTATACTCCTTAATTTTGATTTTTTCAGATAAAACCCTTTTTCTTATTTTGTTTAATTCTTTTTCAGACTTACAACCAAATGCAGCAAAAGATAGTTTATTTTTTATTCCTTTTTTAAAAATTAATAGTCGATTTGGTCCAAAACAATGCCATTCACTGTTAGAAACACAATTCTTTTTCATCATTAAATTTTTTGAATAAAATTCAGCTATTTTTTTTGGGTTTGTACTTTCTATAGCAATATGATCAAGAAATACTTTAGATTTTAAAATTGTGTCATGCATTAATTGTAATTTTTAAATAGATAAATATTATATAAATCCTAAGACTATAATTAAAAAAAAAAAATGAAAACAAAAAATCTTAAAACACAAGTNGTTATAATTGGAGGTGGACCATCAGGTTTATTATTATCTCAAATTCTAATGAGACAAAATATTGATACCATAATTCTTGAAGCACAGTCACGGGAATATGTCTTAAAAAGAATTAGAGCAGGAGTGCTTGAGCATGGTTCAGTAGAGCTCCTAAAAAATGCAGGTGTTGGAGAAAGAATATTTTGTGATGGAAAAAAACATGATGGATTTATAATATCATCTGGGGAGGATAGTTTTAGAATTGACTTATCTACTACGACTGGAAAATCAGTATATGTATATGGACAAACAGAAGTAACCATCGATCTTTATAAGGCACAGGATAAACTAAATGCTNAAATATTTCATAATGTAGAANAGGTGAAAATTTCTGAACTAGACTCAGATGCATCAAAAGTACGCTTTAATTACTTAGATCAAACTTACGAAATTACATGTGATTTTGTTGCAGGCTGTGATGGTTCTATGGGAATAAGCAAAAATTATATTCCAGATAAAATAAAAAAAAGTCATATTGTTAATTATCCATTTTCATGGCTCNAGTNTATNATTCAAATACAAAACCTGTTAATCACGAACTTATTTATGCTAGTCACAAAAGAGGATTTGCATTGGCTTCAATGAGAAATGAAAAATTATCTCGTTATTATATACAAACTCCTAATACAGATAAAATTGAAGATTGGCCAGACGAGTTATTTTGGAAAGAACTAATTAAAAGATTACCCAAACATTACAGTACAAATATTGAAATAGGAAAATCTATTGAAAAATCAATAACTAAACTTAGAAGCTTAATCTTAGAACCAATGCAATGGCATAATTTATTTCTAGCTGGTGACGCCGCTCATATTATGCCACCGACGGGTGCAAAGGGTCTGAATTTAGCATTTTCAGATATTTTTTATCTGTCGGATGGTTTNATAAACTATTATTCTAAAGGTTCANTAAATAAANTGAATAATTATAGTCATAGAGCTTTAAAAAGAGTTTGGAAAACTGTAGAATTTAGTAAATGGATGACAAGCATATTACATAATTTAGATGATGATAATAAATTGATAAATAAACTTAATAAAAGAGAATTACAAAAAATCAAAAAGTCAGAAAATGCTCAAAAAATAATTGCTAATCAATATGTAGGTTTACCTTACTAACAATTATAATGTTTTAAAAAAAGCATATNTANAATAATTTTTTCTATATAACTTTAAGTTTAACATTCTCTAATTTTGGTTCCAATAATTATCATACCAAGTTTTCTTGATTTGTATTAATTATTTCTTTGGGAATAGAACGTTTTTTAGTTCCATAAACTAGATATCTTTAAAAGATCATATATAAAATTTAAGTTCTCAGAGGTATATCTAAAATTTGTCTAGCCTCTTTCCAATTAGCAACTGGTCTTTCATATTTCGAACAAATTTCTTTTGTTAAAAATACTAGTTCAGCATTTGAAGAAGCTAACTGAAGTTTACTTGTTCTTATATTGTCTTCCATTCCAGTTCTAGTGTGCCCTCCAAGCTCAATCGACCATTCATTTATTATTTTTTGATATTTTCCTATCCCTGCAGCACACCAATTAGCTGATGGCATCAATCTTTTTACAGTTTCTATATAAAACTCAAAAACTTGACGGTCAACAGGCATAGCATTTTTAACCCCCATTACAAACTGTATGTAGGGTTTACCTTTTAGTTTATTATTTTTAAATAATTGAGAAGCTTGAAAAATATGAGATAAATCAAAAGCTTCAATTTCAGGAACTATTTTATATCTTATCATCTCTGATGATAACCAATCAATTAATTCAGGAGAATTTTCGTATACTCTATTAGGAAAATTATTAGAACCGACTGTTAATGATGCCATGTCTGGACAATGAGGAAGCATATAGCCTCTTTCTTTGCCAGAACCAGACCTTCCNCCAGTAGAAAACTGAATTATCATTCCTGGGCAATATTTAGTAATTCCATCTTTCAGCTTTTTAAACTTTATTGGATCTGAAGATACACTACCATCATCATTCCTAACATGACAATGCACTATACTTGCACCAGCTTCAAAAGCCTGTTGAGTACTTTCTATTTGCTCATTTACAGAAATAGGAATATTNGGATTGTTTTTCTTAGTAGGGACAGAACCTGTAATAGCCACACAAATTATGCAAGGATTTTTATTTATCNTTTTACTCATTTTTTAAACATTAAAAAAAATAGTTTCTTTATCTCCCTGAAGATAAATGTTGAATTCATACTTATACTTTTCAATATTAACTGCAAACAAAGATTGAANGTTATTATTATTAGTTAATTTTTTTAAATTTCTATCTAACTTATTTAGAGCATTTTCATCACTAAAATACATACATGTATAAAGACCAAGATTTATTCCCCTTGCTACTATCCATAACCAAATGTGTGGGGCTAAAATTTCACTTTTATTTAATTGGACTATTCCTGGTTTAATAGTATTAAATTTCCAAAGCCCAGTATTAAAATCACAACTTGTTCTACCCCAATTACTAAAATTTTTATCATATTTATTTTTTTTTGTTAATCTTGATTGATAATTTCCATTTGCATCCACCTGCCATATTTCAACAAGTGCATCTTTTAGTACTTCATTATTACCATCATATATTTTACCAGATATTTCTATACGTTTACCTTTGGTTTTTTCTGATAAAATTAGATTATTTAATTCCCTTGAGAAAGAAGAATTTATTCCAACTTTTTTAGGTAGAAAACCAATGTGCAAATATGGGCCTGCAGTTTGACTTGGTGTTTGTTTTAATTTTTTTTTTGTACTCATTATAAATTATTTACTTTTCTCAAATGGAATAGATTTGTCTCCTCTTAAAATGATATTAAATTGATAAGCTATATATTCCATATGAATAGATTTATTTATATCAAGTTTTGAAATTAATGAATCAAGAGCCTTTGTATTATTTATAGACTGAGCAATTGGACATTTTGCAATAAGAGGATCACCTTCAAAATACATCTGAGTAACGAGCCTTTGCAAAAAACTTAATCCAAAAATTGAAAAATGTATGTGAGCTGGTCTCCAATTATTTCCACCATTCGGCCACGGGTAAGCTCCTGGTTTTATAGTTTTAAAATAATAATTACCATTCTCATCTGTTAAACAACGGCCCCAACCTCCAAAATTTGGATCCAATGGAGCATTATATGTATCTCCACTATGTCGATATTTACCACCTGAATTAGCTTGCCATATTTCAATAAGGGAATTAGGAATAGGCTTTGAATTTTCATCAAGTAGCTTACCGTAAACAACAATTCTTTCTCCAATTGGTTCATTATGCTTATTAAAATTTTTTGTTAAGTCATTATCCAACAAACCTAAGTCATTTTTATCCAATACATTACCATAAAGATCACTTATTATCGTGTCTATTGATACCAAATGTTTTTTTGGGGATCTCAAAATTGAAGACTTATAGTCAGGAAAATAAGATTTTGGATGAATATTTTCATCAATAGGATAAAAAGAATTATGTAAATTCTTATCAAAGAAATCCATTATTTATTTCCATCCTTTTAATTCTTCTTTAATTAACTTAATTGCCGAATTTGCCCTTGGTATTCCTGCATATACAGCAACATGCATCATGACCTCCATTATATCTGAAGGTGATGTTTTAGTATTTTTGCATGCATTTAAATGTAATTTGAACTCATCTAGATTTCCTTGAGATGCCAGTATGGCCAATGTAATGATTGATCTCTCTCTTTTTGTAAGATTGTCATTNGACCAAACATTTTCCCATACATATTCTGTTATGAATTGTTGAAATTTTTTATCAAATTTTGTAATATTTTTTTTTACAGCATTTAGATAATTGGCTCCTAAAACTGCTTTTCTTGTTTTCATCCCCTTTTTAAATTTTGTATTCATAAATTCTCCATAATTTTATAAAAGAAAATTTTTAATAATTTTAGCAAATTCATCTGGGTTATCAACACATGGCAAATGACCAGAATTTTTTATTACATGAAATTTACTATTTTTTATAAGATTGGCTGTGGATTGAACTTGTTCTGGAAGTGTTGATAGATCATTGGACCCAACTAAAACTAATGTAGGATTTTTAATTAATTGAGNACTCATAGATAAGTCAGCTTCTTTAATTGCTTCACAACATTCAATGTAACCCTGAATTGAAGTAGTATTTAACATGTTTTTAAAAATTTGAATTTCGTTCAAGTTTGAAAGAATAAAACTTTTTGAAAACCACCTTTCAATAATGAAGTCTGAAATTCCAATTATACCTTTTTTTTTCAACAGCTCTATTCTTTCATTCCAAATATCGTAATTACCAATTTTTACTGCTGTATCACATAAAATTAATTTATTAATTAAGTTTGGTTTTATAGAGGCAAGTTTCTGACCAATCATACCGCCGATTGATATCCCAACAAAATTAACCTTTTTAATTTTTAAATGCTCTAAAAGATCAGAAATATCTAAAGCCAAGTCCTCAATAGAAATTTTTGAAATTGGCTTATTTGAGAGTCCATGTCCCCTTTTATCATAAGTTATAACTCTAAAATAATCCGTAAAATGACATAAAATTTTATTCCAAAGTCTATTATCCGTACCTAAAGAATTTGAAAAACAAATAACCTCATCATGATGAGAACTATAATCTTCATAATAAATAACAGTTTTTCCATTATTAAAAAAATTCATAATCTTAATTTTAACTATAAATCAAAATATTTATAGAAAATTATTTTTTTTTTTTAAATTTATGTATTATTTTATTATGAGCAAAAAACTTATACTTATTAGACATGCCAAATCTTATTGGGGTAAAAAAGGTCGTTTATTTTTTGAAGGAAATGATCATGATAGACCTTTGAATACAAGAGGAAAAAAAAATGCCAAATCAATGAGCCAGTATTTTATTAGAAATCAAATAAGCGTTGATTATATATTTTCATCTAGTGCAAAAAGAGCAACTGAGACCTTAAGCTATTTTAATAAGAAAGACATAACCAAATTGGGTTATAATACTTGTGAAGAATTATACACTTTTCAATTTTATGATTTGATAAAGTTTATCAAAAAAATTGATAATAAATATGATAATATAATATTAATAAGTCATAATCCTGGTATACAAGATTTTTGTTTGGAGTTTATCCTAAATCAAGAAAATAATATATTCTTTAATTATTTAAAAACAAAATTTCCAACTTGTGCTGCTGCAATCTTATTATCTAATACCAAAGAATGGGATAATATTGATAAAAAAGGATTTAATTTGAAAAATTTTATTATCCCAAAATCAATTAGTGACTAAATTATGCCGTTATTGTATCTTAAANTAATAANTTCTATTTATTTATTTATTTNAGATTATGATNCACACATCATACATTAAAAATTATAACATAAATCATTTTTTTAAAGTAGATTATATTTCATACTTAATCCCTACACTGATTTTATTTAAACTTATTATACTATTTATTTCTAGCAATTTTGCATTAGGCTTTGATACCACTGCTAAATCAGCAATTGTTTATGATGAAACAACTAAGTCAATACTTTTTGAGAAATATGCAGATAAGCCTCTTCCTCCTGCATCTATGTCAAAATTAATGACATTACTACTAACATTTGAAGCATTAGAAGAAAAAAGAATTAATCTTTCTACTAAATTTAGGGTTTCAGAAAAAGCTGCTACTAAAGGTGGATCAACTATGTTTTTAGAAAAAAATCAACAAGTGAGTGTTGAAGATTTAATAAAAGGAATAAGCATAGTTTCAGGTAATGATGCATGTATTGTTATTGCAGAAGGACTCAATGGCACTGAAGAGAGTTTTGTAAAAAGAATGAATTTAAAAGCCAAGGATATTGGCTTAACAAACTCAAACTTTAATAATTCAACTGGTTGGCCTTCACCTGGTCATGTTATGAGTGTAAGAGATCTTTTAAAAATTGCTATTTTGTTAAGAGAAAAATATCCAAATTATTATAATTATTTTTTAGAAACTGAATATACATGGAATGAAATCTCACAACCTAACAGAAACCCACTACTTAATTTGAACCTTGGAGTTGATGGTTTGAAAACTGGACATACAACTGAAGCTGGATACGGTTTAGTTGCTTCTAGTGAATTAGGTGAAAGAAGAGTAACTTTTGTAATTGCAGGTACTAATTCAAAAGAAGAAAGAAAATTAGAAGGTGAAAAATTACTTCAATGGGCATATAGAGATTTTAAAATTGTTGAAATCTTCCCTGAAAATCATTTTTTAGGNAAGGCACCCGTTTGGATTGGAAGTCAAGATTTTGTCGAATTAAAAACTAATAGCAAAATTCAAGAGCTGCTACCTTATGGAAAATTAAATGAAATTAAGGCTGAATTGCATATTATGAGCCCTATATCCGCTCCAATAAAATATAATGAAAAACTTGGAACTCTTAAAATATTCATACCCAGTTTCATTGAAGGACAAGATAACCGTATTGTTGAATACCCTATTTACAGTAGTTCTGAAATTGATAAAGGAGGGTTTTCTAAAAAATTCATAGCAGCATTGAAAGTTAGCTTTTCTAAAATATACCAATTTGTTAAATTTGAAAAATATTTGAATTGAAAATTAGGTTTTAATTTGTCAGGTAAATTTATTACATTGGAAGGTATAGACGGTTCAGGTAAAACCACACAAGGTATATTTTTAAAAAACAAATTAAAAGAATTTGGTAAAGACGTTCTTTTTACAAGAGAACCCGGTGGAGTAAAAGGAGCTGAAGAAATAAGAAACCTTTTAGTCCAGGGTGAAAAAGATCGTTGGTCAAATATAACTGAGATTCTACTTTTTTTTGCCTCAAGACGGCATCATTTGGAGAAAGTACTACTTCCAGCCATTAATAAGGGAAAAGTTGTAATATGCGATAGATTTACTGATAGTACCATCATCTATCAAGGAAGAGAAAATGTTCATTTAAAAAAAATAATTATCGAATTAAACAAATCTGTTATTGGGATTGTACCCGATTTAACGTTAATTATAGATATAGATCCTACTAAATCTTTAAATAGAGGTTTAAGTAGAAAATCTAATGAAATGCGTTTTGAAACATTTGGTTTAGAATTTCAAAATAATGCAAGAAATGGCTATATTTCGTTAGCTAAAACAGAAAAAAGGTATCAATTAATTGATGGTAATAATAGTAAAGATAAAGTCCATCAGATGATATGGAACAAAGTCAGTAAATTTTTAAGTTTAAAATTATAACTTCATATAATGTCAGAATTAGAAGCAGATAAATTACTTAATGTTCCTCATCCTAGAACAAATAAAAAGATGTTTGGCCATGAATCATCAAAAAATATATTCATCAAAAGTTTAAAAAAAAATAANTTGCATCATGCGTGGTTAATNCATGGACCAAAAGGCGTAGGAAAAGCCACACTTGCATGGAAAATAACAAAATTATTACAAAATGGGCTACATAATTTTGATCAAATAGAAGAGGAAAATAAATTATCTCTGACATCTCGCAGAATAGAAGCTCTATCTGAGCAAAGTGTTTTATTATGTAGGAGACAATTCGATAAAACCAAAAAAAAATTACTACAAGAAATATCAGTCAATGAAATAAGAAAGATTAATCATTTTTTTTCTTTATCTAATACTATATCCAAATATCGAATAGTAATCATTGATAATATAAATGAATTAAGTATTTCTGCTTCTAATGCCTTACTAAAATTGTTAGAGGAACCACCTTTAGACGGTATTTTTATTTTAATTTGTGAAAATAAGAGATCTGTTCTTCCTACAATTATTTCGAGATGTAGAATTTTAGAATGTAATTCTCTTGATTTTAAGAACTTTGAAAAAGGAATGTTATCTATATATGACAAAAGAAATGTTTCATCTGAAAATTTAAATCAGTTATTTGAATTGTCAGGTGGTTCAATTGGCAAATCTATTGAAATATTTGATAATAATGGCTTGGAAATTTTTAATAAATTAATAAATATTTTAANTTCTGATAATGAANAACAATTAGAAAAATTTTGNGAATTGNTATTATTTCGCCATAATTTTGANACAGCAAAAGAATACCATAAATTTTTATTTGANTTCGTATTATATGCANTTGCTCTAATNNGCAAATCTTTAGTGANTAAAAAAAANTCTTCTTTANTTAANCTTAANTTAAAAAANGAANNTAANCATNATNAAGACTACTTTTCATATTCACTTCTTCATTCAATCATATTAAAAGACTTAAATAATGCATTAGAAGTAAATTTAAACTTATCAGATTTATTATTCACCTCAGTTTTAAAAATTATTAATATTAATAAAAATATTTTAAAATTATAATTATTTATAAGGGAAATGGGTTGACCATTGAAAATAGTAGATAGCCATTGTCATCTGGATTTTGATAAATTTGATGAAGATCTTGCAGATGTTATTGAACGTGCAAAAAAGTCTGGAGTCTTCAAGATTTTAACTATTTGTACAAAAAAAGAACAATTAATTAAAAATATCAATATATGTAATCGTAATAAATTTATTTTTTTTGCCTATGGTATGCATCCTCTTAATATTGGAAAAGAAGAAATAAAAATTTCAGAAATTGAAAAAATTTCGAATAATAATAAAATGATTGCTATTGGGGAAACTGGTCTAGATTATTTCTATAATAAAGATAATATAANGTTACAAAAAAAAAGCTTTATTGATCATATAGAACTTTCAAAGAAAACAAATTTACCCCTAATAATTCATTCTAGGGATGCTGATAAAGATATGGAACAAATACTAAAAACTGAATATTTGAAACAACCTTTTAGTGCTGTAATGCATTGCTTTTCATCTGGNCAGTCATTAGCAAATACTGCAATTGAATTAGGNTTCTATTTATCTATGTCNGGAATTATTACTTTTCCTAAAAGTNATAATTTGCGAAATATTTTTTCTAAGGTTCCTATAGATAAAATCTTAGTAGAAACAGATTCTCCTTATCTCTCTCCAGTACCATTTAGAGGAAAAAGAAATGAACCTTCATTCATTTTAAATACTGCAAAAGTAGGAGCCAGTATTTTCTCAATGAGTATTAAAAGATTTAGTGAAATTACATCNAAAAACTTTGATCGTTTATTTAAGAAGGCAATTAATTGAATAATAAAAATAAAGTCCAAAATTTATCATTTACTATTTTAGGATGTGGATCTTCTGGAGGTGTCCCTCGTTTAAGTGATGGTTGGGGTTTATGTGATCCAAATAATGTAAAAAACTTTAGATTAAGATGTTCACTATTGATAACTCATGAAACAAATTCCGGTAAGTCATGGTATTTAATTGATACGAGCCCTGACCTTAGACAACAACTTTTAAATTCAAAAATTAACTATTTAGATGGTGTAATATTTACTCATTCCCATGCTGACCATATGCACGGCATAGATGATTTGAGGATGATATTTTTCAAAAGAAGAAGTCGAATACCTATATGGGCTGATAAATCTACATTACAAAGAATTAATCAATCTTTTCAATATCTTGTAGAACAAGAGCCAGGTACTAAATACCCACCTATACTTACTGCAGAAACAATAACAGGTAACTTTAAATTGATTGGAAACAGTGGTGAAATCTTAGTAGAACCTATTAAAGTGAAGCATGGAGATATTGACGCTTTAGGATTTAAAATAGATAAAATGGCTTACATCCCAGATATCTCAGATTTTTATCAGGATTCATTATCAAAATTATATAATTTGGATATATTAATTATTGATGCATTAAGAAGGAATCCTCATCCTGCTCATTCTCACTTAGAAAATACATTAAATTGGATAGCAGAATTAAAGCCCAAAAAAGCAATTCTAACAAATATGCATAACGATCTAGATTANGAAACTGTAAAAAATGAAACTCCTGCTAATGTNANTCCTGCATATGACGGAATGGTTATCAATTTTCAAAATTGATAGATGATACAAGCAATTTCAACTGTAATTATCCCAGTATTCATNATAATTNCCTTTGGATATTTTTCNACTGCACTACATTTTNNTAAAATTAATGAAATNCAATTTTTAACAAGNTTTGCNCAAAATATTGCTTTACCATGCTTATTATTNATAANTATTTANGATNTAGATTTATATACGGTATTTAATATTAATCTCCTTCTAACCTTTTATATTTCAGCAAGTATTTGTTTTTGTTTGGGNGTTNTAGGAGGNTANTATTTTTTTTTAAAAAATNTAACAAGNTCAATACCAATTGGNTTTTGTTGTTTATTTTCTAATTCCCTTTTACTGGGATTACCTATCACTGAGTTGGCATTAGGCAGTGAATCATTAAAATCCAACTATATCATTGTCGCTTTTCATGCACCCTTTTGTTATTTGCTTGGAATTTCTGTTATGGAGATATCAATTAATGATAATACAAAATTAATCCCAGCTATTAAAAAAATTATTAAATCTATAATATCTAATGCCTTAACAATAGGTATTATTTTAGGATTTTCATTTAATATCTTGAAAATAAATATTCCTGAATATTTAATTGACGCTTTAGCCCTTCTTGCAAAGGCAGGCATCCCTATAGCACTTTTTTCATTAGGTGGGATTTTAACACAATACAAAGATAAAGTTATTAAATGTATACCAAATTCACTAATGATTGCTTTAATCTCATTAATTTTTCAACCATTAATAACAATCTATTTTGGAAGAAATATTTTTATTATTTCTGAAGAAGAACTGAAAAGTGCTGTAATTACAGCTGCGATGGCACCAGGGGTCAATGCATTTATATTTTCAAATATGTATAAAAAATCTACTGAAATAGCTGCAAGTTCTGTAATTTTATGTACTATTTTATCAATTATTTCTAGTGCTCTTTGGATATCTTATATAAAGTAGCTCCAAAAGAAATTTAATTCTTTTGAAGCTACTTTTGAGATAATTAAGCTCTTTGTAAGGGCTGAATTATAATTGAATTTGAACACCCTGTAATAAGGGACGAACCAATACCTTACAGATCGCATAATTAACGTTAGACATTGGACCACCTCCTTTCATTGTTAAAATCAANAATAATTATAACAAAAAATTTTAAACTTTAAACAATTTTTATTTCAAAATTAAAAATTTTCTTGCCATGGTCTTAATTCAATTTCCGATGACCAACAATTTTTTTCTTGTAAAAAAACATTCAAATAATTTTTGGCAATTTCATCAGGATCCAATTGATTATCATTGGTTTTTTGTGACAACGAATTATCCTTTATAATTCCATCAATAATAAAATGACAAATATGAATATTCCTGGGCTGTAATTCTCTTGCTAAAGATTGTGCTAATCCTCGTAATCCAAATTTACCCATTGCAAATGCTGAAGATTTAGCAAAACCTTTTTTAGATGCAGAAGCACCAGTAAAAAAAATACTTCCCTTTCCAAGTTTTAGCATTCTTCTTGTTGNTTCTTGTGCAACCAAGAAACCAGCAAAACATGTTATTTCTATGGCCTCTTTAACATTAATAACATTTAAATCTTCAATCTTACCAGGAAATCGTCTTGATGGATTAAAAATTACTAGGTCCAAATTTCCTAAACTTTTATCAACTTCTTCAAATAGCCTAGTGACATTCTCTGATTTGGATACATCAAACTGAAATAAAGAAGCATTAATTTCACTCGATAAATGTCTAATTTTATTGATATTTCTTGCAACTAGACCAATTTTGTATCCATTTGAATAAAAAATTTTTGCAAGTGAAGAGCTTAAACCTTTTCCTGCACCAACTATTAATACTGAATTTTTCATTTATAAACCTCATTGATAAAGTGTTTCATATGAAATCTAGATTGCTCAATTTTTCTATATGATTTACCTATAGGGCATTCTCTTCTAACTAAACATCCATCAATACATATACTGTTTTTCGATTTTGNTATAAATTGCATACAAGACTTAACATCATATTTATTATTATTTAAAGCATTAACCGGGCAAGCTCTTACACAAGGAGCACTACAGGTCAAACAAGGGCTATTTTTTTTCTNTTGTATATTTAAGTTATTTCTATTTTCAAATGCAATTGCACCTCTAAAAGAAACCATCAATCCTCGACNCTCATGAACTAATAATTTAACAGGGCTTTNCCAAAATTTACCAGTATTCAATGCCCAATCATAAAAGGGTATAATTGGATTATTTTGAAAAGGATAAAATGCAGTACCAGAAAATTTTTTTGCAATACTATCAATTATTCTTTTTGACCATTTATTTAAAGGATTTTTTACTCCAGAGGTGAATTCTTTTGACTTTTTAAATATATCCCAAAAAAAAGGTTCATCTGGTCCNATNAGCATNGCAATNTCATATTTTTTAAGAAATCTNTTATTAAAAANAACAATTCCAAGATTAGTTAAACCAAATTCTTTTAATACTATTTCAATTTTTAATATGTTATTTTTAGTCATATTAAACTCAATTTTTTTCAGTTGNTAAAATTTTGTTGAGAATATAGTAATTAAACACAAAACTAATCANANAAATTAAATTTATTTTAATTAAANCTCTATAATATCTTCCTTCTTAAAATGAGTAAATTAAATATTATTCTTTTATCTGCTAGTCTTATGGCATTAGGTGCTTTTAGTATTGATACAATATTACCAAGTATATCTTATTTGAAAAATGAATTCGATGTATTACCAAAAAACTCTCATTGGATTATTACTTCAGTTTTTATTGGAATTGCGATTGGACAATTAATATTTGGACCAATATCAGATAGTATAGGAAGAAAAAAAACTGCAATTTTAGGTTTAATCATTTTTAGCTTTGGCTGCATATTATCAATAATATCAATAAATTATGTAATGTTTTTATTAACTAGATTTTTGCAAGGATTGGGCTCAGGTGCTGCTGTGGTGATATCAAGAGCGATTGCAAGAGATTTTTTTGAGGGAAGAAAACTAGCTCAAATTATGTCTATAGTTACTACCATATTTATACTTGTACCTGTATTTGCTCCAAGTATTGGACAAATTATAATTTCATTTTCTCATTGGAAGATGATTTTTATATTTATGCTTCTATTATCTATTATGTTAAAATTCTTCATANTATATAAATACTTAGAACAAATGAATTTAGAAATAAATCTTAATTTCAAAGCTACTATTGAAGGCTTTAAAGAGGTATATAAATCTATAATTAGTAGAACTTACACTATTACTGCAGGGTTAGTTTTTGGAATTTTAGTAAGCTTTTTAAATATTGCTCAACCACTTTTTCAAGATCACTTAATGGTAGGTAACAGTTTCGCTCTATATTTTAGCTTAGGAGCTTTATCTGTAGGCATTGGCGCTATTATAAATTCAAGACTTGTTTTAATTTTTCATCCTCAAAAAATAGTTATGCTTTCACTTTATTTAACTGCACTGTGTGCCATATTTTTCTACTTCTTAATTCTATTTAATTTGAAAATAACATCTTTTACTGTAATGTCTTTTTTAATTCCTATTTTTTTTCTTTTTGGATTTTTATTTGGAAATATGAACGCTCTTGCATTAACTCCAATGGGACACATCGCAGGTACAGCATCTGCAGTAATTGGAACAACTAGTATAATAATTGCTATACCAATAGGATCAATTATTGCATATTACTATAAAGGACCTTTAGATAATTTTGTCCAACTTATTATAGTTGTTTCATTAATCAATATTTTCTTATTAAGTAAGGTGAAACATTAAACAATATANATTAAGGATAAAAATNGGTNNGAAAANTAACNCTCATAAATAATTTTTATGGCANAAGNTAAAAAATATTCCANTAGTAGAGTACATTTTNTTANNAAAANCCAAAAAAGATGCATTAANTTATCTTGGTAGTAAACTGTTTCCCATTAAGAATTCATCTACAGCTCTAGCACATTGTCTACCTTCTCGAATAGCCCAAACTACTAATGATTGACCTCTACGCATATCTCCAGCAGTCCAAACTTTATCAAGGTTTGTCTTATAATCAGTTGTATTTGCTAAAACATTTTTCCTATTATCAAGATTTACCTTGGAATCTTTCAATAAACCATCGAATTTTGGAGAAACAAATCCCATAGCTAGAAGGACTAAATCAGCTTTAATATGAAATTCGGAACTTTCTATAGGTTTAAAGTCTTTATCAACCTTTATGCAATGAAGTTTTTTTACATTCCCATTAGCATCGCCTTCAAAGCTTTGTGTCATAACAGAAAATTCTCTATTAGCTCCCTCTTCTTGACTAGAAGATGTTCTCAGTTTTAGAGGCCAATTTGGCCATGTTGATAATTTATCTTCTTTTTCAGGAGGTTCAGGCATTATCTCTAATTGAGTCACTGATATCGCACCTTGTCTAATTGAAGTTCCTATACAATCAGATCCAGTATCGCCGCCACCTATTACTACAACATTTTTTGAGGTTGCTAATATTTCTTCAGGATTTACATAGCTTTCATTACTTACTCTTCTGTTTTGCTGAGGAAGAAAATCCATAGCGTAATGAATACCTTTAAAATTTCTTCCTTGAATGGGAAGGTCTCTAGGCATTTCAGCTCCTCCAGCCAATATAATTGCATCATGTGAACTAATTATTTCATCAGATGANATATCGATTCCAACATTTACGTTAGTATGGAAAATAATACCTTCCTCTGATAATTGATTAATCCTTCTATCTATATGCGATTTATCAAGTTTAAAATCAGGTATTCCATACCGAAGCAACCCTCCTAATTTACTATTTTTTTCGTATAAGTGAACCTCATGACCAGCTCTAGCTAATTGCTGAGATGCAGCCAATCCAGCAGGACCAGAACCAATTACTGCAACCTTTTTTCCAGTTTTTTGTTCAGCGATTTGGGGTTTAATCCAACCATTTTTCCACGCTTTATCAACAATTGCACATTCAATTGATTTTATAGTTACTGGATTATCAATTATGTTAAGAGTGCATGATGCTTCGCAAGGTGCTGGACAAATTCTGCCAGTAAATTCTGGGAAATTATTGGTTGAATGTAAGTCTGCAATTGCGTTTTCCCATTCACCTTTATAAACTAAATCATTCCAGTCTGGAATTTGATTATTAACGGGACAGCCTTTCAAACCCTTTACATCATGACAGAATGGAATACCACAATCCATACACCTACTGGCTTGCGCCTGCAGTGTTTGTTCTGGTAATTCAATAAAAAACTCTTTGAAATTTCTTACCCGATCAGCAGCTGGCCTGTATTTCCTATCTTGTCTATCTAACTCTAAAAACCCTGTAACTTTTCCCATTCGTTTTTCCTAATACTATTTTTTTGTTAATTACTCTGCTGCAAAAACATTTGCATTTTGTTCAGCTTTTATTTCTTCAAGAGCTCTTCTATATTCAGTAGGCATTACTTTTATAAATTTAGGACGATGATTATCCCAATCATCAAGTATTAATTTTGCTTTCTCAGAATTTGTAAATTCGTAATGCTTTTCAACTAGAAATCTTAATCTTTCGTCATCATATTTTGTCATATCACTAGATAAATGAACTCTTCCATGATGCTCTATATCTCCAGATTGATGACCTTCAGATTCCATAAGATCATCTTCCTCTGGAATAGGTTCTAACTCAACCATAGATAAATTACATCTTTCAGAAAAAGTACCATCTTCATCTAAGACATAAGCAATTCCTCCTGACATNCCTGCTGCAAAATTTCTACCAGTTGGTCCTAAAACTACAACTATTCCTCCAGTCATATATTCACAACCATGATCTCCTAAACCTTCAACTACCGCAACTGCCCCAGAATTTCTGACTGCAAATCTTTCACCAGCAAAACCCCTAAAAAAACATTTTCCAGCAATTGCACCATATAAAACCGTATTTCCAACTATAATTGAGTCATTTTTGTCAAGTAAATCAGCATTTTTTGGAGGATAAACTACTATATTTCCACCAGATAATCCCTTACCAACATAATCATTGGCTTCGCCTTCAACTTCAAATAGTACACCATTGCAGAGCCATGCACCAAAAGCTTGACCGGTAGTGCCTTTAAATTTTATATGCAGGGAATTTTCTTTGAGACCATCAAATCCATATTTTTTTGATATAAAACCAGAAAGCATAGCTCCAGTTGATCTGTTAAAATTTGAAATAGGCATATTAATTTTTATTTTANCATGGTTATCAATTGAATTTTTAGTCAAATTTATTAGTTCCCTATCAAGAACTTTTTCAAGATAATGGTTTTGATCCTCACAACAAAACTTAGGATGAAGATTGTTAGGATCTGGGTCATAAAATAATTTACTAAAATCTAAACCTTTTGCTTTCCAATGGTTTATAACTTCTTTTTGATCTAAATATTTAATTTGACCAATCATATCGTTAAATTTTGAAAACCCTAGATTGGCCATTAACTCCCTCACCTCTTCTGCAACGAAAAAGAAGAAATTAATAACATGTTCGGGTTGTCCGTTGAACCTTTTTCTTAAAACAGGATCTTGAGTTGCAACACCTACTGGGCAGGTATTTAGGTGGCATTTTCTCATCATAATACATCCTGAAGCAACAAGTGGTGCTGTGGAAAAGCCAAACTCATCTGCTCCTAATAATGCTCCAATAACAACATCTCTACCGGTCCTTAAACCACCATCTACTTGAACTTTAATCCTTGATCTTAATTTATTATTTACTAAGGTTTGGTGTGTTTCAGCTAATCCCATTTCCCATGGAGACCCAGCATGCTTAACCGATGTAAGGGGACTTGCTCCAGTTCCTCCCTCCATACCTGATATCGTAACATGATCAGCATGTGCTTTGGCAACACCAGCTGCAACGGTACCCACTCCAACTTCAGACACTAATTTAACCGAAATGTCAGCATCAGGATTTACATTTTTTAGGTCATAAATTAACTGAGCTAAATCTTCGATTGAATAAATATCGTGATGGGGAGGAGGAGAAATAAGACCAACTCCTTTTGTTGAATGCCTTACCTTTGCTATCACTGCATCAACCTTGTGGCCAGGTAATTGACCTCCTTCACCTGGTTTTGCTCCTTGTGCCATTTTAATCTGTATCATATCTGAATTAACAAGATACTCNGTTGTTACACCAAATCTACCTGATGCAACTTGTTTNATTGCTGANCTCTTACTATCTCCATTAGGCAAAGGAACAAAACGCTCTACTTCTTCACCACCTTCACCAGTATTTGATTTTCCGCCTATTCGGTTCATAGCAATTGCAAGGTTTTCATGAGCTTCAGCAGAAATAGAACCATAAGACATTGCACCAGTCGCAAATCGTTTAACTATTTCAGCAGCTGGTTCGACTTCATGAATTGAAATACTTTTAGAGTTACATTCATTAGCTTCTCTTAGTCTGAAGAGCCCCCTTATCGTCAATAAACGTTTATCGTGATCATTTATTAATTGTGCATATTCTTTATAATCACTACTGTTACCTAATCTAACTGCATGCTGCAAATAAGTAACCTCATCAGAAGTCCATGCATGAGCTTCTCCCCTGTGTCTTACAGAGTACTCACCCCCAACATCTAAGGAATGTCTTAATATCGGGATATCATTGTAGGACATTTCGTGTCTAATAAATGTTTCTTTAGAAATCTGATCAATGCCAACACCTTCTATTTTGCTGGCTGTACCAGAAAAATACTGATCAATAAATTCGGAAGATAGACCGACTGCATCAAAAATTTGAGCTCCACAATAAGATTGATAAGTTGATATTCCCATTTTTGACATTACTTTAAGCAGACCTTTATCAATAGATTTTATATATCTTTTTATAACNTCTTTTTCGTCTACTTCTTTAGGGAAAAGGCCATCTTGGTGCATTTGGAGTAAAGTTTCAAAGGCAAGATAAGGATTAATTGCCTCAGCTCCATATCCTGCAAGTACTGCAAAATGATGTACTTCCCTAGGTTCTGCTGACTCTACAACAAGGCCTACTGATGTTCTAAGACCTTTTCTAATGAGATGATGGTGAACGGCTGAAGTAGCAAGTAACATAGGTATGGGTATTCGATTAGGACCAAATTGACGATCAGAAAGAATAATGATGTTCTCTCCAGTAAGAACAGCTTTTTCTGCACGACTACATAAATCGTCAATACATCCTTTCATCCCTTCAGGTCCAAATTTTTTATCAAAAGTGACATCTATAACTCTAGATAAAAATTGGTTATCACCTATCTCACTTATATCTCTGATTTTTTGCAAATCAGAATTTTTTAAGATAGGCTGTCTTACTTCTAATCTTTTTGTAGTGGAAAGATTTTTGAGATCAAAGAGGTTAGGTCTTGGTCCAATGAGTGAAACTAAACTCATAACTGACTCTTCGCGAATTGGGTCAATAGGTGGATTAGTAACTTGNGCAAAGTTTTGCTTAAAATAGGTATATAAAAGCTTTGGTTTATTAGAAATTGCAGAAATGGGCGTGTCAGTCCCCATAGATCCGATTGCTTCTTGACCTGTAACAGCCATTGGCGTCATCAATACCTTTAGATCTTCTTGAGTATAGCCAAATATCTTCTGACCGTTATTTAGAAGTTCATTATCAAGCTTTCTGTGTTCAACTGATTTTTTATCTATTTCTTCTAAAATTATTTGAGTATTATCCAACCACTCTTTATATGGATTAGCATTACACAATTGTTCCTTAATTTCTTTATCTGAAATTATCTTTCCATCAATTAGATCAATTAACAACATTTTCCCAGGTTGGAGTCTCCATTTCGAAATGACTTTACTTTCATCAACAGGTAAGGTTCCTGCTTCGGATGCTAAAACAACAGTATCGTCATCCATAACAAAATATCTCGCAGGTCTTAATCCATTTCTGTCTAATGTTGCACCAATCTGTCTACCATCAGTAAATGCTATTGCTGCAGGCCCATCCCATGGTTCCATCATAGCAGCATGATATTCATAGAAAGATCTTCTTTTTTCATCCATAAGTGGATTACCAGACCAAGCTTCAGGAATAAGCATCATCATAGCATGAGAGATGGAATAACCTCCCTGTACTAAAAGTTCTAAAGCATTGTCAAAACAAGCAGTATCAGATTGACCTTCATAGGATATAGGCCAAATCTTCTTGATATCGTCACCAAAAAGAGGCGAGGACAAAGAAGCTTGTCTTGCAGCCATCCAATTATAATTTCCTCTAAGTGTATTTATTTCGCCATTATGAGAAACCATTCTGTAAGGATGTGCCAACTTCCATGAAGGAAATGTATTGGTAGAAAAACGTTGGTGCACTAAAGCAAGTGCTGATTTAACTCTTTGATTAGACAAATCAGGATAGTATTTTGCTAGCTGATCAGCGAGAAACATACCTTTATATACAATAGTTCTGGAAGATAAAGACACAGGATAAAAATCTTCTATATCACCAATTTGATTAATAACATCATTGGAAATACATTTTCTTAAAACAAATAATTTTCTTTCAAACTCATCCTGTGAAAGGTCATCACTCTTTTTAATAAATAATTGAAAGTGAACAGGTTCGGCTTTTTTGATATCTCTATCTAATGATAAACATGAGTTATCTGTAGGAACATCACGCCAACCCAGTATTTCTATTTTTTCAGAAGAACAAGTTTCCTCAATAATTTGAGTTAATTTTTCAACAATTTGATTATCTTGCGGCATAAAAAATACACCAATACCATAATTACCTTCATTGGGTAGTTGGAATTTAAGGTTCTTACATTCATTCTCAAAAAATTCGTGAGGTATTTGAAGCAACATTCCTGCTCCATCACCAACAAGTGGATCAGCACCAGTTGCACCACGATGCTCAAGATTTTCTAGTATTTTAATACCATCCTGAATAATCTTATGACTTTTCACGCCTTTTATATTAGCTACGAAACCTAATCCACAAGCATCATGCTCGAAAGATGGGTCATACAAACCATCTAAATTCTTATTTTTGATATAATTTTTAACCATGCCGTATAATTTAATTTGTTGACAGTAAATGTGTTTTTAATAAATAATATTCAAAGTTAATTTTTAAAGTTTTAGTTTTACAATTATTAAGTTAANCCACTATTTAATAAGCCTCAAAATTATTTAGATTTTCAAAAATTTTGGTACATAAAAAATTGGATTTTTGTATTACATTAGTTTAACTCATATATCAACTTCTTTCTGGTCTATAAAATTTATCAATATTTATTATGAAAATAAGGTTTCTTATAAGAAATGAGTAGGTTTAATAACAAAAATGCAATAATTACAGGTGGAAGTTCCGGTATTGGACATGCGATTTATAAACGATTATTGAGTGAGGGAGCAAATGTAGTTGTTTGGGACATTTTGTCACTAAAAGATCAATATAATTCAGAGAATAGTCTTTTTATAAATGTTGATGTAACAAGATGGGCTGATATAGAAAATGCACTTGAAAAAAGCATTAATTTTTTAAAAAAATTAGATATATTAATTTGTTCTGCAGGAATAACTGGACCAAATAAAAAAACTTGGGAATACACAGAAAAAGAATGGGAATACGTTTTCGACGTTAATACAAATGGAACTTTTTTTGCAAATAAGGCCTGTATTCCATTAATGATTAAAAATGGATATGGACGGATTGTAAACATATCCTCAATAGCTGGAAAAGAAGGCAATCCTAATGCTGCAGCATATAGTTCCTCAAAAGCAGCAGTAATTGGTTTAACGAAATCCTTGGGAAAAGAACTATCAACTTATCCCATTACTGTTAATTGTGTTACACCCGCCGCAGTAAAGACAGAAATATTTGATCAAATGACAAATGATCATATTAATTACATGCTTTCAAAAATACCTATGGGTCGTTTTGGGACAATTGATGAAGTATCATCATTGGTCTGCTGGTTAGTTTCATCTGAATGCTCCTTTTCTACTGGAGGTGTATTTGATATATCAGGTGGTAGAGCAACTTACTAACTGAGAAACAGTTATAATTAGGTATCACTTAATAAAGAAATAAATAGCGATAGTGAAAGAAGAATTAACATTATTGCAAAAATTACAGATATTTTTGNCCCATAATTATCAAAAAAACTTACAGTTCTTTTTCTAGAAGCTAATAAAACTATCATACAGTATACTAAAGTATCAATTCCTCCTGCTATTATTGCCATGAATAAATGAGTTATATAAGTTTGTTCACTTGAAAGAAATTGACTAAACAATGAAAGAAAAAAGATTGCAATTTTTGGGTTAAAAACAGCAACAAAAAATCCCTCTACAAATCTATTTTTTTTTATATCTATTTCTAAATAATTTTGATTATGTCCTTGTTTTTGTTTTAAAAAAGAATTGCGAATAATCATAAATGCCAAATATAATAGAAAAAATGCTCCCAAATACTTTAAGGTTGTAAAAAAAACAACGTAAATCTCTATTAAATATCCTAAACCAATAGCACAAAGAAATGCATAGCAAAAAACACCAAAACCATGACCTATAGATGCCGAAATACCAGCTTTTTTGCCTTCTGAAAAAACAAATCCTAATACAACAACTACACTTGGGCCTGGTGAACATGCCCCAAGAAAACAAATTAAAGATAAATAAAGCCAATTCTGAAAGAGCATTAAATCAAAAATAAATTTTTAAATCATTTATTTGATATATTTATATGTAAGTTTTGTATATGTTAATTTTTTACTTGATTGAAATCTATTTATTTTTTTCATAAAAAATGTAATTTTTATAAATTGATTTAAGACCTATAAGAGATATTGAATTTGAGTCTATAGTTTTAGTTTCTATTTTTTGTTTTTTTAAAATGGCTTGATAAATGTCAACCATTGGACTTGTTCCTACTAGAATTACATCATTTCCCATCCAAAATTTACGACTACCCGCAATTTCTAAACCAATAGTCAATCCAGATATTGCAGAAGAGATTTTTGATGAATTCAAATTTTGGATTAGATTTCTAGCTCTTAATTCAAATAATTTTTTTGAAAACTTTTGAGGTTCTAAAAATGAAATCATTGCATATTCTATTGCAAGGCTTTTATTAAAATTAGCAGAAGATATAGAATTTTTTAAAATTGAATATTGAGAAATAATCTGGAAAAGTTCACCAGTCATAAAAGTCTCAAATGAAATTATTTCATTACCGACAATTTGAACCCATTTTGAATGAGTACCTGTAAAACAAACAACACCATCAAAATTATTATATTTTGTAATAATTCCTAAGGCTTGAGTTTCTTCGCCCCTCATTATATCCGGGGGATCATTTTGTTTAAGTCCTGGTACAATAAAGATATTTAATTTCTTATTTTTAGTTTTGATGGAAACTAGTTGGTTATGAAATAAAGGAATAAAAGGTACCTTTAAGTACCCAGCATCCTGCCAACCTTGTTTTGAACCAATCATACCACAGCATAAAACATCCACAGCATGATTATCAGATAGAAAATCTTTAAATTCATTTTCTAATATTTTTTCATAATTTTTATTATTTATAAATTTTATTCCTAAAGGTAGAGAATTTTCTTTTTTAATGATAAAATTTTCTTTATTGATGACCCAATATCGCAAATGACTTGTACCCCAATCAACTGCAATCCAGATTTTTGAATTGTTTTCACAACTTGACTTAATTTCAATATCTCCTTAAAAAAAATTGAAAGGTTAATTTGATGTCTAATTCCAAATATAGTATTGATCAATTAATTTCTGCAAAAAGTATTGCAGCAAGAGTTGAAACACTAGCCAAAGATATAACCAATCACTTTATTAATACGGAAAAACTTATTGTTGTAGGTTTACTTCGAGGCTCCTTTGTTTTTATTGCAGACCTTGCAAGAGAAATTGATCTTCCGATTGAAATAGATTTTCTTGAGGCCTCCTCTTACGGAAACTCAACAGAAAGTTCTAGAGAGGTTAAAATATTAAAAGATTTAGCAGGTGAAATATCTGGTAAGGACGTATTAGTAGTTGAAGATATAGTTGACACAGGACATACACTAAAACATGTTCTACAACTCTTGAATTCTAGAAACCCAAAAAGAATTGAGGCATGCGCATTACTAGATAAACCTTCTAGAAGAGAAGTAGAGATTAAATCTAGATGGACTGGATTTGAAATACCAGACGAATTCGTTGTTGGGTATGGCATTGATTATGCGCAAATGAATAGAAATCTTTCATATATCGGAAAAGTAAGCTTTAACCAACAATAAAAAATAGTTCTTATTTATTTGGAAAAGCCATGTTTGGCTTATAATTTTTAAAACTATTTAAATGCTGTTTGTTACATTGTTTTTGCCATTGAGATTCTGGCACTACTGCTGAAAAACAATTATAATTATTACGAAGGTTTTTGGTTTTATTATTTTCTTCAATAGCAAGAGATATAACCCCATTCACTATACCACCCTGTCTTTCAACTAATTGAATTGCAGCATTCATTGTTCCACCTGTTTCTACCCACTGATCAACAATAAAAACTTTTGTTCCTTTTTCAAATGCGGGAAATCTTATTTCCATTTCTTGATTTCTTTTAGAATAATTAATAAATTCAACCTTGTCTGTATCAACACACAATTTTCCAGCTTTTCTTATAGGTAAAAATCCTTTGCCAAGCTTTGCTGCTAAAGCTGATCCTAAAACAAATCCCATTGCATCTATGCCAGCTACAACATCACAATCATATCCTTTAAGATCAAATAATAAATCATCTAAAAGGTCATGAAATGCTTCAGTATTGATGTAAATAGAGGTAGGGTCAAGCCAGGCAAATTTACCTCCTTTTGTATTAGGCGACATAATATTTAAGTACCATCTATCATCTCTATTATTAGTGAAATTATTTTTTTTCATACCTATTCACCTTTTCCAATTTGCCGACATACATTTAGTAGTTTAGATAATTTCATAGGATCAATTTCATAAAAATTGTCATCATAATTGATACCAGTTGCAACCATAAAACAATCAACTTCAGAATAATTTTTAGCATTATCTACTGTTATACCTGAAGCTAATGCTAGTGGTTTATCGCCTATAGAAGAACGAAATAATTGAATTTTTGATATCTTTGCCTCTTTACCCGTTGCAACTCCAGATGTTGTAACAACATCCATAAATTTTGAAGCATATTTTGCAGCATTTACATATTGATCTTCTAAAATAACTCTTTGTTTTTTAAAAGCAGTTCCACCAAAATATAAACCTTGCCATTTACAATCTTTTTTAATTTGATTTATTTTTTTTGCTTCAAGATTTTTACCATTTTCATCAATACATGCATCGTCAGCCCAATAACCGTCAATTTCACAACCTTCAGAGGACAACTCAGATAATATTGGAAAAGCTACCTTACCAGTATTAGCCAAAAAATTAATTGATAACCATAATGAAGGAAATTTATGCCGAACTTTTGTTATAATGGGCAAAAATTCATCAATGCCAAAATCATGGTTTATTAAAAAACAGCCGGGTGCACCTTCTGTTACTATTTTATTTATATTTTCAGTTACTTGAAAATAGTTTTTAACGTGAATTACAGGAAGAACTACAGGTCCAATCTGTTTAAAAAACTTGTGAAAATCGCTTCTGTTCATAATATTTAGCTAATTTTATTAAATTTAAGTTCAAAACAGATTGTCAAATTATAAAACAAAACCTAATATATTTTCATTATAGATTTAAGCAAGCCTTTTCAAATGCTACATGTAAAGGTAATCGAAATTTTTTATAATTTGCTTTTCCATAATATAAAAACGGGAGATAAAAATGACCTCAAAAATTAATAATAGAAGAAATTTCTTAAAATTGTCTGGAGCAACAGCATTAAGTATGCCATTTGTAAGTCGAGCCTGGGCTTCTACATTGGAATTAAATATGCTTGCTTGGTACGGACACGGAGAACCTGACATTGTAGGAGAATTTGAAGCAGCAAATAATGTTAAATTTATTCCTAAATATTATGCAGGCGGTGATAATATGCTAGCATTGATCGCTCAGTCTCCACCAGGTACATACGACATTATACTTTCTGATGCAGAATTTGTGCAACAATTAAATATGGCTGGTTATATCGAAGATTTAAATCCATCAGATTATCCATTTGATGATATGCTTCATGAAGACTTTACAAAATTTCCTGGACATTGGGCTAATGGTAAACTTCACTCTGTGATGGTTAGGGGTGGTCATTTAGGAGTTTCATACAATAAAACTGCAATATCAGAAGAAGAGGCACAAAGTTATTCATGCTTCTGGAAAAATGACGTTAAAGGAAAAGTGGGTCACTTTGATTGGCATTTACCAAGCTTAGGTATGATGAGTTTATATAATGGTAATGGATCTGGTTTATGGGATTTGGATACAAAAAAATGGAATGCCGTACAAGATGTTACCATGTCATTAAGGCCACAGGTAGGCGGATATTTTGATTATGGTGGAACATTTAACTCATTAAAAAATGGTGAGATGTTAGCTATGTGTGGTATTGGAGATTGGATTACTGGTGTTTTAGAAAAAGATGGCGCACCTGTTGGATCAGTCATTCCTAAAGAAGGTGGAATACAATGGACTGAAAGTTATTGTATTGGTAAAGGTACAGACAAAACTGATATCATTAAAAAGTTTATTAATTATATGCTATCNCCAGAAGGACAAGTTAAATCTGCACAAATGGCNGCATATCCAGGTTTTTGTATCACAAAAGCAGGAAGAGCAGCGCTAATTGAAGCCGATCCAAAGGAAGCTAAAAGAAGTCATCAAATGGAAGGTATGGCTAATGATCCAATTGCTTTGATAAATGATGGTAGAATTCATTACAGAGATATTCCAAAACAGCAATCATTAGAAGACTGGAATGATTTTTGGTCTGAATATAAAAACGCATAAATAAGTTTTATTAATTGGGCGGTTTAAATACCGCCCTTTTTTTTGATATGAAATCAAATAGAGAAACCATAAACTTATATTCCCTTACTTTCAGAGTACCAATTATTTTTTGGCAACTCCTTTTTTTTGTAGGACCTGTTTTATTTATGGTCGCTATGTCATTCTTTTTAGTAAAAAATTACAGAATGACGGAAGCATTTGAATTCATTAATTGGACAAAAATGTTTTCGAAAAACTATTTTTGGGACAGTTATTGGTTTACTTTAATTATAGCTTTTATAAGTACTTTGTTGACAATGGTTATTGCCTTCCCCGCTTCGTTTACATTAGCATTTAGAGTCTCAGAAAACTTTAGAAGGTGGGCAATATTTTTACTTATTATCCCCTTTTTCACTAGTTACCTTGTTCGTACGTTTTCATGGTATGTTATATTAGCTGAAAAAGGCGTAATAAATGCTCTTTTAAGTTATATAAACTTAGGCCCTTTTATAATGCTTAACACTCATATAGGCACTTTGGTTGGGTATATGACACTTACACTTCCATTAGTTATAATATTACAAACAGTTACAATGGCAAATATTGACAAAAATTTGATTGAAGCAGCATATAATTTAGGATGTAAACCATATTTAATAATTCAAAGAGTTATTATTCCTCTCTCTAAAACAGGGTTTATAATAGCTGCAGTTTTTTGCTTTATTCTTTCTTTTGGAGATTTTGTTGCTCCTTTTTATCTTGGTGGATCTCAAGAACCAACTTTACCCATTTTAATATTAGATACGACAAAATCAGGTCAACAATGGCCAAGAGCTGCAGTTGTAGCTATTGTAATGATGGTGACTTTATTTGCTATTGCTTTTATAGGAATAATGACAGCATATTCAAAAAGTTTTAAAAATGACAAAAGATAAATTTTATAACTTAATTTTGAAATTTTATTTGTTTTTTATTTTTGTTTTTATTTTTACTCCAATAGCATTTAGTATCATCTTTTCTTTCAATTCGCAAAGATTTCCAACCATACCTTTAGGAAATTTCTCATTAGAATGGTATCTCAAAATTTTTAATGATGCTGAAATATGGCAAGCTGCCATTAATAGTGTGATTGTTTCATCAATAACTTGTTTAATCGCTACTTTTTTGGGCTTTTGTACCGCCTATTCTGACTACAGATACCGTTTTAAGTTTAAAGGTATATACCTAGCGCTTGTATTATTACCACCAACTATTCCATTAATCATACTTGCTCTTGCAATGTTGGCTTGGCTCTCAAAAATAGGTATGTCTGGACAATTATGGTCTATAATTTGCGCCCATAGTGTTCTTACCGCTCCATTTGCTATGGCAATTATAAGGCTTAGATTAAATCAAATGGATCCAGACTTAGAAGCAGCATCATGGAATTTAGGTGGCTCTGAGTGGGCTACAATGAGAAATGTTATATTACCCTATTGTAAACCAGCTATTATTTCCTCTCTTTGCTTAACAGCTGCGGTATCTTTTGATGAATTTGCAATTTCTTGGTTTGTATCAGGATTAAATAAGACTGTACCTGTCATTATACTAGAAATTGTCCAAGGAAATATTGATCCTCAAGTCAATGCGATTGGAACTTTTGTATTTTTCACATCCATAACACTTGTAATTACAGCTCAAATTTTCTTCTTAACTTGGCAGATGAAAGGAAAAAAGTAATAAATGACTTATCCACTAGTATCTTTCAAAAATGTTACTAAAAATTTTGGAAAAATGAATGCTGTTACCAATTTAAATTTCGAAATTGATAAAGGGGAGTTTCTTGCAATTATGGGCCCCTCTGGATGTGGTAAAACAACAACTCTGAGAATGCTTGCAGGACTAGAAAATCCTTCATCAGGAGAAATAAGGTTTAATAACCGTCTTATGAATAATGTTAAACCCCATGAAAGAGATACTCCTTTAGTGTGGCAATCGTTGGCTTTATTTCCATTTTTAAACGTACAAGAAAACGTTGAATTTGGGCTTAAAATGAGAGGTATATCTTCAAAAACAAGACAAAAAAAATCATTAGAATGGCTTGAAAAATTAGAAGTTAGAGAACTTGCAAAAAGAGATATTTCAACTTTATCAGGGGGACAAAAACAACGAGTGGCTTTAGCAAGATCATTAGTAATGGAACCTGAAATCCTACTTCTTGATGAGCCTTTGTCGGCGTTAGATGCGCATTTAGTAATTAGAATGCAAGCAGTACTTACTCAGTTACAAAAAGAGTTAGGCATTACTTTTGTTTATGTAACTCATTCACAATCAGAAGCATTTGCAATGGCGAATAGAGTAATAATAATGAATGTTGGAGAAATTTCACAAATAGGCACACCAAAAGACATCTATAGATCTCCAACTAATCAATTNGTAGCTGAATTTGTAGGAAGAAACAATATACTTAGTGGAAAGGTTTATGATATAAAATCAAAAATAGCTTTTATAAAAACTAACTCAGGTAACTACAATTTTGAAATAATAGATCAAAATATAGAGCTTGGTAATACTTTAAATTACATAATTTCTGCAGATTTAATGAATTTCTCATTAGTTAAACCAAAAAATTCTAATATAGTAAATTGCAAGCTTATTTCAGAAGAATATATTGGCTCAATGGTAACTTTATTTTTAGAAAGCGTTGATGGAACTGAATTTAAAATTCAAATGCAAGAAAGAGAACATTCAAAATTAAACATTCAAAATGGTGAAAAATATTGGCTAAGTTGGTCAAAGAAGAATGTCCATACTTTAAAAAAGGATTAAATAATGATAAGGAACCCAATTCCTTGGCCAAATAATGCAAAGTGTGCTGTATCAATCTCTTTTGATATGGATGCGGATAGCTTAATACATATTTCTAAACCAAACGATAGTTTTAGAAGGTTATATCCAATATCAATGGGGAAATATGGTCCTAATGTTGCTATTCCTAGAATATTAGATACTTACCAAAAGTTTGGTTTAAAACAGTCATTTTTTATACCTGGGTGGTGTATAAAAGAGTATCAATCACAAATTGAACTAATCCTTAAAGATGGACACGAAATTGGTCATCACGGATACTTACATGAGGATCCTATCAAAACATATGGAAATCAAAAAGAATGGTTTGAAAAAACTCTTGAAATTCATAAAGATATTTGTGGTAAATATCCAATAGGATATAGAGCACCAGTATATAATATTACTGATGAGGTTATTGATTTAATGATAGAGAATAAATTCAAGTATGATAGTTCTATGATGGCTGATGATATACCTTATGAACTCCAAACACCAAAGGGTAATTTATATGAAATACCAGTTCATTGGGGAACCGATGATTGGCCCCCTTTTGCGCATTATGAAGAAATTGGTTATATGATGCCAGTTCAAGCACCTTCCAAAGGATTATTTGGTTTTTGGGAAGAATTTGAAGCACAATATGAAGCAGGTGGATTTTTTATGTTAATTATTCACCCTTTTTTAACTGGTCGTTTAGCACGCTGGAAACAGGTTGAAAAGTGGATAGAAAAGACACTCTCAACAAAAAATGTATGGTTTGCTAAACTAGAAGATATTGTTCAACATTTAGAAGATTTAAAAAATAAAAAAATTTGGTCTCCAAGTGTTGAAAAATTACCCTATTATACAAAGAAAATTTTATAGGAGTTCAACTTATAATGCTAAGTGAAATAGATCAAAAATTACTTAAAATAGCTTATGAAGAGGCAAAAGAAGGGTTCGAAGAAGGAGGATGCCCAATTGGGTCAGTTTTAGCAAGAGATGGAAAAATAATAGCACAGGGAAGAAATCAAAGAGTACAAAAAGGAGATCCAATAGCACATGGTGAAATGGATGCTTTACGAAAAGCAGGCAGACAAAAAACTTATAGAGATACTGTGTTATATACTAGCTTAAGTCCATGTATGATGTGTAGTGGAACAATTGTACAATTTGGTATCCCAAAAGTAGTAATTGGAGAAAATAAGAGTTTTGGAGGAAATGAAGAATTCCTTATTTCAAGGGGTGTTGAGGTACTTATTGCTAATGATAAAAATTGTATTCAGCTTATGTCACAATTCATTAAAGAAAAACCTGAGCTTTGGTTAGAGGATATAGCAGAAGATGAATGATAATCTTTTAATTAAAATCCCTCCAAGAAAATCCAAAAGTATTTTTTTAGAAAAAAATCAAAAAATAAAAATAATTAATACACATGGAACACAAGTTGTTGATACATGGTGTTTTAATCAGGCTGATATCAAGGAATTTATGTCAATGGAACATAATAGAGCTGTTACAAGCTCAATTTTTCCAAAAGAAGGTGAATTTTTATATACAAACAAAAGGCAACCAATTCTGTATATTCTTAAAGATAGCTCACCAGGCAGGCATGATACACTCATTGCAGCTTGTGATACATATAGATATAAAATGCTAGGTTGTGAAGAATATCATGATAATTGTACAGATAATTTAATGAATACATTGGATAATTTAGGCTTTAAATCTATTGAATGCCCCTCTCCTCTTAACCTTTGGATGAATATACCTGTAAATATAGATGGAGGAGTGACTTTTTCTCCACCTTTATCTACAAAAAATGACTATATTATTTTTGAAGCAAAGATGGATTGTATTTTAATAATGTCTGTTTGTCCTATGGATATTGTGCCAATCAATGGCAAGGAATGCATCATTAAAGAAATTCACTACCAATTATTAAGTGATTAATTAAAGTATACTTTTTTTTAACCTTCTTCATTAAATAACAAAATTACAAGAGAGATCATAATTATAAATGCTCCAATAAAAGTAATTTTATTAGGAAATTGGTTAAAAAAGAAAATTTGCAATAAAACTACCCAAATTGGAACAGCATAAGTATATGCCATAACTTTAATTGAACTTAATCTAATAGCAGAATATTGGATTAAAAAAAAGCTAGCTGCGGTAGCAAATATTGCTAAGTAAGAAATTGTAAATAAAACAATAATTGGAAAATCAAACCAACTTGAATAGATAATTTTTTCATTAGAAAATAATCCTAAAATTATAACCCCAGATATTAATGTACCAAAAGTTTGAATAATTGCAGGCTCACCTCTATTAAACTTTGGTATCAATGAAGCATATAAAGCATGACAAATGCACCCAATGAAAAAAAGTTTTTCTCCAAAACCAACTTTAAACTGAATTAAGTTTTCAACTTTGCCATCAAAAATGATCCATAATGCTCCTATAGCTGCAATAATTACTGTTATCCAAACTTTTATTGACATAACACGATTTGAAAAAATCAGATCAAATAAACCTGCTAGTAATGGGGTAAGTGTAAAAACAACTGCCATAGAAGTCGAATTAGCAGTTTTTAATCCCTCAAACATTGTTATAAAATAAATTGATATTAACGCACCTAATATTAAACTCTTCCATGGAGATAAATCTTTCATTAGATAAAGCTTATCCTTAAATACAATAAGTATTGCTATAAGTAAAAAAGCCATAACAAACCTAAGAAAGGTTACCAGATCAGGATCAATAAGGTTTGCTATAATTGAACCAAGTACAAAAGAACCTGAAACAAGCAAGGAAAATATTAGCATGGCAATGTGACCACTAGCCACCGATTTGGATGGGAATTTCATTTTAATTTTGATTCATATTTCGGTTTAAAAATAATATTTAAAAGGAAGAACCTGGTTGTGTTAAAAATTGAATTTCTTCTTTAGTAGAATCTCTTCCTAAAATTTTATTTCTATGAGGAAAACGACCAAAATCTTTTATTATGTCATAATGCCTTTTTGCAAAGTCATATGTTTTTTCGTTTGTATATTTCTTAAAAAGTGGTAATGACATTTCTTGAACTGCAAGTGTTTCACTATGCATCATAGGCATTAGTAAAAAATGTCTCCATGATAAATTGTCATGATTCAAAAATCCCTGACTCACTCCAATTAAAGAAAGATTTAAAGCCTTTTTGTCTCCCACAAAAGCTTTTGGAGAATTTCTATAAATATTCCTTGTAAATTGATCTAAAAGTAAAATTAATGCCAAGTAACCTTTTATATCAGATTTCCAATGATCAAGTTTAATATCCAAAGCTAATTCAACATGTGTACTAAACTTATTTTTTAATAATTCGTCAAAATTATCATCTTTTTCAAACCATTTTTTTTGATCTATATCATTAAACCAAAACTTAATTATATTTTCATAATCCATTTTAAAACCATTGTATATAAAATTAAAAACTTGAAAGAATTTTATTACCTTTTTTTGTTTTAAATTCAGCAACTATTCCCTTTTTATTATTTTGAATAAAAGAAATCCTCTTATCATTTAAATTTTTTAAATTAAATCTTAGATCCTCTACTAATGGATGATAAATTGACAAATGAAATAGTTCACAATCTACTTTAGGTAAACTTTTTGATGGATGAATTGTTTTATAACCCCACTCAATAATAGCAGGAAAANTATTATTAAAGGGTAATANACCGTCATTTTTTACTGTCATTTTCCAATTTAATTTATCTCTTTTAATTTTTAAAATGTCGCCAACATCAACATCAAAATCCAGTATGCATTGATCAATATTTTCACAATTACAAATCCAATTAGTTAATTTTGGATCACCATAGAAATTATCAAGATTAAACCACCTAGAAAAATTTAAATTTTTTACTGCAGGATCAACTGCAATAGCCTCAATGTACAAACCATCTTTTAAACCAAGTAAATTGTTATGAGTTCCAAATAATTTATGCTTACCCCCTTTTTCCATTTTATAGCCAAGTGTAGATTCCACATATTCAGTAGCTTCCTCTAATTTCATACCAGATACAGCAAAATGATCTATTTTCATAAAATTTCCCTTAAACTATTTTAAGGCCACTCCAAGCTATAAATTCTGAATTTTTATAATTTGGTTTACCATATGACATTGGAGTCTTTGAGTCTCCTATGGTAATTCTTCCGCCAGCACCAGAAAGTATTGCATCACCAGCAGCAATATCCCACTCCATTGTAGGCGAAAACCTAGGATAAACATCAGCATTACCTTTTGCTATAGCACAAAATTTTAACGAAGAACTAGCCGAAATAATATTATTGATATTTCTTTCTGCTAACCATTGTTCTGTTTTCAAAGATTGATGCTTTTTGCTTGCAATTGCTATGATGTCTTTGCTCTTATTTTTATTGACATTTATAGATAAGATTTCACCATCTTTATTTTCAAAAAAAGACCCTTTCCTATTTAAACCATAATACATTTGTCTTAAATTAGGAGCATAGATAATACCCATAATTGCCTTATTATTAGAAATTAAACCAATATTTACTGTAAATTCACCAGATCCATTAAAATCTAAAAATTCTTTTGTTCCATCCAAAGGATCAACCAAAAAATATTTTTCAGCTGAAGTATTAATATGACTGCTGGTGTTTTCTTCACTTACAATCGGGATAGATGGAGCAATTGTTTTTAAATTATTTAATATAATTTCCTCAGATAATTTATCAGCTATTGTCACTGGTGAACCATCATCTTTGTATTCCGCTTTTGCACCATTTCTATAAACTTTCATTATTTCATAACCAGCTTCTAAAACTACTGGCTTCAAGAGATCGATTAAATTGTTTAAGTCCAAAATTTTTCTCCTAAATAATCAGTTTTAATCATTATATTATTATCCAAAAACTAACCCCATTCTTTTAAGTTTAAGCATAATTAATGAAGCGCATTCTTCGACTTTTTTATTTTCCGAATTCAAAATTAATTCTGGATTATCTGGAATTTCATAAGGATCTGAAATTCCAGTGAATTCTTTAATTTTTCCTTCTCTTGCTAATTTATAAAGACCTTTTCTGTCTCTTTTTTCACAAGTTTCTAGAGGAGTAGATAAATATACTTCAATAAATGAACCAAAAGCCTCAATCTCTTCTCTAACATCATCTCTAGTTTTTTGATAAGGAGCGATGGGAGCACAAATGGCAATACCACCATTTTTTACAATTTCCATTGCCACAAATCCAATTCTTCTGATATTAATATCACGATGATTTTTGGAAAAACCAAGTTCAGAGCTTAATCGCTTTCTAACAATATCTCCATCTAACAAAGTAACTGATCGATCTCCAATCTCTAAAAGCATATTGATTAAGGCATTTGCAATAGTTGATTTACCTGAACCAGATAAACCTGTAAAAAAAACTGCAAAACCTTGTTTGTGTAACGGTGGTTTTGTTTTTTTTAATTCTGCTATAACCTCTGGGAAAGAAAACCACTCAGGTATTTTAAGATCCTTATTAAGTCTTCTTCTTAACTCTGTTCCTGATATTTGTACTACACTTGAATTTTTAGGTACTTCATTAATTGGTACATATTCAGCACTGTCTTCCAGAAATACAAAGTTCTGAAATTTTAATAATTGTATATTAATTTTGTCTTGATATTTGGCAAATAACTCTTGTGCTTCATATTCTTTATAAAATGGAACCATATTAGCTTTCAACCCAGGCCCAGCATGATCTCTTCCTACAATAAAATGAGTACAACCATAATTAGCTCTAATTAATCCATGAAGAATAGCTTCTTTGGGACCAGCCATCCTCATTGCAAGGTTAAGGAGTGATAAGCAAGTAGTTGATTTTGAATAATATTTTAAAATAGCCTCATAGCAACGTACTCTTGTAAAATGATCAATGTCACCTGGTTTTGTCATCCCCACAACCGGATGAATTAATAAATTTGCTTCACTCTCTGATGAGGCTCTTAAAGTTAGTTCGAAATGAGCACGATGAAGTGGATTTCTTGTTTGAAAAGCAACCACTGAAGACCAACCTAATTTATTAAATATTTTTCTTAATTCATTAGGAGAGTNTCTAANATGTTTAAAATCATAAAAAGTAGGCTTATTAATCCCNATTAATTTTCCTCCAAGGTAAATTTTGTTAGATTTATTTAAAAGATAATTTACTCCTGGATGTTCATTGTTAGTAGAACTAAAAACTTTATCAGCTTCAAATAATTTTTCAGGACACCAAATGTCTTCAACAACTAATATTGCTAGGTTTACACCCTCCTGATCTTTCAGAGAAATTTCTTCACCTAATGTTAATGTTTCAGCAAATTCTTCCGATACATCAAGGTTAATTGGAATTGGCCATAATTCGCCACTTGGTAAATGTATGTTTTCACAAACCGACAAATATTCTTTTTGTGTTAAAAACCCTTTCAAAGGATAAAAAGAACCATCTAAAATTAAATCAAGATCACAAGTTTGGCGTAAGTTTAAATTATAAGATTTAAGGGAAGGTGCTTTATTTATATAATAATCTAAACTTTCACCAGTTACATATAATTCTGGGATATATTCTTTCATAAAATCAACTGATCATTGTGAATAGATATTTAGTCTCTAAAGTTAATAAATTGCACTGGAATATCTAAGGAAAGGTTTTTGATTAAATTTATGATATTTTGTAAATCATCTCGTTTTTGACCTGAAACTCTCAACTCGTCACCTTGAATTTGACTTTTTACTTTTAGTTTACTTTTTTTAATTTCTAAATTTATTTTTTTTGCATCTTCTTTATCAATACCATCGATTATTGAAAATAAAATTCTTATTGAATTGCCTGAAGCAGATTCTCTCTTAAACTCCTTTATTGATTTTGGATCAATTTTTCTTTTGACCAAATTGCTAATTAAAATATCATTAACTTGCTTTGCTTTTAAGTCATCTTCAGTATGTACTATTAAAAAATCATTCTCTATGTCAATATTAGAAATAGAGCCTTTGAAATCATATCTTTGACTAATTTCCTTCATTGAATTAGAGACAGCATTCTTCAATTCACTCATATCGATTTTACTTACAATATCAAAACTAGGCATATTTCATTCTCACTTTAAGTTTTTTTAGGTTGCTGGCTTAATACCCTGGAAACTGACGGTCTTGATCTTAACTTATCAAGGAAATTAGTAAGATTAGGCCTTCCATTTCGTAATTTTGTTTTATCAAAATCCCACCTTGTTAATGTATACAAATAAAAATCAACAGCAGTTATAGTTTTGCCACAAATGTAGGGTGTTAAGTTTTTTTCAATATAGTCAAAAATTATTGATTGTTCTTTTTGAGCCTTTGATTTTAAACTTTCGAATCCGGGTTCATCAACATAAAAATCCCTATGGTGCTGTCGATGATAGCCAGAATATAACGTAGTTGCCATAAGACTTAGCATTTTCCAATATTGAAAATAGTCATTACTATTACTTGAAGGACAAAGGCCCCTATAACTCATAGTTATATAATTAACTATAGCTAATGATTCAAAAATTTCTGTACCATTGGGTAAAATTAAAACAGGAATTTTCCCTAAAGGGTTGTAACCTTTTTNACCTACTTCAATTATATCTTTCTTGTTTGTGAATTTGATTTCATAATCTANACCCAATTCCGTAAATAAAAATTCNGGNATTAATGAACCGGCACCAGATTTACCTAAGATTAAGTATTTTGACATAAAAAATGGGTACTTAACTATGAAAAATTTTTTTATTGATAGCTTATATGATAATTGTTTAAAGATAAATATTGTACTTAAATAAATTTTGATATAGCGGTTTTTCAAATGTCAAAACTTTATTAATAAAAAATATGTATCTCCATAAAAAAAATATAGGAATTTATTATGTGATTATGGCTGGAATTCTTTGGTCCATGATAGGTATTGGAATAAGAATGATTGAGAGTGCTAATGTCTGGCAAATATTACTTTATAGGTCGTTAAGTTTAGTAATTTTTTTATTTATAGTTTTAATCATTACAACAAAAAAAAATCCATTCATTTTAATATACCAATCTAAGACCCCTGTTTTTATAGCTGCTATAGGATTATTCATAGCTTATTCTGGTGGGATTTATGCAGTACAAAACACAAGTGTAGCAAATGCAATGTTGCTATTTGCTTCAGCTCCATTAATTACCTCTATTTTAGGTTATTATTTTTTGAAAGAAAAAGTATCTCTTCATACCTTGTTATCAATATTGATAGCCTTCTCAGGAATAATACTTATGTTTTTGGATAGTTTTGGTAATAATTCCATCAATGGTAGTATTAGCGGAATTATCTCTGCATTTGGTTTTTCAATTTTTACAGTTTCTTTNAGATGGGGAAAACAAAATAATATGCTACCCTCAGTTTTTCTTTCAGGATTGTTAGCAATTTTTCTAACTATTATAATTTGTAAATTTCAAAATGTTAATTTAATTTTAACAAAAAATGATGCAATTTTTGCTTTGTTTTTAGGTGTATTTCAAGTTGGTCTTGGTTTAATTCTTTATACAATAGGATCTAAAACAGTACCAGCAGCGGAATTAACACTATTATCACTTTGTGAAGTGTTGCTAGCACCACTATGGGTTTGGTTATTTTTAGGAGAAAGTGCTTCTAAACTCACCTTTATTGGAGGTTTTATATTGCTTATTGCAATTACCTTTAATTCTCTTATCTCAATAATGAAAAGAAAAAGGATTTGAATTCAATTAATTATCAATTTTAAACATTCCAATAATTTTAAAAAGTCTTGTTCATTATTCCATAAGTGAGGAGTAATCCTTAAATACCCAGATCTTTCAGAAATAAAAATATTATTCATTTTGAGTTTTTTAATTACTAAATTTCCGTCTAAACTAGGAAGTTTAGCACTGATAAAGTGTGGAGCTCTCTTATTTTCTTCAAGAATATCAAAACCTAATTCATTCAGACCCTTACAAATTATTTTATTGTTTTCNTAAAGTGTATTTTCAATATTTTTTATACCCCAATCATGAAGTTGCTCAAGTGAGGCCATTACACCTGGCATTAATGTAAAATTAGCTCTTTGCCCCATATCAAATCTTATAGAGTCAAAATTATATTCATTTTGATAAACTGTTAATTTTGAAAAATCTTCACTATTTTTTCTTCCTATCCATGTTTCTTCTAAAGGTATTCCTTCTATAAAATTGTCAGAAACATACATAAAACCAGTTGAGTATGGACCTAACATCCATTTGTAGTTAGCAATAATTGCGAAATCAGGCTTTATTTTACCCAAATCAATTTCCATCGCACCAGCAGATTGTGTTAGATCTAGAATTAATTTTACGTCGTAATTTTTACAAGCAATACTTATCCTTTCCAAATCAAGAACATATCCATCAGTCCAACGAATATTAGGTATAGCAACTGCTATTACCTGTTCATTTATTCTATCGATTAATTTCTCAGTAATTGATTTTTCATTGCATGAATCAATCTTTTCTATAATACCCATATTATTTCTCACAAGTTCCATCCAAGGATAAACATTAGAAGGGAATTGGTCTTTTAAAATTAATATTTTATTTTTTGTTTTTGTTAATTTAATATTTTTAGCAGCTGTCGAAATACCATAAGAAGCAGATGGTATTAAAGAAACGTTTTTATGAGAAATCTTAAATAGTTCAGCAAAAGAAATCTTAATTTGATTTAAAAAGCTAAAAAAATGTAATTTAGGGTCAATTCTCCAAGGTTGTGTTTCAATAATCGACCCATTAAGTATAGCCTTTTGAACCTTATTAGACAAAGGAGACATGTATGCTGTATTAAGATAGACTATGTGTTCAGGAATATTAAATAGATCCCTTTGACATTTGATTTTATTTACCGTTATGTTATTCAAAAAACCAAAACCCCTTTAATTTTAAATGAAAATTATTAATTAATAATCATGAAAAAAATACTCTATATCTCTACAATTTTATATACCCTCTTAACTTCAATTACTTATTCTGAAGTGATAGAAGTTAGTAATTCTCAATTAAAATCATTATTAGAAAATAATGTTCCCATTATTGATATTAGAAGAGAAGAAGAATGGAAAGCAACGGGAATTATAGAAAATAGTATTTTAATGACCTTCTTTGACAAAAATGGAAAACCTAACACAAGTGATTGGTTAAATAAATTAAATCAAATTGCCTCTAAAAATGACCCAATTGTTTTAATTTGCAGAACTGGTAGGAGAACAGGAATCGTAGCAAAGTTTCTTTCTGAAAAATTGGGTTATAAATCGATATATGATGTTACCGATGGAATAACAGAGTGGCTCAAAGAGGGTAATAGTGTTGTAAAGCCAATAATAAACTAAATTTTGTCCATCTTTTTTTTATTTATTGATGCCATACGGTAAAAAAGTTTTGAACCTAAGACCCCTTCATGAAATGCTACTGCACATATATGTAAGAGTATTAAATATAATAAAACTTTAGAAAAATATATATGTAAAAACCGAGAAATTTCTGAATTATAATAATACATTAATAATCCAAAAACTGGCATTGATAATAAAATTAAATAAATGGAAATATGAGATATTCTTGCAAAAATTATAATTATTTTTGGAACTGATTTAGAAAGTGGTGGAGCGCCAAATAAAAACCTAAGGAAAACTCTTAAAATCATCAGTAAAAAAATTAAAACACCTATGAGATAATGGGTATTTAGATATTGGCAACTTTTCAAGGTATTTATAGCACTATTTTTACACACTTCTAATTCTAAGAACTCAATTTTATTTCCAAAAATCAATTGATAAATAACTAAAAGTGCTATTGTCCAGTGAAACAAAATTTGACTGAAATGATAAGAATTACCAATAAATATATTATCTAAGTTTTTTTTCAAAATAAACTTTTTTTAATTTAATTTTTTACAATTTTGATAATTGCTTACCATACAATTTTTAGCCATTTGCTTAATTTGAGAAATTTCTTTTTTTGTAAGATTATCATTTAAAGTGATCATATTTTCTTTAGCTTCACTCATTCCTTTAGATGAAGAAATCATATACCACATTTGAGCTAATAGAAGGTCTTTCTTTACTCCCTCCCCTTTATAATACATAACTCCTACATTATTTTGTGCTCTGGGATGCCCTTGTTTTGCTGCCGTTTCTAACCACTTAAATGCTAGTTCCTTGTTTTTTTCTAACCCTTTACCGTGATCATACATCCATCCAAGGTAGAATTGTGCATGAGGATGACCTTCTTCAGCTGCTTTTATATACCAACCTGCAGCAGTTTCTAAGTTTTTAGGTACTGATAATCCATTAAAATACATCATTCCAATATAAGTTTGTGCCCTAATATCTCCTGTCTCAGCTAGTGATAGGAATTGTTCGAAAGCTGTATCATAATCTTGAGATTTAAAAGCTTTTAAACCTAAAATAAAATCTTCTGAAAAAACTGGCTTTATATTTATAAAACAAAAAAGAAAAATAAAAAATAATTTCAACATTTTATTTACCATTTGATTTACAAACTAGAACTTGTCATTTTGGTATAATTTCTAATAAAGTATATTATNAANTTGTTAAATAAATAAATATATAAAATATTATATTTAGAAAAGAATTAAAAAATAAAAATTTTATAAATTTAAGATGAAGTATAGAAAACTTGGAACTACAGATATAAAAGTTAGTGTAATTTGTTTAGGAACAATGACTTGGGGAGAACAAAATTCGCAAGAAGAAGCTTTTCAACAAATGGATTATGCTGTTGAAAGAGGAATAAATTTTTTTGATACTGCAGAATTATATTCTGTAATGCCTAGAAAAGAAACGTATGGAAAAACGGAAGAAATAATTGGAAATTGGTTTCAGCATAAAAAAAATAGAAAAGATATTATACTCGCCTCAAAAATTGCATCGAAATCTGAAGGTTTAGAATGGATTAGAAAAGGTTCTAAATACCTTGGATTTGACAAGACAAACTTTAATGATGCAATTGATCAAAGTTTAAAAAGACTTAAAACGGACTACATTGATTTATATCAATTACACTGGCCAGAAAGAAAAGTTCCTAAGTTTGGTGTTTTAGACTTTGAATATGACCCTAGTGACCAAGATTGGACACCTATAGAACAAGTTTTAGATAACTTACAAGATTTAATAAATTCAGGTAAAATAAGATATGTTGGTCTTTCAAATGAAACACCTTGGGGTGTGATGAAATTTTTAGAAATATCCAAAGAGAGGAATTTACCAAGAATGATGTCAATCCAAAATGTTTATAGTTTAGTAAATCGAGTATTTGATATTGCAAATTCTGAAGTTTCTATAAGAGAAAATTGTGGATTATTGGCATATTCACCATTAGCAGGTGGAAGATTAAGCGGTAAATATTTAGAGAATCAAAATCCAAAAAATTCAAGATATACGTTATGGCCTCGACGTTTTTCACGTCATCATACCGAAAGAGGAGAAAAAGCCATTAAGTCTTACGTGAATTTAGCAAAAAATTTAAATATTAAACCATCAACATTTGCAAATGCTTTTGTAAACAACAGACCATTTGTCACCAGTAACATTATTGGCGCAACATCAATGGATCAATTGAAAGAAAATATTGATAGTATAGATATAGAATTAAGTCCTGAAATCTTAAAAAAAATAAATGATATTCATTTATCTGATCCTAACCCTTGCGTNTAAAAAGAGTTATGTACTCTTATTTATAACATACCTAATAAAGGTAAAACTTTTTGAACCAAAGCTAGTGGATTAAAACCAAATCTTGGTAAAATCAGTATAATACCAATTAACACCAATACAAAAAAAATAACCTTCAGTATAGTATTTAATTTAAGTGATAGTGGAGATTTAGTTTTTGAAGAAAAATTATTAAATAACCAAACAAAAACTACAAAAATTAATAATATTATTAAAATTCTGATCATTTATTAGGTAATTCTTTATTTTTTATTAATTTGTATAATTATATAAAGTTCAAAATAAAAAAAAAACAACTCCTAATTTATATCAAACAGTTTTAGATTAAATATTTCAATTTAAATCTTTTAAATAAATTTTTGTTAAAGTGACTTATTTTTTTCTTCAAAAATTCTTTTTCCTTTATTATTAAAAAAATTACTAAAAGCTAATGTTTTTTTTGAATCTTCTTTATTTGAAGTATTATATGATACAAATTTCAAAAAGAGTTTTTCATTAATAAGTCTTTTGGAGTTTTTGTTAATTTCTGTTTTCATAATAAACACCATTTTTTTAGAAATTTATGCAGATTATATGCCAATCAAAATAAAATAATATTAGTTTTCTTCAATTTGAGACATGTTGTCTCATAATATTCATCTGGCATTTTAACTGCTTATTTATTTAAATAATAAGGAGTTAAAAATGCTACAATCTTTTGAGATCTGGTGTGAAAATTGTGTGAAAACAACTTACTATGAAAATGAAAAAATTTTTAATGATGAAGATTTTGTTAAAATTAATAATGGTATTTTTTGCAAGAGTTGCGCTCATAAAATTATTAACGATAAATAATATTTTATTAAACTCTGATTATAAATATGGATAATCTTAAATACTCCATTGAAAATCAAATAGTATGTAATAAATGCGTTGAAGAATTGTCTAATGAATCAAACCCTGAAATTAATTTAAAAANTTATTCTAAATTTGAAGTTGGATTTACATCTTCAGGATTACAGATNTGGTGCATTAGACANAATATNAATNTATGCCATGTAAATTTTGGNGGTAAAAAANTATTTGCAGATTTTCGATGCTTGGAATTAAAATACAATAAAAACTAATCAGATTTNATCTTCAATTTTTAACTAAAAACATGGTTAGCTGCTTTAAAAATTATTGAATGTCTTTTTGCCAGGTCTTTTTTGTCTTTAGAATATCCTCCACCTATTACTGTTGCGACAGGGATTGATAAATTCTTCAAATAACTCAATACTATTAAGTCTCTTTCTAAGCAACCATTATCGTCAATATTAAGTTTACCTAATTCATCCAATTCATGAATATCTATTCCAGCATCATATAAAACAAAATCTGGTTTNAAATGGTTTACACAAAACGCAATTGATTTCTTTATTTTATTCAAATAATCAGAATTACCTAAATCATTTTCTAATTCAATATCAAGGTTGCTTTGAGCTTTAACCAACGGAAAATTTTTTTTACAGTGAATAGAGCAAGTAAAAATGTCATCAAATTTGCTTAATATTCTTGCCGTACCATCTCCTTGGTGAACGTCACAGTCAAAAATTAATATCTTTTTTACTATTTTACTTTCAATTAATTTAAGTGATGAGTATGCAAGATCGTTAAAGACACAAAAGCCAGATCCATAATCATAATGAGAATGATGAGTTCCTCCACCCAAATGACACCCAATACCATTTGATATAGCTAATTTAGAGGCTAATAAAGTACCATTCACTGCGAGAAAAGATCTTTCTGACAACCTTTTAGACCATGTTAGCCCTAGCTTACGTTCTTCTTTATAGTTAAGTAGTCCATTTTTAATTTTATTGATATAATCCACACTATGAGAAATAGATAAATCAATAATATTAGCTTTTTTAGGCTGATTAATAATTGCATTTTTATATAATACAGTCTTTTTTAATTCATAAAAAAGATCCGAGAATTTTGAAGATGTGAAACGATGATTTAACTTTAGAGGTATATCATATTTCTCATGGTATACCCAATTAATTTTACTCATTATCTTTTTAAAATTTTGATACTAAATATAAATTATTCACTTGTTTTATTCTCTTTTTCTTTATTACAAATTTTTTGTTTTTTTATTTTGTTTGCTAAAATAGCCAAACTTACACCTATAGCTATACCAGCTAACAAATTAACTTTTGCAGTAATTAAATTAGATATAATCATATATTTTTCTCCAAATAATAGTAAAATGATATTTTANAAATAATATNCCAATTATTTTATTTTAAGATTAAACATGAAAAAAATATTTCATTTATTAGAATTAATTAAGTTATTAGAAAGTTTTTTGATAAGATGGTACTGGATAACTTTGATAACAATTTGGATAGTTTTAATATTTTTGATTTACTATTTTTTTAGCTAAATTTTTAGAAAATAATTTGAATTCANTTTTAAAATGTTCTACTTTTGTTCTCAAATGAGAAATAAAGAAAAAAATCATTGTTCATACTGCAAGCTACCCTATAAAAATCTTTATTTATGCCAATACGACCATAAAAAATATTGGGAAATTTTTTGTTATAACTGTATTAGAAAAGTTAGCTATTTATATTTTGATACATATAAATTTGGAGGATTAGTAAATAAAAATGAAAAAGAATAATNTTAGNATTTACAATAGTATCTCATACTCTAGAAAGTCTGTCTNANTAGCAAATTTATTATATAAGGACTGTGCTTGGTAATTATCAGACTTTGTTTTCCAATATATTTTCTCTATATTGCTTATTTTACAAATTTTAACCAAATTTTTTANAAGTAATGAAGCACAACCNTTTAATCGATANTCTTCTTGAATAAATAAATCTTCTAAATAACAAACATGCTTTTTACTCCATGTGGATTTATGAAAAATAAAATTCATGATACCGATTAATTCTTTATTTTTTTCTGATGATTTATAACAACCTAAACAATAGATTTGTTCATCCTTATTTATTATCATATCCCATGAAGATTTAATTGTGCTATCAGTTAATTTTGAATTATAAAATGTGAGATATTCTTTAAAAATAATCTTCCAAGATTGATAATCGCTTTTTGTGATTTCATTAGTAGAAAACATAATAATCTTAAGAATCTATAAAAGTGAATTGTTCATAAATAAAACTTATTTTAATTAAAGACTATCAATTATAAAGATATGGTTTAACATAATATTTGTTATTTTATAAAATTTCAAAAGTTACTCAAATGAAAATAATCATAAGTTTTAATATTAGTCCGTTATGTTAAGAAATTAGACCAAATTATCATAAATATAAGATAAAAATTCTTTTTTACTCATAGATATATTTTAAAGTATTAGTTTAAAAAGTAATGATTATTAAAAATGATAGACTTAAAATTGAAAAGTTTACGATTTCTGATGCTTTTTTCTGGAGTAAAATTGATAGNAATCCCAAAGTNCGACATTTTGTTGATGGGAAAAAACAAACATATTCGCAGTCAGTTGCTTATATAAAAAAAAATATTTCTTCATATGAAAAAAGTGGTTTTGGTAGATATATAGTTCGTTTAAGAAAAAATAACGAAGTAATAGGTATGTGTGGATATTTAGAAGAAAATTACGGAATTGATTTTGGTTATAGATACACTCCNTCTGTTTGGGGAAAAGGAATAGGGTTTGAGGTTGCTAAATTAGTACTAAAATTTGGTATAAAAGATTTAAAATTTCAAAAAATTTATGCGCTTTCACATATAGAAAATTATGGTTCCATTCGTATTTTAGAAAAATTAAATTTNAAAAAACAAGATATTATTGTTATTAATAGCCAACATGCAATATTATTTNTTTTAAANGTTGAAAGAAATTAAAAAGCATTTCAGAAAAATTTAAATTAATTTACTCCTATTTTTTTTTACTTTTAGACTTCCACCACATATAGCCAACAAAAGAGAGAATAAGCCCTGCCTCGATCATCATAAATAAATCACCTTTTGACATGACTAATATATCTTTACATAATTAACCTCTATAAATATTTACCTAATGAGACTTCTCATTTCAATAACTAAAACAAATTTTAAAAATGAATATATATGAAAACTCTTCCTTTAAATAAAAACCTTGAAAAATCCTTTTCACCACCAGTTGAACAAGCCTTTAGATGGTTAGAAGATATAAAAACTCCAAAAGATAAAAAGCTTCTTAATTTAAGTCAAGCTGCACCCATGTATCCCCCTCCAAAAGAAATATGTAAAGCTATAGCCAAAGCAGCTTTAAATAAAAANAAAGCACACCTTTACGGACCTATTTTAGGCAATACTAATTTACGTATAGAATTAAGTGAAAAGTGGAAAAAAAAATATGATGCAAATATTAATAAAGATAATATTGGAATAACATCAGGATCTAATCAGGCTTTTTGTGCAACTCTTTCTTCTATTGCATCCACTGGTGATAATATAATTATACCAACTCCATGGTATTTTAATCANAAAATGTGGNTAGATATGTCTGGTATNAAATCTAAAATTCTCCAACTAAATGATAAAAATTTGCCAGATTTAAAACATGCCGAAAATCTAATTGATAAAAAAACAAAAGCAATTTTACTCGTCTCTCCAAATAATCCAACAGGAATTGAATACCCAAATGATATGCTTATTAATTTTTTTAAATTAGCAAAGAAAAATAATATTTTATTAATCCTAGATGAAACCTATAGAGATTTTCATTCTAAAAATGATCCNATTCATACTTTATTTAAGTTGAAAAAATGGAAAAATACTTTTGTAAGTCTTTACTCATTTTCAAAATCTTACAGACTTACAGGACACAGGATTGGAGCAATAATATCCAGTAAAGAAAGATTATTCCAAATCGAAAAATTCTTAGATACAGTTACAATCTGTCCAAATCAACTAGGCCAAATNGGAGCATTATACGGTTTAAAAAAATCTACTAAATGGTTAAAAAATGAAAGACTAGAAATTCTTAATAAAAAAAAGGAAATTATCAGAGGNTTTAAAAAACTTCATAATTGGAAACTNAAAAGTTGTGGAGCTTATTTTGCCTATATAGAACATCCATTTAGTGAATGTGCTAGTGTAATTTGTAAAAAATTATTATCAAATCAAGCAATTCTTTCCTTGCCTGAGACAATGTTCACACCCAAAAGTACTGAAAGCATTAAGAAACATATTAGAATTGCTTTTGCTAATATAAATAAATCAGAGATTAATGAACTGTTTAAAAGATTAAAAGATTTTAAATACTGATTTTGCTATTTTTAAAGTAAATTAGGATATCTTAAAGTCCAAAAATAATTTCAACTTATGCAAGAATTGTTTATGTTTATTTTATGTGTTAAGGATAAGTGTCGGTGTCATTTCGCGACCGACTATGGGGAGTAAAACTTATTGGGGGAAATTTTTAAGTTTTCTCCCCTATTAATTATAAAAATACTTTTAATTCATGGACAAACTTTTAGAAATTTCTGAATTAATATTATCTGAGCATAATACCGGCATTNCTTTTAAAAATTTAGAAAAACCACTTATTTTAAATAATGAAGATGAAGCATATAATGCCCAATTTATTTTTCAAAAAAATGCAAAAAGAGGAAAAATTGGTGGCTATAAAATTGCATTAGCCTCAAAAGTTCAACAACAATTATGCTCAATCAGTAATCCGATAGCTGGAGGAATCTTCAAAAAGGAAATCTATCAATCTGCAAAATCTTTAAATTTACACAATTTCAATAGCTTAGGTATTGAATTTGAAGTAGCTTTTGAAATAAACCAAGATATATTACCAGTTACATTAAATGACAAAAATATTGAAATAAAAAATTATATTAATAGAGCTTATGCATGCCTTGAGTTAATTGACGATAGAAATGCATCATACATAAACCTTGATGCATTAACACTTATAGCTGACAATGCTTGGTCTGCNGGGGTTATTTTAGGAAATCNAATTAAAAACTGGGAAAATTTAGACTTAAATCAACTAAATTCAAAATTATATTGGAATAATGAGTTAATAGGGGAATCTAAACTTTTAAATACTGACCCTTTGAATTCTTTAGGTTGGGTTATTAGGCATCTTTGTAGATATAATAAAAAAATAGATAAAGGCAGTATAATTATAACTGGAAGTTTNTTAAAAACAAAAAAACCAAAATCAGGTGATGTTATTAAATTTCAAATAGAGAATTTATCAAGTGTAATTACAGAAATTAATTAATTAATTAATTCTAGAAACAGCTTCGCACATGACTTTTAATTTTGCTTCTGCAAGTTTTGAGTTTAAAAGGCCTAATCCACAATCAGGGGCAATTACTAATCGCTTTTTCTCAATATGATTTAAGGCTTTTTTAATGCGATCTTCAACTTCATCGACTTTTTCTATTTGACTTTTCGCAATAGCAATTAATCCTAAAATTACAGTAGAATCTTCAAAATGATCCAATAACTTTAAGTCATTACAACAATGTGCATCTTCAATGGAAACCTGATCAATTGACAGTTTGTCAATATGGTCTGCTAAAATGAAATAACTCTCAGGGTTAGCTTTTTTATAATTTATATCATCAACATAATCAGGATAACCACAGCACATATGTACAATTTTTGTGATGTTCTTAGGGACTTTATGGAAGCAACGATCTAAACCTTCCATCCCAAATGATAAGGCATCATTAACTTGTCGAGCAAAAAGAGGCTCATCTACTTGGATATAAGTACAACCAGCTTCGACTAATGCTAATATTTCTTTATTTACAGTATCAGCAATATCCTTATTTAGTTTTGGTCTATCAAAATAACAGCAATCAACTGCAGTATCCATTATGGTCAATGGGCCAGGTAGTGTGAATTTTAAAGGAACCGGAGATACTTTTTGACTACTTTTGAAATCATGAACAGAATAAATGTTGCCACTATGAGTGACTTTATTTCTAATTGCAGGTAATAAAGATTTATAGGCACCATCTCTCCAGACTCGAAATTCCAAATTATCAAAATCAAACCCATTTAGAAAACGACAATGGTAGTGAATATAATTTTCACGTCGGACTTCACCATCTGTTGGAATTGTGATGCCTGCTTTTATTTGCAGATCAATAATTTCTGCTGCTGCTTTAACAAACAATTTTTCGTGGCTGTGATTTTGTTTTTTTTTATAATCAGTATAAAGCCTTGTAACTTCTGATGTATTCATACCCTTTTTTTTTTTAGAAGCATCAAACCAATCCTCAATTGGTACATAACTAGGCTTGGGAAAAGACCCTACTACTGTTGTAATTAAAGACATTTTTTAAAAAATAACTCCCTAAAAAAATCATGTTCAGGATATTTTAATTAAAGAAATAGTAAAGATAAAATAAAGTTTACAACATTTAATAATTATAATCCTAAACAATAGGCATTTTACTTTATCTTCTATAGTGCTTTTTTCAGGAGTTCCAAAAAAATATTACTATCATTACTCATATCTATTTTTTTCAAATGAGCATTCACTTCATTTAGCTCNATTCTTATGTCATCTAAAATTGGATAATGTTTTTTATCCATTTGGAATATATCTACAACCTGTGTAGTTAATAATGCAAATAATAATAAGATTATTGTATTTTGTTTCATAATTTATTCCCTTAAAAAATCAAAATGAAAATAATATTTTGATATATTATTTAATAAAAGAAGAATAAATTAAAAAATAAATTTAAAAAAATTCAAATACAAAAAATAAATTTCATAAAATAATTAGTCTAAAAGTTTTATATTACCAGCTGATAATTTACCTTTACTTTGATTGACTTCGTAAGATATTTTTTGGTTTTCATTTAAAAATTTTATACCTGCTTTTTCAAGAGCACTAATATGAATAAAAACATCTTTGTCTCCATCTTCAGGTTCAATAAATCCATACCCCTTCTTAGGGTTAAACCATTTAATCTTTCCATTTGCCATTTTATAACCTCTATTAATCAATATTAGAAAACAAGAAAATTATTTTCTCTATATTAATTAATATAGAAAAAAAACATAACAATACTAATACTGAAAT
>FUFK010040821.1_pt1 | contig 53949 bp, 74 predicted proteins | sample 1021851 | NCBI WGS metagenome assembly FUFK01 (sample SAMEA51879418, study PRJEB19060) | metagenome | reverse complement strand
AATAAACTTTCTTAGCATCGTCAAGAGACAATGTATTAAGCACAACAGGATTTACCAATGTCGTATCTTTTGCGATAGCATCGGTAACTCCACCAATAACCTCTGTNTTNNCTNTGCCTTTGTANTTNGAAAATTTCCANTNNNAAACNTCACCNTCTTCNCAANTATCGTCCATAACGATAACGCTTTTGTTNAGTAAGTTTTTAAGGTGNTTGTNGTCTAANAAGTCAGTAACCAANTTAGATATGTGCATTTCTAAATCTGTGTCATGCTCCTCATCATCAAACATAGTCCACTTAGGTAGGTTTGCTCTGCACCACTCATCTAACTCTCTTTCGGTTTTCATATCGAAGTCATAGTCGTGGCAACCGCCTTGACCTACATTAGATACTCTACCAACCCTCTTACCATCTACATAAAGACTCGCTTCAAAGCAGTATGTTTCTTCGCTCATGCTCTCGTAGTGTTTTACGTTTTTTAATGTGATTTCCATTTTTTTCTCCTTTTTATTGTTGTTAATTAAATGTCTCACATGACTAATATACTAAAATTTACAACTATTTGCAACTATTTACTTACAATAGTAACAAAATAATTTAGGCTAAATTTTCGTATTGATCGATGATTCTTTGTCTGTCGTTCAGCCAAAAAACCAAAAGGTATCTGTCGCCAGATTCGACTGGCAGACCTTTNTGTAGATTGGTAAAGCTGGGGAATATGAGTGCGTGGCCTGTGGGTAAGGGTGCTACCTCACCATAGTTATGAAACGCGGTTCCACCGCCCTTATACTTGCCAGTATTCAACGGAACCACCACAGATATATCCGCACTATCGTCGTGGTGCCAGGATCCTTGTTTCTTATCTCTGAGGTTGTAGTTGGCTATCTGTATGGTCGAGGGATCTTTACAATCTCTCTGCCAGATAGCATTGAATATGGGGTTCAGAACTGTCTGTACCACAAACCACATACTACGATAGAGCTCTGGTGCGTGTTCACGCAAAACGATTTCAGGAATCTGTCGGAGCTCATCTTCGTCTGAGTTGGGTTCAAAACCAATCTCACGTTGCATGTGGCCGATTTCTTTCATTAAAAGGGTGCAGAACTTTCTGCGGAANAAAGGTACACGATAGATGTCCGGGTGGATTCTTTTGATAACATCATGCACAGCAGTTTTCCCCATACTATCCACACCAGCTGATGCTTTGTACTTTATTATCTCTGGAACTGAGTCCTGGACCGCTTGGTAGGTCGTNTGATTAATCATCCAATGCGATTGCATGCTGAGTAAATAATTTTTGACCTTATACATGGCCTAGATTATAGCAGAACAAAAAAGATATTTATTTGTATATTTCTGCAAAATTATATAGAATTAAGCACATGATTACAGAATCAGATACTATTGATACTAGGAAGGACGGCAAAGAAATAAGAAAAAGTCTTGCGGTAGATCCAGCTACTTACGATCTTTTGCAACAAATCTGTCAAATGGAACACAGATCTAAGATAGATCAACTCAAGGTTCTTATACAGAAAGAGCACAAAAGACTATCAAGCATGCAAGAAAATGAACTTGTTTAATAAAGTCAAACCAAAGAAAAAGCCTGTCCCTCAGTCCTATAAACCTGTGCTCGAAGCACAAGAGGTTATAGATCTGTATAGTCGACTAACTCTACACCAACAAGCAGCGCTTATGAGGCTCATATCGCGCAATATAGAGGTGAATGTAGGTGGAGACACCATAATGGGTTATGAGCTCGATTATGAGGTTGTAGGAGCGATTATTCGCGCTACTGAATCATCAGACTAAAGAACCGATACCACCCATCTGGCGCATCGCTATCTCTCTGTCTTTCTCGTCAGGAAGGATAGTAGGGGAAGTCAACTGCTCTAGTCCTAAATCTGTTTCTGGTTCGTCAAACAATGGTTGGCTAACATTAGGCATTTGAAAGGTATTTAAAGACGATTGTAGGTTAGGATCTACTTCAACTTCTACTTGCTCTAACTCACCGAAACTAGGATCTTGTACCTCTTCTTGTATAGCTTCGTTTCTTTCCCTAATGGTGGTGCTCAAATTTTCTACTCCTTCAAGGCCTCCTTTTGCAAAAGTTTGTGTAAGTAGATATATATTTGGTTTGATGCCTTCTATGCTATTTCTAAGTATTACATTCTCTTTAGGATTTATTATGTTTGCAATAAGAAAGTCTATATAAGCATCTTTCTGTTGTGCTGCTATTTTAGAAGTAAAATCCGTGCCTCTAAACATTAGAGAGGGTATGTTGACTATTGTTTCTGCTACCGAAGTTATTTTTGCACCCAGAGCCTTACCTGGTGCTGGACTTCCCACAATAGGTTTTGAACCCGCAGTAACTATTTCGTCTATGGCAAAATTAGAAAATGTGTTTGAACCAGCTTTATTTTGTATGCTACCTACCGCTTGTAACATGTCTGTTAAATCCATAAATGCAGCAAGTTCTTCTGGTTCCAAAACTGCTTTCCATAAATTAGCTTTTTTGCCTCTAACTTGATACTCGGAAACCTCGTCTGCAAGCCTAGCCATTTCATCTGCTGATGCTGGCAAAGGATTCCCCAATGGATCATAACGCATTTTTTGCATGGGAAATGCTTGGCTAGGTTGTTTTATGCCTACAGCTCTTAGGTATGCGTTAGGTTCAGAGAGAGGGTTAGTTTGACTGACAATGACTTCATCCCATTGCGATGATAACCAAGTGCCTTTGAGGTTTTGCCAAGCTACAGCACCTTCATCAGTGCTTTGCAAAATATTTTTTAGTTCCGTAACTTCTGCTGGTTTGATATTCCCGGAAAACAATTTTTTAGAAAGCGTCGCTGCTTTTGTTCCACCCAACTCTACTACATTTGCAAACTGTCCCGCTATGCTTTTCTCNAACAACAACGATACACCTGTGGCCTCATTATAAATNTCGGTGGCTTNTCTGTATGATGGATTAGCCTCAGACAATCGTTTTTGTANTGTATTTCTTAATGTTGTAATCTCTCTTTTTAAAATGCNGTCTGCGCTACTACCAGAAGAAAGACTTGCAAATATCCTATTAAAATCGTCTTTTAATCCTTCGTGTATTAATTCTGTAGTATTTCTTGCTTGGTCAGTGTTCGCATCTATTAATGCTTTTTTTACTTTCTCATAAGCTGTTTTTTTTGCAGCAGAGACATTAGGATTATCAAGAACTTTGTTGACATCATTTAACACATCGCTTATGTCTACTGTAACATCTAAATCGTAAGCCTCTTTATAAAGAGGTGCGACTCTTTTCTGTAGCCTTTTCTTTTCCTCAACCATATATGTATCTAAGGCTTTTGCTACGTCAATATCTGCATCAATAAAAGGTTTACCAAATAAAGAATCTTTGTTTTCGCGAGCAACGTATTTACCAGACAAAACTTCATCGAAAAAGTTTTCTGCGACATCTTTTACTTTTGCAGATCTATCGTAGTAGAACTGCAATAGTTTTTCATTGTTGGGTTGTTGAGCCAACCACTCTTGTAGTTTCGCTCCTCTCGTACCAATCAATTCATCGGCCTCAGCTCTAGTTATGGTTATGCTAGGATATTTGTTAGCTAAGTAATTTAATTTATCATCTACAGTTTTTCCGCCGTTCGAAACCACGTCTTGTAGAGCTTCTCTGCCTTCAATACCGGGGAACTTTTCGTAAATACCTTGAAAGGCTTTTGGTATAGACGCTTTCGGCACACCTATAGGCAGTCCGCCTATAGCGCTTTCAAATGATAAGTCTTTAGCTGCTTTTGATACATTCAAGGGCGGTCCACCTAAAGCATTAGATATACCCGCTCTCGAAGCATAAGAAACTGTGCCTCCAAATGCAGTACCACCAACACCGCCCGCAACTGCCCCTGGCAAACCGCCAGATATAAACCCAGCAGTCAGTCCTATAGATCCTGGGATTACTTCAAATAAAAACTGACCAGCCGGCCCAAGTTTGTCCATGTAATCAGCCGCATCAAATCCAGCAAATTCTCTGAACTCTTTTTTTGCTTTAAATCCGTCGTTAGGATCTTTGTAGGATATGTCGCCGTCACCATCTACAAAATAAAATTGTGTTGGATCTATGCCAGCTTCGACTAAACCAGGAAATCTTTTTTCAGCAAGCCATCTAGTTTTATATGCTTCATCATTGGTCAAACCTGATAAAAAAGCATCGAAAAGTCCAGAAGCCTTGGGATCATCTAATATGATGCCTTCCTTAAATTTTTGTTCTTCTTGTTCGCTCAGAACTTTCTGTAATTCTTCAAACTCTTCTTGTGTGATGTCAGACATGTCATTCAACCTTGATTATGTCTTCTTTATTATTTACGTCACCACCAGGTTTAAGATAAAACTTTACGCCATTAACTTCACCTATAAAAGTAGATCCATCTGGTACCCCTTCTATATTCATGGCTATTTTTTGTGACTGTTGTATTTTTCTGTTATTTATTTTTTCTTCAAACTTTTCACGATCAAAGTCCGGGTGCACTCCAGCTCCTTTAAATCCACCATCCCCTCCAGCGGCCATATCTTCTAGGCTAGATCTTTCTTCGCTAGTGAATAAAGGATTATCTCTTTTCCAGGACGCCGCAAAAGACTCTAACTCAATGTCTTGTTCATACATAGGCACAGGAGGCTCTTGTGCATTTAATTCTTTTTGTTTGGCTAAGTATGCTTTGTAAAAATCACTATCACGACTTGCTAATCTTTCTAATAACTCCAGCTGTTTCATGTAACCTTCATAAGTAGATCCTAGAGTTGGCGATGCGTCGATAAAGAGTTGCATTTCTTTGTTAGAAATAGCACCTTTAGTTTGGGAAACAATACCCATAGTAAAACTCATAGACAGCTGATTAAGAGCTTTTTGTGGAGCTATTTGTTCAGGATCTTCTAATAAATCACCAAAACCTATACCAGCTACAAATTCTCTAGCTTTTAAGGTACCCCTAGCTAGTGGTCCGAAACCATCTTTACCTACCTCAGTGGCTAAAAACCTTGCTTCGTCTACTTGATCTAGTGTTGCGTTTGATGCTTGTGCCTTTTCTGCGTAGACTTGTCTGCTTTTATAAATTTGATCCAATGCTGTTTTGTCTCTGGCATTATCGCCGGGCAAATTAATCTCTGTTGTGGCTGGTTTTATCTCTCTGACGTTTTGTTTCGTTGCATAAATTTCGTTTATCTCTTTATTGCCCGATATTGTTTCAGGTAATCGCTTTCTTGTGGTTACAGTTTGACCATCAATCACTTCATCAAATTCTAAAACTTTATAATCAACATCTTTATTAACCGCCTCTATCCTTTTCAACGCTATTTGATTTAGAAAATCCTTAGCCTTTTGTTCATCTTGCATAGCTAAGTTTGCAGCCATCATCGCTATTTCACGATTTTGTTTTTCATACATTTCTTCTTCTGCTTTAATCTGTTGAGATATGTTATCAAAACCAACACCAAGTCCTCTGTAAGCAGAACCAACGCCTGTGTTTGGCGTAGATAGTAAACCCCTACCCAACTCACTAGCGACTTCAAAAATACTCATTTTTGGTCTTTCTGGTGCATATTGAGAGAGCCTTTCTAAGTATTTGTTATAACTCGTATCATAGTTACCTCCTAATCTGCTAGATATATCTTGATATAGCTGAGTATAAGAATCCGACTCAGCTCCGCCACCATTCTCAAATACATCTATCTGCTCAGGAATCTGTGCTCTTGTTATAGCCATTATCCTTGTCCGCCGTATAAGTTACCCAATGCCCCAAAGGTTGATAAGCCTACACCTAAACCAGCCTGTAAAGGACTAGGCGGCGGTGCAAAGTCTGTCACAGTCTGGAACTGTCCAGCTGGCGCCATACTTACGAATGGTGCTAACGCTTGATATTGAGCTAATGGTGCTTGTTGAGCTTGCATCTGGTTCCTTCTTTGTGCGTCTAGTTGTGCTTGTGTGAGAGCTTGTTGCTGTGTGCCCATGCCGTATAAAGATGCTACATCGGCTGCGCTTGCGCCTTGAGCTTGCGCCCCTAAGCCTTGTAAGGCAGTTCCTAAGCCAAACTGAGCACCTTGTTGTTGTCGTGCTAGTTGTTGCTCTATACCGCCTAATCCAGTCAAGGCTCCAGCTAATGCTTGTTGGCCACCGAATCCTTGCCCGGTTAAACCAGCTAATCCAGACGCCGCGGCTCTTTCTGCGGCTTTTTGTCTAGCAAACTCACCTAAACCTGTCTGTTGAGCCTCAGAAAAGCCTCTAGCGCGTATTCCGCCCAAAGCCTCGGCTAAACCTCTACCGAGAGCTTCTCGACGCTCAGAGGCGCCTAAACGCGCTCTGGAGCCAAACGCTGACTCGCCGCCTCTTCCTATATCACCAGCTCTAGCGGCGATGTCTTGTTTTGCCCCAGCTTCCATAATATCGTCAATGGTTTGTTGTACGACTCTATCTTCAAATGGATTGTAGAATCTGTCAGTCATGGCCTGGTCGTAACCGCCTATGGTTCCTCTTAGTATGTCAGCCGACTCACCCAAACCACGTTGTAACTGACCTACGCCAGCTCTTGTTGCTTCTAAACCTTCACCAGCTAAACCTCTAGCTCTGCCAAATCCAGATCTAAGCGCATCTATACCTTGTCCAAAAGCGCTCTCAGCGCCACTAATAAAACGATCCTGGATGCCAACACCTTGTCTGGCTAGTTCTGCTGCTCTTAATTGATCCGGGGTAAAACCAGCTACTTGTTCTTCTATAACAATCGGTTTGCCTTCTTCATCAAAGAAAGTCTTCTCTGCCGCTCGCATAGCGCCAGGTATAAATCCACCCTCACCGCCAATACCAAATAACAACTGTTCTGTTAAAGGATCTAATCCTGTAGCAACCTGTCTAACGCTAGGCACGAAAGGCATATCCTCTCTTGGTGCTGGAGGTGCCACTGGTGCTGGTGGGACTTCTGCCCCAGGACTAGGTGACGTAGTGCCTGGAACAGAAGTTGTTTGAGGGGTTTTTGTTGGAATCGATACATTAGGATCTACTAATGGAGCTAGTGGTTGTCCTGTTGGTGGGGTTACTGGTAATGTTGTAGCAAGACCGGGACTGTACATTTCATCCCTATCGTCTATGCCATTGCCATTGCCATCTTGGAAATCTGCTGTTCTAAATTGTGGTCCGGGTGTTGTAGCTGGCACAGGAGACACAGGCGTTATGTCCTGTGGCAATCTTTCAATAGACATGAAATCGTCTCTTGGATTAGTGAAGGCTTCGTCTAATTGGAACTGTCGCGGCAAAGGTGGCAAAATTGTTGGAGCTTCCACTACTGGATCTGGTGCTATTGCCACGGGTGAAGGTTCTGTTGGTGTTACTGAGGGTACAGGTGTTTGAGGTATGATACCAGCCGCAGCTAAATTAGCATTGACCTCATCCATGTTTATCTCTGGTATTTCTACAGTCTGACCACCAGGCAATGTGATAGTTTGAGTAGGCAAGATTGAACCAATACCACCTATCCGTCTAGGCAAAGGCGTTTGTAATTGCTCGATAACAGGTAAAGCGGGAAGAACAGGCATAGTAGGTAAGTCTATTCTTTCTCTCGCCCCTCTTAATATTCTATCTAAAAATGACATATCTTATGAGGGTTGTGCTTGGCCGCTAAAGGTGTCCATAACCTTATACATAACGTCCATGCCTCGCTCCCTATCCTCTTCTAAACTTGGTACTAAATTGATGATTCCACCTGGTTCTGTCTTCATTTCATAAGAACCAGCGCCCCTAACTGCTCTTGCTGTCATAACAAACTCGCCATCTGATAGCATAGCTGGTATATCGTCACTTTGTTCTGTCCCTGGACCATTTATATCGCCATCCATTCTTGGAAAGCTCCCAGGATCTAACTCACCGCCTTCTTGCATAGCTACGGCTCCGCCTTGTGCAAAGGCCATGATGCCACCGCGCATCATACCTCTAGCCATACCACCTTCTAATTCTTCTATAGCACCGCCCAAAGCCGCTTGTCTTGGTTGTCCGCCTGACAACACAGGCAAAGTGCCTTCTGGCAATAAACCAAACTCAACCGGGTTAGGTCGTGCTTGTCCCATTCTTCTAGCTATCTCAGCTTCTATGTTGTATCTGCCTGTAGGACTCATAGTAACCATTGGAGTCAAAGCTACGCCTTTTTGTTTTTTAGCGTCTTCATAAGCCAATTTACCTAAACCAGTCGCTAAAGCACCGATGCCAGCAACCTTAGCAAAATCGCCTAGACCGCCACCGCCTCCGCCACCACCTAAAATGTTACTTAAAACACCACCTCTTTGTTGTACTGGATTACCTTCCGCGTCATACAACTGTTGTTGCTGGCCACCTGTTAAACCAAGATTGGCAAGCAAACCTCTTTGGTCTTGCCCAGGTAATATAAATTCTGCTGCTCTGCCCCCAAATCCACCACCTGTCATTTGTCCTGTTGCTGGATCAAAAACTGGACTGCTCATAAATCCGCCACCAGGTATATTTAAAGAAGCGCCCGCTTGTATAAGGTTTGGATTAGTAATACCAGGATTAGCAGCCAATATCGCGTCAACTGTGGTGTTATTTGCCTGTGCTATTTGACTAAGCGTGTCTCCCGGCTGAACAGTAACTTGTTGTCCACCACCTAGGAAAGAGCCTATACCTTTTCTTATGTTACCAAATAAATTAACTTTATCTTGTCCAGGCAATATATACTCTTTGGCTCTGTTGAAAAAACCACTTATGCCGCCTTGTCCAGCTCCCGCTGCGCCACCAAACAAAGCAGATCCAGCGCCTCCCAAGGCCGCACCTTTTAATGCACCCTTGATACCGCCACCACCGATTGCTCCTCCAATACCACCTATCAAGGCTGCTGAGGCACCACCAGTAAATGGTGCTGCGATCAAACCAGCGTAAGGCGCTACCTTTTTGACTACCTTTTTTAAACCTTTGGCTAACTTTTTGAGAAAAAACTGTTGTAAACCTGTACTTGGGTTAAGTGTGCCTATACCGCCAACAACTGCTGTTTCTGGGTTAATACCAGCCTCCTCAAACTTTTTCTCAACAGCTGTACCAAACTCGTCGTCGTCTAAAAACTCAGGAGGTAAGATAACTTCACCGAGACGAACGTGAGCAAGTTCTGTATCTTCTTCCATACCTTGCGCTCTCAACTCCTGAGCTAACTGGCCTAAAGGAGCGGATTCTAACGCTGCCTCTTGTTTTAATAATCTGTCTAACGTCTCTTGATCTTCTTCTGTAAACTCACCAACTGATGGAGACGCTCTTTCAAACATTTCCATTTCTTTGTTTGATATAGCGCCTTTGGTTGATTGTGAAGCCATCATTAAGTCCATGTTTGAACCCCTAGCTCTATCCATAGCTTCTTCAAAGCTCATAGAGCCTACACCGAAAGCGTTTGCTGTAGCATCTGTCATGTTTAAACCCATGTCCATAGCAGTCTTTTTAATCATAGCTGCCCTTTGCTCAGGGACACTAATGCCTTGTCTTGCGGCTTGGTTAGCCATCATCATGTTCATGTCTTGGTTAGACATTTGTCCCGCGTCAGCTGTTCCAGCTCCGGGAGTTATTGTACCAGTTAGGTTCTCTATTCTTCTTTGTAGTTCTTCACTTATAGCCATTATGGTGTACTCACTGTTACTGTTCCCAAACTCATTGTAACAGACAATCCAGTCAAGTAAGTTTGATGTTCGTATAGGTTCCTGAATTCCGTACCATCAAACGCCTGGTGAACCTCTGTTGTAGAGTTAAATATAATCGCTCCGGTAGCAAATTGCAATTCGCTAATCTCCGTTGAATTAAAGACTTGTATGGCATCTGGATCTATAGATCCCAGGTTAATCTCTAATATTCTTACTAATCGGTTGAATGTATCTGCGCTAACAGTTTGACCTTCGGCTACAGGAAGTCTTGTTTGAAGCAGTTTACTCATCTATCTTCTACCAGATGGTTGTACTTCAACTCTTGTGTTTCCTAGCCTCCATTTGTAGTTCTTTCTATCACTTTCGGTATTATCGTCGTCCGATTCAAACCGCAGTACAAACTGCCTAGTGCGAGATCTCAAAGAACCAAAAGTGCTACTGGCCGTGATTTGAGTGGTTGAATCAGTGGATAGCGTTTGATTACTAAAATCTCTACGCTTTACAACGATGTTTATTGCTGGATCCTGGCTAGTCCCTAGATCATTTACAAATAGTATGTCTGGCAATATGCGCTTCAAGAATACAAAGTTATCACCATCTGCTATGTCTATATCAGCCGATTCCACGAAAACACCATCCATGGATCCTGTATCGTTATTAAACCCTTTTTCATGCTCGTATATGTATTTAACAGACGTGTCTTCTCCAGCTGCTAAAGGTTTGTTCAAAACACCAGCCGCCAACCAAGCATATCGTTCTAAGGATCCTATGCTCCAACTATTCTCTTCGTAGTTATAAATTACATATCTTGTTATTTCTCTTTCGTCGTCTGTCAACGATGGGTAAAAGAACCAAACCTCAGAAAACTCTTCGTTCAAACCACCGAAACATTTGAAGGCTTGCGATTCGTCGAGATCGGAAAATACATAGTCTTGCACTGAACAAGGTAGTTTTTGCACAGATCCGTTGTAAAAATAAAATCCTTTTTTGGACATAAAAAACACGCCTTGCGGACTATTGACTGCTGCTTTTGGTCCAAGCAGTCCAGCACCTTCATTGATTAAGTTGACTGCAAAAGTAAGTGGTGGCCCGATAAAGTTCATGGAATACAGAGAAGTGTCTGTCCAAATAAGAACCTCTTGTCTGGCTTTTAATCCGCCTACAATAGATGAACCAGAGGATAACCGCAGTGATCCAGCGGTATTTGTACTTAATGGTTCAAATTCCAAAGCGTTTTCTTGGTCACTAAAAGCTATTAACATGGGATCTATTACACCTGTTCTTGAGCTACCGCTAATAGGATCCGCTCCCAATACGATTAAATGCCTGTCTGTTTCTGACGTTATTACTTGTAGGCCTTGCGTGGGCACCAGATTTGCCCCGGACACTGCGGATAATTGCACTGCTCTCGTTGATAAACCATCGTTCTCAACCCAACGAAATATGCTACCGCCTCTTGGATTTATTATCAGATCTTCACCAAAGTTATCGTGTGTCCATAATCGCAGCTGATTTGTGTCCGACAAAGAGGTTGCAGAACCCCAACCTCCAGCACCCCACGTACTTACACCCCAACCCGTTGACTCTACATAAAAGTCTAAGCCAGAATTAGTTTGGTATGCCGCATCTGTAGCAGATCCACCATTACCTGAATCACTTGCGTTTGCTGTAACTGTAGCTCCAGAAGTGTCTTTGGCGGTTATTGTGTATGTGTTAGTCCCTGTAACTAAATCTATTTGGTATTCTTGGTTCAAGACCGCAGCTGTAACATTGCCACCTAACGACACAGCACTTGAAAAAGTAACAAAATCACCATTTACTGCACCATGACTTGCATCTGTGACTGTTAGAGTAGACGATCCGTTAGTGGCCGCAAATGTAGCTGCGTTCGTTGTGTTTTTTCTTATGGGTGTGACATCGTTATAAGTGCCACCCTCTTCTATGTAGTATTTGTTAGTAGTTCCAATACCTAGATACTTTGAACCTCCTAAAGAAATCCAGGAGTGTAAGGCTCTTGCAGAGCCTATAATTGAAGAGGGTGAAAACTTTTCCCATCCGCCTATTTTTTCGACACGTCCTTTTCTGAAACGTATCTTATCGCCGTCAACCCAACCACCTTCGTTAGAATAGTCGGTTTCCTCTTTGTTGATTCCGGGTTTAAAATTTAGTTTGGTTAGAGGCATAGTTAGATTCTAACATATCCTAATGCGCTCTAAGCCAATCTGATAATGGCTCCAGTTGCAGTTGCAGCTGGAAACACAATCGTAAAATCGCCAGCTGTTGATGTCTTATCACCACCAAAATCTATCGCAGCAATAGCTTTGTTAGAGTTGGTTGAGTTGTATAGTAAGCACCCTCTAGCCGTTATCGTAGCCGTACCAAAAGTAAGATCCGCAAAATCAACTATTGCGGTAGTACCAGATGTGGTTGGCGTTACGTTTGTCAATGCACTACCACCAGAACTATAGTTAGTTCCGCTGGCCTGTCCTGTAGTCACAAACGCAGTTGTGCTCGCTCCCAAAGTAGCAGAGCTTGTATAAAGCGCTAGTTTGATGCTGTCAGCACCATTTGTAAGATTATGCCCCTCAACAAGTAACTCTTGTTTGAAGCTCGTACATATTGCAGATGTAATTGCCATTATAGCTCCTTCAATATTTTAGCCATGTCTTCATGGCCTTGTTCTCTTAGTATATTCGAGTAAGTCGTATTTTGCGACTTAATCGCGTTCTTCATAGAGTACAAGATTACAGTATAAACTTGATTTTGAAAAGCTAACGCTTGTTGTTTGATATGTTCTGGCGCACCATCCGATATGCTGACAATTTTTTTTGTGGCTTGTGCTGCCCAAAATTCTGGATCGTGACCTTTGTTTTGTGTTGAATGAACTTCGATATTTCCAAGTACAAAATCTCCTTTAGCGCTCATAACTATCCCTTATATGGTTCTGGTGGTACAACATCCTCATTAATTTTTAGGCCAACTTTTTCTAACTGTTCATTGATTTCATCAAATGGTCCGATCATAAATCTACCTTCATGTGGCACAGCCACTAATGGTTTATCTAATCTGTGGAAACCATACAGTTTTTCGGTTGCTGGTACATTTGAATCTAAGACTGTAGATCTACCACTAATGCCCACAATTATATCTTCACTCATACATTTACTTATCCAAAACTCTACACAAGCTCTACCCGCTTCTGCAAAGTGCATATTTTCTTTGTAAGAAAAATCTATTCCAAATAAGTCTATGCGGCCTACTTTATTATACAAAGCATAAGCTATAGCAAACGCTACTGTTGTGTTCATGTAAGCGCATTTGGTGGCGTTACAAACCTCTTCTACTGGGTATCTAATCGGATTTTTGATTCTCGGATCTTCTTCACAAGTGTAAATAGGCACGTCCGACGTGGACATAAGTTTTATCATGGCATTAGTTTGTTTGCCCGCATCGTCAGAATCAAAGAAACGACTGGCTGGATCTAATGCAAAGATTCTGTCAGCTGGATAAACTAAACCAGCAGAGTTTATGCACCATACTTCGTCCCATTCTTGTGAGTTTTCAAGACCAATAGCAAAATCTACCTGTGACACACCCAGGCCTATTATTGCTACGGATTTACCTTCTAAATGTTCTAATACCATTAAGTCACGCTAGAGCGGACTGAATCGTATCTATACTCGTCGCGTGTGCCACGACCTTCTGAAATATTTTTCATACGAGCTATCGCCTCCTTGAAACGGCCTTCAAATTGAGCGACGATTTCAGGCGGTTCTTTGAGGAAGACTGCTCCTTCCACTAAAGCTCCATACAACAACGCATCTGGATAATCTGTTGATAAGGTTGTCGTACCACTGTCACTACCACTTGTTAAAGAGCCTGGTTTGTTTAAATAATGTAATTCAACTGTATAGTTTGAATCTGGTATTGGTGAAATCTCAAAAGAGGTTTCATCAAATAAAGAGTAATATTTAGGTGTTCCCTGGGTTGTGCCAGAGGAAAATTCTTTTATGAACGATGGATGTTTGTAGTCTAAATAATCGTATGTGCTTGAACTAATTATTGCCAAACTCATGGGTGCATAAAAATCTGTTGGTGTTGCTAAGAATCTATTACCAGAAGTTAGGTTGCCTTGGACGTTCTTTCTTTGATCCGGGAGCTGTACGAAAGAGAATATTCTGTCCTCTGATTCTTTAATAAACGTATTAAGTTGATTAGTAAAGGTCGTCTCAGATACCTCAAGATAATCCTGTATGGCTGTTTTTAATGTTGCTAATGTAAAACTCATGTTGTAACTGTAACCTCGCCTAAACCAGTAGTAACGGAAAAAGTGGTAAGCACAGCTCCCAGCTTTCCATCACCCACGTTAGTATAAACCAAAAAAGCAGAGTTATCGTCGTCTGTGTCTGGTCTTGCATCTTTTACCGCTTGAGGATCCTGGGGAGCTGGTTTTGGCATAAGCTGTGGATGTTTTGCGTCCCATTGATCTGGACCAACCAATAAACCATCCCAAGTCTTACGCATGTCTTTCAGCTTATATCTAAAGCCTGTTATGTCGCAGATCCCGTAGGAATATTTACCAGATGCAAAAGCCATTATGCGTTGTTATAACTCCTTAAACTCGGTGCTACCCTAAATGATGCTCTATCCTCATCTTGTGATAATGCTCTTTGGAACTCATCCTCGTACATAGCTTTAAGCATGCTAGTTCTCTCTGGAGCTCTCTTTATTGATATGTAATAAGCGAGGCCAGCTGCCAAACAAGGGTAAAATCGGAACGGCAGATCTAGTGTATTTGCGCCCGCATCTGCATCGTCCATCCTCGTAAGTACGTTCATGTGTACTGTATAGGTGCTATTTTTATCTGGCGCTGGCCAAACTGATATTGTCGGTGTAAGTTGTTTGTTTATAAAAAATTGATTTGGTTTTCCTGTCGTTGACTTGGTAGTTATGTGTGCATACTCCGCTCTACTCAATCTTGACATGGGTATATCTGTGGTTTCAGAGTTTACTGTTTCTCTGATAAATACATCCAAAACGTCTATTGGTGCCGTAGCATTTGTACTATCGACATTGTAGGTCTTGGTATCTTTAACCATGGCTACTGTCTTTTCAGTTATAGTCCATTGATTTAGACCTCTGTTTGCCCACTCAGCTAACATTAGGTTGAGACTTCTGTTGGCTGACTTTAAATCGTAACCAGTTCTCAACTCTAATCCGCAACGCTCAAAAGCCTCTTCTACATAGTCGGCTACGTCTAATTCAAAATCTTTACTGCCTGATGTTGCCATTAATCTTCTTCTACTCCATCGCTATACAAGTTATTGAAGGTTATATTTGGATCCATATAACTTTCATGTCCTTCTGCTGAGTGTACCCATTGGCTTGGAGAAAAGTCCGGGGCACCTTCTCCTACTCGCCATAAAGCTGGGTTTGTTGCTCTTACTCTATTATTAGGTAAAGCTACAAAATTGCCAGTGTACTCTCCAGCGTCAGTTAAATATAACACATGTGATTGCTTATGTTGAGCCGGATCATCAGCAATACTATTTTCTGTGTAATCTACAGTAAACATATACTTGCCAGTATAGAACTCTCCGCCTATTTTGCATATCCAAGGGGAACTGCTAACTCGGTCTAAAACCACTACTGAATGATCGTGACTTAGACAGTCCCAAGGTTGAGCTAAATGATCTTCCATGGGTGTAGGCCATCTATCTAATGGTATGTCTGCTACGAGAGCTTGTATAGGCATCCTTGCCCACATAGCTCCGCCATGCACGTTTTCATCTGGATAATCTTCAAAGTCTGTTTCACAGCCAGTAAATACCACCTGAAATGAAACAGATCTATCTGGAATTGTGTTTACAGCAAACGCCAACGCATGAAGATACTCTCCATGGTAGTCTTGATGGTTAGCTGTAAACTCCTTACGAACCCAGCATTTAAACTGGGGAATGTTTGAAATTAAATACGCCACTTAATTTAACTCCTATGTAATTAGTTATTTTCCGTACAAGCCTCCGCCTTTCGCTCTGTACTTTGTACCTTTCATACCGCCACCTTTGGCCATACCTTTGGTGCCTTTCATAGCTCCACCTCTTGCCATGCCTTTAGTGCCTTTCATAGCTCCGCCCTTAGCCATGCCTTTGGTTCCTTTTAACATAGCCGTAGAACCAGCTTTTCTCGTTCCTTGTCCCATCAAGGCAGACATAACAGATTTTGGCATGTTGCCAAAACCAGTAGCAGATCTTTCAGCTCTCGCCGCAGCTCCACCTTTAGCCATGCCTTTAGTGGATTTCATACCACCACCACGAGCTTTATACTTGGTTCCCTTCATACCACCGCCTCTGGCTCTATATTTAGTTCCTTTCATAATTATCTCCTTCCGTATAAACCCATATTAGGTTTTGTTGTAATCCTACCACCCCTAGCTGCAAATGTCTTTACATTAGTCGGCTTACCGCCTACACCTTGAGGCTTGGCTCTTTTTCTTCTTACAGCTGATTTTATTTCTGATTCGCTCATACGTCTAGCTTTAGCAGCTGGGACGCATTTAGGGTATTTTCTTTTTTTGTCAGCTTTTAGTTTGGATCTACCACATTTTGCAAAGCCACCACCTTTCTTCGGTGCTCCAATGTCTACCCAGTCTTCTTTAAACCACTTAGTTAAGCTCATTAGGCTCTAGGCACTCTGGTTTTTTTGCGTTTGCTATTCATCATAGCTCCACAACCTCTGCCTTGAACCATCATTACCTCTCCGCCATTACGCATAAAACCCATTTTGTTTCTTACCTTTTTAGGTAATTTTGCTAGGCCTTTGTTTTTTGCTGGTATCGGCTTCAAACTTTTCATTTCACCACCTTCTGCTTTTTTAGCACCTTTATATTTGCCACCCATTTTTTTATATTCTTTAACCATGTAAGCATTGGCGTAAGCAGACGGATATACGTCAAACTTAGCTTTAGCTTTTGCTTTGGCTTTTGCATACAAAGATGGGTTTGCTACATTCTTTGGAGTTGCCATAATTATTTACCAATTTTTGCAAGACCAATACGAAGCTGCAAATACATCTTTTTTCTTTTGTACTGCATCGCAGTTGTGTCTTGCTCTAAAACTTTTTCTACGTTTTGGTTGATCTTTTTTTATGCTTAAATTTGGATCACCATAGCGTACTATTTTTACTTGATCGCCTTTTTTAGCTAATACTGCAAACTTCTTNNTCTTACCAGGCGTCCTTTTCTGTTGGTTATAACCAGAAAAAGTCTCCCCGCGATAGGTAAGCCTACCGCTGGGAGTTCTTTTGACGTCTTTGGTAGTCGCCATTTAGTAGTTTTTAGTCAGAACCAAGATTATGGAGTAAGCGTCCCCGTTGCTATGACCTACTGTTGTAAAGTCAATATCCCCGGTTACACCAGATCCCGCATTGTTAGGAATACCTGTGAATAAATCATAATATTCATCACCTGTGCTATCAGCTGGTAAAGGTATTGCCAAAACATTAGTGGAAGCGTCAAATTCAATATCTACGCCCATACCACGACATGCCCAATATATTCTTGAAATTGAAACCGAAGTACAAGCAGAACCCGCACTGTTACTAGCTAACGCTGATACGTCAACCTTTTTAACAGAGGCTTCGCCTGTGCCATCGCTTTCATTGGTAAATTTCAAGATTGCGAGTTTTTCTCCATCTTGTATGGTTTGACTGGTTACTGTATCAGCCATGTTTTACTCCTTACAGTTCAGTATTTGCTGTACGTTCTTTGCTTGCGCCAATGTAATCGACAGTCAAAGTTTTTGCAGCAGCAGCACCATTTTGTATTCCAAATGAAAGAGCTAACTCTTCGTTATCTGGAGCATTAGTGCTAACAACTGTGCCAGCTAGAACATTGTTTTGGAAGACATGAAACTTCTGATCTTTAGGATCGTAAACGAAACCTACAGTCATAAAAGTATCGTCGGCCAAAGCGTTTGGCAAATCTAAAGTAGATTGCGTGCTGTCTTTTTCAACAACGAAAGTAACAGTAGTTCCGCCATCAGACTTTAAGAAGAAAATTCCATCTGTTACATCTAATGGTGTTGTGTCAGTCAGTTGTAAACCAGCTACGATGTCTGTTTCAGTCGCATCATTGGTTTTAAACCTCATGTTAAATGCTAACTGTTTGCCAGACTCGTACTTATAACCTTCTTTAACAAGTTGGAAAAAGTCATGGTCATTGTCTCCAGCTGCGTTGGTTACTAATAGCAAACCACCATCGCCGTCAGCTAATGCTTCTGTTGCGGATCCAGTGCCATCTTCTGTTGTTGTAATAGTCCAATCGGACGCTAGGTAAGTATCAAAGTCATTAAAATAAGTGTGATACTTATGGGGTGCTGGAGCTTTAAATTTACCTAGTGTTGAATCAGCTCCAACATTGGTAACTCCAGAAGTAAAGTGTGTAGTCATAATCAGCCTCCTTATAAATAGCCATTGCGAGCACCATGCCCGCAACAATTAGTTCTACAAGATTGATGATACTATCTGGTTATGCGATTGGCAAATGATGAGACTTATCTTTCGCCGTTGAGTTTTTTGAAATGCACCCTTACAAAATATTTTCTAAGCAAAGAAACCAAAGTAAATACAAAGGTTTGAAATACTGCTGTAGTAATCACACCCAAACCTATCCATGTAGAAAAAGAAAGAACTGCTAAAGCTACCGGGAAGGCCATAAAAAAACCAACGCCAACGTCAGTTATTGCTTCTTTTGCTGCTGATTTATCCACAAGATTGTCCATAAGTAGAATATTATAACTTTTTGCAAACTTATACAATATAGAGAAGACATAAAAAAAGGGAGCCGAAGCTCCCTTTCTGTAACACTGAGTAATAAAGTGTGCTACGACTTCAAATTATGCGCCTTGAGATCCGTAGACTCCTCTCCAATCTGAGAAACCAAACGAGTATCTTTCTCTAGCTTTATATCTAATGTTGCCTGTTGAAAAGTCTGGCTCCATAGAAGTCTCCATTGGAGATCTTTGGAACATTTTTAGACCTTCGCCCATGCTGTTCACAGATGTAAGAACAAAGAAAGCATCAGGATCAGATAGGTAATGATTAACAACGTAACCACCAGGTAAAACACCTGTGTTTCTGATTGCGTTGATGTCATTATCAGCTGTTCCAGATCTTTGAGTAGAGCTTAATATTCTGTCTGCAACGAAGACTAATTGTGGTGGAACCACAAGTTTGTCAGCTTGCACAGAAATAGTTAAACCTCTGTCGTCTGTAAACGTAGATATATCGATTAAAGCATCCTCTAGTGAGGCTTCGTTAAGGTCTGCCATAGTAGTAGCTCTATTCGCAGCTGTTCCACCACCAGCTAGGGGGTGAGCAGTATTGATTAGAGAAACACCATCACCGCCAGTAAAACTGGAGGAGAAAGCGTTATTTAGTACGTCAGCGCCTTTGACTTCTTTGGTGTTAGCCATAGATTTAGCCAATGCTTTAACATATCTTTTACCTAGAGAGTCATAAAGGTTGTCTTCAACCGCTTCTTCTGTAAGTGCAAAAGCCAACGCAACAGTGTCGTGCGTGTATCTTGCGCTAAAACTTTCGGAAGCATTGTCAAATTCAACGCCTTGTCCCTCTGATTTTACGGGTGCGCCGCCAAAACCAGTGACTAGCACTTCTTCTTCAAACGCCCTGTTTGAATCCTCGATTACAAAAATATCTTCATACTCTTGATCGTAAGAATCATAGGACATACCAAAAAGTGCATTAAGTCCTGGTTCAAGCTCTTTCGCTAATTGTGCTCTTGAAATTGCCATTTAATTAACTCCTTATGCTAAACCAGCACCTTTTTGTCCCATGATGTGATTCTGAATCACGCATAGTACATTGGTGTTGGACGATGCTACATCGTCGTTATTAGGATCCTGGGATATATCAATCGCTTTAAGCGGTAACGTGGCTGTTGTAGCACCAGTCGTTACGTCTAGCTCTGCGTTTGATATTCCAGACTTAGTATCGCCTACTGGTGATCCGTCAACAATGTCGAAGTTTCCGAACAAGTCGGCGACAGGAAAAGTGTCGTCTGCTTGTACTTCGAAAACAACATTAGGATCATCAATAATACTTGCGATGATATCCGAAGCAGAAATACTGCCCGGGTAGTGATTTTTAAACACTTGCTCACCAGTTGTAGGATCGGTGTATTGAACTCCGTTAAACACTCCGACAATCGGAACAGTTCCAGTTGCGGCATGGCGCCCCAAAACTCCAGCTGTAAGCTGAGTTACCAAGTCTCCTTGGAATATTGGTGTTGTGGCTCCACTAGCAATTCTATATCTGGATTGACCTCCAGAATATGGTGCTCCGCCCATTTGACGAACAGGTTTTAAACCAAAAGCGGCATCTTTATTTGCCATAAGATTTACTCCTATTTATCTAGTTACTTTTTCCCAAAAGTAACATTAGACTTTCTATCGGAGTCATACTTTACATATCGCCCATCTTTTCTGGATTCATTAAACATATTATTGTCTAACGCGTCCTTCTTGCGAGCTGTTTGATCCTCATAATAAGCATTACGCTCCTCACGAGTCTCAGTAGGTATTTTCGCCAATAGTAGTCCTTCGCTATAAACTAAACCAGCATGTCTACCAGATTCAGCGACGGGGTAAGAGTATTCGTCAGGTAAGTCGGATCCTCTTACGAGTTCCCAACCTTCTCTAATTCTTCTCGCCACGTTTGCCTTATCCTCTACTCCTAGCATAGATTCTCTTATCCATCGATATTCATATCCAGCTGGTGGTGGAGGAGTCTCTAGTTTTCTAACTGGTCTCCATGGTTGTCTGCGAGAATTTTTATCGTGAGACTCGGACTCACGGGATGTTCTGGAATGTACGTTTTCGCTATTTTGCTCTGTCATTTTACCTCCCTATTCGCTATACGTTGTTTTTCTTTAGCAACAGATTTTAACCACGCTTCATCTGACATGCCGTGTGGCTTCAATCCTTGTAGAGTTTCGACTTCACTTTTAGTAAAACGCACGCCGTTCTCTTTGCCTTGTGTTTTTTGCCTACTCCCTACGGAAGCTGAGGCGACTCTTTGCACAGCGGGCCTATCCTCATTTTGTTCGGCATTATCGGATCTAAGATCCGGATAAACTTTATAAATTCTATCACTCAACTCGTTGTAGTATTCGTCTGATTCTAAATCATAACCTTCGCCAGCCAAAGTATTATGGACATGTTCTGCCCAGGCCGTAGCTTCTAAGTTCTGATCGAACCAAGGATTATTTTCCTTCCAATTCAACGCTTTTTCAGATGGCGGTGCAACCTGTTGTGTAGGTTGTGCTTGCTGAACTTGTGGTTGTTGTTGTGTGTTTATTTGTTGTTCTTGTCTTTGTTTGGCTATTCTTACTTTTTCTTTTTGTAAAGCAAGCTCACTTTTTAGTGTATCAGCTTTAGACATTAACTCAGCATCACCAGAAGCATGAGCCTTTTTGTATAACTCGTTAGCTTCTCTTTCTTTGATTTCAACTGTTTCTTCTTCTTTAGCTAAAAGATTCTGTTGTACTTGTGTTGCATGCTGATAATAAGCATGCACCTCAGCTTCTTTTTGTCTAAGAGCAGCTTCTAACTGCGCTGCTCTTTCTTCGGTTTCACGATTTCTCGCATTAAGTTTATTGATACGTTTAGAAACACTTTTTGTATAGTTTTCTAACTCGTCGTCGTTTGAACTCGATGCCCCTTGCTCAGGTGCATCTGTTTCGGTGACTTCTACCTCTATATCCTCAACCTCTGGTTGAGCTACATTTACGTCATTTTCTGGTGTCATAAGCTCACTATATCATCTGGATCAAGAATCGTGGCTATAACTTCATCATCGTTGATGATTCGTACCTCTGCACCATCCTCAAGTTTAAACCTAGAGCCAGAGTAGCGCCCTATTAAAACCCATTGTTTTTCTTCACACCAAGGTTTATCTCCAAATCTAGCGCTGTCGTTGTAACATTGTGGTCCCATCTTAACCACATAAGCTACTACTGTTGCTAGAGCCTCACGATTAACAGTCTCTTTTGCTAATACAATTCCGCCTTTTGTTTTTGCTTTCCCGGCGTAAGGAAGAACCAACATGCGCCAACCTGTTGGTTGTGGCATGCGATCTAGTAATGAGGCGTCTAATTTTTCTGGATCTAATACTCTATCCTCTAAATCCACATAAGCCTCTGCTACTTTTTTAGCCATTACGTTGTTATCTACTACCTGTGACATTATATTTCTTTACCTCTATTGCTTATTTCGTCTAAAACAAAGTATAAAGCATTAAGCTCACCTTGCAAATATTTGTAATGTTCCATATCTTTCAAGCCACCAGACATAAAAATTTCTTGTATTTGTTTCTCTCTTGCACCAATTTTTGACTTGATGAAGTCTATGACTTGAATTTCGTCCATTTACTTAGACTTTGCTGGTCTGCCTCTTTTTTTTGCTGGTGCTTTTTTTGCTGTGGTTTTTTTAGGCTCTGCTTTCTTTTTTGAAGCAGACTTTTTTGCTGTAGTTTCTTTAGGTTTTTCTTCTTTAGGATCTTCTACTGGTAGACCAGCTTCAATTCTAGCCATTTTTTTGGCAATCCTTTCTAAGTTGGCCTGATGTTTTCTTTCCTCAGCTTCTTTTTCTGCTTTAGCAAAGGCTTCTTCTTGAGCTCGTAATTCTTTTTTTGCAGCTTTAAGAGCTTTGATAGCCTCTAATTTATAGGAAGTTGTCATAATATCCCCTTAATTTTATTTTCTAATTCTAGCAATTTCAGATCTGTATTGGTTTTCAGTCTATCTATTGCTACCTCAAGTTTATCATCTGCTATTTGTTTTTGCACATTCATGCGCTCACGTTGTAATTCGCTCTCCATCATCTTCTCTTGAGCTCTTTGACTTTGTTTGCTGTCAAATTGTTGTGATTCTATATCTAGCTCTTTGTTTCTTAAATCCAACTCTTGTTTTCTTATGTCAACCAAAGGATCCCCTCCGCCCGACATACCTATTGATTGTAAGAAATCATTTGCTAACTGCGCCATGATTGCAGAACTGTATTGTTCATTGACCATCTGTATTTGCTGACCAATCATTTGTGCTTCTTCTGGGGTGACTTGTTGCATTTGTGCTTGTATTTCAGCAATTCTTTGTTTCATTTCGTCTGGCATTTGCTCCTGGGCCAGTTGAGCTGCTAAAAATTGTAAGTGTTGCATGCAATGACTTATTATCAAGGCTTGTACTTGTGGACTGTCTTTAACCAAATCTGTGAAGAAAAGACTTCGGTGCGTATCAATATGTGCTTGATGATTCTGTTCTGGGAAGGCTTGAGCTGGTTGTCCCATCAAAAGACTAGCATTTTCTAAACCAGCATCTATTGGTTTTGGTGTCATGTCTGGTGGTGGCATCAACAATGAATCTACATTATCCACACCTAATGCTGAGTACATACGTCTATAGGCTTCATAAATACCCATCGGACCATGTACTTGAGGATTAGACTGTACCATTTGTAAAAGCTCTTGAGCTAACGTAACTCTTTGGCTTTGTGAGAAAATGTTAGGATCTGAAACAGGTATGATGTCTACTCTATCGTCAAAATCTTGTAGTTTTATTTGGTTTTGTCCAGATCCAACTTGGAAGTTATAAACGGGTGGTAATGATTCACCAAACACCTTAGCTAATAAATTGAACTCCAGTTTTTGCGAATAGTGCAATCTTTTGTGTATTGCACTCATAACTTTTGTGCCTCTTTCCAATAAGGCTACAGTCGTGCCGACTGGCATGGCTGCGTTCATATCACCTACGTTCATGTCTGCTATGGCAGCAAAACGCTTACCAGAATCAACCAGAAGTCCTAGTAACTGCATAAGGACGTTGCTTGGTTCTTTGATTGGCAACGGAATAAGGTTTTCTCTTAGGGATCCACCTGTTGTATCTATGTCTCTAAACTCACCAGGTTGCAAAGGATCGTCTTCGTCACGAATACGCATACCTCTAGCTTTAAAACCAGCTGGTAAGTTAGCTAGTGTGCCAGCATCTATTAGTTGTCTAAGTATTGATGTGGATGCTTTGGATAATCCACCGATCATGTGGGATAAGCCTAATCCGTAGAATCCTAGTCCCGGCATAAACTTATATTGAACAAAGTAATTGATTTTGTTTTTGAGTAAATCGTTTTCTAAATAATTACGCCTAATACTTAATATTTTTTCTGAGGACTCTTCTATTGTTACTATGTAAGGTAATTTAAGGCCAGTAGGATTGCCGTTGGCGTCTATGTCTTCAAAGCCTTCTATGTCTAATACTGTATGTACTTCATAGACAGTTCTGTTTCTGTTCTCTTTATAAGATGGAGATATGCCTTGTATCTCATCTATTGCTTCTTCTACATCTGAAAGGTTTTCACTATACCCATCGCTACCGATGTCTACATTTGCATAAAAACCAGTCAACTGTTGTTTTTTGATTTCATTTGACGACATGTTGATAACATGTGTAATTCTTTCGGCGCTACTAATATCTGCCGCCTCGTAAGGAACAATAAGATCTTCTGGAGGTATAAACTTAGACATTGCTCTATTAAGTACAAAGTCAAAGTAAACTTTTTTAAATGCAGATCCAGCCAAAGGCAAATAGAACAACATCTGGTCAAGCTCTGGATCGTATTCTTCCATTACATTCATTATGTAATAGTTCATAAACTCTTGGACTCTTTCAGCTTGGTTTTCTGTCTCTACAGTTCTAGCGCCTACTATCTCTGTTTTGACTGGCCCCTTTGCTGGTAGCATTTCTTTATAGGCTTGTGCTTGGAACTGGGTTACAGCTTCCGCCAGGATCGGGTGAATTACACCAGAACTTCCTTCAAATGGTTGTGATCTTTGATCGTCAAACTTCATACCAAGGTATTTCAAACCATCAGTGTATGTTTTTTCCCATTCACTTCTGGATTGCTTGTCACCTTTAATGGAGCTCAACAAATCGCTAGATATGCTTTGTAAAATATCATCTGGCAAAACCTCTGCAAGATTGATGTTAAAACCAACTTGTGGTGTCTCTGGCGCTATTTCGTCGTCTATAAGAACTTCTTGGCCGCTTACTAATATTTCAGCCGCCTCTCTAATTTGATCTTCTCTGGTTGTATCTGGTTGTATTTCTACAGCAGAGCTTGTATTCCTTATATCAGGGTTGTCTGCTGTGCCTAGTTGTTTGTCAATCGCCATAATATTTTAGTGTAACACCCTTGGTCTGGAATCAAAATCCAAATCCACTATGTCTGTTAGTTCTCCCTGTACCTCTAATCCGTGTGCTTCTGCTATTAATTCAGCATCATCCATGCACTCAGCATGTATGTCTGGTCCAGAATACTCTTTGCCATCAAAGATAAACTTAGTGACAAATATCTTCAATAGTAAATTGTCCGATTCGCCTTTAATAATTTCACCTCGTCCTCGTAGTCTTCTCTCAATGAGATAAAGCCACCTTGTCTAAAACGCATTAAAGCCATTGTAGCACTATCACAAAAGTCGTCATAATCACCAAAAGGAAAGGATGCCATTTCCTCTATAACCTCATCTGCGAAGTCGTGTTCTGGTGCCCACACCATACCTGATTCAAATATCGGTGCTACGCTATTCATTCTTGCTACCTTGTCTTGTCCACGACTGGGAGCATAAGCCGTGACTGGTATGCCCATACGCCGCAATTCATGTGTAAGCGGTGTACCAGATGCTTTTGCTTCTATTAATACACAGTCTGGTTCCCAGTATCTATACTCTTCCATAGCCATTTTTTTTAGTTCTGGAAAGTCACAACGCACTCTTTTTGCATCTAGTAATATAATCTCATCTGCGTTTTCATCGCCTCGGTTAAATATCGCCCATGTTGTTATTGCGGAATAGTCTGCGGTTTCTTTTTTAGAAAAAGCCGTGTCGTAGCTTTGTATAACGTAAGAGTAAGGCGGTATGTCTTCATCTTCCCAGCGATTCCACCATTCTCTTTTTACTATAGATCCTTCTTCCGCTGTAGGGTTCTGCATCCATTGTGCGTTCCATTTAGATATAGGCAAGGATGCTTTTACACTTAATAATTCATCTTTTTTCCAGAACTCAGGCCACAAAGGTTGTTCTGATTCTGGCATGATAGCGGGAAACTCTACAACCTCCCATTGATCCGCAAATTCGTCTGACTGTTTTTTCAATACGTTACCAACCAAATCCTTAGTGCTCCATCGCGTCATAACTATAACTATGATGCCACCTGGTTGTAGACGTTGCCTTGGCCCAGATGTGTACCATTCGTAAGCTGATTCCATGGCTTTAGGTGACAAAGCATCTTGTTCTGAGTGCGGATCATCAATAATAAGTAAATCAGCACCACGACCTGTAATAGCACCACCCACACCAGCATAGAAAGACTCACCTTCTTTGTTGGTTGTCCATCTTCCCGCGCTTTTATTGTCCGCTTGCAGTTTCAGATCTGGAAAAATGTGTTGATATTCTTCGCTGTCTATTATGTTTCTTACTCTTCTACCAAATCGTACAGCCAGTTCTGCGGTGTGTGTTGTTTGTATTATTTTAAGATTACCTTTTTTGCCCATCATCCATGCTGGGAAGAATGTTGATGCAAATTCAGACTTAGAGTGTCTTGGCGGTAAACAAACAATCAATCTTTTAAGTTTACCCTCTGCAATCTTATTAAACTTTTCAGCTATTATTTTGTGGTGTCTGCCTTCAATAAAGTCTGGCCACATGTGGTTTACAAAAGATATAAAATCGTTTTGGCAAGAGTCTTGCTTTTCTAATTGTTCGTATCTGTTAAGTAACGCTACAGCTTCCGCCTTGTCAGTTTCAGACAGTATATCAAAGTCTTTGAAAGAAACTTCGCTCATAGTCGAGTTAGGTGGTCAGGTAGTGACGTAAAACCACCCAACTCTAAACGCCCAAGGCGTCTGTGGGTAGTATTACATATCGTTAAACTTCGTGCCATGGTTCATCTTTGAAAAGTAAACTTTCGGCTTCACGTCTTCGTATTAATCCTTGTAGTGTCTGTCCGCCAGCTTTGTTCCATCTTTTCATTTCACTGGGTACTTTATCGTACTCACCATTGTTTAGCACTTTTAACATGGTAGAACTACGAAGATTAGAACCGCCTAGATTAAATGTCCATGCAACCAAAGCATCAAACTGATTTTGTGTTAGTGGTACTTCAACACATTTGTTTACCTCTTCTTCAAAATCTGCCACGTCCTCTAATAACAATGCCTCTGCTCTTTCTTGTGAAATTTCCATACCCATTTCGACACCACGAGTAGATCCATAACCGATTGTGGGTACTCCCGCACTACACAGGTAGCTCTCCAGCTTGCATCCCTCAAAACGCTTAATAAGCGCAATGCCTTCTTGTGATATTTCCATATTACTCTCCCCATTTTTTTGTTTTTGTGCCGCCGTGATAATCGACAGCAAGATTTTCTTTTTTAAGCAAATCAGCAACATTACCTTTTTCACAAAAGACATCTGCTAATACTCTCCCATATTTATCTGTTCCATAAGATCTTAATTGTAATATCACCAACAAGCCACTCTTTAAGTTTTTGTTTTGCCAGTAAACCAAGTTCTTTTTCCTTTGCCCTCTCTGGGTATCTTTTAATATTAATCCGGCTTTCTGGGGTATCAATAGAATTTATGCGTACGGCTTTGTTATGTAATTGCACGGAAAAGCCAAGATCTATAGTCTCCAATCTGATAGTGTCGCCGTCTGTTACAGACTTTAGTTTACACTTATAAACGAAAGCATATGGTTGTTTAATCATCCTTTTCTCCTTGGTTTGTGGTCACAGTCCTGTAATAAACAACCACTTCTTTTAGTTCTTTGATGTACCTTTTCAGCTCTTGCATGTTGTAAGCCATCAATTCGTAATCTGGTACTGACATCGCAAAAAATACTACAGATCCCTCTTCCTTTTCAACTCTTTGTAAAAACTCGTCTAAGTTTTTGTCTGACACCACATACCAATATGGATCTTTAAGATCTACGGCTCTGGGCAATATCGGCTGTACGATATTGCGCTCTATCGGTTTTGTTACTATTTCGACCTTTTTACTTGGTATTAGGCTGCAACTGCAAGCCATCGTCAAGACTGTCAATCCCAGCAGTATCTTTTTCAATGCTATCAAATACATCTTTAGTTCCTTTATTTGCTCTGGTTTCGATCAAACCAGGTTTTGCTTTAGCTAATTTAGTTAAATTGTGACGCTTGAATATGTCCAAGTATCTGTTCATTTCAGCTTCAATCTCTTGGTTTTTAGATTGTAAGTTTAAAAGAGAAGAAGTTTGTAATGCAAAATCGTTTTGCAAGTTTTCTATCGCAGCTTTTTGTTCTGCGTCCCGGAGTTCAAAAGCATCATTCAATGCAGATAATCTTGAGTTTTGCCAATACAAAAAACTACAAAGCAACAACAAAGCGCCAATAACGCCTAATAAAATTCTACTCATATATTTCCTTTTTGTTCATTTTAATACAATTTTGTAATAGTTTGCATCTTTTGTCTTTATGACTCAAATAAACCATAGATTTGTAATGGTCTTTCAACGCCTTTTACTTTTATTGGTTCTAGTTCTTTTAGTATTTGATCCGATTTTAAAGCAGTAGGTCTGCCAATAATTAAATCTACGCCAACTTCTTTACAACTGGATTCCAGTCTAGCTGCTTCGTTCACAGGACTGCCTATACAAGTGTAATCAAACCTAGTATCAGATCCCATATTTCCAACTATAGCTTCGCCACTATTTATGCCTATGCCTATTGATACTGGTGGTAAGTCTGCATCAACTAGCTCAAGATTTAGTTTGTCCATATTTTTTCGCATTTGTATTGCACAATCTACAGCAGCGTTTTCGTGTCTTTCTATCTCCAAAGGTGCGTTCCAGAAGGCCATAAGCGCATCCCCGATGAACTTGTCTATGGTACCGCCATATTGCCTTACAGCTTCAACTTGAGCCGTTAATGCTCGATTCATTATATAAGTCACATCTTCTGGAGACATAGATTCTGACAAGCTAGTAAATCCCCGGACGTCAGTGAAAAGTACAGTAATGTAACGCCTAGATCCTCCTAATTTAAGTAAATCTGGATTATCTTGTAGTTGTTTGACTTGGCGAGGATCTAAGTAATGCTCAAATTGTTTTTTGATTTGTTGTCTTAGTATGTATTCTTCTCGGTATTTTATGTAATACGAGGTGCTACCTATTATGAACTGGCTAATCAAAGACCAAGTTACATCAATAAGCACACCATCTTGGATGGTAAAAATGCCAAATGTAGCCAAAGATCCAGCAGATATACCAAAGTAAATCAGACCAACAGACATGCTTAGTCTTTGTGTAAGAAACCAGGCCAGTAAACAGAATAATAAAAAGATGGCTAATTCAGCTCCTAAATGCCACTCAGGGATCCTAGGAGACTCAGGTAATAATATTGACTCTGCTACAGCTGCTTGCAAGAAATGTGGGTACATCAAACCTTTGCTTGTAGGCACTTGAGGCATAATGCCGCCACCAGAAGTACCTATAATGGTTATCTTGTCTTTTGCGCTAGACAAATCATCCAGAGTAATAACTGGCGTATCTACATAGCTAATCCATTTTCTGTGTGCTGAGTCTACTGATATAGGTGGTAGTGATGGTACTCGTATCTCACCATCAGTCATATTTATAATATATGTGTCTGCCCCGGTGATGTTTTTAATTATTTCTATGGGTAGGCTTGGAGCGAAACCTGTATCTGTACGCAATAACAAAGGATATTGTCTTACCAAACCATCAACGTCTGTAGGTGCTGATGCGACGCCTTGTGTCGCACTATTTTTAAGAATGTCTATATTTTCTACAACACCTCTGGCCTGAAACCCTCCGCCTGTGTCTTCGCCCAGTATGACTGTACCCACAGTCGGTGGATAGTTGCCTGTATCTGACTCAAACATGGCTAATACAGACGGGCTATAGCTCAAGGCCTCTGCAAAGGCTTCGTCTCCGCCAAGTCGGTCTGGTTGTGGAAAAGTCAATGCCCAGGCTTGAGCATACGAACCAGCGTTAAGTAAATCTACTTGAATCTCGGCTAACCTCCTTCTGGGTAATGGCCAACCGCCTTCTTTTTCAATATCAGCCTCGGTTATATCTAGGATTACAAAGTTGCCTGTTGGTTCTTGTTCTTTTACAAAAGCATCAAATGTTTTAAGTTTTAAGATTTCTAAAGGTGTAAGCTGCATCAATAAAGGTAAAGCTAAACCAATAAGTAGAGCTGGGAATATGTATTTTTTGTTCAATTTCCTTGCCTAATAGTTATTACATTGGAAGATCCGCCATTTACTTTAACAACGTGTTCTACCCCATTTTGAAACAATATAAGAGTGTATGCGCTAGATCCATCTAAGTCTAGGCGATAAGTGTCTCCTACAGATCTGCGAATACTTATCTGTTGGCCTGTAATTATGGTTGTAATCTGCGTGTCTTTGTCTTGACCTATGCTTGTCCCAGCTATGGTGATACCTGTAGCCAGTTTGTTGAGTTGATCTTCCTCTTCATCGACAGCAAGCGCATCGATAACATTCAGTAAATCTTCTAAGAAGTTTACGTCAAGATAGTTGATGTCCAACTCTGTAAACTCTAAATCCGCCTCGTTATCTAAAAAGTCTTCTGCTAAGAAATCTATATCAAGATCTGAAAATTCTAAATAATCTGCTGTGCCTTGTTGTTGTGTTTCTTCTACAAGATCCTGGCGTTCTTGTGGCGGATTAACAATTAACATGTTATCTATAAGTTCCAGCGATATGTCTAGTGTTACAGGTTTAGATGGTGCTTGGTTATAAGTCATAGCTGTGGTCGCTTGATAGGCTTGGTTTAGTATGACTTGCCCCATCGCTGTTTCTACTATTATCTCGCCTACTTTGCCGTCAGCACCAGGCAATAGAATCACCAACGAGGCTCCAGTTTCCGGGGTAGTAGTGATTGTAAAATCTGTGCCTCTCACATAGACATCAGCACTCGGCGTCTGTATGCGTATTTTCTTTTTGTTGTTGAATTTGCCTGTAACGAAACGAGCTGTACCAGATGCAAAGCGTAAGGCCATTTCACTCTTAGCTGGGTTCGGATCGTAAATATAGCTATTTATAACTAATTTGCTGTGGTCCATCACCCGGACAACTGTTTCATCCTCAAAGGTTATGGCAACAGCTCCAGATTGAGTTTTGACGTTATCTAGCTGTTGTATGGGAAAAGCCAACTCCGCCCCGTAAGGCTGATCCCTAACTACCTGAGCGTTACCTCTAAGCTCGCTTATGGAGCCAATATCAACAACCGGTGCTTGTGCCCTGATCGTTTTGGACCACACAAACAGTTGAAGTAGAAGTACCAGAACTAAGAATCTTGAGCCAGTCATTGTCTAAAGTTGATGATTGTGTAATGTTAAAGGTACGATTAGATCCATCGTGATCTAAGTAAAAATAACCGCCAGCGTAACCTGATCCTGAGTAAGTAAGCGCATTATCATTACCATCTATATTGACATAGTTAGTTGCTGAATCTACGTTTATAGTTGACGTTATGGTATTGCTAGAACCATCGATAATCCAATCTAAATCTAACGTGCTTGCCAAAGCTGTTGTAGCCTGGTTTAAAGTGAATGTGTTGCTAGAACCGGTGACGTCCACATTGACATTACTTGAATCTGCTCCGTAGGTATTCGTTGGATCTACTGACGTGGTAAAAGAGTTCGAGTTGCCGTCAAATTCATAGAAACCCGTGTAAGAATCACCAATGATCTTTCCTAACCATTTATTGGAGTCGCCAATCTGATTTATGTCCAAAGTAGCGGCAGTCCCTGAGAACACAAACGCTGATACATCCCCAGCGGTACTGCCAGCACCACCGATTATATTGCCTGATCCAAGCTGCTCTAAATCTATGTTTGATTCAGATGCACCAGATGTTTGATCTATAAATATTTCATTATCAGCTGCAAAAAGCGGTGTTGATAAGAACATTAGTAGTAATAGTTTTTTCATTCTTTGTACCTCCAATACCCTAATGAAATGCCTTGGTCTATAATATCTTTTACGGCTGTCTCCAGACACATCTGGAGAGCCACAGACATAGGCTCATTTTTTACTGCACCACCTTCTAATTCCACTAACTCCGTATTGTCGCTAATGAATCTAAAGACATCGTTGTTAAGCGATGCCGATAAAACTTTTTTTGTCGTCATAGTCTCTATGAGTACACGTCCTGTACTAACAGACACCAAGCGCAAACTTACTGTAATAATATCTTCACGATAACTTTTATCTGTTCCGATACCAAGAAATCTTGCTCCCGCCCCCCCAGAGCTATTATTAGCTGAGTACGATAACACGCCCCCAGAAATCACTTGGTCTGCGAAAACGAGAGGCATGAGCTTTTGATCTTCGTCAAACGTATCGCGAGTAGAGCGTATAAGCTGCCTTTCTTTAGATACCGCTTCTAAGGCAACGCGTTCTACAGTTTCAAAGAAACCTGAATGTTTCAGTACGCGTATTAGGTAAGCATGCGGCGCTTGAGTTATAGCTGTACTAAAAGTTGCGTAGGTAGAGTTACTACGTCGTTGCCCCGTTTCGTCTTTGAAAGCGTTAGGGTAAACCGCTATAACTGGCTTCCTTACGGGCTCTGGTATGTCTGCTAAATCAGTATATAAAACCACCAACTCTGGTTGTTCATACTTTTTTATCGGGGCAATGTTGTTTTCTATGGGATCAATCATTAGAGTACAACCGCTAAAAAGTAAAGCCGTTGAGAGGCACAATAACCTCCGTAACATTTCCCTCGGCATCTGTGATTGTAACTCTGACTGTTTCATCCGTTATTTCGTATTCTATAGTATTACCATCTAGCTCCATGGAGCCAAACTTATTAGGGGTATCGCCAAACAAAGAAGACTCTATTTGTCTTGCTAAGTTTGCATAGATCCTGGAGGTTAGGTTACGCATAAAGCGAGCCTCAACTGTATTTGTCTTGTCCCGTTCTAGCTTCTCAGCTAGGGCGGCAATCTCGTCCTTGATGGCTTGTCGCCGGTTTGTCTCTTGATTCTCTATAGTCAAATAATGTGAAGACGTGCCGACGCCACTAAAGGAAGGACTCTTAAATTTGTGCACCATTTCGTCTGCTAGTAAGAACGGCGTAACAAATAAAAATGCACTAAGAGCTATTGTCTTTTTCATTTTTTTGTTTCTCCTGGTCTTTCAACCTAACAACTGTCTCTACCTTCTCCTTTAACCTTATCATATCTTGATCCAATTTTCTCAACTCGTCGGTGAGTCTGATAATTGTAGTTTTCATTTCTTGCACAGCTGGATCTATGGTTTTAGTTATTGTTTGCCACACAAAGAACACAAAATAACCCAAACCTATGACCATAACTGTGGGGAAACCAAACTTTTGTACGAGCTCTACTATGTCCATCAATCTCTCCTGGCGTCGATCTTGCCGTCTTCTACAAAGTTTGAAGATCTGGCTATTCGGTCAAGATCCGGGGGTAAATTGAGTGCGCTCGATACTATGGTGTCTATGCGGATCATATCGTTATTCATAATCGACGCTCTTGTAATCAACATAGAGGTTATGCCCTGGACAGTTTTGATTTCAGAAACCAAACCATCCATAAGCTGTTTCATAATGATAAATATGAAATAGGCCATGATTAGGCCGCTTGCGATAGGTAGGCCAAGATCTCCAATAAGATCTATGGCTTGCTCCATCAGTCTTCGCCTTTAAACTTCTTACTTTGTCCGGATGTTCCCGCGTAGATTCCAAATACAGCTGCCATCGCACCTACAACTATTGAGACTAAGCCAGCTTGCTCTAGGTTAGGTTCTGGTATTTCCATAAACCAGGTAACGACCTTATAAAGTAAGACGATATAAACACTCACGAACACTCTTGGAAATATTCTCCAGGCATCGACTGTTCTAGCTAAATGAATCCACTTTTGAAATGGATTATCACCTAGATTCTGTGGTGTAACGTCAATGTCTAGCTCCAGTTTCTTTTTGATTACTGGTTCTTTTGTTACTTCGACGTTTACTTCTTCGTTCATATAAATTTAGCTAGTACGATAGCTCCTACAATGAAAGGATAAACTGCCCAAAGCATGGCTTCAAGTCGGTCAAAGCGTTTAGATCCGTCTTCTAATCTTTTTTCTATGTTTTCGTAGCGAATAGTGCACTCGCGCTCATGCGCTTCAATCTTTGCCATTGCTTCGCTGACCTCAGACATTACTTCTTTTTCTTTTTCTTTTTGGTTTTTTTGACTCTAACTTCTGTGTAGGCTTCGTTTACGTCCGGGGTGGATTTGTCGTCAGCCACAAACTGGCCTTCTTCGTCTCTGGCTCTGACTTTTTTTCTTTCTGTGCCAGTCCAAAAGTCAACTACCTTTTTCCAAAAACTCACTACTTTTCTCCTATTTTCTTAGTGATTGATTCAACTTGGGTATCTTCTTTTTGTTGAGAAGCCTCAGCCAAAGACTTAATATGCTCCATAGTTTGTTTGCGTAAACCAGCTATGCCTTCTATTTCAGGACCTTTCCAAGTGCCTCTTTCTACTGACGCATCTAATATTTGAATGATGTTTATAAAGTATTGTTGTTCCATAATTTTATCCTAAAGTTTTTTTGACTGATGTTGGTGTAACTTTTTCTGTTATTTGTGCGTTTAATTCAGACTTAATTTCTGTAACTCTATCTGCTCCTAAAGCAGCTTCAACCCAACCTTGTACTGTGGCTGCATCAAGGCTTGACCAATTTGTAAAACTAGACAAATCGGATATATCTAATTCTTGGCCTCCAAACCTAAAAGCAGTTTGTGGATCGCCGTTTTCATCATTATTTGCATCATCAGTTGCTGTAAGAACCCAATGTACTGTATGAACTACGTTTGATTTACCACTTTTTGTTGGGTACACATCACATTTAGAAACATCCCAAGTATAATTAATTGCCATTATTTTTCTCCTCTAACTCCAAGGTGTGAATTGCTGAACACCAAATTGAACAGCTACTAATTTAGTTTCTGAACCGCTAAATGTAACTGCTTCTTGTGCTATACCAACAATCATAGAAGGATTGTCTGTTGCTTTCATACCTATGCCAGCAGTTGATGAAGTACATATACCATCACCCACTTCTATATTACCACCTGAGTTATTACAAATTATATGTCCATCACCTAATATACTAATATTGTGCAAATTATTTGCATAAGTTCCAGTTGTAGGACACATAGGGGAAGGTCGCATATTACTTGAATATGCACCTAAAACTTTTTTACTATTAGCAGATTGTGATTTTTGTACTGTATATCTAATACTTTGTCTTTTATTTGCTTCCGTCAAATAAACTGAAACTACCTCTACAAGAGTGCCATAAGGATAAGCGTCTGAATCATCTGATGGATTGTCTGAATTTGGCACATTAACTTCGTGGTGTGCTGTAAATGCTCCATAAGTGACAGTGCCACCAGAAGAAGTTATTGTACCTATACCAGTACCATCACCATCTTGGAATGTAAGCATAGTATTTGTACCGCTATTATCATCTGTACCAGCACGTATCATAGGTCCAAATCTATTGGCGTTATTTCCATCACATATAAATGCTCCAGTAAATTTATTATTGGAATTTTGAAAAATTTGGAATTTTGCAGAGTTGCCATCTAATGTTGTCGAACCAATTAGTAAAGTGCCATCGGCAAATCTTGCGTCTTCTGAACTAAATGTACTAAAAATTATGTCCTCAGAACTTGATATTGTTGCATCTGTGCCATCATAAGATAACTCTAATTTATTACTTGCTGATGCTGAAGTCCTCTGCATCCTCAATACTGCACCACCAGAGGAATCCATGTGAAGGGTAGTTGCTGGACTTGTAACGCCTATGCCTATGAGTCCATTCATTATTACACCATCTTGATTGGCTACTAATCTAAATGCACCATTATTAGCATCTGCTCTAAATATTTCTCCAGAACTTCGTACTACATTTAGAATAGCATCTGTTCCTAAAGAAGTACCAACAGCAACTATTCCATTATGATTTACAGAAAACCTGTTAGCTGAATTATTATTAATTAAAAAAGTTTCAGATGATTCTTGACCAGTAATTACAAAGTTTTCATCTCCATCTATGCCATATATCCACCCATCACCACTACCTGAACCTGTGGATGAATTTGTAAATTGATGATAAGCAGCACCAGAAGAAGCTATATGAGTATGTATAGATTGTTGTGGAGCAGCAAGTCCTATGCCTATTCTAGCACCTGATAAGATCAAATCATCAATACTTGCATCCCAAAGCAAAAATGCACCATCCGCATCACCAAATAATTTAACGTCATAACCTGTATCGTTTACCCCAACACTTAATGTTGCATCTATTTGAACTGCTCCATCTATGTCTACAGCATCTAGGTTAGTTGTGCCATCTACGTCTAAATCGCCATTAAAATCTGCATTACCAGCTAAAGTTAATGTAGTAGCCATATCAACAGCTCCATCTATATCTACTACGTCTAAGTTCGCTGTACCATTGACATCTATAGAACCCTCTAAATCTATATCACCATTTACTATAAGATCATCTGTAACTGTTAGGTCGTCTTCTACTTTCAGATCTACGACATTCAAACTAGCAAAAGCATCAGCAACGGCAGCTCCACTACCAGCACCATCTAAATAAACGGCTTTTACATCGCCAGCTGGTATGGTTACGTTGGCGCCTGTGCCCTGTGAAATTATTATGTTTTGAGATCCGCTTGTTCCATTTTCGATAAAGTGCATCCTACTCATGGTGTTGGGTGCAATCGTAATCGTACAGGCCGAGTCTAATGTGCCTGTGTATTTGATATACATGGCTCTACCAGGATCCGTAGATCCATCGGCTACAGTTGTGGTGTGTGTGTCTGCGTTGGTGGTGATTGCTTCGGTTCCAAAGCCAAGTGCCTCACCAATCAGCTCCAAATTCGTATTTGTTTCGGTACCCCAGGTTCCGGAAGATTCCCCGGTACCAATTTCTTTTAGTCTTAAATCATTTACATAAGTTGCCATATTTCATGTCCTCTTTTATGCTGCGTCTCTACCGCCTTTAATTGTAGTATAGTTTGGTGTTTGAGTTGTTGCAACGTCAGAAAAGTTTGGTGTCTGACTTGTATCGACTTGTCCGTAAACCAAAACTGAGGCAAGGCTTACAGTTACGCTTTGTCCGGTCGGTACCACATTCGCTTTTGCAACAGTAGAAACAGAGCCGATAGCACTCGTTACCGCAAAAGACGGCATGTTAATTACTTCGTTTTCATGGACTATGACTGAGCCAATCGCTGAGGTAATAGCTCTGCCTGTTAAGGTTACATTGGCCTCTGCGTCTACAGCTGGAGATCCTAAGCCTGACGTAATCGCAAGGGTAGTAGGCGTTACATTGGCCTCTGCATCTGTGCTCGGTGTACCTAAGCCAGATGTTACAGCTCTACCTGTAAGTGTAACGTTGGCTTCGGCATCGACTGTTACTGTGCCCAGGCCTGATGTTATCGCACCGACGCTGCTTAGATTTAATGGTAGTTCCGTACCCCAGGCACCTTCGTCCCAAGCGCCACGTCCCCATCCGTTAATTATGGCCATTAAAGGTTATCCCTTACCAAAACCAACAAAACTTTAACTTCTGTGAGCTCTTGTCTCACCGGGGCAGTCATAAAGTCTAACTCCAGCATCGCGTCAATCTTATTGATTGCGCTGATAATTTTTTCTTTATCGCTCATAGTCTTTTCGATTATAAGCGACAAAGATAGTTTTTTCTACGCGTGCTTGCCTTGGAACTTTCTTTTCAAGATTCTGTGAACTTTATGAAAGGGGAAGTCTTCATAACCAGCATGTGAATTTTGAATTTGTTTGGCTATTCTTCGAGCGCCCAAACCTTTGTCGCGCAACGCGTAGATGTGTTTCAAGACTTCTTGTTCTTCTGGGATAGGAACAAGTTTTGTGTGTCTCCTAGATCCATGGTTTTCGTGCTCTTTTCTGTAGCCAAAAGGAACTTGGCCGCCAATCGAGTAGCCTTTTTCGGCCCAGACTATTTTGCCACCATTAAGTCTTTCCATAATCATGGTTCTTTCAAACTCGGCATATTGAGCCATGTTTATCACAAGAACTTTTTGCGCTTGTCTTGCCCAATCAAACTTTATTTCAAGACCTGTTTTTTCTTTTTCCTTTGGCAAAACAACAGGTGTGTCGCCATACATTTCGTGAAAATAAAGAGTTATACCAGTTTCTTCTAGGGCGGGTATCATGTTCAACATTTCGTTAAAAGATCTAGCCAACCTATCTAATTTCGTAGCAACTATCACATCATGTCTATCCATAACGTCGGTCAGCTCCCTAGATCCTGGACGTTCCAATAGCGGTTTCATACCACTTACGCCAGCATCGGTGAAGAACTGGTCGACTTCACGGCCATATTTATTGGCGACAAACTCCTCGATGGACTTGCGTTGCTCGTCCAAAGAAGATCCATCTTTGACTTGTTGCTCCGAAGAGACGCGAATATATCCGTAGATATTATTGATTTGTTTTTTAGGTTGTATCATTTTATTTCTCCATTTCATCTAAGGCATCAAGTAGTTTCTTTTTAGTCTTTTGCCATTGCTCATATTCTTTTTTGTAATGAGGTAGACTATTTTCATAGGGTTCTTCGCAAAAATATTGAGTTGCTTGCAAACAAACTTCTATATCTTTCTTAGTTAGGTTTATATTCATTTTATTTCTCCATATTGGTTAAGATGTGAGCAATCACATCAACTGTCCATCCGTTACCGAGCATGCGGTAGCGTTGTGTGTTTGAGACGCCTTCGGTGTAGCCGTCTGGTACTGTTTGCAAACGCTCACATTCAAGCGGTGTAAGTTTGCGCCAGTGCATTTCGTCCACACTGTCCCACTCGTGTCTGTCGTAAGATCCTCTGCCACCCGATCTAACAGTCTTAGATTTCTCTCGTATCATGCTTATTTCGTGGTCTTTGTTAAGACTGGGTGTGACTGTACCGACCTTGCCATCGTCTCTGGGTTCCAGTTTCTTGGCTCTAAAAGGCGTGTGGTCTTTACCAGTTTTTTGTCTGGCTTCTTTTCTGGCCTTCTTAGCTTCATCGGTTCTGACCTCTCGGTAAGATTGAACGGCAACTTTGGGTTCTGTGTTGCCACCACTATGAGCGTTGATGGTTGGCGATTTGCCTTCTGGACTGTAAACACGTTTGAGTATGTCGTGACCTTTTATATCCACCGCTACGCCAACTTGTTTGGGTGAATCAACTCGTACGCCAGTCATGCCATAAGTGTTCCAACCTTTGTAGTCTCTAGCCATAAGTGCTGTGCCTTTTTGTATGTCTTCTTTCAACATCTTCTTGCCATTTTGTCCAACTAAGTCCGCTACTGGTTTGCCATCGTCGTCGCATGCTAGGTAGTCGCCTTGCCTTCCGTTCTTAACGTATTCTTCGGCAGACAGATTGCTTGCCTTTTCTTTGCCTTCGGTAATCAGACAACCATCCTTTTCATTCTTAATCTGTCTAGCCACGAAGTTATCCGACATCAACGTAGGATCTTGAGGTTCATATTCGAGTATGTCTCGCAACACGATACCTTTGTCTTCTGGTTGTTTGATGTTGGGTATGTTCGTCCAGTAGTAGCGTTGTCTCGATTGAGCGCTCAGTAACGAACTGTTGATAAAGTGTGGTTCAAGTTTTACGGAACCGAATATATCTTTGTATTCTGGTGCTACATCGTCTGCGGTATAGCAAGCAGAGACTTGTTCGGTAATCACCTCAAGAAACTCTTTCTTCATACGCACGTTCTCAAGCAAGAAATACTTAGGCTTGATTTCTTTGAGCAGACGTATGAACTCAAAGAAGAGAGCAGATCTGGGATCGTCAAAGGCAAGTTGCTTGCCAGCGAAACTAAATCCTTGGCATGGCGAACCAGCCAGTATTAGATCCACGTCCTTAAAATCCTTGGGATCTAGCTCACATATATCGCCGAGCTGAACAGTGTCCGGGAAGTTCTTTTGGGTAATCTGGATTGCGTACTTATCAATCTCAGACGCGTAATACTTATCGACTTTAACGCCGAGTTTAGAGAGTGCGATCTGACCGCAACTCATTCCGTCAAACAAACTTAATACTTTCATGTTTACTCCTTCTCCTAATTGTAAATTAATATTTTGTTACTCACCAGACAACAATAACAGAATAATAAATATTTGCAAATGTTTGCAACATACAATATATTGGTCGTGTGAAACAACAAGGAGAAAAAATGAATCAACCAAAAAGGTATTCTTTTCACTTCCAATCGGAACTTCATCCAGAAGAAATCCGTTGGCGTTACACGGACGAGGCCGACCATGCAGCGAACTTCCACAAGACGTTTAAGCCTAAAGTGTCGGACTTGATTATATTAACCAAACTTCCGAAACAACTGAGTCGTGATATACGATATGAGTTGTTAGCGGATATTCTAAGGGAGAACTAATATGAGTGGACCTAAACCTGTATCGGATTATATATATCCAGTAATGAAAGATATTTTTATGCGCTATCTGCAAAACAAACANCAGATGCCGTATGGAGATATTCAAGTTAAAGACTTGTCTGATAAAGACTTACAAAGGTGGAAAGAGATTGAAGCCATGAACAACGTAAAGTTGGGTGTTTATTTAGGCGATGTTAAGCGGAATATAGTAAATTAGGTGTATGAAACCTAAAGATCTAACGGATGAGGAGCAACGGGTGGCGCAACGCTTCCGGGTTATTTGCAACGAGCAGATAGAAAGCCTAGAGGATAGACTGCCCAATGTGACTCATCCATTGGAGAAAGACAGCTTACTGAAAGAGATAGACGCTTTGTTGGATCTGGTTGACCAGGCCAACGAGCGAGCTGTCGAACTGGTTAGAATATATAACGAGGAGAAAAAGCATGAATCTAAAGGAAGCTGAAAAGAAGTGGCGCGAGAGCCAGCCGATAGAAGCCAATGGAATGATGGGTAAGAAAACTTTACCCAGAAGGTGGGCAATGAAGCTCGCTGCTCACAAGAACAAAAAGAGGAGTCAAGATGCCCAGGATCCCTCCGTTTAATTTTATGGGCAGTAAAGACTACGATTTCGTAAAGAACATCTATTTGACGATGAAGGCGTTTATGCCTGATAACACGATTATGGATCTCAGAGCTCATTGGCGCGATAACAAACGTGCGCTGGATATTATGAAGCGCATGAATCCAGAGCTCCACGAGCAACTAATCGAGGACTTCAAGGTGCGTAAAGCTGAGATAGCGGAACGGAACTTTGGGGAAAAGGAAGAAGATCTAAGCGAAGATGTTAATGTCTTCCGGGGCAATAAAATTATTAACAGAGCCACCCATCCTAAACGAAGGTAGGCCTTCTTCCAGGATCTTCTGTTTCATTTCTGGCGTGATGCGGATGATGTTGGTTTTCACTAATTCATCTTGTGGGTTGTTTGCAATTCCTTTTATAAATAATCCGCTAGGATCTTCTCCAAAAGTATCATCAAAATCTAATTTACCCCTTTCAAACTTACCGCCGTAAGTGTTAGCCAACTTTTTCATGGCTGATGGGATTTTTTGGTCGTATAAAGATTTGTAGAATTTTTCGTACTTGTCTGAGTATCTAGCAATCATAGGAGCGGAGCCAGATACCGAGATTGTGTCTTTGCCTTCTTCAACCGCGTCTTTGAGGAGTTGCTTGAGAGACATCTTGTACCAGTCGTCGCCTTTGAAGGGGTAGTTGGGTACTCTTGCAGATTGAGCTTGTGCTAACTCTAATGCTGGTCTGATTGCCTCATCAAAAGGTGTAAATGCCGCTATATCTTCTAAAGTTGCACCTTTGCCCACCCCTAATTCGTTAAAACTATTTATAGCATCAAACATAATTCTTCTAGCATCGTTCATTCTTATTAAAGAAAATCTATCTTGTGGAGATTTTGCGTAAAGTTTCTCTGCATCTGCTATTTGTCTTTTTATTTTATTTATGTCTACAGATCCAATAGTAACTCTGTCTCCCATGGCATCTTCGAGTTTTGGCAATATTCTGTTTTTGAGTTTTGTAAACTCAGTGCTAATACCAGAAGACATCTTGCCTAATTTAAACGTGTCTTCCATGTCAAGCTCAGGCGTGGAGTAACCAGCTTGTTTACCTTTGGTATGCAGATCTGATTGCAGCTCGTCAACGTGTAAGCTAGAACTGCCGTCGGCTAGTTTTCTATCGCGAACCAGAGCGTGAGATATTTGATTGGGTTCGTCAAAATGGTCACTTACTCTGTGCTCGGTTGGAGCGTTCTTCCAGGTGTAAACGATTTCGCGGTAGTTATCGCCTCCGGGTAAAGATTCATCTACAAAACCTTTGTAACGAGCTCCTCCACTTACTGCGTCTATGTCTAAAAGGTCTTCCTCGTTTATTATTTGTTGCAACTGTAACTTGGCTTCGGTTTGACTGTAAGCTATATCTTCTGGAGTTACACGCTGCCCATTTGCAAATAGTTGATAACCTACTTCTTCGTTACCAAAGGCGAAAGTGCCTGGTAGTTCATCTACATTTCCCTCTGCATTTATTTGTCTGGCCTGTACCATTTCGTAAGGATTATCAAAATATTCGTCTCTAGCTAGTTCCTCTATAACATCATCTAACGTCTCGTTACTTTGTCCACTTGCATAATCTCTGCTGACTCTTTTTGACAAATCCTCAAAAGTAAATTCATCACCATAAGAAGCTATTTCGTCTGGAGTCATTCGGTTTGCTGCAAATTGGTCTGCAAAATACTGTATTTCGTCAAGATCACCCGCTCCCAAAGAATATTTAATATCATCTATCCTGTATTGGTAATTCAAGTAGTCAGGATCTAACGGATCAAATTCTGGTGTTGTAACATCAAAATCCAACTCGGCTGATCCGTAAGCATCGCCTCTGTAAACATTCTTACCGACTTCTACTTTGTTCTGGCTCACACCCTCAGCGACTTCTCGTACGGATGCGTTTGGATTGTTGGCGATAAATTCATCGACGCCGAGGAACTCTAGTTCTTTTGGTTTGGCGTTAGCCTTTAACCACTCCGTAATTTGTTTGCCTTTGTGATTGGGTGGTGCTTTCGATAAAAGCGCTTCGAGACTTGGAGAAACGAAGCCTTCGGAGTCCCTAGCAAACGCATTGATGTCTTGTTGTATTTGTTCGGCGCGGAGCGCTTTGATACCTTTTTTGTCTGCTTGAGGTGTTTTTTTTGTTTTTGCTTGCATTGGGGCATCTTGTATAAAATCTTCATAACCCAGTTGAGCGTTTCCACCTCTTCTATTTATGTAAAATGCTGCTATATCTGGTTCTGAATATCCGTAGCTTTTTCCAAACTCGTAAGGATTTTGTGCTTTTTTTAAATTTTCTACATCCTGTTTTGTTTGTCCAGCAATAACTTTTCCCATCATATTGTCTTCGACATACAAACCAGCGTCTTCTAATTTTTTTGTAAATTCACCACTTTCGTATTCATCTGCCTCAAACATATCTTCAAATTCAAAATCTTGTGCTTTTGATTCTTTGTTGATAAGTGCTTTTGCGCTATCTTCATTATTTCTAAATTGTTTAACTTCTCCTTTGCTGGCTAAATCAATAAATTCGTCTAAAGATATAATTTCTCCAGCTTTACGCCCTTTGTCTGCTTTGCCCGCTGCTCTAGCAACTGCGCCTAATGTAGCTATGCCTTTGGGTAAACCAGCAATAAAAGGATTCGTTGCGTATAGTGCATCACCCGCTACGCCCACGGCTTGTAATGGTGCGAATAAATATCGATCTATACCGCCAGCTGCTATGTTCTCGGCTATGCTTGGCATAGGATCCCCAGAAAAAGCATCTACGAGCGCTACATCTGACGATGGGAACTCTGGAAACTGGCCAGCCGCATCCACAATACCCGATCCTGGAGCAAACATCGCTGATAGATAAGCCGATTGTGCTGGGGTGGGTGTAAATTGTTCTTGGGCCGCTCGGATAGCCTCAAGTTTCGCTCTGTCTCGCTCGACGGCTTGCATGGATTGATCCGCAATGAAATCGCGTAGAGATCCGAATACGTTTATGTCGTCAGTAGCCACAAAAAAAGTCTACCACAAGGGACGTTTATCTAAAAGGCGGTCCTGTAAACCAAGCAACAACGACAAAACGCTCGCCTTTCGTGATTGGTTTGACCTTGTGACTCAAAAAGGAGCTGAAAATGACCGCTTCACCCTTTTCTGGCCGCGTGCACCTCTCATATTCGCTGGAACGGAAGCATATTTCGCCCCCTTCGTACTCTTCGTTCAAAAGAAGGCTCATGCTTATCTTCCGGGTAGCGGCTGTTCCTTCCGGGCCGATGTCCATGTGGTATTCGTAACCCTTAGAAGGCGCTTTGTAGGTAATTATTTGTGCTTTTTCGATACCATTTATGTCGTATTTGAAGTATTTATTGGCTGAAAAAGCGATTTTATTAAGGATCCTATACAAACGCGTCTGTTTTTCGTCGATGTAGCGTATTTCTGCATCCCGGACACCCTTTTCTTCCTTTTCTTCGCCTTGACTGTGTATTTTTGCGGGTTCAGGTTCCGTTTCAACCAGATAATCTAAGAATAAATCAGTTTCTTCCTCGGAAACCAGTAGTCCAGTTACGCCGTGTTTAGGCAAACTAACTGTCTTCGTCGGCATGATAGTTAAGCGTGAGCTCCTCACCAGAGCGAATCGTTCGCATCGTGTAAATATTAAATATTCTGTAGTCGTCCCAATCCATCTTCTCAATCAAACAACAATTAGGATCTGTAGAATGGTTTACAAAACCACCAAGAGGCGTTCGTATGTAACCTTGTATGATTGGAACCTTGATATGAGTCATACCAAGATCTGTGTGGCCATCGATTTTGTCTTTCGCGAACACCCCGGAGCCTTCTATATCACTTTCGCGGACTTCAAGGTAGTCTGGCAGCGGTTTGTAGTAGAACTTATTGAACTGATAATCCATGATTAATCGTGGCAAAAACAACTCATACCATCGTCTCCAAATAAATCTACTATTTGATCCGGTTCTTTCGATATATCAACCAGCTCAATATAAGGTGGTCTATCTTGTCTAAATTTAGCTGTGGACACAATTTTGCCTTCGTATTCCGTGCCCGTGTTCAGTTTTTCTATCTTATTCTCCTGGTCAATCCACCAATCAGCCAGATCTGGACGCTCTTTCAAGATACTGGTTATGGTTTTCATGCCTTTCAGATAACAAAGGTCACAGTTACCAGCTAAAGTCTTACCACCATGATTGGGTAAATTGAGATCAAAGTTACTGGCTTCCCAGAACCTAAATACGTCATTTACTGTCGCTCTCGCATCGTATAGCGGCATCACTGACTCCCAAGGCTCTGTGTTGCGTTCATTCGCACTATATTGTTTGCCAACGCGACGCGGTTCGTCGTAGCGTAAACCAATAACATTAGTCCACTCTTTGAATCCTTTTTCTTTCATAAATCGTTTCATCGGCATAACTTTCAGTTCTGACGTGCAAAAACGTGTAACTGGATTCGGTAACATCTTTTTTCGCTCGATGAGCGCTGTGAAAGGTTCGCCTTTACGACTCGCTGTTTCGTAGGTAACTTCCTCGGTGCGGTAAATAGGTCTTTCGTCGTAGATCCGCATTTCCAACCAATGTATTTTTACGTCCCAATGTACGCTGCAAGCGTGAACGAAATCTAAGGTTTCGGGCATTTCCTTCCCGGTATTGGCAAAAGTAACAAAAATATCGTCTGGTAAGGATCCACCATGCGCTTGTAGGATGTGATAAAGCATGTAAGCGGAAGTGCGTCCGCCACTAAAACTTATGAGAGCGGGTCCCTCGATGTGATAAGGATTCTTATTGTATTTGTGTGCTTGACTCATAGGCCGTCCAATTTTTTTTAAGCGTATCTAGCCAGTCGTCCATGGACATAATGCAGATCTTGTCGTTTTCTCTAGGCCAATCCAGGTTGATTGCGTATAGCGGTATGCACACACGCACAGGTTTTCGGTTGAATTTGAATATGAGAACCGGGATGTTATCGCCAGAGCTCTCGCATACTTGATTCCACCAGGCCGATTTGAGCCAGTCGCCTTCCTTGTAGTGCTTACATTCAACCGCATGGTTGGGAATGTTGAGATCGCATAGATCTTTTTGCTGGTATTGGTCGAGGTTACGTTTGGTTTCGTATTCGATACCATTCTCCTCAAAGAAACCATTGAGGATCTTGGCTATATCACGCTCAAACTTGGCTCCTTTGTTTCTGCTGTTGATAGGCATTGCAAGAGTGTCTCAAAATTTGCACAAAATTACAATCCAAAGGAATCATTTTTTTTGGTGATCTTATGTGTAAAACCTAGTTATAACTACAACTGCTACGCGCTGCTCGGATCCTGGGGTGTAGGGGTCCCTGGTTAATCAAACCCCAGTAAAAAAGCGGTTCTTAGGGACTCCAATTTGTTACGCGTTCCTATTGTGAGCACGAGTTGTACATAGTTGCATAAGATTATAATTGTAAATATCCGCAAAAAAGTCAATAAAATCAATGACTTACGGCATTTTTATTTTTTTTTCTGGAATTTTTTGTTCTGGTCTAAGAGAGCGCCATAAGCAAGTTGTAAGACCTACTTATCCTTCGNCGAGTAGTCGTCTGTGCTCGCTCCTAAAAGCTGGCCTAATCTTTCCTTAATATCGTCTCGCGACATCTTCTCCAGGTTCGCATTGATATTAATATTCTGGGATCTGTTGATCGATAAACCACCGAGTTGATTAAGCTCTTTGATAGCCGAAACGGCTGCATTGAACTGTCCGTTCTCATACGCTTTCTCCATGACCTTCCACAACATTGTCCCGGTCTTCTGTGGAGTAATCGCATACTTCTCTGCCAACTCGTCTTGCTTAATCCTAATCGCCTTAACCACATTCGGATGATCTTTACCATTCAGCAGTTTATTCGCGGACTGACTTGGAAACTCATACCCAGCTCGTCTGGCCGCTTCGCTTTGACCGCACGCACCTTCGGTATAGTGCCAGACAAAGCTGGCTTGCATTTCTGTCAAGCCATGTTCTTCGTCCTTACTAAATTGTCCTGGTGTATCGACTAATGGTTCTTTTGGTTTTCTTGGTCTTCCCATAATTAGATCTCAATTATAAACAGTGTACAGAGGGTAGTGTATAGCTATTTATAAATACCCTAAATGCAACCCGTAAGAATACATTCTTATGGCTTACACTAAACACTCTCTTTACTTTACTATACACTATACCCTTATATCTCTAATAACCAAGTAAATAAAGGCTTTTTTAGAGTGCATAGCATACCTTTACTATACCCTTTCACTATACCCTTCTATTGTAAACTTACACATACATATATATATTCATGCAACTATTCGCACATATCCCCACAATCCACCACCACACCCCACAGCACCCANCNGCCCANNNCAGTGTACTATGCACTGTTTTCATCTTCGATGATCTCCATTTCAGCGAACATATCTTGGCCTATATTCAGTCGTTTTTTCATTATTTCTACATAATCTTGGCTCAGTTCACACAGGATCGCATCGCGGTTGAAACCATCAGCGACTTGCCCAGTCGTACCCGATCCACCGAACGGATCTAACACAACACCACCCTCCGGGGATCCAGCGAGCACACAAGGCACGATCAGATCCTTCGGAAATGTAGCGAAGTGAGCTTCCTTATAAGGCTTAGTCGTAACAGTCCACACAGATCGTTTATTCCGCTTTTCAAGCGCACCTATCTTCGATAGTCCAGATCTGACCTCCATGCCTTCGTCACCAACGCCTTTCTTTATACTTTGTGGACTATCTGGACCATTGGGAAATTTAGACAGCTCCTTGATAGCCTCGTTGTCGTAGTAATACTTGGCTTGTTTGCTTAATAAAAATATATACTCGTGTGCTTTGGTACAACGATCCGTGACACTCTCTGGCATGGGATTAGGCTTATGCCAGATGATGTCTTGTCTCAAGATCCAGCCGTCCGCCTGTAATGCAAAGGCAACTCGCCACGGCATGCCAAGTAAGTTCTTGCGTGGCAAACCAGTTTTAACTTTTATATCGCCATACTGAGATTGCATATCTTGGACTCGGTTTGTATAACCTTCATCTGCATTTGTGTTAAAACCTTTGCCATTTTGTTCGCCATAACTATCACCCAGATTCAGCCACAACGTCCCATCATCGCGTAACACACGTTTAACCTCACGGAATACCTGGACTAAGTTATCCACAAACTGTTCAGGCGTCTCTTCCATGCCCAACTGTAGATCCTCGTCATTGTAATTACGCAAACCATAGTAAGGTGGACTCGTAATACAAGTATGCACACTCTGATCTGCTAAGTTCTTGAGCGTCTCTCGACAATCTCCTACATAGACCTTAATCACCCGGTGTACCACCAATCTATCGTGCTCGTGATTGCTTTATGCAGCGCGAGGAAGGGCATGAGAACTGCGACTAGGATCAGGGCAATGCCCATCATCGTTATAAATAACCATACAGTCAGCCATTCCTTGATAGCGCTAATCATTACCAAAGCTGCTATTGAATCCACCGCTATCGTCTTCGACAGGCGTGTAATCTAAGTCGTAGATCTTCTTACCATTACTTCTGCGCGGTTCGATGCCCCTTTCGTGTAAAACACGACTCGCTTCCTTAAAGTCTGGCATCCTTGGGGATTTGATCCCCAAATCGCGCAATAGCTTTGTCATTTGTACTGGCTTCGCGTACTCGCTATCAAAGTTGACGTGCTCAAGGATAAGATCCTCAACACTCGACTGCGTACGATAGGCCTCATTACTGTCATGTAAGAGCTCTCTTTCGTCCGGAGATAAAAACCAATTCTTCTGGCCTGGTACATACATAGTGTCCTTCACTTGCGCCCACAGTTGTTGCATATTGACGCCATGATTGACGTTGATGTCTCTCACCGCGAGAACCCAGAATCTACGATTACCCGACGTGTCCGTCAAAAACTCGCGTGCGTTGACCGATGCGTAGAAAGCCGTACGTCGCTGATAGGTCGTGAAGGCTCGGTCATACGGCAACCTAAGTTCGTCCGTCTTCGCCGTTACAAACGCTTTCAGCTGGTCTATGTCCGACTTCTTAAATGTGGACTCGATTTCGCCTAACTCCACAATCCAATGGCTAACCGCCCGTTTAACGCTGTCCTTATCACTCGGATTCAAGGTTGCACCTTCCAACAGCCAACCTTTATTGTAGTCACACAGTCGTTTGAACCATAAGGTTTTACCGAGTCCTTGTGCGCCTTGTAATACCAGAATCCCTTCAAGCTCCACACCATTCTTCTCGTAAGCCGCCGCAACACACGATATGAGCCACTTCTTGAGTAGCATTTCTTTCAGTTGCGCGGACTCCTCTGTAGTCAGCGAATCCATGAAGGTGGGCAGTCTGTCTGTGCCATCCCATGGCTCACTATCTATCCACTCCTTAACAGGATTGTATTCTCTAGCGAGAACCTTGAGATAGTCTCTGACTTTAGTGTGTGGGATCCCCATGTTGATACATCGATCCTCTATCTCTATCAAGCTGGCTTCTTCGTGCATGTCAGCGATGAACTCCATGTTAGGTATGTCTATCTCCAGCTTCTTCTTAATGACGTTGTAGCGCACATCCACATCATGCACTTTCAGTACACCGCCAATGTTGTCTTTTGTGTTTAGGAATCTACCGCTTGCATTGCGCTGAAAGTCATACTCCACCGGGACTTCTATATTCTGGAGGATTACCTCGCCTTCCAACGTTTCCTCTGTAGCGTGGTCGTTGTAATCACCCTTAGTCTCTGGCATTTGCACTTCGGAATAGCCACCGCTCTTTTGTATATAAGATGCAGCCTTCTTAGCCTCTATCTCGCCAGTGTTACTATCGTCATTGTCTGCAACGAATATGTGTTTATGGTTAGGGAAGTATTGATACATGACTTCCGCCACCTTAATTAAATTGTAAGCATCGAACGCGACGACGACAGGCTGGGAGCGGTCAGCGTATATAGATGCTGCGGTTGCATAGCCTTCGGCATAGTTAAGTGTGTCTGTTGTATTGAATATTTCTCTACCGAGAAGAAAAAAGCTACCGCTTTTTTTAGAACCAGTAAGAAAACGCTTTTCTCCTTCGTCGCTGATGTACTGTAAGCCAACGATAGTGCCTTGGCCATCCTTGAGTGGTATGACTAAGTTATCGTGTTTGTCTTTGCGTAAGCCATAAGATAGGACTTGCTTTCTTTCTAAGTAAGGGTGTTTCTCGACTTCTTCGCATTGATCCCAGATAGACTGAGATCTCTGTGCGGCCTGTGTGTACTTCTCCTGGCTTTTGACTTCGGCTTGGCGTCTGAGTTCTTCTATCTCAGCCTTCTGCTCTTTAGTCATGCGGTAGTTCTGACTGTTTTCTGGTTTCCAGGTCGCTGTGGGTTGGTCAGCACTGACTCGATAGTCACCAATGCGCCCAAAGGGGGAAGATTGATCTAACCATGCTTGATACCAACCCACGAGCTTCCTTTGATTACCGATGTTGATGTACGCTCTACCGACTGAGCCATCGGTTACCAAACCTTTTTTGGGATCTGGTTCGTAGCCATTGTTGGCTAGAAAGTCCCGGAATTGAGAAATGTAATCTTTGGTGAAGGGTTTGCTTTTATTCTTAGTCGGTCCTGTGATTTTTAATGACATCAATCATTCCTGTTTATATGTGTGTTTGCGTTGCTTTGCAAAAGTCTGTAAGATATTATCCAAATTTATTATTATTTGCAAACACATTAGGAGTAAAATATGAGTTTAACAATTAGCGAAGGCGGAAGCACGGACTTTCCAAAACTGGAAAAAGGTATCTACCAAGGTACTTGTTTTAGGATAGTAGATCTAGGAACCAGTGACCAAACGTACGGCAAAGAGGTCAGTAAGAAAACCAGATTGTGTATCACGTTTGAGATTACAGATGCCGTAGATCCAGAGACTAACGAGACGTTGATGGAAGATGGCAGACCTTATGCCGTGTCCAAAACTTACACCGCTTCTTTACATGAAGCTGCCGCTCTCAGAAAACATCTGGAGTCATGGCGAGGTAAGAGTTTCACCGATGAAGAACTTGGTGGCTTTGACGTAACGGATCTATTGGGTTGTACTGCAAGAATAGAAGTAGGCCACACCGAAGCGTCGGCTGAACATGCTGGTGGTAATCCTAAAATCCTCAATCTGCAAAGACCAGATGGTGGCGTACAAAAGATACCAACCAAGAACGAACAACAAGCGTTTGATCTGGCTGTCTATTGTGAAGAGTTCAAGGGTAACCAATCAGCAGAATCAAAAGCCATGTGCGATATATTCGATGCGTTGGCTCCTTGGCAACAAGCAGACATCGAGGACAGTTACGAATACAAAGCAGCCAATGATGGCAACCCTGACATTGACAAGATGGCTGATGATTTATCAAGTCTTACCGAGCAAACTGCAAAAGAGCAGAACAGTGAGGACTTCGAGGAAAAGAAGACAACAGACGACGACATTCCGTTTTAGAGGTTTCGGTGGGTGGCTATTCTCCTAATGTCTCACAAGATCGGTCTGTAGCTGCTCACCACCCCCCATCTATGTATAAGTACAAAGCAGAACAAATTGCAGATCTTCTGGACGTTAAAGGCGAGGACTATAACAATCCAGACGATTTCTTTATACAGTTAGCCAATGCCTGGAGCGGGTTGCTAGGCATTGAGCTAACACCCTCACAATGTTGCGCCATGATGATAGTTTTCAAATCGTGTCGCATGATTAATAACCCCGGACACAAAGACACAGCTGACGATTTGGTCGGTTACTCTTTGATTATGACAGAGTTGGTTAAGATCCTGGAGGAAGATGGATAACCAAATAGAATACGAATTATTTACGTTGCCAGCTGCATTTATGTTGCAACACAGATTACCCCATCAGGTAGTGACAACTCTCAACGAATACTTAGACTCATTGAGACAGGACAAGGAGCGCGAATCTGCCGCCAATACTTTGGTTGGTCAGATACACCAAGGCGAGCAACTTGTTATGGATTATGAGGATGAGTCTCTAGCACCTTTTGTTAGAATCGTTGAGAGCTTGGCCGCAGCTTATCTGAGGAATTTTGTCGAGCAAACTAAATCTCCTCTTAGAGCTAAGAAAATATCCATGGATAAGTTGTGGTCAGTCCATAGTTTTGAGGGCGACTACAATCCAATCCATGACCATCTAACCAAAGCACCAATGGGTATATCTTTTACTACCTGGACTATGGTGCCAGACCAAATAACCCAAGCAAGCGATGAGCGTGTGGATCTATACGACAGTTCCGGGGCAATCGATGGCTACATCAATTTCACCTATGGTTTGAACCAAGTCAAAGATCCAGAGCGACTTAGGCCGTCGCAGTCTCGGTATATCATGCCAGAACCAGGCAAGTTGTTGTTGTTTCCTTCTTGGATGCAACACACTGTCTATCCTTTCTTTGGTGAAGGTGAGCGCAGAACTGTAGCGGGTAATCTGAATTGTTTTGATTTAACAGAAGAGGAAATAAAGGAGATACAAAATGAAAGAGTTTAACAAAGGTGTATATGAAGATTTATCTTATGAAGAGTATGCTGAGATNCCAGCTTTCAGATCTCACGATCTAACGTCGGTCATTAAATGCCCGTTNAGCTGGAAGTACAGAAAAGAAATGGAGCAAACGCCAGCTCTGTTGGAAGGGCGAGTGCAACACACAGTCTTTTTAGAGCACCANAAGTTCGATGATGAGTTTGTAATACAACCCAAGATTGACAGAAGAACCAAAGCTGGCAAGGCCGACTATGAAGACTTCTTAGCATCTGTGGGCAATCGTACTCCCATCACCCAGGATCTATACGANNTNTGTATGAAACGTCGTGAGGTTGTNAAGCNCTACATACCNAAAGAAACCGATAAAGTAGAGCTGACATTGGTGTTTGAATGGCATGGTGCTCCTTTCAAAGCGAGAATGGACTGGTACGACAATGAGTATGTATGGGACTTAAAGACGTGTCGTGATGCGTCTCCTCGTGGATTTAANGGCGCTATNAATGCGTTTAANTACCACCAACAAGCGTCTCTGTATGTCGATGCAGCAAAGGCATGTGGACTGACTGCGAAAGGCTTTAACTTCTTGGCTCAAGAAAAACAAGATCCTTACCCTTATGTGGTTTATACACTGTCTGCCGAAGCATTGAAGTATGCACAAGCAAGAAACGAGCAAGCACTAGAATTGATACAAGAGTGTTCTAAAAACGACGACTATAAGCCTTACAACTGTGAAGGCATACAAGAGGTAGGACTGAAAGATTTATATTAAAAAAAAGGTGGCTAATGCCACCTTCTTTTGATTTGTATTAAATTAAAGTTTTATAACAAACTCGTCTGCCAACAAGTCGTCATGTTCATTGTCTAATACCCAAGAATATCTGTCTACTAATTCTTCATCGGTAGACTCGTAATATATTGATGAAATTCCGTCGTCTCCCATGTAACGAAGTATCTCACACCTTCTAAGGATTTCTTTTCTAGTCTCAGTAGACAGAGGAAGGGGATATTGTTTTCTTCTTTTTTTCAACTCCAACTCTCTTTCTTTTTTAGCTTTTTCAGGATTGTATTCTGTTAGTGTTAATGTCATTATTCTGTCTCCTCACTGTGCATATTATCTAATATTTGTTGTATTTCTTTTTGATTGGCTAAATGAATAGACTCTAACTCTTTTTGTTCTTTCATCAGCTTTGATAACCTTTTTTGTTGGTCTTGCTTGTAAGGTACAAGTATTAGTTTTTCTCTTTTATCGTTATTCATTGTCTTCTCCTTACTTTCTGAAATAAACTTTCTTAGCATCGTCAAGAGACAATGAATTAAGCACAACTGGATTTACCATCTTTTCGTTTTTAGCGATAGCGTTGGTAACACCACCAATAACTTCTGTTTTGGCTCTGCCTTTGTACTTAGAAAATTTCCATTGATAAACCTCACCCTCTTCACAATTATCGTCCATAACGATAACGCTTTTGTTAAGTAAGTTTTTAAGGTGCTTGTTGTCTAAAAAGTCAGTAACCAAGTTAGATATGTGCATTTCTAAATCTGTGT
>FUFK010064833.1_pt1 | contig 53970 bp, 46 predicted proteins | sample 1021851 | NCBI WGS metagenome assembly FUFK01 (sample SAMEA51879418, study PRJEB19060) | metagenome | reverse complement strand
CGCATTTTGGCGGTGCTACCGGAGGATATATTCTAACGATGATTCTGGCTCCCTGGGTGCTGGAAAGTCACTTGCTAATGGTTATTTTATTAGCTGTGCCTATCGTAATATTGTTCTTTCTTCAAAGAACCGGGTATCTTTCTAAGTAAATAGAACTAATTCAGTAGTTCGCCAATCTTTTCAGCTAAGGCATCACCACGAAGATTTTTTGCCACAATGATTCCATCTTTATCAAGAATATAGGTCGCCGGGATTGCTGTGATTCCGTATAACCTAGCTACGGGATCCTGCCAGAATTGAAGATTGGAAACATGATCCCATTGTTCAAGTTTATCATCTTTGATTGCCTGTACCCATCGATCCTTCTGTCCTGGTCGATCCAGACTTACGCTAATGATATTTAATCCTTGATCTTTGTACTTGTTGTAAGTGTTAACCAGGTTTGGATTTTCTACTCGACAAGGTTTACACCAGGCTGCCCAGAAATCTACTACAGTAACCTGACCCATCCGATCAGAAAGTGCAAGCATTTCGCCATCTGGAGTAGGAGCTTCAAAATCTGGAGCCTTAGACCCCGTTTCAGCATTTTTCATCTTCTCTAACTCGCTCTTCAGATCTTTTGCCATATCAGTTTGCTTGATACGATCTGACACTTCACCGAACATATCGCGAACTTCCTTGGAGCTATGACTTTTTGAACTCAACATATCAGTAAGCAAGGTTACAGCAAGAAATGTATCTGTATTTCGGCTAAAAATCTCTTCTTTAGCTTTACGATCATTGTCTTTAAGCTCGGTTTCAGTTGCCTGAAGACTTTTTAGTTTTGCAGTATCCTTCTGTATCATTGCAGTTCTCGCTTCCTTCTGCATTTTCCCAATCTTCCGGTTCATTTCTTTCATGTGATCCAAATATTCATAAAGCGCTTCATTTTCCTGTCCGCCGCTCACACGTGAGCTACGAATACTGTCCTTATTGATGTTGAATTTCAGTTTTTCGTTCTCAGCAATAAATACAAGATTACCATTAACTCCTTCGATACGTAAAAAACTAAGTGCAGGTAGATCCATTTCTTCCATGTCCAACTCAAATTTCTCATCCTGAACAATGGCTGTATCTACTGCTTTTGGTGAACGAGTCTTTCCGTCTAATTCTGAGATATAGATTTTTGTACCATTTTCAACACCTTTTACTTCACCGCTTAGGTAGTAACCTTTATCTTCTCCACATCCAGTTAATAGGAAAATTACGGAGCTGAATAAGAATAAGAATTTCTTCATTTTTTATGTCTATTTCTGCAAAAATAATGAACTCAGGCCTCATTCTAATGACGTTCTTATAAATAAATGTTAATTTCAAGGCGTTGCTCTTTCAAGGCTACATTTACATTTAATTTTACCTTAAATTATCAAGTTATGTTGCAGCAATTAAAAGATTTTCCATTCGATATACAGATCAGTTTTCATAAGGTGATCGAAGAGTATCAAAAGGAGCTTGATGAGATAGAAAGTGAGATTTCTAGGGAATACATGCAAAAAATGCTTGACCATGTAAGTCAGTTCCCGGAATTATCTGAAGGGTTTTCAGACCCAAAACTTTTAAAGAAATATCACGCCCCCATTAATATCTTGCTGGATGATCTGTTTCCGAACATATTGTCTAATAATGAGATCAAAGCTGCAGCAGTTCCATTCCATAATATTCTCTTCAACGTTTCCAAACGACTGAAAGCTATTTTGAATAATGCCGGAAAGGATTTCAATTTGAAGTTCAGGCATATGGACGAAGAGTTGATCTATATCTTTTCNAGTATACAGATATTGAAGTCCTATGGTTATAAAATAGATATTTCGAGACCTCTGTACTATGACATTCCAGATGAAGATGGNATAAAGCGTCATTACAGAATATCTATGAATGCCGACTTTGTTGATATTATTCGTAAAGATGAAGCGCCGGAAATTACTCAGAAAGATGTAGGCATTTTATTGCAAAATGTGGATGATATCGAGCTCTGGAAGGAAAAGATTCCTCCTCACAGCCATATTTTTAAAGGTTTTACCATCGTTAATCTGACCGATGTTACCATAGATGATGCTATTTCAGAATTAAAAACCACGTTGCTTTTCGAAGAAGTGAATGAAGAGGAGGAGTTGGCCAAACTTCAGGAGATATTCCGTTCAATTTATAATATATCAGACCTTCGGGTTGGATTTACCGTTTTCAATAAAAAAGAGATGGTATTTGAAAGAATGGATAATAAGGAGGCACAGAGCTTTATCCTTGACGAAGTTTTGATGAATGATTGTGAGTCGGGTATTTGTGAGAAAGGATTCAAAACCCTGATAGATGATAATGCCTATTTTACTATTTCCAATGTCGANTCTTATGCGCGTAAATATGATAATTTACTATCTAAGAATCTCATTAAGAACGATGTGAAGAGCTGTCTCTTGGCTCCGGTTGCTAAGAATGGTAAGCTTCTGGGAATATTGGAACTGGCCTCGAGTAGGAAGAATGAGCTAAATAGTATTAATGCTATAAAGCTAGACGATATCCTGCCTTATATCGTGACTACGGTGGAGAGAAACCGGAANGATTTTGAAAACAGGATAAAAGCAGTAATTCAAAGTGAGTGTACCTCTATTCATCCAAGTGTTCTTTGGGTNTTCGAAAGAGAAGCCAAAAAGTTCATAAAGGATCTGGATAAGGATGGACTTGCTTCTTTCAAGGATATTACCTTTAAGGATGTNTTTCCATTGTATGGTCAAATAGATATTGTCGCATCTTCGGAAGCTAGGAATGATGCGATCAAACGTGACCTAATGGATCAGCTCGAGATCATAATGAATATTACTGATAAGGCTTATAAAATTGAAGAGCTTCCTATATACGACCAGGTTAAGTACCGTGTGTCAGATTTTAAAGAAGAATTACAGGATAGACTGAATGCCAGCAGTGAACAGAAGGTTTTTAATTTATTGAAGAAGGAGGTAAATCCTTTAATGAGCCATTTGAGAAAGCAATCTGAAGAAATCAAAGAGCTTGTTGAGGAATATACAAGCATGCTCAATCCTGAAACTGGACTGGTCTATAATCATCGTAAGAAATATGATGAGACGGTACAGCAAATAAACCGTACTATGTCCCGCTATATTGATAAAAGGCAGGTCCAGGCTCAGAACATCTACCCACATTATTTTGAGAGATATAAGACGGATGGTGTAGACCACAATATGTATATAGGGGCATCAATGGCAAATAANANACCTTTCAACAAGGTTTACTTGTTTAATTTGAGATTGTGGCAATTGAGCACTATGTGCGAAATGGAGAACAGGTTTTATCAATTACAAGAAAGAACTCCAGTGATGCTCGAAGCAGCATCCCTGATTCTCGTTTTTAATAGTACGATGTCTATTAGATACAGAATGGATGAGAAAAAATTCGATGTAGATGGAACTTATAATGCGCGTTATGAGATCATTAAAAAACGTATCGATAAGGCATTTATAAAGGGTACAGAGGAACGTGTAACTCAAAAAGGGAAACTCACAATCGTATACTCTCAGGCAAGTGATGAGCGAGAATATTTACAGTATATTAAATACCTACAGGCGAAGAATTACTTTGGTGATAATGTTGAATTGTTAGATCTGGAAGATGTGCAAGGAGTGGTAGGACTTAAAGCNATAAGGGTGAACATATTATATTCACCCGATTCCAATCATCCAGAAAGAACGATCAATTATGAAGATNTAATGGANGAANTACATTAAGTAAAAAGCCAGAATAAAGGCGATCACCGAAATAATTATTCCTAACATAAATACCGTATAAGTCATTCTAAGTAGAAAATACTTTCGATGTAGTACCTTACCTAAAAGGTGAAGATCTAGCATCAACATTTCGTATACATAATCTTTATCCTTGATCAACTGGTTCATACCCCATTTNAATTGATCAAAAGGCATCTTNTGGTAGTTTCCGAAGAATAAAAGATTCACNTTCCGGTTCTTAACCTGTTCTTTAGTGAACTCTCCNGTTGTAACATTTGGCCGGGTAGAAAGGATTGAAAGAATTATTGATGCAACACTAAAAAGTACCAATACTAAACTTGGTATAAGCAAGTGTTTGTTGGACTCTGCTTCCAGTTTAGGGATTAGGTTGGCAAGTGCCAGTGAGATGATGATCGCNTTTACCGAAAGCAANATGTTGGCTTTCGTATCGGCAATATCACTCAGTTTGATATGGTTTCGAAGAGTAACCCTGAACAGCGTCTGNATACTTCTCTCTGGGTTNTCATTCTTATATTTAGCCTTCATTCGGGCCTTATGCTCTTCTTTCTTTAATTTCTTTTCCTGCTTATTCTTNTCTTCTATCAGCTCCAGCANATTTTCCTCCTTCTTTGGGTTCCATTCCTGCAAGGCATAATCTGTATAAAAAGTATGCTTTTCAGTAAAAACATGGATATTCTCCTCAAGCCATTCCGAATTAGTGAAATTCTTGATATTATGCATTTCAAGTTCCTGCCTCAGGAATTCACTGGTTTCTTCAAAATACTCCTTACCAAAATGTGAGCTATCGGCATCACGTATTATTTTCTCACCAGGCGTTTTTGGAATATTGCTGAAATTGGTCACCAGAATATATTGCTTAACCAAATCTATAAGATCCTGTGTAGCGTTCTCCTTCAGAAGAAATTCCTCCGCGATCTCTGCACTCTTGTCTTCATGCCCTCTGTAAGTATGAATATAACCGGTATCATGAAGCCATGCAGCAAGGAGTAACGCCTCCTTGTCTTTAACATTAATTTCAGAATTCTCGATTAATTCTTTAGTACTTTTAACCACACGCTGAGTATGCTGGTAGTTATGATAAATAAAGGTGTTAGGTAACTTTTCTTTAAATAAATCTTCAACAAATTTTTCAGCTTTCTCAACGAGATTATTCATACATGAATTTTTTATTCCACGGACCAAATTACAAAAAATATTGACCACAGTTTTCTATGAAAAAAGTTAAACTTTTCGCCGGTATTCTTACCACTTTACTGGTCATTTCCTGTGCCAGCCTGGAGCCAAAATATAGGGATGGAGAACCAACCTTAGATTTTGGATATCCTTCTTCTAAAGAGATCGAAAAATCCTTTTACCTGCTGGGTGATGGTGGTTATTCGCCCCCGGGAGGTTCTTCATTGGGCCTATTGGCTTTTAAATCCTACTTGGATTCAGTAAAGAAAACGGAGAATATTTCCATTTTCCTAGGTGATAATATCTATCCTGATGGGATGCCTGCTGAAGGTTCTGCGGGAAGAGAAGAGGCTGAATATCGGTTAGACGCGCAACTGGATGCGATCGAAAATTACGAGGGAAAGGTGGTTTTCATACCTGGAAATCATGACTGGTACAATGAAAAGCTGGAAGGTCTTGATAGACAGAAAGATTATTTGAAAGAGAGATTTGAAGATATTCTGGTATGGAGTCCGGAAATAGGTTGCGGAATGGAGTCTATCGAAGTTTCTGAGAATATCCAGATGATTGTCATAGATTCCCAATGGTATTTAGAAGATTGGAATGACAATCCCAGGATCAATGATAATTGTGAGCAGATTAAAACGCGGGAAGCAATGTTCCTGGAGGTAGAATCTGAGATCAAAAAGAATCAGAATAAAACTATATTAATTGCTTTACATCACCCGATATATACAAATGGTGTTCACGGTGGGCAGTATACATTCGACAGGCATATTTATCCTTCACAAAAGAAAATTCCTCTTCCAATTCTAGGGTCTTTAGCTACACTAATTAGAACAACTGGTGGTGTGTCGATACAGGATGCTCAGAACAATCGATATAAATCTCTGGCAACACGTTTGAGTACCATTGCACAAGGTTCTTCGCGAGTAATTTTTGCTTCGGGACACGAACATTCCCTACAATATATTGAGCATGATAGCGTAAAGCAAATTGTTTCAGGTTCCGGTTCAAAAGCTTCTTATGCTACATTGAGTAATGATGGATTATTTGCGTATCCCGGACAGGGATTTGCGGTACTCGATGTTTTTACGGATGGATCGTCCTGGGTAAGTTTCTACGGAAACCAGGAAAACAAACCTAAATTACTTTATCAAACCGAAGTTCTGGAAACTCCTGTACCATTCGAACTTCAGGATTATCCAGATGAATTTCCGAAAACTTATACAACCTCAATTTACACAGAAGAGGATACTGAGAAAAGTCCGGTTCATGAAACTGTCTGGGGTGAACGCTATCGAGAACTTTATGGTACTGAGATCACATTGAGAACTGCAGATCTGGATACACTTTATGGTGGATTAGAAGTAGTTCGAGAAGGTGGTGGGCATCAAACCGTATCACTTAGAGTAAAAGATAGACAGGGACGAGAATACAATATTAGAAGAGTTCGAAAAGATGCTCTAAGATTTCTNCAGAGTGTAGCCTTTAAAAATCAGCCGGTAGAGAATAAATTAGAGAATACGGTAGCAGAAAATTTACTTACAGATTTCTATACCGCNGCACATCCATTCGGATTTATGGCAATTCCAGCGCTTAGTGAAGCTGCTGGAGTTTTTCATACTAATCCGGAAATATTTTACCTGCCTAAGCAAGAAGCACTAGGAAAATACAATTCTGTACATGGTGATGATATTTATATGATTGTTGAAAGACCTGAAGAAGGTTGGAAAGGCTACGAATCTTTTGGAAGCCCAGATCATGATATTGTAAGTACAGCAGACATGCTTGAAAGACTGCGAAGAGATGAGAAATACTTACTGGATGAGTCTATATATGTTCGCTCGCGTTTATTTGACATGCTCATTGGTGATTGGGACAGGCATCAGGATCAATGGAGATGGGCAGAGATTGAAGAAGGTGATAAACACATATTTAAAGCTATTCCCAGGGATAGAGACCAGGTTTTCAGCAATTTTGACGGAGCATTTTTCGGAACATTAAGAGCGATCACAGGATTTGCTAATCAATTTGCTGTTTATGGAGACGATATTAAGGATGTAGAATGGTTTAATATCGCAGCAATGGGGCTGGATAGATCACTACTTCAAAATACCGGAAAAAATACCTGGATAGAACAGGCGGAGTACATTAGGGAAAACGTAACCGATGAAGCCATNCAGCAGGCATTTGCTAGTTTACCCGAGGAAACCACTGGTGAGGCTACNCAGGAACTTATAAAAAACGTTCANGNNAGAAGAGATAATTTGGTTGATATCGCAAATAGATATTACGAAAAACTTGCGGATCTCGCGATTGTAACCGGGACAGATAAAGATGATTTCATAGATATTGAAAGGTTGATAGATGGAAATACGAGGGTGACCATTACACGCAATAAGGAAGATGAAAGAGCCGAAATATTAAGCGATAAAGTCTATAAAAAAGACGAAACAAATGAAATCTGGGTTTATGGACTTGATGATGATGATAAAATTTTTGTAAAAGGCGAGGGGAAGGCAGCGATATTTGTAAGATTGATTGGAGGTCAGAACAATGATGAGTACACTATTACAAATGGTTCAAAACTGAAGCTTTATGATCATCAATCACTACCGAATACTATAAATGAATTAGACAATGCTAAACTTAGGCTAACAGATAATTACGAGATCAACACGTATGATAAGGATAAGAAGACCTTCGCGTCAGGATCCATCTTACCTGATTTTAGCTATAATCCAGATGATGCTTTTAATTTTCAGCTAGAATATGTGAAGGCCATCAATAGATTTAAGCGAAATCCTTTTACCTCTCAGCATACTGTTTCTGCGGAATACCATTCAGCAACGAATGGCTTTGAGTTAGGTTATGAAGCGGAGTTTGCTAATATCGTTGGAAAATATAATCTACAATTAGGAGCTAATTTCCAAAGCCCTGATTATTCAGATAACTTCTTTGGCTTCGGAAATGAGACCAATAATCCTGAAGATGAATTAGGAATGGATTACAACCGGGTAGGGATTAATGAAATTTCAGCAAAAGCTGCATTAGTCAATAAAACTCCTTTTGGTAGCTTTTTTGGATTCACAGCAACTTTTGAGTCTATTGAAGTAACCGAAAACGATAATCGTTCTTTAACTGAAGTATTCACCAATACAGAAGAAGATATTTTTCAGAGAAAACATTTTGCGGGTCTTGATGCAATGTATCGATATGAAAGTTATGACGATGTTCTGGTTCCTACCAGAGGGATGTTGTTTGAACTGAACCTGGGTGCAAAACTTAATACTGCAGATGTTGATCGCCAATTTGGTTATTTCAAACCATATATGGGTTTCTATAACGCACTTACCCGGGATAGAAAGCTTGTTTTAAAGACAAGGGCAGAAGCTCATATTAATATGGGTAATGAATTTGAATTTTATCAATCGGCACAATTAGGTGCGAACAGCGGACTAAGAGGTTATAGATTTGAGAGGTATTCAGGGAAGAGTTCCTTTGGGACTGGTGCAGATCTTAGGTATTCGTTCGATACGGTATCTACGAATTTCTTGCCATTCCAGCTCGGGATCTATGGAGGTTACGATCTAGGTAGGGTATGGGTGGATGATGAGTCCAGTAACCAGTGGCACGATAGTTATGGTGGAGGATTATGGATTAATAGCGCAGATGCCATACAAGCTAGAGCCAGTGTTTTTGCCGGAAGTGAAGGTCCAAGATTACAATTTAGCCTGGGATTAAAGTTCTAAGTTCGAATCAAGAGCAAAAAAACCGGCTGTATAGCCGGTTTTTTTTATTTATCAAAGATCAAATTAAATCCTTATTGACTGACAGTTTATTCGTAAAATCGATCGTTCTAATTGGGAATGGAATATTGATTCCTTTAGCATCATAAGCTTTCTTAATAGCAATAATCGCCGTGTTCTGAGCAATAAGAATATCTCTATTCTTCGTAACATCTGTCCAGAATCTCAAGACGTAATTAATCGAGCTATCACCAAATTCCTGAAACATCAATTCAACTTCTTCATTTCCTCTCTGCGGAAAAATATCCTCGATAGTTTTAATAGTTAAGTCTCTTACCATTTCTAAATCTGAAGAATATCCAACTCCACAATTTACAAATACTCTTGAACGAGCTGTGCGAGAATAGTTTTTAAATGGCTCTTCAATGATCTTTCCATTTGGAATGATCACATAATTATTATCTGATTGCTTAATGACAATATTCCTAAGATTGATCTCCATAACCGAACCTGNATATCCATTAGTTTCNACCCANTCACCAATCTGTAATTCCGGAAGAAAACTTAGTATCAAGCCCGAAAACGTATTGTTTAAAGTACCTTGCAAAGCAAGACCGATAGCTAAACCAACAACTCCTGCCGCTCCTAAAACTGAAGTTAGNACAGTATCTAGGTTTAGAAGTCCTAATGCAATAAAGAAACCAATCAGGATTACAATTGCTTTGATCACTTTCGTGGCCATCTGGCGTATGGAATCNTGTTTGATACTTCTGGCGAAGATCTTATCGAATATTTTACCNACATACTTCGCGAGAAAAACAAATATGATAAAAACTACCACCGCGAGAAGGAAGTTTGGAAGACCAAGAATAATGGTATCCAGCCATCCCTCTAATTTATCCCANATACCTTTAACTGAATCCTGAAGATTAAATTCCTGCATACTTTAAGTTGCTTATTTCTTAACTGGTTTATGCTGATCTGAAGTTTTCATTTTCCATGCATCNAACATCCAGCTAGTTTTCTCTAACTCTCTAATATAAGCACCGATTAGATCAATTGTACCTTCATCTCCAGATTTATCAGCAATTTCCACCACTTTTCTCATTTGTTTAAGCAATAGTCCGTGATCTTCGAGTAAAATTTCGATCATTTTGCTATCGGAAATATCACTAGGTGATTCTTTTAAATTAGAGTCTTTAAGATATTCACTCATGTTACTGGTAGGCTGATATCTTAAAGTGAGAATACGCTCAGCTATTTCATCAACTTTAAGCTTAGCTTCGTTATAAAGTTCTTCGAATTTTTCATGCAGATCGAAAAAGTTTTTTCCAATTACGTTCCAATGAAAATTTCTAAGTTTCTGATAGTATAGATGATAGTCGGCTAACAATATATTCAATTCAGTAACCGTTTTTGCAGTCTTCTCTTTATCTAATCCTAAATAATTCATAATATTTATTTATAGTATCTTAATGTTCAATTCAAAAATATAATGATCATGCCTAAACCCAAATTATAATCGGTGGTTTAGTAGAATTTTAACCATTAATCTATAGGTCTGTGATCCTTCAGATCCAATTTCTTCATCATTTCCTTAGAAATCTGTCCGCTGGAAATCCCATATCCGTCAGTAAGAATACCTTTTTGTCCATTAGTGGTTGTGATAGCATAAAGAATCGAATTATCGTCGGGATTACTCATTCCTTCGAAGCGCAGGACTTTATCTACTTCAAATTCTTCAACACCGAAGGTTGCATTTTCTGACTTCAGTTCGATCTTTTCATCGAGTAGGTTAAAATCATGCTTGTAACCCTCTTCGAGTTTTAGTTTGTTTATAGCTTGAGATAATGTTCCGTAATCTTTCATGGTTGTTTAATTTTAGTAGATGTAAATTACGATGATAGCAGATTATGCACAAGTGGTTGGTCGTGTTTAGGATAAGTTTAACTGAGTGTTTACTAGGGTTTTCAGGAAGTTTTCGAATAAGGTAATGATGTGTATCCTTCAGGTTAGGAATGAAATATTGTTTGTGATTAACAGTCTTAAGAATTAAGGTTTTTGTTAGACAGCGCAAAATTCGTTCGATTAGCCCGATAACTACAAAACCATAATTTATTCTTTTCTTTGCAAATTGGCATTTGAAGGCAGGCAATTCCGCAGCAATTATTGAATTAATTTATTTCAACAGTTTATTATGAAGAGTAAAATAACCTTAAAAGAGCTTTCAAAATTACTTAATGTGAGTGTTTCTACGGTTTCAAAAGCACTTCATGATAGTCCGGAAATTAGTCCTAAAACAGCCGAAAGGGTAAAGGAATTAGCAAAGCTTCATAACTACCGTCCAAATCCGGTCGCAGTAAATTTGAAAAAAAGTAAGACAGGAACTATTGGTGTTGTGATTCCAAACATATCCAACAGCTTTTTTGCCAGGGTTCTTTCTGGAATAGAAGCTCAGGCGCAGCAACATGATCAGCAGATAATCACTTATATTTCCAATGAGTCATTAGATCGCGAAAGGCAAATTTGTGATCTTCTGACTTCCGGAATGGTTGACGGAGTTTTAATTGCAGTTTCAGAGGAAACTCAGAAAAAGGCAGAATATGATCATCTGTTTGCCCTTTTAGATTATGATATTCCAGTAGTTGTCTACGACCGAATCAACCTAGATTTGCCTGCAGATAAAGTGGGCGTGGATGATGAAAAGAGTTTTTATGACGCTACGAAATTCTTTAGAGCGAAAGGTTTGGAGCGAATTGGGATTGCTTCAGCCATACACCATGTTGGAATTGGAAAGCTAAGGATATCTGGTTACCAGAAGGCGATGGACGAATTGGCTGTATTCACAGCACGAAGCAGTAGTGAGGGAACTTTGAAGTCCAAGATCGAAAAGCTGTTAGTGACAGAAAAAGTTGAGGCTTTACTCTGTACAGATTTTGAAAGCGCGATCATCACAACAAGAGTGGCTTATGAACAAAATATCAAAATACCGGAAGATTTAAAGATCATTGGCTATATAAATAAAGACATCGCAGAATATCTTACGCCATCACTTAGCTATATCGAGCAGCATCCATCGGAACTGGGAATTAAGGCTGTAGAGGTACTAAACCGAAGAATTTCTGGCGATATCGCTACCGGTAAATTTGAAGAGAAAATAATAGCTACTACTATGGTTCATCTAGAATCGAGTAGCGATAAATTTCTGAAATCATAATAAGCAGATATTGACATCTGAGTTTCTGTTAGTCTTGAATGATAAACTAAAAGTTTCCGGGTATAATCGATTAATGAAATAAACTAATAATAAATTGAGATTCAACGCTAAATTATTAATTGTAATCATTGTATCAATCGGCTAATACCTAGGTGGAACTAACTAATAGGCTTAATAATACCTTATTTGCAATTGATGATTTGGACTACGAAATTATTTATCTCAATGATGGGAGTCGTGTCGAGACTTGGCAAATAGTTGAGGAAATTGTTAAAGAGGCAAGAAATATTAAGGGTGTAAAATTTAGTAGAAATTTTGGGGAACATAATGGAATTGTGGCTGGTCTAAAAAAGACTATAGTGAATGGGTTGAAGTAATGGATTGCGATCTTCAGGATAAGCCTGAAGCAATTCCCTCACTTATGCAATTGACTTCGGAAGGTTATAATATAGTAGTTGCAANAAAAATAAATAGACAGGATACTTTTCCAAAAAAAGTTTTATTCTCGCCTTTTTTAGTTTCTATTCCGAATTGTTAGCGGAATTAAATTTGATGCTGGGATAGGTGAATTTGGAATATATAATATATTAATCATGAAATATATACTTCTATAATGAGAAAATTTCAAACCTTTTAGATGGATTGTAAGTTTATTTGGTTTCAATAGAACGGCTATATTTGTTGAGCATCATAAATGAAATTTCGTGAATCTTAATTACTATTATCTTAGACAGTCCAATGCGCAGCGAATGTTACATTTTATAATTATAACCGACCTATATGGTTGTTCTTGACTAAGGGAATCGGAGTACTAAGTGTGAATTTAGCACCAGTTTTAAGTATTTTAGTTTTTAATATCACTGTGAAATTATAAACTTAAATTTTTATACTAAATTCCTAAATTTACATACTGTTTCTTTTTATGGTCTTTTCGGGGACCTAACATTTCATGCAGTTTAATCAAAAGTTAACGTATGCCTATTTATATAATTGAAAATGATATATGATAAATAAATTGGAATGGGATAGTGAATTTTTTGGTTATCCGGTAGGTGAGGTAGGTTTTGAATATTCACATAAACAATTGTTAGAAGAATGGAGATACAACCTTTCTAACTTCAAATTAGTATACAAATATTCTGAATCCAAAATACAAGATCAAACTAATAAGGACTTTAGTTATTATTTAGTTGATACAAGAATGCCTTTTAGGAAAAAAGTTTCTTTCAAAAAGTTACACAAAAGTATAGTAGAATATGATGGTGATATTCCGAATGAACAATTAGTAGATTTGGCACAATTAGCTGGAATTCACTCAAGATTCCGCAGAGATGATAATATTTCAAATGATCAGTTCAAAAATTTCTATCGTATCTGGATAGAAAAATCGGTTCAGGGAGTATTAGCAGATAAAGTATTCGTTTATATGGTGGATAGAAACATAGTAGGCTTCGCTACTGTTAAAATTAATGGAGAAAATGGAGTAGCACCACTATTTGCAGTGAATAGAGCATTCGAGGGAAAGGGTGTTTCATTTGCTTTGATGAATGCTGTGGAGGGTTTTATTTATAGTCAAGATTCAAGGTATTTAGTTTCTTCAACACAAGGTATAAACAAAAAGGCAATTAAGGTTTACGAGAGATTTGGATGCAAATTTGAGAAAGAAAGCTACGTTTATCATTTATGGAATCATAAATTAGTTCCGATGGATAATAGTTTTTTTTAATTCAGTCTCTTTTCTAGTCACAACTTAAGTTAAATCATAATTTATCTAAACTTTTAAAGATTTAAAGTGAGTAATATTTTTCCGTTGAAGATAAAATTTTATTATGTTTTATCCTAATCATGAAAGCGAACTTCTCAAACTTTATTTTACTTCACCTTAAGGAATGACAGGTGTTAAGTGATATTATAATTCCAGAAACGCTTTTTAATCCTTCCAATATTTTTAGTTCTCTGGTAAATTACTAAGGATGGATTTTTTATGATGTAAGGAATTGATTAAAATTATATATATATATATATTCCTATGGATTTGGATTAATATCCTTTGATAATTATTTCGGGGGTTATGTGTATATACTGAATTTTTGAGATTTCTAACTAAATCATTTTTTAGATTATATAATTGTACAATTTCAACGAAAGTTAATGCTTGTATTAGACTAGAAGAATGATTAATAACTGAACGTCCCGAATTTTTATAAAATGTCAATTATAATTTCGAGAATGGGCGAGTAATAATATTTAACAATTATTCCCAAGGCGGTGCGTTCGTTTTTAACCACAGAGAAGGTTTTTAAAGATTAATGGAGGTCATATTAATATTATGTTAAGACCGTAAGAAATGTTCGTTTTACATCATTAATGAATTTTCAGGTGCATCATATTACTCAGTTTAACAGGAGCATAGCTATTTGGAACATAGCTTTTGGTTCAAAAGTACAATAAGACAAGTGACATCTCATTAATGAAAATTCGGTTGAAAGAGTTGTATGTTTATTAAATACAGAGTGAAATGGATGCTGATTATATTGAATACTCTAAAGTCGCAGGGAATAGATTTAAACTCTAATTAGGTAATATGTTTATCAATTCAAAAATTTTAAACTTGATACTTATATTGCTATTTACTTATGCAATGTATTTCTCCATTAATAATACTTATATCTCTTACGATGCTTCATATTACTTAAATGTAGCTAAGGATATATCTGAAGGTCTCGTTCCATACAAAGATATTTTCTTATCATATACTCCATTAATGATGTATATGAATGCACCTATTTTTTATATGGATTCAGGCTTTAATATTAAGTTGTTTCTAGGTTTCCAGTACGTATTAATTTTAATTTCCGCCTTTCTTTATTATCAAATCGTATCGCGCTATTATAATCTAACAAAGCATGTAGCTTTTCTTTTTAGCTTAATATTTGTTTTGGCCATACTTTGTTCGGAAGGTAATTATATAAATTTGGAAATCTATTTGATATTAGCTGTACTGTCAGCAATATGGTTATTTCAGTCTAATTATATGCTACTAGCAGGTATTTTATTGGGAGTCTCTTTTCTATTCAAGCAGTATGGCGTCCTTAATTTTGTGATTTTTTATTATTGGATTGTAGTTACTGATAGAAAAAAACTTTACAATTTTTTCCTTTTAAGCTTAGGCGGTATTATTTCTTTATTAACGTATTTATTCTATTTTGTGTTTATCGAAAATGTAGACCTTATTAAGTTATTAAGTCAGATAAGTGGGTATGATTATTTACAGAAGTCGATAGAATACAACTTTAGGTATCTGGAATGGATTACATCGGCTAAAATATTGTTATTAGTTATATTTCTAAATACACTCACAAGAACAAAATTCCAAAGAAATTTTAGATTATCACCCTGGTTCATTGGCATTATAATCAGTCTTCTTCCAACTACTGTGCAATCATATCAACACTATTTCTTGCCTGCTATCATGTACTCCATGCTCATGCTAGCAACTTTATTTGATTTAAATCGAAAAAGAAACTTCTATGCAACCTTATTGATTTTTAATGTTTTAACAGTGGTGTTAATATACAAGACATACAAGTATAGAGACGTCTACGATGATCAAATTGTTCTGAGCAAAAAGGTTCTGGATATTATTCCAAGTGAAACTCAAGTATTTCTTGAAGGCGATATACGTATTTTATATTTACTTAATAATTATAAAAATCCATTAATAGATCGAATAGGTTATTCGTATTTTCATTATTTGGAACCGAGTGACTTTGAAAAGCTGAACGTTCTTTCTCTTCAAAGATTGGAATACCTTGAAGCTAAAATAATTAGTTTGAACGGTGTGAAAGTCTATTTTAAGAAAGCAAAGCTATTTGATTAATAAAATAGAAATGAGTTGTTCAAATTTATGTTTTAGGTTTTAGTTAAGATTAGAATCACTATATATGTATACATTTGCAAATTGATAATTAAAAACTCACAATTTGATAACTGATTCTCAGAAGGATTTATTAAAATCAGCAAAAGTATTAGTGACGGGTGGAGCAGGATTTATAGGTTCTAATCTTTGTGAAAAACTGTTAGAATTTGGTGCTGAAGTAACCTGCCTTGACAATTTAGCTACCGGTCATAAGTATAATATAGAGCCATTTTTAAAAAACACTAAGTTTAAATTCATTGAAGGGGATATTCGAAACCTTGAAACCTGTCTTGAGGCTACTAAAAATCAGGATTTTGTTTTACATGAAGCTGCTTTGGGATCCGTTCCAAGGTCAATCAATGACCCTATAACCAGTAACGATGTTAATGTGTCAGGTTTTTTGAATATGCTTGTTGCATCTCGCGATAATGGAATTAAACGATTTGTATACGCTGCGAGCTCATCTACTTATGGTGATTCTGAAAACTTACCAAAAGTTGAGGATGTTATCGGTAAGCCTCTTTCGCCTTATGCTATAACTAAGTACGTCAACGAACTGTATGCTGATATATTTAATAAGTCTTACGGTCTTGATACGATAGGACTCCGTTATTTCAATGTCTTCGGAAGGCGTCAGGATCCCAATGGGGCATATGCGGCAGTGATACCGAAATTTGTAATGCAGCTGATGAAAAAGGAATGTCCTGTGATCAATGGAGATGGAACTTATTCCAGAGACTTCACCTATATCGACAATGTAGTGCAAATGAACCTTCTATGTTTAGTTACAGAGAATGAAAACGCACTTAACGAAGTTTATAACACAGCAGTAGGTGATCGCACGAATTTGAAAGAATTAACACATTTATTAAAACGAAACTTAGCTGAATATGATTCAGATATTGCTGAAGTAGAAATAAAACATGGTCCTAATAGACCTGGAGATATTCCGCATTCCCTGGCATCGGTAGAGAAGGCTAAAAATTTACTTAATTATAATCCCACACATAGAATTGAGGATGGTCTGAAGGAGGCTACTCATTGGTATTGGGATAATTTATAGACAGATGAAAGACACTAAAAAAATAGCAGTTATAGGTTTAGGCTACGTTGGATTACCACTTGCGAGACTCTTTTCAACTAAATTCCCTGTGGTTGGATTTGATATCAATTCAGCGAGAGTCAAAGAATTGATGTCGGGCACCGATTCTACCCTTGAGGTTGAAGATGAAGTCCTAAAAGCTTCCCTAAAAAATGAAAATTCTTTTGCGAATGGATTGTATTGTTCAGCGAATCTGGAAGATATAAAGGATTGCAATTATTATATCATCACCGTACCAACTCCTGTAGATAAAAATAATAGACCAGATCTTACTCCTTTATATAAGAGTAGTGAAACTGTAGCAAAGGTCTTAACAAAAGGAGATATAGTAGTTTATGAATCGACTGTTTATCCAGGAGTTACTGAGGATGAATGTGTTCCTGTACTCGAAAAACATTCAGGATTAAAGTTCAACGAAGATTTTTTCGTAGGATATTCCCCGGAAAGAATCAATCCAGGTGATAAAGAGCATACCGTAGAAAAAATTCTTAAAGTAACGGCTGGTTCCACACCTGAGATTGGAGAAAATGTAAACAATCTTTACGCTGAAGTAATTACAGCTGGAACACATCTTGCTCCAACAATTAAGGTGGCGGAAGCGGCAAAAGTCATAGAAAACTCTCAGAGAGATATAAATATTGCATTCGTAAACGAATTAGCTAAAATATTTAATATGATGGGTATTGATACCCAGGATGTTTTGGAAGCTGCAGGTACAAAATGGAATTTTTTACCTTTTAAACCTGGATTAGTTGGTGGTCACTGTATAGGTGTGGATCCATATTACTTAGCGCAGAAAGCACAGGAAATTGGATATCATCCAGAAATCATTTTAGCAGGTAGGAGAATGAATGATAGTATGGGGCAATATGTAGCCTCAGAACTAGTAAAGTTGATGCTTCAAAATGATATCAAAGTTAAAGCTTCAAAAATTTTAGTATTAGGAATTACATTTAAGGAGAATTGTCCGGATGTTAGAAACACTAAAGTTGTAGATGTTATTAAAAGTTTGAAAGAATACGGAGTTGAGATAACGATATATGATCCACTAGCGAGTCCTTCAGAAGTAAAACATGAATATGGGCTGGAGACAGTGAAGGAGTTACCAAAAGAAAGATTTGATGCTATTCTACTAACAGTTGCTCATAAAGAATTTCTTGAACTAGACATAGAAAAACTTAAAGAACCTACCTCTGTTGTATATGATGTAAAAGGAGTTTTAGGTGAAAAATGTGACAAAAAACTATAATAAATGAGAATCAAGAATATTTGTTGTATAGGTGCTGGATATGTTGGGGGGCCAACTATGGCAGTCATAGCACAAAAATGTCCTGAAATTAATGTCACTGTTGTAGATATCAATGAAAATAGGATCGCTGCATGGAATGATGAAGACGTCAATAATATACCAATTTATGAACCAGGACTTTCCAATATTGTTGGCGAGGCCAGAGGTCGCAATCTTTTTTTCTCGACTGATGTCGATGCTGCGATTGATAGCGCAGATATGATCTTTATTTCTGTCAACACGCCTACTAAAACATATGGTATTGGAAAAGGTATGGCAGCTGACCTTAAATTCATAGAGTTATGTGCCAGGCAGATTGCCAGAGTCGCAACAACCGATAAAATTGTAGTTGAAAAATCTACTCTTCCAGTTCGAACTGCGGAAGCACTTAGAAATATTTTAGATAATACTGGAAATGGTGTAAAATATCAAATCCTATCTAATCCTGAATTTTTAGCTGAAGGAACTGCCGTAGATGACTTGATGGATCCGGACAGAGTGCTAATTGGAGGAGATATAGATACTGCTGAAGGAGCTGAGGCTGTAGAAGCTTTAGTGAATGTATATGCACATTGGATCGATCGCGAAAGGATTTTGAGAACGAATGTCTGGTCATCTGAATTGTCAAAACTCACAGCTAATGCCTTTCTAGCTCAACGAGTTTCAAGTATAAATTCACTTTCTGAACTTTGCGAAAAAACTGGTGCAGACGTGAATGAAGTAGCAAAAGCTGTAGGAATGGACAGTAGAATTGGACCAAAATTCTTACAATCATCTGTTGGATTTGGTGGTTCATGTTTCCAAAAGGATATTTTAAACCTGGTTTACATTGCTAAGTCTTACGGACTTCATGAAGTGGCAGATTATTGGGAACAGGTAATTATAATGAATGATCACCAGAAGAGGCGATTTGCTGCTAATATTGTAAAAACGCTCTTTAATACTGTTTCAGGTAAAAAAATTACAGTTCTGGGATGGGCTTTTAAAAAGGACACTAATGACACTAGAGAATCCGCTGCAATATATGTTGTCGACTACCTATTAAATGAACAGGCGGAGGTCGTTGTGTATGATCCTAAAGTTACGGCTGAGCAAATTTATAATGATTTAGAATATTTGGGTAATAGAAGCGATGGTCATAATAGATCTAAAGTCAGTGTAGTAGGTTCTGCCGAGCAGGCATGTATAGACTCACATGCGGTTGCAGTACTAACTGAATGGGATGAGTTTAAAGATTTGGATTGGTCGTCGATTTATCAAAATATGTTGAAGCCTGCTTTTCTTTTCGATGGCAGAAGATTGCTTGACAAAGAAGAAAAAGTAAAATTAGGATTTAACTTTTATGCAATTGGGTCTTAAATTATGTTATCCTATTTGAAATTGTACTGTGCCGACGTTTAATACTACAACACTTATAACTTAATATTATCTTTAACGAGGCGTTTGATGAGTATATTACTAATCTATCGTTTTAAATTTAAAGAATGAAAATTTTAGTAACAGGTGCTGCTGGATTTATCGGTTTTCATGTTGCCAAAAAATTGATTGACAATGGTCATGAAGTTATTGGACTTGATAATATTAATGATTATTATAGTGTAGAACTCAAATTAGATCGCTTGCTTGAGCTAGGAGTGGACGCGAGCGATGGTGAAAACTACAATAAGCTCATTCATAGTGTTAAGTATAAAAATTTTACCTTTGTTCGATTAGAACTCCAGGATAGGCGGTACCTACCAGAACTATTCAAAAATAACCTATTCGAAAAAGTTGTAAATTTAGCGGCTCAGGCTGGTGTAAGATATAGTCTACAAAATCCTGAAATTTATATTGATTCCAACATAGTAGGTTTTGCTAATCTACTTGAATGCTGTAGAAGATATAAAGTAAAACATCTTATATTTGCTAGCAGTTCCAGTGTATATGGTGAGAATGAAAAAGTTCCATTTGGAACTGATGACCCAGTAGATCATCCTATAAGTTTATATGCGGCCACGAAAAAAAGCAATGAACTTATGGCGTATACTTACAGCCACTTATATAAACTTCATGTAACTGGATTAAGATTTTTTACCGTGTATGGCCCATGGGGCAGACCAGATATGGCCATGTTTCTTTTTACTGATGCCATTTTGAAGAAAAAACCAATCAAGATATTTAATAATGGCCTTATGGAGAGAGACTTTACATTCATTGATGATATTGTTACTGGCATACTAAGTACCATTCAAAATGGTCCAGTTGAGGAATCTAAATACTATGCTCTTTACAATATTGGTAACAGTGAACCTGTAAAACTTTTAAGTTTTATCGAAGAAATTGAAAAACAAACTAATCTTACAGCGATTAAAATGATGCTGCCTATGCAGCCTGGAGATGTATCACGTACTTGGGCAGATGTCTCTGCGATCAATCAAGATTATAATTATAAACCCAGTGTTTCCGTGAAAGATGGTATCAGACAATTTTTAGAATGGTATAGGGAATATTATAAACTTTGATTTCGAATGATACATTTTCTGTATTTTGACCGATAATTTTAGTTTATTGGATTCTATAAAATCTAATCTGGATAAGGCATTTTAATTTTAAAAGTGATGGCAAAATATAAAGCTAGCGATGATTAAAAGAATATTCATTAACCTACAGACAGCATTTAATAAAAAAGAATCCGTCGTAAAATACTCCAAAGGAAAATTCACAAAAAGCAATATAGGCGACGCATTAAATATATATCTCTTTGAGAAAATTTTTGATAAAAACGTTGTGAATTATAAGGAAGTAATGAATATAGGTTTACCACCGGTTTACTCTTTCATAGGAAGTGTTTTAGATAATTCGGCAGTTAGAAATCTTACAGTAATGGGGTCAGGATTCAAAAGTTCGTCTTCTCCTATGCCTAAACTTCCGAAAAGGGTATTGTCTTGTAGAGGGCCTCTTACAAGAGAGAAACTTATAAACCTAGGCATGAAGAATGTTCCAGAAGTTTATGGTGATCCAGCAATTTTGTTGCCAAATCATTTTGATATAAAGGTCAATAAAAAATATAAGATGGGGTTAATACCTCACTATACCGATCAGGATTCAGATCTAGTGAAATATTACAATAATAATGAGGATGTTAAGATTATTGATGTCTTTTCTCCTATGGAAAAATTTGTTGAAGATATTAAATCCTGTGAATTCACCATGTCCAGTTCACTACATGGAATCATATTATCACACGCATATAAAGTACCTTCTGGATGGATGAAATTGAGCGAAAATCTAGTTGGTGGAAGCTTCAAATTTGATGATTACTACCAGTCACTTGGCTCATCAGCGAAACCAGTTATATTCGATATAGATAGTACATTAAATTCATTAGCGAATCAGGCTGAGTTTTTAAATGTGGGTCAATTAGCTGAAAAACTACAATTAAGTTTTAAGAATTTTAAAATTCATTAAAGTTCTTTTTCTCAGCCTTTATAAAAGAAGCTATATTTAATTATAGACTGACAAATATTAATCCAGCAAAAAGAATTGAAGCATCTTATCTGTCTTTAAATCTTCACTTATTTAGAAAAGAATTGAATTTAAAAATAAATACATCAGAGGCTTTTATTACCGAATTAATTTGTAGCAATACTTTAGAATTAATAATTTGAAATGAGTAGTTATATTTACATTGTTGGAACTTTACTATTTACTGTATATGGACAAATAATTCTGAAATGGAGATTAAATCAACTTGGGTCATTACCAGAAACACTGGTAGGTAAATTGAACTTTATGGGTTCTGCTTTGCTGGACATTTACATAATTTCCGGTTTTATCAGCGCCTTTCTTGCGTCGATTTTCTGGATGGCGGCAATGACGAAATTCGAAATTACAATCGCCTACCCCTTTATGAGTTTAGCACCCGCATTAGTATTCTTTATTGGAGTGTTTTTTCTAAATGAATCGTTCACATGGGGTAAAATATTAGGGCTTGTATTAATAATCATTGGAACAATAGTGACCGTAAAGTTTTAATTTTGAGGAATATTTGGAAAATATTTGAGCACCTATACAATAAAAAAATTGACGGCAGAGGTTTATCTATATTTCGCATAGCGTTCACAATCATTCTTTTTTTTGAAGTTTTTCAGTTATTTTATTTCAGACATCTTATTTTTGATGTAATTCCGTATATAGAATCTTATGAAATAGCTGTTTATCCAATTTTTATATTTTGGTTTTTGGCACTTCTTTTTTTATTATTGGGATTCTTTACGAAAACGGCAGCCATTATAAATTATCTGCTTACAGTTATATTATTGGGAACAACTTCTTCCTACGAGTATCACATGTTTTATTCCTATTTAACAGTTTCATTCTTATTTATTTTTTTACCAATCTCTAAAAATTTCTCAGTAGATCGTTTTATTGCATTTGGCGGCAGTTCTGCTAAACCTCAAAAAGTATCTATCTTATGTTATTACCTGCCAGTCTTTATTGGGGTAGGATTTGTGTATGTTGATTCTATTTTTTTTAAATTAACATCATCTCTTTGGATGAATGGATTAGGTATGTGGAAACCAGCTTCTATGCCTCAATCTGCATTTATGAATATTACGCCACTATTAAATTTTAAATATCTGATATTAGCATTGGGTTACCTCACATTTCTATTTGAGACAATATTTATTTTTACATTTTGGAGGAAATCCTGGAGAGTTTATTTATTAATTATAGGGATAGGTCTACATTTAGGTATTTTAATTTGTTTCCCTATTCCATTTTTTGCCTTAGGAGTATCATCTATTTACCTTTTGATGGTTCCAGTTAAATTTTGGAAAATTATATTTGATTCAAAAGTTGTTCGGCTAATTTCTAATAGATTGAATTTATTTCTAATCTACCTTTTTGAGTCATCCAAAATTTTTACAGATTTACTTTTCAAAAAAGATTACAGGTATAATTCAGGAATTATTGTAATTAGAAATAAGGTTTATAAGAAGTTATCTTTCTATGGTATAATCATTATTAGCGGAATACAGTTAATAGTTTCTTTTAATTCTCCTTTGTGGAAGAATACACGAGAACTATTGATGGTAGAAGATCATATAGTTATCAAAAAAACTGAAAACGCTATCAAACTCATGACAAGTGTAACAAGAGATTTCCTGGGAATTACTAATCATGGAGTTTTTATGAATAGTCATTTTGAAAATTATAATCATTCCATCGCTGTTGTTTATAAACCTGAAAATGGAGAAGATGTTTGGTTACCATTAACGAATGAAAAGGGTACGCCGAGTAATTATTTATTTGGTCCCATATGGATTAAATGGACGTTTAGAGCAAACAATCCAAATATAGATCAAGAGGTTCTCAAAGAGAGCATCCGCGACTTTACCGCATTTTGGGCACATAAGGAAGAAGTTGATTTAGACAATGCTACTTTTTCAATTAAGGTCAAGAAGAATAGAGTTCCACATGAATGGGAAAAGGATTTTTTGAATAATCAGCTTAGCAACCCTTGGATAGAGGCAGGTTTCGTTACATGGAAAAATGAAGAATTTTATCCTAATATTAAAGAAATTGAAAAGTTGTAGGTATTATTTTACTATTTCGAATTAATTTATGAAAGTGGTAATGAAGAAGATTGCAATATTGGGGGCTAGTTATCTACAATTGCCCTTAGTACAAAAGGCAAAAGAGCTAGGTTATGAAACTCACTGTTTCGCCTGGGATAATGCGGAAGCAGTTTGTAAAAATGTGGCTGATTATTTTTATCCAATTTCTGTACTGGATAAAGAATCTATATTATTAGAATGTAAAAAGATCAAAATTAACGGTATAATTACCATTGCGACCGATATCTGTATTCCTACAATTTCATTCGTAGCTGAAAAATTGGATCTTATTGCTAATTCTAGCGAGTCCGCGTATATTTCCACTAATAAATTGGAAATGAAAAATGCGTTTCTAAAAAATAATATCAAAACGCCTAAAATCATAAGTTTTAGTAATGCGGGTCAGGGTTTTACTAATCAGCTTAAGTTTCCATTGATAGTAAAGCCCACAGATAGATCTGGCAGTAGGGGAGTATCTAAAGTTAATACTAAGACCGAACTATTGAAGGCTATCGAAATTGCAAAAGAGGTTTCCATAGAAAAAAAGGTTTTGGTGGAAGAGTTTGTAGAAGGAATAGAGGTGAGTGTAGAAAGTATATCCTGGAAGGGTAAGCATTATATACTGGCAATAACAGATAAGGTTACAACCGGTGAGCCTCATTTTGTCGAATTAGAGCATCATCAACCCTCAACTTTAAGTAGAAGTATTTTAGGCAATATTAGAGATGAAACACTCAAAGCTTTAGATGCATTAGACATAAAATTTGGAGCTAGCCATTCAGAATTTAAAATAACCAGAAAAGATGAAATATTTCTCATTGAAGTGGGGGCTAGAATGGGAGGTGATTTTATTGGTTCTCATCTGGTAGAGTTGTCTACTGGATATGATTATTTAGCAGGTGTGATAGGCATTTCTTTGAATTATTTTAAGGAACCTAAAGTTCAAAATAAAGGATCAAGTGGTGTATATTTTCTTACTGCAAACAATGCTTATCTACAAAAATATTTCGCATATACCCATTCTTTTGAAGTTCTAAAGAACCGTTCAAAAAAAGATCTGGTTTATCCATCAAACAGTAACGATAGATCTGGATATTTCATATATCACGATAACCATAGAAAAATACTGAAATGAAATTATCTGTAGTTACTACATTATATAAGTCTAAAATTTTTCTGGATACCTTTTTGAAAGAAATTATCGGGGCAATTCAGCTATTAGAAATTGAAGAGTACGAGCTTATTTTCGTCAATGATGGCTCCCCCGACGATTCGATGGAATATTTAATTAATAGGAAAATTACAATTAATGAGATTAAAGTTATCGATCTATCTCGCAACTTTGGTCACCATAATGCTATTCAGGCTGGACTAATATGGGCACAGGGTGAACTTGTATTTTTGATAGACAATGATCTGGAAACACCACCTGCATTTTTAACTACTTGTTTTGAAAAATTAAAATCTAATCCTGATGCAGATGTGATTTATGGATATCAGGAAAAGAGGAAAGGTGGAATTATTGAGAATTCTGGCGGTAAAATGTTTTGGTGGACATTAAATAAATTTTCTGATGTTTATATTCCGGAGAATATGCTTACTGAGAGATTGATGACCAGAAGGTATATTGATAATCTATTAAGTTTAGGTGATGCCAATATTTTTATGGGTGGAATGATGCACTGGACAGGTTTTCGGCAAATTGGAATTCCGGTGGTTAAATCTTTACGCGTGGGAGAAAGTACCTATAGCACTAAGAAAAGATTTAAACTCATGATGTTGGCGATTACCTCATTTTCAGGCAAACCATTAGAGTATCTATTTTTCTTTGGCTTATTAATAACAGTTATAAGTCTAATCGCTATAATTTATCTATTAGTAAATAAAATTATTTTTGGTGATGCGGTTCAATTAGGATGGACATCGTTAGTGGCACTAAACATTTTCATTTTAGGGATAATATCTACTTTCCTGGGCTTAATAGGTATATACCTTTTTAAGGTGTTTACACAAGTACAGAATAGACCTAATTATATTATTCGAAATGTTTATTAATACTAAAACCTTAGCGATAATTGGAGCAGGTGATTTAGGTATTCAGATAGCGCACTATGCAATAAAAGATAATCATTATAGGGGTGTTGTGTTTATTGACGATGTAATAGATGCCAAGGAGGTACATGGTTGGCCTGTGATAGGAAAAACGCATCAAATACTGGATTTCTTTGAAGAAAAAAGATTTGATGAAATTATTATAGGTATTGGGTACAAACATCTGAATATTAGAAAATTATTTTATGATGAGTTGCGCAGTAAAATTCCTTTTGGTAAGATTATTCATAGTGCAAGTTTTATTGATCCTTCAGTTGATATTGAGGAAGGTTGTGTTATATACCCCTCTTGTAGTCTAGATATTAATTCAAAAATCGGTGCAAATACAATCTTGAATAATGGTTGTACGATAAGTCATGATTCTTCAGTCGGCATGCATTGCTTCCTCTCTCCTAGAGTAGCCCTAGCGGGATTTGTAAACATAGGTGAAGGGTGTAATTTAGGAATTAATTCAACTATTATAGATAATATAACTATTTGTAAGAGCTCTCAACTTGGTGGAGGTACAGTTGTAATAAAAGATTTAAAAGAGCCGGGATTATATGTAGGTAACCCTGCAAGATTGATAAAATAAAATTATGATACCATTCAATAAACCACATTTAACGGGTAAAGAAACTTATTATATAAATGATGCGGTAGCATCAGGAAAAATATCTGGTAATGGGAAATACACCAAAATGTGTCAGGATTTTTTTCAGAAGAAATATAAATTTAATAAATGTTTACTTACCACTTCCTGCACAGATGCCTTGGAAATGGCTGCGATCCTTTTGAATATCGAAGCTAGGGATGAAGTAATTATGCCATCTTATACCTTTGTAAGTACCGCCAATGCATTCGTTCTTAGGGGTGCTAATATAATTTTTGCAGATAGTAGACCAGATCATCCAGGTATTGATGAGTCTACTATTGAAAAATTAATAACTAAGAGAACAAAGGCAATCATTCTTGTTCATTACGCAGGGGTCTCCTGTGATATGGATAAAGTTATGGAGCTGGCGAATAAACATAATTTATTCGTTATAGAGGATGCTGCTCAGGCAATTGATAGTTTTTACACCGGAAAGGATGGAATAAAACGAGCTTTAGGATCTATAGGACATTTAGGAGTATTTTCTTTTCATGAGACCAAAAATATAATATCTGGTGAAGGAGGAATGCTTACAATAAATGATACGCAATTTGTAGAAAGGGCAGAAATAATTTGGGAAAAAGGAACCAATAGATCGGCGTTTTTTAGAGGCGAAGTAGATAAATATGGTTGGGTAGATATCGGTAGTTCTTTCTTACCATCAGATATAATAGCAGCTTTTTTATGGGCACAAATTGAGAACCTAGAAAGTATCCAGGAAAAAAGGTTACATATTTGGAATAGATATTATGAAGGTCTTAAAAATTGGGCCAAAGGAAATGAAATTGAACTTCCTGTAATTCCAGATTTCGCTACGAATAACGCACATATGTTCTATTTAGTGATGAATAGTGAAATACAAAGGGATAGCATATTAAATAAATTGAGGGATCAAAGAATTCATCCTGTATTTCATTACCTAAGTTTGCATAAAAGTCCCTTTTATCGTGAGCACTATAGGGGTGACGAGCTAGTTAATTCTGATAATTACAGTGATAGGTTGGTAAGGTTACCACTGTTCTATGATTTGCAGAATAAGGAAGTTGATTTGATCATTAAAACCCTGCAGCAGGTTTTCGATAGCTAAGGTTATGAATAGAAAAATTGAATTTGCAACCTACTTTCTTTATTTTTTATCAAATGTATTAATATTGTTAAATCCTGGAGTTTACTGGGATGATTGGGCAATATATAATATGAGTGATGAAGGTATTATGAATCAATTTTATGGTAACGGGGTATATCCTATAGGGTATATGCATGTTTATCTAACGAAAATAACAAGTTCTCCACTATTATATAATTACTTATGTTTTCTACTACAATTTATAGGAATATATTCTCTATTTCGAATCTTAGATAATTATTCAATCAAATCAAAAAATAGCACTTTCCTATATCTCAGTGTTTTAATATTTGCTGTTTTCCCATTCTACGATGCTAAGATCACTATGATCGTCTTGCCATACACCATCTGCCTGGCCATTTTCTTAGTTGCTACCTGGTTATTGATTAAATATAATAATGATAGAAATATTGTATATAGAATTATCAGTTTGGTTTTATTCTTTCTTTCATTCTTTACTAACTCTTTATTATTCTTTTACATTGTACCAGTTTATTTTATTTTCTTTTATGCAGACTTTCGATGTTTCTTCAAAGGCCATTATTCAGGGTTTCTAAGAATGATGGGTGTTTTTTCGAAGCGCATTCTTACTTACTTAGATTTCTTTCTATTGCCTTTTCTTTTTTGGGTTTTAAGATCCATCTACTTTATGCCTAAAATGCAATATGCAAAAGACTACAATCAAATCACACTGGAGTCTCTATTAGCTATTCCATATAGAATTTTTAAATTTATTTATATAACAGCAGCCACTATTGTTCCATTATTTAAAGAATTTTTTCAAAATCCGGAAATATTAATTCTAACATGTTTAATAATTCTATTAATTTTCAAAATTTTCCCCATCATACGTGTCAATTCGAAATCCAACTGGAAGATGATTGTTTGGGGAATAATAATACTTGGTCTCGGTATTTTTCCTTACATACTAGTTAATAAATTTCCGTCATATTCAGGATATAATTCTAGGCATCAGCTTCTAGAAGGTTTTGGAATAAGCATTATTATAATTGCGGTTATTTTTCTATTACCAAAAAAGATTGAAAAATTCCTGTTGACATCTGTAATAGGATTTTTTGTAGCATTCAATATCAATGTTAATTTTCATTATTTCAAAGGGTATATTAAACAACAAGTATTCCATGAGGCTTTTCAAACGGTTATCCCTAAAACAGATAAACCAACTACGATTGTTTTGAGGGATAAAACTACAGATTTTGCACTTCGGGGAAATCCTGTTGCATTTTATGCATTAAGTGGTATATTAAAGAGAAGTAATCCAAAAGAGAATATTTTGCTCATTAGAGAAAATGATTTTCCAAAATATAAAAACCAAGGTTTATTTGAAGAAATTAAACCATATATGTTTCAATATAATTTATCTGGATATGAGCTAACAGAGCCGGAATATATTCTGAATATTAAATATTCTGAAACAAAAGCTCCCGCATTTCCAATGTTGGCTTATTACGGAGATTATATAGTGGGGAACAAAGAAAGTTGGAATAAATATTTCGATTTGAGTATAGAGCCCCTGATAAAAAATGATTCGAAAATTAATTAGTGGAAAATGGATATTTTAAAGCTTATAGGAAGAGAAAGTAATTTATTTCAGGATGATATTCAGAATAATGATATCGAAATGAAACGAATAGTTTCCAATGCCTCTTTTTTAGTTTTGGGAGGAGCAGGGTCAATTGGTCAGGCTGTATCAAAAGAAATATTTAAAAGAAATCCTAAGAAGATTCACGTCGTAGATATAAGCGAAAATAATCTTGTAGAGCTCGTTAGAGATATACGAAGTTCCTTTGGTTATATAAAAGGAGATTTTCAAACATTTGCTTTGGATATTGGCTCTCTGGAATTTGATGCGTTTATAGAATCAACCGGAAATTATGATTATGTACTTAATTTATCTGCATTAAAACACGTGAGAAGTGAAAAGGATCCTTTCACTTTAATGCGAATGATAGACGTGAACATTTTTAATACTGAAAAGACCATTAAGCAATCAATGGTAAACAAATCAAAAAAGTATTTTTGCGTTTCTACAGATAAAGCGGCGAATCCAGTGAATATGATGGGAGCTTCTAAACGCATTATGGAAATGTTTCTTATGCGTAAAAGTAGGGACATATCTATTTCTACAGCTCGTTTTGCTAACGTTGCATTTTCAGATGGTTCATTACTCCATGGCTTTAATCAAAGAATAGAAAAAAAACAACCATTGGTAGCGCCTAACGATGTTCGTCGTTATTTTGTTACGCCTCAGGAATCTGGAGAATTGTGTCTAATGTCCTGTATATTTGGAGAAAATAGAGATATATTTTTTCCAAAATTAAGTGAGAAATTACATTTGGTAAGCTTTGCAGAGATTGCAATTCGTTATTTAGAAAATAAAGGTTATAAGCCGTATTTATGCGAAAGCGAAGAAGAAGCCAGGCTGCTCGTGAATAAACTTCCTAAAGAAAAAAAGTGGCCTTGCCTATTTACTCCCAGCGATACCACTGGCGAAAAAGATTTTGAGGAATTTTTCACTGATCATGAAAAATTAGATTTAGAACGATTTAAAAGTTTAGGGATCATAAAGAATGAACTGGATGTGGAGGAAGATAAATTGAATAATTTCAGTCACAAGATTTCTTCCCTAAGGAAGGAAGGTAAGTGGAGTAGAAATGATCTTGCAGAATTATTTCATACCATGATTCCAAATTTTCATCATTTAGAAAAAGGTAAGTACTTAGATTCAAAAATGTAATGACCAAATTTAAGAATACCATATCATTTATTCAGGATACTTTCAAGACTCGGGAATTTATTCCTTTACATAAGCCTACATTTTCTGGAAATGAGAAAAAATATGTTATAGATACTATAGATTCTACATTTGTATCTTCAGTAGGGGCATATGTGAATCAATTCGAAGAAATGATAGCAGAAATTAGTGAAACGAGACACGCGGTAGCAGTTGTTAATGGAACTTCAGGAATTGAAGTAGCATTGAGACTTGTAGGAGTAGAGTCTGGAAATGAAGTTTTAACTCAAGCGCTTACTTTTGTTGCAACTGCAAATGCAATAGCTTATAATGGTGCGACACCTGTGTTTCTCGACGTAGATATGGATACTATGGGATTATCACCCCAATCCGTTGAAAATTTTCTGAATGAATTCGGTGAACTACGCAATAATGGATGTTTTAATAAGAAAACTGGAAAAAGAATCTCAGCTTGTCTGCCTATGCATACATTCGGTTTCCCAGTCCATTTAGACGAATTACTAAAGGTCTGTACCAAGTGGAAGATTCCAGTGGTAGAAGATGCGGCAGAATCTTTAGGAAGTAAATATAAAGGCAAAGCTACAGGATCTTTCGGAGAAGCAGGTGTATTTAGTTTCAATGGAAATAAAATTGTGACTAGTGGAGGGGGAGGAGCAGTAGTAACTAATAATAGTAATTTAGGAATAAGTGCTAAACATCTTACAACTACCGCTAAAAAGCCTCATTCTTATGAGTATAATCATGATGAATTGGGGTATAATTATAGAATGCCAAACCTTAATGCAGCCTTGGCCTGTGCACAACTGGAAAATCTAGATTTATTCTTGAATAAGAAACGTTCACTCGCGAAAAAATACGAAGAATTCTTTAAGAAATCATCTCTTAAATTTCGAACTGAATTACCCGAAACTAAGGCAAACTATTGGTTGATGTGTGTAGAATTGGAGAACTTAGAGGAAAGGAACGAATTTCTAATAGAAACAAATAAGCATAATGTTATGACACGTCCAATTTGGAAATTGATGTTCAATCTACCTATGTATATTGATTGTTATAGGGATGATCAGGTAAACGCTAGATTTTTAGAAAGCAGAATCATTAATATTCCCAGCAGTGTCATATAGAAATGCAGCGTTAGTTGGATATTCAGGACATGGTTGCGTAGTAGGAGAAGCAGCAATTTTACAGGGTTTTGCATTAAAATATTATTTAAATAAAACTGAACTCCAATTGAATCCATACAAATTGCAATATTTAGGTTTTGAAGGTAATAAAGAATTTGAATACTGGAATATTGAATTTGACTGTATTTTAGCAATAGGAGATAATTCTATCAGAAGAAGGGCCGCCGAATTATTATTGTCCAAAAATAAAGTCCTTCTAAACGTAGTGCATCCAAAAGCTACAATTTCAAAATATTTTGTGCAAGGAATGGGCAATTATATTGGTGCTAATGTCACAGTAAATCCTTTTGTGAATGTTGGTAATTATTGTATTTTAAATACTGGCTGTATTATAGAGCATGATTGTGTAATTGGAGATTCGGTCCATATTGCACCTGGAGCTGTTCTTGCAGGTGGAGTAGTTGTAGGAAATAATTCTTTTGTTGGCGCAAATTCTATAATTAAAGAAGGTACAATTATTGGAGAAAACGTAACTATAGGTGCGGGCTCCGTGGTATTAAGAAATATAGAAAATAATAAAAGGATAGTAGGAAATCCGGGAAGAATGTTATGAAAGAAAAAGTTCTAATAATTGCTGAAGCAGGAGTAAACCACAATGGTAGTACCGAACAGGCTAAGAAGTTGATTGATGCCGCAGCCGATGCTGGTGTAGATTATGTGAAATTTCAAACATTTAAGGCAGATAATCTGGTTACTAAAGGAGCTAAGAGAGCTAGTTATCAAGATAAAAATTCAGGTGATAAAGATTCGCAATATGAAATGCTTAAGAAGTTGGAACTATCTCACGAAGTACACCTGGAATTAATGGAATATTGTAAGTCTCGTTCCATAAATTTTCTTTCTACAGGATTTGATCTCGGCAGTTTAGATTATCTTAATGAAATTGGAATCAATTTATTCAAAATACCTTCAGGAGAAATAACGAATCTGCCTTATCTAAAAAAAATTGCTAGTTTCCGAAAAAGAATAGTCATGTCTACAGGAATGGCCACCATCGAAGAAATTAAATCAGCTTTTAAAGTATTAATTGAAAATGGGGCAAATAAAGATCAGATAACTATTCTGCACTGCAATACTGAATATCCTACTCCAATGGGCGATGTGAATTTAAAAGCAATGCACCACATTAGAGATGAAATTAAAACTGAAATAGGATATTCAGACCATACATTAGGAATTGAAGTTCCAATTGCGGCAGTTGCTTTAGGAGCGAAGGTGATCGAAAAGCATTTTACTTTAGATAGAAATTTACCAGGGCCAGATCATAAAGCATCTTTAGAGCCAAATGAGTTAAAAGCAATGGTACATGCTATACGAAATATTGAGAAAGCCATTAGTGGATCTGGAATAAAAGAACCTTCTGTATCTGAAACTAAAAATAAAGTTGTTGCACGAAAAAGTATCGTAGCGGCTAAAAATATAATGAAAGGTGAGGTGTTTTCGGTAGATAATATTACTGTAAAAAGACCTGGAAATGGTCTCAGCCCTATGCTTTGGGATGAAATTCTAGGTAAAGTTGCAATTAAAAATTTTGGAGAGGAAGACACTATAAAATTATAATTATATGATTATTAGAAAATACATTCCGGGAGATGAAGATTCAATATTAGAGTTATTTCATATAGTTTTTAAACAAGAAATGACCAAAAATTATTGGAATTGGAGATTCAAGAATAATCCTTTTTCTAATGAGATTTTTATTTATTTAATGTGGGATGAAGACAAATTAGTAGGACATTATGCCGTTTCGCCAGTTGAAATGAACGCACAGGGAAATATTGTGAAAACTGCGCTATCGATGACTACTATGACACATCCAGAATATGGTGGTCAGGGAATTTTCTCAAAATTAGCAAGCGCTTTGTATCAGGATGTACAGGAAAATTTTGGATATAAATTGATTTGGGGATTCCCAAATAACAATTCGCACTATGGTTTTATTAAAAACCTGGGCTGGAAGGATGCTGCGATAATCCCGATGATGACATTAGAATTACCAGTGAAAGCTTTGAGCGATCAACAGGAAATTAAATATGAAGTGAATGATTCATTCTCTTCTGAGATTATTTCAAAGCTAAATATTGCTAATTCAGCATTGAAAATAAATAAGACTAAAAATTATTTAGATTGGAGATATCTTACTAATCCCGGAGCTACTTACAAAGTTTTACATATAGAGAACCTGGAAGGTGTGGTAGTCTATAAAGTGATTAAATCGTTTGATAAGCATACCGAGGGATTCGAAATTGATATTTTAGAATTATATTTTGATAATAATATTGGTAGCTTATCTAAAATTATTCAAGCCATCCTTATCCAGGAAAGAAACCAGACTATAACCAAAATAAATATATGGAAATCAATTTTTACTTCTGAAAGAATCTGGCTTGAAAAATTCGGATTTAAGGTTGGTTTACCTTTGACATATCTTAGTTATTTAAATTTAGACGATTTCAGCTTAGCTTCAGATTATAGGAACTGGGATGTTGGACTGGGATATTCAGATGTATTTTAAGGATGAAGAAAAGAAAAATTATTGCCGTTTCAGGTGCCAGATCAGATTACGATTTATTGTATAGTGTATATAATAAGTTAGATAAGGATCCTGAAATAGAGTTCAAAATAGTGATTACAGGTCCTAATCTTTCGGATAATTATGGATATACAGCCGGGAATATAGAAGAAGATGGCTTCCAGATAGCGGGTAAAATTTTCAATTTAGTTGACTCTTCGCAAAAAATTGGTAGAATTATTTCCATAGGATTGCAGATACCCTCATTAGCAAATTTACTACATCAGGAAAAACCGGATATTGTTATAGTCGCTGGAGATAGAGAAGAATCTATCACGGTCACTATGAGTTGTGCATACCTTGATATACCTGTTGCACATTTTTTTGGAGGTGATATAGCGAAAGATGGAAATATTGACAATTCTGTAAGATATGCAGCGAGTAAATTCGCTCATATCCATTTTCCCACGTTGGAAGAACATAAAAAAACTCTTTTAAAATTGGGTGAAGATGATTGGAGAATTCATGTAATTGGTAACCCTGCATTAGATAGAATTAAGGAAATCCCATTACTAAGCAAGGATAAAATTTTTAGTAACTTAAATGTGAAAGCTAAGCAGATCTCTAATTATAGTGTTCTTATTCAACATCCAATAATTACACAAGTAGAGCAACAGAGTAATCATATAAAAATTACCCTTGAAGCATTACTAAATGCTGATGGCCATTGTTTTATTAATTTTCCAAATTCAGATGCCGGGAGTCATGAAATTATAAAGGCTTATCGTTATTATGCTGAAAATCATCCTGAAAAATTCACCTTATTTCAGAATATAAATCGAGTTGATTATATCAATTTGTTACGCTCTGCAGATTTTTTAATTGGTAATTCAAGTTCTGGTATCGTAGAGGTAGCAACTTTAGGACTTGCCGCCATTAATGTTGGGGAACGTCAAAAAGGACGTCTCCATGGTGACAATGTTATTTTCGTAGACAATAATATAGAGGAGATTTTAAATGCTATTGACAGAGTAAGGAACGATCACGATTTTCGATCAAAGGTTAAACTGAAAATAAATCCATACGGTGACGGCAGTTCAGCTGATAAAGCTGTAGCAGTATTGAAAAAAATAGATTTGAATAGCGATTTAATATATAAAAACATTACTTACTAATGGGACGAACTGTTATTGTTATATCTGCTCATCCTGATGACGAGGTTTTAGGCGCAGGAGGAACTATTTTAAAACATATCGATCGTGGAGATGAAGTATATTGGTTAATAACTACAAATATCTCAACGGAACAGGGCTTTTCAAAAGAAAGAGTTGAATCCAGGCAGCGTGAAATAAGAGACGTTGAAAAGCTTTTGGGAATTAAAGCAACATTTAGTTTAAATTATCCAACAATGATGCTTTCTTCTTCATCTATAATAAAGATGGTTCCAGAAATATCTGCTATTTTTAATAAGGTTGAACCAGCAATCATATATTGCCTGAACAGATCAGATGCACACTCAGATCATCGAATAACTTTCGATGCAGTTCTGGCCTGTACGAAATCATTTAGATACCCTTATATAAAAAAGGTTCTTATGTATGAATGCCTGTCTGAAACTGAATTTGCTCCCGCTTTGCCCGAAAAGGTTTTTCTGCCAAATTATTATGTAGATATTTCTAAGTACATGGATAAGAAAATAGAGGTTATGAAAATATATGCATCTGAATTGGGCGAGCATCCATTTCCCCGATCAATAGAAAATATAAAAGCAATTGCAACCTATAGAGGAGCAAGTGTTGGTGTTAAATATGCTGAAGCTTTTCAATTAATTAAATTTATCGATAAAGACTAACGAATGGATTTTAAGAACATAATCATTCATCAGGACAATAATATTATTGATGCTTTAAGTAAACTAAATACCATTAGAGACGTAAGTAGGTTAATTCTATTTGTAGTTGATAATAATGATGTGGTGATAGGTTCTTTAACCGATGGTGATATAAGAAGATCTCTTATTAAAGATGGCGATGTTGAAAAAAGAGTTGGAGACGTTTGTAATAAAAATTTCGTCTACGAAAAAAACGCAGATAGTTTTTTAAACTTAAATAGCTACCGTGCAAAAGACATAAAGATTTTACCGCTTCTTGACCATCAGAAAAGGTTTGTAAATATTATTGATCTTGAGAAAACTAAAGCGGTACTTCCTATTGAATGTATGATTATGGCAGGCGGACGCGGTAAAAGACTTAGTCCACTAACAGATGAGATCCCAAAACCTTTACTTCTTTTAGGCGAAAAGCCTATTATTGAACATAATATAGATAGACTGATCTCCTTCGGGATAAAAAAAATCTATATCTCTTTAAAATATCTCGGCGAAAAAGTTCAGGAGTATTTTGGAGATGGAAATAGCAAAGGAATCGAAATAGAATATATCTGGGAAGAAGAACCTCTGGGAACCGCAGGAGCACTTTCGTTAGTAGAAAATTTTGAAAGTGAACATCTACTTTTAATGAATGGGGATTTGTTTACAAATATTAATTTTGAGGACCTTTATAAATCTTTTTTGAACGTTGATGCAGATATGGCTGTAGCCTCTACAGAATATAAAGTAGATATTCCTTATGCAGTTTTTGAAACTGAAGGTAATGAGGTGAAAGACTTTAAGGAGAAACCTTCTTATAGATATCATTCTAACGCAGGAATCTATATTCTGAAAAGGAATTTGGTTAAAATGATTCCAAAAAATCAGTTTTATGATATTACAGATTTAATGAAGAACTTAATTATAAATGGAGGTAATTTAATACATACTCCTATAATTGGTTTTTGGATAGATATAGGCAAACCTGAGGATTATAAGCAAGCTCAGGAATTTATTAAACATATATAGAATCTTATTTTTTGGAAAATATTCTAATTACTTTATGTGCTAGAGGTGGATCAAAAGGAATACCTGGAAAGAATATTAAATATATAGCAGGTAAACCTTTAATAGTCTATAGTTTATTGCTCGCTATTGAATTTCAAAAAAAGTATCCCAATACTTTGATTTATTTATCGACAGATTCATCAGAAATCAAAGATGTGGTAGATAATCTATGTTTAGCTGAAGTACATACTAATTATGTGCGTCCAGAATATCTAGCTAACGATACTGCTGGAAAACTAGATGTAATTATCGATGTTAAAAGATTTGCAGAGGAGCAAGATCATCTGAAATTCGATTTTGTGATGGATCTTGACATTACATCTCCTTTAAGAAATTTAGAAGATCTAGAAACTGCGTTAACAAACTTGAAAAATAATGTTGATGCGTTAAATATCTTTTCAGTGAGCCCTGCTGGTAGAAACCCATATTTCAATATGGTTGAATTGAACGAAGAAGGCTTTGCTGAATTGTGTAAAAAAGGAACCTTTTTAACCAGACAATCTGCCCCTGCAGTATATGATATGAATGCTTCATTTTATATTTTCAAAAATGAATTTTTCCTTCAGGATCCTAAACCAAAATTAATGCAAAAAGCAATTATCTTTAAGGTTCCGCATTTGTGTTTCGACCTGGATGATCCTATAGACTTCGAGTTTATGAACTTCCTGATTCAAAATAATAAACTGACCTTTGAATTTATTAAATGAAGGTACTAATTATAGGACTGGGATCTATCGCCAGAAAACATATTAAAGCATTCCATGAAATCGGTGAGTTCGAGATTTATGCACTTCGATCTCAATTAGATTCTCCAGATGTTGAAAACATTAAAAATATCTATGATTGGGAACATATTAAATCGCACAATTTTGATTTCTTTTTAGTTTCAAATCCAACATCAGAGCATGCTTCAACAATAACAAAACTAGTAGATTATAGAAAACCTTTATTTATCGAGAAACCAATATTTAATAAACCTAGTTCTGAAAATAAAGATTTAATAAATTCCATCAAAACTGCTCAGATATCAACCTATATTGCTTGTAATTTGAGATTTTTAGACTGTATTTCTGTAATTAAAGAAATAGTAAAAGGTTCAAAAATTAATGAGGTTAATATATACTGCGGTTCTTATTTACCAGATTGGAGACCTGGCGTTGACTTTAGAAAAGTCTATAGCGCGAACCAGGAAATGGGTGGGGGCGTACATATAGATCTTATCCATGAGTTAGATTATCTATTTTGGTTGTTTGGAGAACCTTTAAATACAAGGTCAACATTTAAAAATAATTCATCATTAAATATTTCCGCCATAGACTATGCCAATTATCTTTGGGAATATGAAGGTTTCTCTGCTAATCTGGTTTTAAATTATTACCGAAAAGACACAAAACGAACTTTGGAGATTTTAACTTCTGATGCAACTTACCTGGTAGACCTTATCAATAATAGGATTTTTAAAGATAATTTGGAGGTTTATTCATCAGATCAGAAAATATCGGACACCTACCTTGCTCAGATGAATTATTTTATAAATAATGTATTAACCAATGAAGAGTCTAGTTTAAATTCAGCGCAGGAGGCTTACAAAATATTACAACTATGTATTCAGGAATAAAAGATAAAGTAATTATTGTAACCGGTGCCAGTGGACAGATTGGTAAAGAAGTAGCAAACTTTTTATACAATCAGGGTGCGCAAGTAATTGCTACTGATATTAATGTTCCTGAGGATACCGGTTATGAATTTCTAAAATATGATGTTTCCAATCAACATGAAATAGATTTGCTCATAGAATATGTACGTAAAAAATATGATAAAATCGATGGTCTGGTAAATTTAGCGTATCCAAGAACAGAAGATTGGGGTGCTAAATTTGAGGATATAGATTTAGAATCTTGGAAAAAAAATGTAGATACTCAACTAAATAGTGTTTTCTACATTTGTCAAAAAGTTTTAAGCCTCATGAAGATTCAAAAATCAGGTTCTATTGTAAATATAGGTTCTATTTACGGTGTTGTGGGAAATGACTTTACAATATATGAAGGGTATGGAGGAACATCGCCAGCAGCATATTCAGCCATCAAAGGCGGATTAATTAATTTCACAAGATATCTTGCCTCCTATTATGGAAAAGATAGGATTAGAGTAAATTGCATCTCACCTGGAGGGATTTTAAATGAGAAGTCGCAACATCCAGATTTTATTAAGCGATATAGTGAGAAATCACCTCTAAAAAGACTGGGATATGCAATAGAAATAGCAGCTCCGGTAGCATTTTTGCTTTCAGAAGACGCATCCTTTATCACTGGACATAACTTAATGGTAGATGGCGGTTGGACAGCAATATGATAGTGCTAATCTCCTTCATGTTTAAAAAATATTGATTTATTTTGATCAAAACATTTTTAAAGAAAAATTTTGAAAGCTTAGCTTATTACTATTCCTACTCTGGATATAGAATAGTAGTGATAGTGGCATTCAGTATTTTCGTTGGGTTACTGGATGGCTTTGGACTTGCTATGTTCCTGCCACTGCTTCAAATGATAAGTAATTCTAATGCTGTCGAACCAGACAGTCTTGGTAGATTAAGTTTTCTGCTTGAATTTTTAAATGGAATGGGACTTTCCCTGAACCTGGTTACTATTCTAGGCTTTATGATTATCCTATTTTTCCTAAAGGGACTCATGCAGTATGCTAATGGAGTGTATAGGATGGTGACGTTACAAAAATTCATTAAACAAGTAAGGTTTCAAAACATAAAGGGATTAAATAATCTTGCGTATAAATATTTTGTTACTTCAGACGTTGGCCGTATCCAAAATACGCTAACAGGAGAGGTAGATAGAGTAGCGGTATCGTTTGCTAATTATTTTTATGCCATCCAGTTTGGGGTAATGGTAATAGTTTACATGGGTTTTGCATTTACTATGGATCCACAATTTGCTATACTGGTTACTGTTGGTGGTGTCCTCACTAATTTTTTATATAAAAATTTGTATAAAAAAACTAAGGGAGCTTCAATTAAATTGACAGGGGAGAATAATATTTTCCAAAGTCTTGTTATTCAAAATGTCAACAATTTTAAATATTTAAAGGCGACAGGATCACTTCGCAAATATGAGCAAAAGCTTAAAGAATCTGTTTTAAGAATTGAAAAAAGCAATGTGAAGATTGGAGTACTTGACTCCATTTTAATCGCAGCAAGAGAACCATTACTTATAAGTGTAGTGGTAATTGTTATCTATATTCAAACAGAATTGCTAGGATCTCTTTTAGGGCAAATTCTGGCTAGTTTATTCTTCTTCTACCGTGCCCTCAACTTCCTCATGCAAATGCAGGCGAGATGGAATAAATTCTTAGGTGTATCGGGTTCTTTAGAAAATATGCAAACATTTACAAACGAACTAAAAGAGAATGTAGAAAGAAAAAGCTCTAAAGTATTAACTACGTCGATTGATCATTTAACCTTAACTGATGTTTCTTTCTTCTACGGTGAAAGCATTGTTTTAAAAAACATTAGCCTAAATATTAGAAAGAATGAAACGGTGGCGTTTGTAGGTGAGAGCGGAAGTGGTAAAACAACTCTTGTAAATATTATCGCGGGTCTACTACCTGTAGATAAAGGTGACTATTTTATTAATGATATTAGAAGTGATGAGTTAAATACTGCAACTTTCCAAAGAAAGATCGGTTATATTACCCAGGATCCTGTAATTTTCAATGATACGCTTTTTAATAATGTGACTTTTTGGGCTGATAGTTCTGAGAACAAGGAGCGTTTTTGGGAATCAATAAAAAAAGCGGCAATATTTGATTTCGTAAATGCCTTACCAAAAAGAGAGCAAACAATTTTGGGAAATAATGGCGTGAATTTAAGTGGTGGTCAAAAACAACGACTTTCCATTGCTAGAGAACTTTTTAAGGAAGTTGAAATATTGTTTTTAGATGAGGCCACATCAGCATTGGATTCAGAAACAGAGAAGCAAATTCAGAAAAATATTGATGCTCTTAAGGGTGATTATACTATAGTCATAGTAGCCCATCGAATTTCTACCATTAAAAATGCAGATCGAATTGTTGTAATGAATAGTGGAAAAATAGAACAAATTGGTGCTTTTTCAGAATTAGTTCAAAGCTCTAAATATTTTAAAAGGCTGGTAGAATTACAAGAGGTCTAAACTATGCATAACTTAAAGAGACTATTTATTATAAAGAATGCGACACATTACGAGGTGCTCAAAATATATTTAAATCAGAATTCAATATCTGGTAATTATGTTATTCTCACGCTGGACAGATTGGTGGGAAATGAAAAACTTATCCAAACTATTAAGAATGATAAGAGTTTGAAGCTCTTAGAGATCTTCATTTTGAAATCCAAGAATGAATACCTCGAAAATTTTAGAGTTATTAAAAACGTACTAAAAGCTAAATTTTTAGAAAAGTATGTCACTCTCTTCGATGAGGTAATAATCTCTAATTACAAAACCTGGTTTCAGCACTTTCTTCTGAATAAACTTAATCCTAATAAAGTAACTTTGTTAAGCGATGGATTAGGATTATTGGAAGTTCCGATTATAAGGGATAAACGGAAGACGTTGCCTCCAGAACGTCTTCCGTTTAGAGGTAATAAATTTATTACTTCCAAAATTTTAAAATTAGATCCTATACTAAATTTGAATTATTTCAGCCAGGTCAATATGAATATAGGCAATGACGACTCGATCGAAATTTTTAAATATGCTCGAGGCAATAATAGAGAAGTTGATGTAGATAAAGTTTACTTTATTGGTAGCCCTATAGTTGAGTTAGAATATGTCGAGCAGCGTAACTACATAGAATGCCTTAAAAAGATTTCAAGTAAGCTAGATTCTAAAAATATCACCTACTTTGCTCATAGAAAAGAGCAGCATAATAATATAGAATCGTATTCTTTTCTGGGAAATATTGTTTATAACACAATACCATTTGAAATTTTTTTAGAGAAAGAGGATATTTTGCCTGCGATTATAGTTTCGCACATTTCATCTGTATTGGTTAACCTAGCTCCTGTATATCCTGAAATTCAATTCATATATATTCCTATTAATTCAAACTGTATCATTGATTCTATATTTTTAAAGCGGTATGAAATTGCATTAGATGGTTTCAGGAATATTAAGCAGAAGAATTTCCAATCCTGGGATTACTTTAATTCGAATACTATAAATTAATGTTTTCAATAGTTATCCCTACATATAATAACGAGGATAGAATAGCTTCTACTATAGAATCAGTTTTAAATCAAACCTATAGTGATTGGGAATTGATCATAATAGATGATGGTTCCACAGATAGTACTAAAGAAAAGATTATACCATATTTAAATCATGAGAAAATTCAATATGTTCATCAATCAAATGCTGGGGTAACTAGAGCTCGAAACAAAGGAATAGAATATTGTAAAAGTAATTTTGTAACATTTCTGGATGCAGATGATACTGTTACTAAGAATTGGTTACAGGATTTTTATGAACTTACCGTTGAATCTAGAAAACCAGGTTATTTAAGCGGAGCTATCTTACGTAATTCGAAATTGGTACTTCCAAAAGTAGAAGTTAATATTTCAAAGAAACACTATTCCTCTCTAGCTGGTTCTTTCGCTATCTTGACGGAGATTATTCGAAATATAGGAGGTTATGATACACATTTGAAGCAAAGTGAGAATTGGGAGATGACAGCCAGGGCTTTACATTTTTGTGAGAAAAACAATTATGATATACTCTTTCACGAGAATGCCAATTTAATTTATGATAATTATCCTACCAGTGAGGAAACTTTTTTGAGAGATCGATACAGGGCAGAAGCAGTTTTATATCTTCATGATAAATATGCTGATAAGGGAGTTTTTCATTATCGAAAAGATGAATTCCTGGTTTCCAGCGCTATAAATTTTACAAGGATTAAATCAAACAAAATAGCACGAAGATTATTTTATAAAAGTTTTAGGAATAAGCCATCTTTCATGGCTCTTTCAAGAGTTATAATATTTGAAATACCATTTTTGAGAAATAGAAAGTGGTTAAGAAAACAGGGAAATGATTAAGAAAAAAATATTATTCGTACTAGATACTCTTCAGGGTTCTGGAGCTGAAAGAAGTCTAGTAGAAATTGCTATAAGATTTAAAAAATTCACACCAGTTTTCGTGAATATTTATGAAGGAGATATGCTTACTCCTATTTTAAAGAAGAATAATATCAAGTTTTATTCTTTAAACGTTCCAATGGAGAGAAATTTCAAGATTGCAGCAGAACGATTAGCTAAAGTGTATGAGATTGAAAAGCCCGATATTGTTCATTCTACTTTATTTAAATCTGATGCTGTAACAAGAATTCTAAAAAAGGATTATGATATTTTACTGATCAATAGCTATGTTAATAACAATTATAATCCGCTACGATTTGATGACCTGGGAATTGTTCAGGGTTTAAAATTGAGAATAGTTCAATTGTATGATACTATTACTTCACGAAAAGCAGATTTATTTGTTGCTAATTCAGAGACGATAAAAGTAGCTAAATCGAGAGCTACATTAACTTCCCAAGACAAAGTGGAGGTTATTTTTAGGGGTAGAAACACTGCTCAATTTGTATCAGATAAATTACATAGTACTAATGAAGATTTAAGTGATTTAGGAATTGCAAATAAATTAGTACTTATTAATGTAAGCCGTCTTATTCAAAGAAAAGGCCAAATGGATCTTATAAATGCGCTACCACGGATCATTTCTAAATTTCCAAATATTCTACTTTTAGTAGCCGGTCACGGGAATTTCAAACAAACTCTGGAAACAAGAATTTCCCAGTTAGGAATAGAATCACACGTTAAATTACTTGGACGCAGACAGGATATATCTAGATTATTGGAAATTTCAGATGTATTTATTTTCCCCTCTTATTTTGAAGGTTTGCCTGGAGCTTTAATAGAAGCAATGCTTTCAGAAAAAATTATTGTTTGTTCAGATATTCCTGAGAATAAAGAGTGCGTAAATGATGAATCTGCAGTAATATTTAAAAGGGGTGATATTAATGATTTAGCAGACAAACTTAATTACACCTTAGAAAATCTTGATACGCTCAGAATAAAAGGGCAAAATGCAAGACAACAGGCGGTACAGAAATTCGATATTGAGAAGATTTCGGAAAAATATGAAAATCTTTATAGTAGATTACTTGGTTTATCTAATAATTGATAGTAAAGCTTTTCAAATATTTTTGCATTTTGCAACGGAGAGAAGTTAGATAAAGCAATTTCTTTCGCCTTTTCTCCCATTTTATCTCTAAGATCCCTGTTGGAAGTTAATTCTATAATTTTTTCGGTAAATAAGTCAATATTTCCATTTTCAATGAGGTAACCTGTGATCTTGTCGACAAGAACCTCTTTTACACCCCCAACATTACTTGCAATTGAAGGTTTGCTTTGTATAGCAGCTTCTAAAATTACACCTGGAACTCCTTCTATAAAACTCGGTAAAACCAGGCAGTCAGAAGCCGCGATCATTTGCGAAATCTTCTTTTCGAAACCAGCCAGAAAAACGGTATCTTCTAAGTTTCTATTAGTTATGGCATCCTGAATTAAATCATATAGCACACCATCACCAACACAAATAAGTTTGATATCAGGATGAGATAGTTTTAATTTAGAAAAAATTTTAATCAATAAATTATGATTTTTTTCGGGACTAAAGTTCCCTACATGTATAACAAGTTTTGAATTTTGATCTAAATTGAATCTTTTCAATAAAATTTTCCGGCTAGCTTCAGAATTATATTGCTTAACAGGAATACCTCTTCTAATCACCGCTATTTTCTCTTGTGGATAATTTATAGTGTTTATAAAATTTGTTCTGGCCTGTTCTCCGACGCAAGTAACAAATTGAATTCTTCTGAATAAAAATCGATAAAGTACTTTTTGAGAACTAGAAGTTATCCATTTACTAATGATACTGATGTTCCTATATAAAATTGGTGTATTTCGCGTTATATAAGACGATAAAGCCATATATTTTAGTGTGTCAGATCCGTTACACTGTACTATATCTGGTTTCTCTTTATTAACCAAGTCTGCCAATTTTTTTATTAAAACTAAATCTACAGGTTTCTTCGGATTTTCTATTAAATCAATATTCGTAGCGTTTTCAACTTCAAGTATGTCTTTATTATTTTTATATAAACCAACAAAAAGAATCTCATGACCTAGCATAATAAGTTCTGAGCTCAAATTTGATGCAAAAACTTCTGCACCTCTGTATTGTCGTTTGGTCACTAATTGTAGAATCTTCATTTAATATAATTAGCACTTTCTGTTCTAAGACATTACAAAATAAATGTACTAGAGGAAATTTGAATTTCCAAAGGAACTAAAAATTATGGATTTCTTTAAGAATTAAACTATTTTTAAGGTTCTTAAAATATGATTTTTAGCAATAATGAAGCTAATTTGTATATTTGAGAGTTTACAAGGTTCGGGTACAGAAAGGAATTTACAACAGAATCCAATTCGAAGAAACTTGGAATATTATATATGAATTTAGTTAGTAAGATTTGATTAGAGGTATTTCTAAAATAATTTAAACCTAATATTATTATAAAGTTTATAATCAATTCTTCCCATAGCTTAAATTTCTTCATATTTGCATTTTTAACGATTTTAAAAACTACTATTATTTTCAAAAGTTCATTTCAAAGCTTTTTAAGCTGGTTGATAGAATCCAGAGTGTTTAATGGAAGTGCAAAAACTCTATCCCTTGGATAGATCTTTAAAAATATTATATGAGAATTTTGATTACAGGTGGGGCAGGATTTATTGGGTCTCACGTAGTGCGACTATTCATCAAAAAGTATCCAAATTATAAGATATTCAATTTAGATGCTCTAACTTATGCAGGTAATTTGGAAAACCTGAAGGATATTGAAGATTGTGGTAATTATGAGTTTATTAAGGCCGATATTAATAATGCCGATGAGATTCAATCCATTTTTTTAAAGCACAAATTCGATAAAATCATACATTTAGCAGCAGAATCACATGTAGATCGTTCGATTGCCGATCCATTGGCCTTCGTAAGAACCAATGTGATAGGTACTATGAATTTATTGAATTCAGCTAGAAATATTTGGGGAACTAATTGTAAGGAGAATCTGTTTTATCATATTAGTACAGATGAAGTATATGGCACGCTAGGAGAGACAGGATTATTTACTGAAAATACTTCATATGATCCAAATTCCCCCTACTCGGCCTCTAAAGCTAGTTCAGATCATTTTGTAAGAGCGTATGGAGAAACATATAACCTACCTTACATAATAACTAATTGTTCTAACAATTATGGTCCAAATCAATTTCCCGAAAAGCTGATACCATTATTTATAAATAATATTATAGATAATAAAGAACTACCCGTGTACGGTGATGGTAAATTTACAAGAGACTGGTTGTATGTTATAGATCATGCTATTGCCATTGACTTAGCTTTTCATAAGGGAGAAAATAAATGTACATATAATATTGGTGGATTTAATGAATGGCAAAATATTGATTTAGTGAAATTGCTTTGCAAACTAATGGATGAGAAATTACATAGAGAACGTGGCACCTCTGAAAAATTGATCACTTACATTAAAGATAGACCTGGTCATGATAAAAGATATGCAATAGACGCTTCTAAAATTAATAAGGAATTAGGCTGGGAACCATCCGTTACTTTTGAAGAAGGATTGGAAAAAACAATAGACTGGTATTTATATAATAAGTCTTGGTTAAATAACATTACCTCAGGAGATTATCAATATTATTATGAAGAGCAATATAAATAGATTTTTAAAATTTAATTTATGAAAGGAATAATTTTAGCTGGCGGATCTGGAACTCGATTATATCCGATAACTATCGCAGTTAGTAAGCAATTGCTTCCAGTGTACGATAAACCTATGATTTACTATCCTTTATCGGTTTTGATGTTGGCTGGTATTAAAGACATATTATTTATAACGACACCTCACGATCAGGCTGCTTTTAGAAAACTATTGGGAAATGGGTCTGACGTAGGCTGCAATTTTGAATTTGCTATACAGGAGGAGCCGAATGGCCTTGCAGAGGCTTTTATAATTGGTGAAGATTTTATTGGAGATGAAAAAGTGGCTTTAGTGTTGGGTGATAATATTTTCTATGGTAATGGATTAGGTTCTTTATTAAGGAGTAAGGTTGATATTAATGGTGCATCTATATTCGCATATCCTGTAAAAGATCCTGAACGTTACGGAGTTGTTGATTTTAATAAGAATTTTAAGGCTATAAGTATTGAAGAAAAACCTGAGCATCCAAAATCTAAGTTTGCAGTCCCTGGGCTCTATTTTTATGATAATAGGGTGGTTGAATTTGCTAAAAATGTGAAGCCTTCTCATAGGGGAGAGAAGGAAATTTCTAGTATAAATCAAATGTATTTGGAGGTGGGTGCATTAGAAGTTGGTGTAATGACAAGAGGTATGAGTTGGTTTGATACTGGTACGGTAGAATCTCTTGATGATGCTACAGAATTTATTAGAGTAATCCAAAACCGTCAAAGTGCTATGATTGGTTGCATTGAAGAAATAGCATTAGAAAGAAAATTTATAGATAGGAAAGTCTTAACAGAACTTGCTAAAAAATATGGAAAGTCTAAATATGGATCTTATTTGAAAGATATCGTAAATAACCTATAATGTCTTTAAGAAAACAGGCCACTGCTGGTGTAGTTTGGACTTTCGCTCAACAGTTTGGAAATCAATTATTAGGTTTTTTTGTATCCTTAGTTTTAGCTAGGCTGTTACTGCCTTCTGAGTTCGGTTTAATAGGAATGATAGCTATTTTCGTTTCTATTGGTAATACACTTTTAAGTGGCGGGCTAACAAGCTCATTAATTCGCAGCAAAGATTTAGACGAGGAAGATTTTTCTACAGTTTTCTTTTTTAATCTTGGTGCCAGTATTTTTATATACGCTATAATTTATCTGCTCGCACCAGTTATAGCAGAATTTTATGACCAAAATGTTATTACTAATTTACTGAGAGTCTATTCACTAACTTTTTTAATCCAGGCTCTTTCTGCCGTCCAATTAGCGCGGTTAACTCAAAAAATGGACTTTAAGACTCAAACTATTATAAGTATTCCTGCGACAATTATTGGTGGTCTGACGGGAATTTTGATGGCTTATTCAGGTTTTGGGGTATGGAGTTTAGTTGCAAGTTATATGACAACTAGCTGTTTTAATACTATACAATTATGGTTTTATTCTAAATGGTCACCAATAATAGCTTTCAATAGAGAAAAGTTTATGTTTCATCTAAATTTTGGCTATAAACTTACTTTATCGGGTCTTTTGGATACCATTTTCAATAATATCTACATAATTATCATCGGAAAATATTTTTCCCCCTCCCAAGTTGGATTTTATACAAGAGCTGAGACCCTTAAGCAATTACCTGTAATAAACATATCTAATGCGTTAAATAAGGTTACATATCCATTATTTGCAAGTATACAGAATGATAATGCCAGATTAAAAAGAGTATATAAACAAATTATGCAGATAGTCATTTTTATTATTGCTCCAACCTTATTATTTATGGCTGTTCTCGCTCAGCCAACCTTCGTAATTTTATTCACAGAAAAATGGTTGCCAGCTGTACCTTATTTTCAAATTTTGTGTTTGAACGGAATATTATATCCTATACATGCATATAATTTAAATATATTAAAGGTGAAAGGTCGTAGCGATTTATTTCTGAAATTAGAAATTATTAAAAAAGTGTTGGTTGTTATTTCTGTAGCGATCGGTTTGCAATTTGGAATAATGGCTTTATTATATGGTCAGGTGTTAACTTCAATTATAAACTTTTTTATTAATACATACTATTCAGGTAAATTTATTAACTATACTTCTTGGGAACAGATTAAAGATATTTTTCCTTCAATTTTTCTTGCAATAATATGTTCTATCCTAATCTATTTCCTTGATACATACTATTTGTACAATTGTGCCAACATTATCCGTATTATCTTTGGAGGAATTGTAGGGCTTTTGTTTTATATAATCGTTGCATGGTTGTTTCAATTTGATAGCCTGAAGAACATTAAAAATATAATTTTAAAGAAATGATACCAGTTACAAAAACATTTTTGCCTTCAATAAATGATTATCAGCTCCACTTAAAACGTGTTTGGTCTAACGAATGGTTAACCAATCGAGGAGAGCTGGTGTTGGAATTGGAATCAAAATTAAAAGCGCATTTAAAAGTTCCAGAGATCACCTTAACAACGAATGGCACCCTTCCTATTCAAATTGCACTGAAAGTGCTAGCTGATGGAGGTGAAGTTATAACAACACCCTTCAGCTATGTAGCAACTACTTCCGCTATAGTATGGGAAAACTGTACACCTGTTTTTGTAGATATTGATCCAGATCACTTAACTATCGATGAAAAGAAAATAGAATCTGCAATTACTTCAAAAACCACCGCAATATTGGCTACACATGTTTTTGGGAATCCATGCAATGTAGAAGCTATCAACAATATTGCTAAAAAACATAGTTTAAAAGTAATATATGATGCTGCCCATTGTTTTGGAGTTGAATATAAGGAAGAAAGTTTATTTAAATTCGGGGATGTAAGTACCTGTAGTTTCCACGCAACTAAAATTTTTCATACTGGAGAAGGCGGGGCTTTTTTTTGTAAGGATTCAAATTTGAATCACAAACTTTTTTACAGCCATAATTTTGGTCATAAAACTGCAGTAGAATTTGATGGTGTAGGTATTAATGCAAAAATGAGTGAATTACAAGCAGCAATGGGCTTGACTGTACTTCCATTCATCGATCATATATTTAGGGAGAGAAAGGCCATTGTTAATTATTATAATCAAAATCTGAACTTTTCTAATTTAGGAAAATTGAAAATAAGAGAAGGGGCTTCTTGGAATTATAGTTACTATCCAGTGATTTTTGAAACCGAAAGAACACTTCTTTTGGTTCAAAATAAATTAAACGAGGCGGGAGTTTACCCAAGAAGATATTTTTATCCTTCCCTCAATACATTAAATTATGTAGAGTCTAAGGAAATGTCCATTTCTGAAAGTATTTCATCTAGAATTTTATGTTTACCACTATATACAGGCTTATCTAATGAACACTTAGGCCGTATTATTAAGATAATAAATATTAGTAATGTTTAAAAATGTTTTGATTATCTCGGATAATAAATATTTAGCCGAAAAGTTTTTTGATATTGTTGAGAAGAAGAAATTTCATAACTGCAACTTTTCATTAGCTATAAGTCCTTTTTCAAATATAGATGATTTCAAATTTCATGATATTGAGGTAAATGTATATGATTTAAAAAAAGCATTTGATATAGATCTTATTAAATCTAAATTTGATTTAGTTTTTTCAATCCATTGCAAACAACTTTTTCCTAGTAATTTGATTAATTATGTAAAATGTATTAATATCCATCCTGGATTTAATCCGGTTAATAGGGGTTGGTATCCTCAGGTATTTTCTATTATCAACGATTTGCCTATTGGCGCAACAATCCACGAAATAGATGAAAAAATAGATAATGGAAATATTATTGCCCAAGAATACGTTCGTAAATTTGCATATGATACTTCTGGTAGTCTTTATAAAAGAGTAATCAATAAGGAAATCGAATTACTAGATATAAATATCGAAAAAATAATTGCGAATAGTTATTCTATTAGTACTCCAAAAGGCGATGGTAATTTGTACTTAAAAAAGGATTTTAATGAATTGCTTGAACTTAATCTTAATGAACAAACTTCCGTGGGTAAATTGTTAAATCGGCTTAGAGCATTGACTCATGGTGATTTAAGGAATGCCTATTTTATAGATGCCGAAACACAGGAAAAAATTTACGTAAAGGTCGTTTTAACGCCCGAATAAATTTGGTGAACTTTAGAATAACTTTAAAATTTAAATATATCAACAATGAAGATAATATATCTACAACTATTGCTGATATTAATATTTTTGAGTATCTAATAGGTTGAATTATCTTGCAAAAATTTTTTTTAAAATTATTTAATCAATGTTATGTAATAGGATAATGAAAGTTTTAGCGAGTAGTAGATTGCGACACTAGAGAACTTCAATTACTGGAAGCTTTATGTATTTGGGGTTTATGGGTTTAAGATAGATCATAGTGCCGTATGAATACAATAACAAAAATATGTCGATTAGTTTTATTGAAATTTCAAAAGTTTTTAAATGCAATCTTATTTATTTTAAGTTCTATAATATGGAAGATTTTGGAAATTAAAAGATTGACATTTAATTATGACATCTGCTAAACCCCAATTAAACAAGAAACTATAATAATGAATATACACTTATGTGATAATGAGAAATTCATACCGCAATTTATATCTCGTTTTGAAACTTTCCACTTTAATAATTATTATATTATCATAAATTTAAAAAATGATTCTCGTTATGATATTGAATATTACAATATAAAAGCTTGTAATAGAGATTTCACCTCAATTTACAAATTGGCTGAAAAGTTAGTTTTACAATCTGAGGAGAATGTAAATTTCTACATTCATTATTTAGATTCCTTAAAGGCACGGGTTGTAATTGAACTCAAGAATAGGTTTGAAAAAATCAATATTTACTGGATTTTTTATGGTGGAGATTTATACAGTAAACTTAGCGAATATAGGAATTACAAGCTTATAGATAAAACTTCAAAAGTTTCAGAACCTTTTTCTATACTGAAAATTAAAAAGAAGATATATAAAATTCTCACCAGTTCTCGTGACCAGAAATATTTTGAAAAGATAGTATCAATGATTGATTTTTTTTGTTTCTGGAATGTATTTGATTTTGAATTGTTGATTTCAAATTTTAATTCAAAAGCTAAGTTCAAACCATTTATTTATAATCATGTTAATTTACTGACAAATGAATTTGTCACAAAGGAAAATGGAGAACCTATTACAATACTAATAAATCATTCCGCATCTTCTGTGGGAAATCACTTAACAATTCTGGATTCATTAAATCAATCTTCATTAAAACATAGAATAGAAAGAATAATCGTTCCCTTAAGTTACGGTTCTGAATTTGTAAAAAGAGATGTTGTAAACTTTGGTAAAAAAGAATTTGAGCATAAATTTTTACCATTGGTTGACTTTATGGATAAAGAAGATTATTATGATTTGCTTATATCTGTTGACATAGCCTTTTTTGGTCATAGAAGACAACAAGCCGGTTTTAATATTCTTCAATTGTTGACGATGGGAACAAAGGTTTATTTAAGAAAAGAAAATAATCTGTCTGAATACTTCAAAAGTATAAATGTTAAAATCGGAATATTTGAAAGTAAAATTTCAGTTTGCGATTTGAAAAATGATTTAACTCTTGATGAAAAAAAAGAAAATCGTAAGATAATTCTAGATTTGTTTTCTAGTAATCAAATTGATCAATTATATAAAAATCTTTAATCTTATCTGAATTTATTCTTTATAGAGGTATTATTAGATCAAAATTACTAAAATCTATTAATTAACATTTTTTCTAAGAAACAATGCTACAAGGCATACTGTATACAGCAGCATCAAAATATTCAGGGATTCTTATCACTATTGGCATCACTGCAATTCTTTCACGATTACTTACACCTTCCGAGTTTGGTATCGTGGCACTTGTTACAGTCTTTATTGGCTTTTTTAATTTGCTGGGAACTTTAGGGGTAGGCCCAGCCATTGTTCAGAGTAAGGAGCTTTCCAACCTTGATCTGCGATCTATCTTTAGCTTTTCAGCCCTAATGGCCTTGTTGCTTGCTGCAGTTTTTTTTGCACTAGCAGAAGTGATTTCGAATTTTTATGAAGAACCGGAACTGGTCCTTATAGTAAGATTATTATCCTTAAGCATTTTTTTTAATATTCTAAGTATTGTGCCTAAAGCTTTGAATAGGAAAAAATTGCGCTTCAAACAAATGGGTGTGGTAACCGTCATAGTACAATTTGTGACGGGCATCGTCGCGATATGGATGGCTTATGCAGACTACAGCTATTATGCAATTGTAGTGCAAAATATACTTTCAGGTTTCTTATTGTTTTTAGTGTTTTATCTATTATATCCGGTACTACCAATCATTCGAATTAGCGCTAAACCGCTTAAAAGTATTGCTGCTTTTTCCAGTTACCAGTTTGCTTTTAATTTCATCAACTATTTTTCTAGAAATCTCGATAATATTTTCATAGGAAAATATCTGGGTAATGCATCACTTGGTTTTTATAACAAGTCATATACGTTAATGCAATTGCCGGTAGCGAATCTAACTCATGTTATAACCCCGGTTCTGCATCCAGTATTAGCAAACCACCAGGATGACTTAAAATTTATCTACTCATCCTATTTGAATGTTGTCAAAATCTTAGCTCTTATTGGTTTTCCATTATCTGTATTTTTATATTTTGCTGCTCCGGAGTTGATACTTATCATGTTTGGTCCACAATGGGATAAAAGCATCCCGGTATTTAAGATTCTTGCTCTAACGGTAGGTCTGCAGATGTGTTTATCATCTACAGGTGCAATTTTTCAGGCTACAAATAGAACAGATCTGTTATTTCTTTCCGGCTTACTTAGTTCCATATTTATGGTTGCAGGAATTTTATATGGTGTCTTTATTGGTAAAAGTCTGGAATCTGTTGGATTAGGACTTCTCGTTGCATTTACCATAAACTTTCTGGCCGGGTTTTACATGTTAATCAAAAAAGCTCTGAGACAATCATACCTAA
>FUFK010045429.1_pt1 | contig 54010 bp, 48 predicted proteins | sample 1021851 | NCBI WGS metagenome assembly FUFK01 (sample SAMEA51879418, study PRJEB19060) | metagenome | reverse complement strand
TAAATAATCACCAGAATTTATTTTGTAAATTCTATCCACCTATATTTATCTAAAGTTACCCATAACAATTTTGGAGTGTAGTAATGACCTCTCAGAGATTTCATATTATTGCTGTTTAAATAATCACAAATCTCAACCGATGACTTACCTTGATCACTAAGTGACTTAATTAATTTAAGTCGGTTTTCTCTGACTGGATTTAAGTTAAATACTGATAGTTTCTGTGTTTCAATAATTAAACGAAACTTTATGAATAGTTTGTAATTACCATATATGTTTCTAAAATTATTCCACAGTGACGGATTGTTCTGAAAAAGACGTCCTATGATTTAGTCGTCAGCAATAAGTCTTTTTCCAAAAACCGAAACATCATCTTGTTTCTTATAATTAATACTTTTATAAAAGTTATTTACTTCAGAATTATCTGACCTGACCAAAAGGTTTACTTTTGGACAACCTAACTGTTTAAGTTTATTTTCAACCTCTTCTACCAACATTTTCCCATAACCTTTACCACGAAAGTCAGGACTTACTGCCAAGTAATTCATGATGCCACGGTGACCATCATATCCACCCATAACAGTTCCGATTATCTTATTTTCATATTCAAGAACAATAAATAAATCTTCACCAACCCCCTTTTTTCTATCAAAATCTTTGTTTGGGTCATTCCAAGGGCGAGTTAAATCACAAGTTTTCCATAACTCAATAATTTGTTCTCTATCTTTTTCACTATATTGACGAATAACTATCATTTTTTAGGACGTCCTTTGGACGTTACTCCACAGTGACCGACTTTGCTAAGTTTCGTGGCTTATCAATATCTGTTCCTTTATATAAGGCTGTATAATATGCAATAAGCTGTGATGGTATAGCATAAATTATTGGTGAAATAAAATTAGAAAATTTTGGTAGTTTAATCATAGAAATCTCACTTGAATTAAGACAACTAGCACCCTCATCATCTGTTATTAACAAGACTTTCCCGTTCCTAGCTTGAACTTCTTGAACATTAGAAATTGTTTTTTCAAACAAATTATTAACAGGAGCAAAACAAATAACTGGCATTTTTTTATCTACTAAAGCAATTGGACCATGCTTTAATTCTCCACTTGGATAGCCTTCAGCATGTATATAACTTATTTCTTTTAATTTTAGTGCTGCTTCAAGTGCTAATGGGTATAAAATTCCCCTACCTAAAAAAAGTGCATTTTTAGCTTTCATAAGCTTTTTAGCAAACTCCTTATAAATTGGTGTTTTTTTAATAATATTAGACATGATACCAGGGACAGAAACTAATTCATCAATTAATTCTGAATTTTCTTTTCTTGAAATCAACCCTCTTTTATTAGAAAAATTAATGGCCAAACACGCTAGTACAGCTAACTGTGCAGTAAATGCTTTTGTCGAAGCAACTCCTATTTCAGGGCCAGCTTTAATTGGTAAAACAAATTCAGATTCTCTAGCAATAGAACTTTCAACAACATTTACTATAGAAATCGTTTTGTTAACTTTGCCTTTAACTTTTCTTAAGGCCGCTAATGTATCTGCTGTTTCACCTGATTGACTTACAAATATAGCATATTCATTTTTACTAAATGGAGTATCTCTGTATCTAAATTCAGATGCGACATCAATTTCAACAGGTACTTTAACGTATTTTTCAAACCAAAACTTTGCTACAGCACAAGCATAATATGCTGTTCCACAAGCAACAAAAATTAACCTGTCAACATTATCAAGTTCTTTAATTTCATTAAGCATTTCAATTTTATGTGTTTTAAAATTTATAAAGCTTGAAGTAGCATAACCAAATACCTCTGGTTGCTCATGGATTTCTTTCAACATAAAATGTTGATAATTGCCTTTTGAAATAATATCACTATTTAGATCTACAGATTTCTTCTTTCTATTAACCCTCTCACCAAATTTATCATATATATTTGTTTGTTTTTTACTTACTATTGCAACATCATCTTCATCAAGGAATATAACACTTTCAATAAGGTTTGATAGACTTACAGCATCTGATCCTACAAATACGTCCTTTTTCCCATAACCAATGACCAAAGGTGCGCTACGCCTGGTAACGTATAGTTTTTCTTCATCATCTTTAAACATAAAACAAAGAGCAAAAGCACCTTCTAAACGTCCTATTGTTTTAAAAAATGCATCTTTATTATTATACCCTTTATTAGTGTAATACGAACAAAGTTGAATAATCACTTCTGTATCAGTATCAGAATTAAACTTATAACCTTTATTAATTAACTCTTCTTTAATTTCTCTGAAATTCTCAATTATTCCATTATGGACCCCGACGACAGATCCAACGTGATGTGGATGAGCATTATCTTCGCTTGGAATTCCATGAGTAGCCCATCGAGTATGACCTATCCCTATTGTACCCGGTAAGTCATTTTGACTAATCAAATTTACTAAATTTTCAATTTTACCTTTTGCTCTTTGCCTTCTAATTTCATTATTAGAAATAGTTGCTATTCCTGCACTATCATATCCTCTATATTCTAATTTTTTGAGTACATCGATAATTGTAGAAGATACTTCTTTGTTACTCAGAATGCCTATAATACCACACATTATCTATATTTTTCCCTGTTTATAGATTAGTATCAGAAAAATAAATAAATAAAACTTTTAATTATATGTAAAAAAAAAGTATCTAATATAATATCAGATGGATACTATAATGTAATAATGACTAGTCTGCTAAAAAAAATTATTGAACGAGATCGTAAAGCTTTAGCTAAAGCAATAACATTAGTAGAATCTAGTTTACTTGAACATAAAATAGAGTCTGATGAACTAATTCAGAATTTAGTAAAAAAAAATAAAAATGAATCAATAAGAATTGCATTATCAGGTACACCTGGTGCAGGAAAATCTACTTTTATTGAAGCTCTTGGATCAAAATTAATCGAAGATGGAAATAAAGTTGCTGTCTTAGCTATTGACCCATCTTCCAAAAAAACTGGAGGATCTATTCTTGGTGATAAAACTAGAATGGAAAATTTAAGTCGACAACAAAATGCATTTATTAGACCATCACCCAGTAGTTTAAATCTTGGAGGTGTAACAACTAAAACAAGAGATGTTATAATATTATGTGAAGCAGCAGGCTATAATATAATTATTGTTGAAACAGTTGGGGTTGGTCAGTCTGAAATGGCTGCTTGTGATATGACGGATGTTTTTTGCTTGCTAATAACTCCAAATTCTGGAGACGAATTACAAGGCTTAAAAAAGGGCATAACAGAGAGTGCTGATTTTATTATAGTAAATAAAGCAGACGGTAAATTAGCAAAATCTGCAAGTTTAGCTGTTGCTGAATACACTTCAGCTTTAAGACTGTTAGGAAAGAAAAACGACGTTCCAAAAAATTATCCAAAAGCCACTATGGTTTCTTCAATAACCGGAAAGGGTATTCAAGAAATTAATTCAGAAATATTTAAATTTATAAAATTACAAAAAAAACTTGGTTTTTTTGAGAAAAAAAGAAAACAACAAGAAATTCAATGGTTTAAAGAAAAAATAGATNTTGAAATTTTAGATTTCATTTCAAGAAGAAATAATTTNGCTCAAATAAAAAAACAGCTCCAAAATAAAATAGAGTCTGCAGAAATTTCTGTTCCTGAAGCAATAAACAATTTCACAAAAATGTTAAAAAAATTACCAATCAGTGATTAATTGTTATAAATTTAAATTTTTTTAATTAAATAGAAAATTATTTTTTTAGGAGTAGTTAAAAAAAATCAGAGCACTTGACGCAATAATTTTTAAGATATAATAAATCAGAAAACTTAATAGGTGTGATATGTCAAGAAAATGTGAACTTACAGGTAAAATGGCTTTAACAGGAAACAATGTAAGTCATGCTAACAATAAAACAAAAAGACGATTTCTTCCAAATCTCAATATGGTGTCATTAGCATCTGAAAAACTTGAAAAGTCTTTTAAATTAAAAGTATCTGCATCTGCATTAAGAACTGTTGATAAAAAAGGTGGCTTGGATTTATATCTTCTAAGCGCTGATGAAACTTTACTATCTCGTAATGCATTAAAAATAAAAAAAGACATTGAAACTCTTGAAGAGGTTAAAGAAAAATAGTCTTTATTACTCTGATATTTGTTTAATTTTTTAATATGTTTTTGTAAAAATTTTTAGTATCAACACCTTTCTTAAATATTTATAAAATGCAAGATATTAAAAAAATCAGAAACTTTTCAATAATAGCCCATATTGATCATGGGAAATCTACTCTAGCTGATAGGCTAATTCAGCAAACAAATACTGTTGCGGAAAGAGATATGAAAGAGCAAATTCTCGACTCAATGGACATTGAACGAGAAAGAGGAATTACAATAAAAGCAAATACAGTAAGGATTAATTATAAATCAAAAGCAAATGAAGATTATGTATTAAACTTAATAGATACCCCAGGACATGTTGATTTTTCTTACGAGGTTTCAAGATCAATGCATGCAGTTGAAGGTTCTCTCTTAGTAGTAGATGCATCTCAAGGCGTAGAAGCACAAACCTTAGCAAATGTTTATACTGCAATTGATGCAGATCACGAAATTATTCCAATTCTAAATAAGATTGATTTGCCCGCAGCTGATGTTGATAGAGTTAAGCAACAAATTGAAGATGTCATCGGAATAGATTCATCAAATTCTATAAATATTTCTGCAAAAACTGGAGAAGGAATTTCTGATGTTTTTGAAGAAATCATTCATAAGTTACCACCACCTAATGGATTTGATGACTTGCCTTTGAAAGCTATATTAGTGGATAGTTGGTATGACGCTTACCTGGGAGTGGTCGTTCTTATAAGAATACACGATGGTATTATAAGGAAGGGTGATAAAATAAAACTTATGCAAACTGGTGCAAACTATACTATTGATAAGCTAGCAGTTTTAAGGCCAAAAATGGAAGACATACAACAATTAGGTCCTGGCGAAATTGGAGTTTTTACAGCATCTATCAAACAGGTTAGAGATACTCGAGTTGGTGATACAATTACTCATCAAAATAAAAGTTGTGAAGAACCCTTAGAAGGATATAAACCTGCTCAACCAGTTGTATTTTGTGGTCTATTCCCTGTAGATAGTTCAGAATTTGAGTCTTTAAGAGAAGCAATTGATAAATTGGCTCTTAATGATTCATCATTTAGCTATGAGATGGAAAGTTCAGCAGCATTAGGATTTGGATTTAGATGTGGTTTTTTAGGATTACTCCACTTAGAAGTAATACGTGATAGAATAGAGAGAGAATATAATATAAACCTTATTACAACTGCNCCTTCTGTTATTTATAATGTATTAAAAACAGATAATGAAAAATTAAAAATACATAACCCATCAGATTTACCTGATGCAGTTAAAATAAAGCATATTGAAGAACCTAGAATTAAGGCCACTATTTTGGTGCCTGATAATTATTTAGGAGAAGTTTTAAAACTATGTCAGGAGCGTAGGGGAATTCAATTAGATTTAACATATGTAGGTTCAAGAGCAATGGCAGTTTATGATTTACCTCTAAATGAAGTTGTTTTTGATTTCTATGACCGGTTAAAATCAGTAACTAAAGGGTATGCAAGTTTTGATTATGAAATTACAAAATATGTTGAAGATAATCTTGTAAAAATGCAAATTTTAGTCAACGATGAACCAGTAGATGCCCTGTCAATCATTGTCCATAGAGAAAGAGCAGAAATGCGGGGCAGAAGTATGTGTGAAAAATTGAAAGATTTAATCCCCCAACATTTATTTAAAATACCAATACAAGCCTCTTTAGGAGGCCGAATTATAGCGAGAGAAACTATATCAGCTTTAAGAAAAGACGTTACAGCAAAATGCTATGGTGGAGATATTACCAGAAAAAGAAAGCTACTTGAAAAACAAAAAGCTGGCAAAAAANGAATGCGTCAATTTGGTAAAGTAGAAATACCCCAAGAAGCATTTGTAAATGCTTTAAAAATAAACGATTAATTTTTTATAAACTAAATACCTAATGGATGTGGATGTAAATGGTAAGGTTTTACACTGCATAAGTAAATTTTACCAATTAAGTAAGTAGCACTTGTTGATTCTGTCATTTTTGAAAGCGATATAGCATTACCGCCAATTAGAAGTGCACGATTTTTTAGTTCCATTATTGTTTCAGCATAATTTTTTGATTGTACTATTTCTATGCGCATAGCTAGATCACAGTTTGTATTTATTTTTAATAGTTTATCTGGATGAACGGAGACTTTACTAAAACCTCTTAGAGGAATGGTATCATTTGGTACTGTCCCGCTTACTAAATTACTAGTAGGAATAGAGTTACAAGATGCAATTGTCAGTAAAATGGATAATGCAATAAAAAATTTTTTCATATTTAAATCTATTATGATTCTGTTACAATATTCAACAAGATAATAATTTCATAGCTTCCCAGTAATTACATATTTAAAGATATTCAACAATTCTTGATTGCTTTTCACTATTGCTAGGGCAGAAGCATCTACTTCTTTAAGAGCATGTTGAAAATCATCCTGATGCATAATTATTAAAGATTTTCCAAGAGCAGAAGCGTATCCAGCATCAAATGCAGCATTCCACTGTCTGTATTTTTCTCCAAATTTTACGACTACTATATCGGACTGCTCTATTCCTTTTCTTGTTCTTATTGCATTAATTTTTGCACCTTTATTATCATGCCAAAATTTATTTTCTTCATGGCCTAAAATTTTTACTCCACAATCATCCGAAGCATCATGATCTGTTACTGGACCAAAAAATTTTATTGGTAAATGCTCTTTTTCAGTAGTTTCAATTATTTCTTCACGCCAATTTGAATGAATTTCTCCAGATAAATAAATTTTCCAATCCATTATAGACTCCTAGATTTTATATTGTTATTAGAAAAGAAATTTTGATATATATGAGATATAAATTAAATCATTTTTTTAAAGGTAAGCAATGTTGAACCGTTGTCCAGGCAAAAATTGGCCAAATATATCTGCAATAGGAATTGGAGCAATGTCCTTTAGTGACTTCTATGGTCCTACAGATACTAAACAAGCATTTGAAATCCTGAAAACTTCAATGGATTATGGAATAAATCATATCGATACAGCTAATATGTATGGAATGGGGGTTTCGGAAAGTAGAATTGGCGAATTCTTATCATCTCTTGGAAATAAAGACCGTAATTTTTTTCATATTGCGACCAAAGGGGGTATTAAAACAAAACCTGGAGGCCCTCCAGTTTTTGATAATACTGAAAGTTATCTTACAAATGAACTAAATCAATCTTTAAAAAGGTTAGGAAGAGACAATATTGACTTATATTATATNCATAGAAGAGACGGAATTACACCAATAGAAGAAGTTGTGGAAACTCTTTTAAAATTCAAAAAAGAAGGAAAAATTACTCAGTTTGGTTTTTCTGAAATTTCACCAGTTTCACTAGAAAAAGCCAATAAGATACACCATGTTGGTGCAATTCAATCTGAGTATTCTTTATCTACAAGATTTCCTGAACTTGGTCTTTTACAGAAAACAAAACAACTAGAGACTGCTTTTGTTGCTTTTTCTCCAGTAGGTAGAGGTTTACTAACTGACAAACCTCCATCACCAGAACGTGTAAAGGAAAGTCCCTTTCTAAGCATTAATCCTAGATTTCAAGAACCAAACCTAAGCGAAAATATTAAAGCAGTAAAAGGATTTCAAAAACTAGCTAGAGATTACCAACTAAGCACTGCAGGCTTAGCAATTGCTTGGTTGCTAGCAAAAGACGAACACATAATACCAATCCCAGGAACTAGATCTACTACTCATCTAAAGGAAATGATAAAAGGTGCTGAAAAGAAATTATCTCAATCCGATTTGTTAGCGATTGAAAAGACTATTCCTGTTGGTTGGGCTCATGGTGATAGATATTCCGATATTCAATGGATTGGACCTGAAAAATATTGTTAGCTCTGAATAACAATATTATTTTTTCTATTACTTCCCTTAAACATCAAATAAACAATTAAAAGAATATTACAAATATTCCAAATTATACCATTAAAAAAAGCCAAATCATAAGATCCTGTCAAATCAAAAATATAACCTGATATCCAACCCCCAAACGCCATTCCAAAAATGGTTGCCATAAGTACCAAACCAATTTTTGAGGCAATGTTTTTAGTAGGTAAAAACTCTCTTAAAATAACTGCATAGCTCGGTACAATTCCTCCCTGTGCCAGTCCAAAAATAAGACTTACTATATATAAAGACGTCAAAGCATCGAAAGGCAAATAGAGGAATAGTGCTAGACATTGAAGACTTGAACCTACCAGTAAAACTTTAAATCCACCAAAATAATCAACAGCAACTCCTGAAATTATTCTAGAAACAACTCCACCTGCAAGCATTAAAGAAAGCATATTTGTCCCAACAATAGGACTAAAACCAAGGTCAACGCATAAAGCAACAATATGTATTTGTGGCATTGACATAGCAACACAACAGGAAATGCTTGCTAATACTAAAATTGATAATAGTAATCGGGGCGATATAAATTTATCAGAAAGTTTTTGGTTAGCCTCCCTAGTTTCTTTATCTAGATAGCTATTATCNATTTTTTTTCTTAANAGAAATGCTAGTGGTATTGTTAACATAACAGCAATTAAACCAAATAAAATATATAAAAATCTCCAATCAAATGAATTTACAAAAACACTAGAAATTAGAGTTGGCCAAATGATACCTGAAAAATAATTTCCAGAAGCTGCTACCGCTACTGCTATTCCACGTCTTTTAGAAAACCAAAATGATACATCTGACATAAGTGGTCCAAAACCTGCTGCTGTACCAAATCCGATCATTATATGGCAGAAACTTAGTAACAAAAATGAGTGACTTATAGCAGAAACAAAAAAACCAAACACTACTGTTAAAGCAGAAAACAAGAGAGTGAAAACTATTCCAAACTTATCAACTAACTTACCTAAAATAAAATTTCCTAATGCAAATCCTACCATAGTAAATGAAAATAAAACTGATACCTCTCCTCGATTAAAATTAAATTCTTTTTGTATATCAGGTAGAACAATAACAATCGCCCACATTCCAATATTAAGAGATGTACCAATTAGAAATGTTATTATCAGTCTAAACCAAGAATATTGGCTATCCTGTGAAAAATTTTTAAACAAATTATGATACCTTTATTTTAAATTTGTTTTTAAATGAAGGAAATATATCACTTTTTGAATTGGATGCATGGTATACTCCTCTAGCAATAGATCTTGATACACAAAGAGATGCTGCCTGATTAATTGCCAAGATATCATTGAAATTTTCTTTCAATTGTTTCTCTCCCGTAGAAATAGCAAACATCAAATCACCATCAAAAGTTGTATGTGATGGGAAAACTGCTCTTGTAATACCGTCATGTGCAACTGTAGCCAACGCTTTACATTGTGCCTTGGATAAATCAGCATCAGTTGCAACAACACCAATAACTGTGTTTTTCTTAAAATCATCTGGTGANGTTCTTGCNATTTCTTTANAAGGCTCAAATTTATTNGAACATCCAAGTCCTCCAAATTCATTTTGATATTCAAAAGGAGCGGCCCAAAAGTGAGGNGCATCATTNACAACAACACTTCCAAATGAATTAACAATAATCAATGCCCCAACTGTGTAGGTATTATTTATCAAAAGAGAACAGGATCCTAAACCACCTTTGATATTTCCGGCTGTAGCTCCTTTTCCAGCACCATATGATCCAATTTTGAAATTTGAGCTCATATTAGAATAGGCTTTTTGAGCTAAATCAATATAAGGATTATTTTCCCAATCTTTATTACCACCATTCATAAGATCAAATATTATTGCGCTTGGGACAATGGGGACTTTAGTGTTACTAACTGAATATCCTTTATTATCTTTTCGCAAAAGATTAACAGTTTCAGATGCAGCCTCTAGTCCAAATGCTGAACCTCCTGACAACACTAAAGCATCAATTTTTTCAACAAGTTTATCTGGCTCTAGTAAATCAGTCTCCCTTGTACCAGGAGCTCCACCTAGAACCTTATAACTTGCAACAAATCGATCTTCACAAGTAAGAATTGTAGAACCTGTATTAATTAACTCATTTTCAGAATTACCAATATAAAGCCCTTTCACATCAGTTATTAAATTTTTTTTTCCCGGAGTCAAAAAGCTCATTATATGCAACGCCCACCGTCAACTTGTAGTACTACTCCAGTAATCATAGATGCTTCCTCAGAACATAAAAAGCATGCTGCGTTGCCCATATCATTAGGTGTTGAGAATCTTCCTATTGGAATTGTTGACAAAAATTTTTCTCGTTTTTCAGGAGTATCTCCTCCCATAAAACTTTTTAATAAAGGTGTTTCTCCTGCTACTGGTGCTAAAGCATTTACTCTTATTTTTTTTGAGGCTAATTCTATAGCCATTGCTTTTGTTGCACTAATCATCCACCCTTTTGTTGCATTATACCAACTGAGATTTGGACGTGGAGATATACCAGCAGTTGATGCAACATTAAGAATATTTCCGCCTCCAATAGAAGTCATTTTTGGAACAAGATACTTAGCACTAAAAAAAACAGATTTTGAATTTACTGCAAATATTTTATCAAATTCTGCCTCACTGATATTCTCCATCGAATTGGGTAAATGCGTAATTCCAGCATTATTTACCATTATTTCAATTTTTCCAAATTTTTCTAAAGTTTTATCCACCAAATTTTTAAAACTTAATGAATTAGATACATCTACTTCAACAGCNAAGCCACCAGTATCCATTGCTACTTTCTTAGCATTTTCAAAGTTTATATCAGCAACGACAACTTTGGCACCTTCCTGAATAAATTTTTTGACAATACCTGCACCAAAACCAGATCCCCCTCCAGTTACTATCGCAATTTTATTTTTTAACCTCATAATTAAAGTTCCTCTTATTATTCGTGTAGTGCAGCAACTGTTTTTAAAGTAGAAAAACCATATAAAGCTTCAAATCCCTTTTCACGTCCATGGCCAGAGTAACCCTTTCCTCCAAATGGTAGTTCTACACCACCACCTGCGCCATAATTATTTATAAAGACTTGACCTGATTTTATAGCTTTAGCAACCCTCATTTGTCTTGCTCCGTCCAAGGTCCAGATTGAAGCAACTAATCCATATTTTGTACTATTTGCAATCTTTACTGCATCTTCTTCATCTTCAAAAGGAATAACAACCTGGATTGGACCAAAAATCTCTTCTTGAGCAAGTCTATGAGAATATTTAACATTTCCAAAAAGTTTAGGTAAAACATAATAGCCTTTTTCAGGTAGGTTCGTTTCAAATTTGCCTTCCGAAATACATTCAAGGTCTTTTGATAGCTTAAGATAATTTGTTATAATTTCTCTCTGTCTACTAGAAATAACTGGACCTAAGTCCTTATCATCTATGGCCTGTGCAACTTTAAGTTTACAGTATAATTTAGACATTTTGTCTATTAGTTCTGCATATATTTTCTTAGAAACCAAAATTCTTGAAGATGCTGAGCATGTTTGACCTGCATTTTGAATTCCTGCGTTAATTAAAAAAGGTAAAGCTTTTTCTAGGTTAGCATCTTCAAATACAATTTGAGGAGATTTACCTCCTAGCTCCAACGTAACTGGTATTAAATTTTTGGCAGCTTCAGTTTGAACTTTTTTTCCTATTTCAACAGAACCTGTAAATGAGATATGATTAATATCAGGATGTTTGATTAAGCTTGATCCTGCTTTTTCACCTAATCCAGTAACAATATTTATTGAACCTTCTGGGAAACCAGCTTCATTGGCGAGCTGCCCAATAGCGAGAGCAGTTAAACACGCTTCTTCAGAAGGTTTTAAAACACACGCATTTCCCATCGCTAAAGAAGCACCTAAAGTGCGTCCAATAATTTGCATAGGGTAATTCCAAGGAATTATATGCCCTGTAACTCCATGTGGTTCTCTCAATGTATATACAGTATAATCTTTTAAATAGGGAATGGTTTCTCCCATTATTTTATCACTAGCCCCTCCATAGAATTCAAAATAACGGGCTAATGCTAAGGCATCACTTTTTGCTTGCTTAAGTGGTTTACCAACATCAAATGATTCAATTATAGCTAGATTATCTATACGATTTCTAACTAATTCAGACAATTTCAAAAGAAGTCTGCCTCTTTCAGAGGCAGTTAGATCCCCCCAAGAATTATCCAAAGCCTTTGATGCTGAGTTTACAGCTTCATCAATATCAATATCACAAGAATCTGAAATTTCAGCAATAACTTCACCATTTGAAGGATTTTCTATAGGAAGTCTTTTCTTAGAATGGCAATCTTTCCATTGGCCATTTATAAAAATTTTATCAGTTGGGTACCATAAATTGTCATTTAGCAATTTGACCTCCATTAAGTAGTCTTCTTGAGATTATTGGTATAGCTTCTACTAACGATTTAGTATATTTTTTTTTGGGTTTAGTTAAGATTTGTTTGGCTTTTCCCTGTTCTACAATTTCACCACTTTTCATAACAATCACCCTATTGGCAATGTTTTGTACTACGGATAAATCATGACTCACAAATAAATAAGTTAAATTATATCTATTAGCTAATTCTACAAGAAGATCCAAAATTTGGGCTTTAATTGATACATCTAATGAAGAAACAGCTTCATCTAGAATTAAAAGCTTTGGTTTGATAATAAGAGCCCTTGCAATAGCTATTCTTTGTCTTTGTCCTCCAGAAAATTCATGAATAAACTTATTAGAGTCATTTGGACTTAAACCTACTTCCTCTAAAGCATAGTTTACTTTTTCATCAATTTCTTTTTTTGTTTGAATTGTATTCAGAAGAAAAAATGGCTCTGAAATTAATCTTTTTATTCGATGCCTTGGATTAAAAGAACCATAAGGATCTTGAAAAACTACTTGCATCATAGAACGAATACTTAGATCGTCAAATTTATTTGCTTTTATTCTTTTATTTTTTATTAAAATTTCGCCTTTTTCAAGATTTTGCAAACCTAATATTGTCTTTACTAATGTTGATTTTCCTGAACCAGATTCTCCAACAACTCCAAAGATTTCACCCTCGTAAATTTCAAAACTAATATCATTAAGAATTTTAGATTTGTTTTGCTTTGTAGAAAAAAGACTTTGACTGTTATAGTAACTTGTACTTACTGATTTTACCGAGAGTAAAATGTTTTTTGACGAAGTATTTTTTTTGGGAGGAGAATAATTTACTGAATTTAACAATTTTTTAGTATAAGGATGTTTTTTTGTTTTGAAAATTTTCTCTAAATTTCCTATTTCGAGAATTTCTCCAGATTTCATAATTGCTACCCTATGTGCACATTGAGCAAGAACAGCTAAATCATGCGTTATGAGTAATAGAGAGATACCATCTTGATTAACAAGGTTTTTTAATAAATCTAATATACCTTTTTGCGTAGTAACATCTAAAGAAGTAGTAGGTTCATCTGCAATTATGATCCTTGGNTTTAAAACAAGACTTTTGGCTATCAAAACTCTTTGCTGCTGACCTCCAGATAATTCATGAGGATAAACATTATCATTTAATAAATTTGTTGGTAATTCTACTTTTTCTAGATAATAAGTGGCAATTTCTAATGCTTCTTTCTTTGAATGATTACTATGTATTAATAATGGTTCTGCAACTTGCTCATTAATGGATTTTAGGGGGTTCAATGCCGTCATTGGTTCCTGAAAAATCATAGAGATATCTTTACCTCTAATTTTACACATCTCTTTATCAGTGAAATCACTGATACATTTATTATCAAAATATATAAAACCAGTTTTTCTAGAAAAGTTTGGAAGTAAATTTAAAATTGACAGTGCAGTGAGACTTTTACCTGAACCAGACTCCCCTGCTATCCCTAATACTTCACCTTTATCTAAATCAAATGAAATATCATTTAGTATTTTTTTTTCTCTAATATGTAAATTGAAATTTTTTATAGAAAAAAAACTCATTTAATTTTGTCCTTCAGCCTAGGATCAATCAAATCTCTTGTTCCATCTCCTAGTAAATTTAATCCCAAAACTGCTAATATAATTGTTATGCCTGGAAACAAAGCTAAGTTGGGTGCAAATGATATCATAGTCTGACTGTCCGCTAACATTCTTCCCCATGAAGGTGTAGGAGGTTGTACACCTAAACCAACATATGATAGGCCTGCTTCTGCAAGAATACCTAAACTAAATTGTATGCTTCCTTGCACAATAAGCAAATTTAATATGTTAGGTAAAATATGTTCTAAAGAAATTCTAAAAGATCCCTTCCCAGCAATTCTTGCTGAAGAAATAAAATCTAATGTCCAGATTGATATTGCTGCACCCCTAGTAACTCTTGCAAAAACAGGAATATTAAAAATACCTATTGCTAAAATTGCATTAAAAGCAGAAGGGCCAAATACTGCAGTAATTAAAATAGCAATAACTAATGATGGAAAAGCAAAAATAAGATCATTTCCTCTCATTATAATATCGTCTAATAATGAACCACGCCATGAAGCCGAAATTAAACCTAAAGGAACACCAAAAAATAATCCTAGGCCAACTGCAATTAAAGCAACAGATAAAGAAGTCTGTCCTCCAATCATTATCATAGAAAAGATATCTCTTCCAAAATGATCAGTACCCAAAAGATTTTCAAAACTAGGTTCCATTAGCCTATTAGTTATATTTAAAGTCTCAACGTCATAAGGTACCCAGAAAAAAGAAATGATCGTTATTGCTAAAAAAAATAAAGATAATAAAAACCCTAAAATGAAAGAAATTGGAAATTTCATTTTTTTACCCGTAATCTAGGATCGACATACAAGTAAGCCATATCAACCAAAAAATTAACAATGATAACTGAAAAAACCAAAAGCATAACTACACTTTCGACCACAATTAAATCCCTCTGAACAATTCCTTGAAAAATTAATCTACCAATGCCAGGCAGAAAAAAAACATTTTCTATAATAATTGCTCCAGCAATTAGAAAAGAGAATTGTAATCCTATTATGGTTAAAACTGGTATCAAAGCATTTCTAAAGGCATGTTTTTTTACAGCTTGAAAAAAAGTTAAACCACTAGCTCTTGCGGTTCTAAAATAATCCTGACTTAAAGTCTCAATTAAAGCAGATCTCATTATTCTTGCTAGAATAGAGGCTTGAGGTAAAGCAAGAGCAAAAGCTGGTAATGTCAATGCTTTTAAATTAACAAAAAAACCCTTATCCCAACCTGGAACTCCTCCCGCAGAAAACCATTTGAGGTAAATTGAAAAAATAAGGACTAAAACCATTGCAAACCAAAAATTTGGAATAGCAATGCCTAGTTGGGTAAATCCCATGAATGACCAGTCTTTAAAATTACCATGATTAGAAGCAGAAAAAATTCCAATTGGAATAGCTATTAGGGTCGATAAGAAAATCGCATATAAGGCTAGAGGAATTGAAACACCAATTCTAGCCATAACTAATTCTGATACAGGAACCCTGTAAGTATATGAAACCCCAAAATCTCCAATAAACATACCTGTAATCCAATTAAAATATCTTTCAAATGTTGAAATATCTAACCCTAGTTCTTTTCTTAAAGCATCAACCGTCTCAGGTTCTGCATTTATACCAAGCATGAAAGATGCTGGGTCACCAGGTATAATTTCAATCATAAAAAAAATAATTAAAGATGCAAAAAACAGACTTAATATTAAAATTTTTAATCTTGAAAAAAAGTATGAAGACATTTTAGTTATATATTTANTTTTTGATAAACAAAAACTTGAGCCAACTAAAAATAATTAGCTCAAGTTTCTTANAATTAATAGTTTATTTGAATTAATTGCTCCAACTTACTCCTGTTAAATCATTTGCTTGGGTTGGAGAATTTTTCCATAAGCCAACTAATTTAGAGTTCGCTACACCTGTTTTGGCAAGTTGAAATAAATATCCATTTACGTAATCATCAGCAATTAATTTCTGAGCATTTTTTAGTATTTTACTTCTTTCCTGATCATTTGTCTCTAAATTTAGAGCGTCCATAAGATTTCTAAATTCTTGACTATCATACTGAAAATAATAACTTGGATTTCCATAAATACCAATATCCATAGGCTCAGTATGACTTACAATAGTCAAGTCATAGTCTTTGCCTTTAAAAACCTGCTCTAACCATTGAGCCCATTCTAAATTTTCAATTTTGGTTTCAATACCAACTTCTCTTAATTGAGAAGCAATAATCTCACCACCTCTTCTAGCATAAGAAGGTGGTGGAAGTTTTAAGGAAAGATTAAGACCATCACTTACTCCTGCCTCTGAAAGAAGAGATTTTGATTTTTCTGGATCATAATTTGACTGAGAAGTTAAATCTATATAATCAGGATGATGGGGAGCAAAGTGAGTTCCAATAGGTGTTCCAAAACCAAACATAGCTCCATCAACTATCGCTTGTCTATTGATAGCATGAGCAATGGCCTTTCTCACTCTAACGTCTTTAAGCTTTTCTGATTTATTATTTGTTGAGAGAATTGTTTCTCCCTCTGTAGAACCAACAATAACATTAAAATTAGGATCTGCTTCAAATTGTGCCAAAGTTTCAGGAGCAGGATATACTGGGAATGCATCTACATCACCTGCCATTAATGCTGCAAAGGCAGCAGTTGGGTCAGAAATAAATTTAAATGAGGCTTTTTCTAAAGAAATAGCTTCACCCCAATAGTCATTATTTTTTACTAATTCAACTCTATCTCCTTTAACCCATTTTGAAAATTTAAACGGTCCAGTACCATTTGGTTCTGAAGCTGCACTATTAGCTGTATCTGGATCTAAAATTATGGCATCACCCCAAGCCAAATTTCTAATGAATCCTCCNTTAGGATTTGAAAGAGTAATTTTAATAACACTAGAATTAACAACATCAACTGAACTTATGCCTTTAAAAAGACCTTTTTGAGCATTGGTTGAATTTTCATCACGTGCTCTATCTATTGAAAATTTAACGTCAGATGCATCAAAGTCACTACCATTATGAAATTTTACATTTTCTTGAAGCTGAAATGTATATACTAACCCATCATCAGATATAGTCCATGACTTAGCTAAACCTGGTGTAACAGACCCATCCGCCCGAAATCTAGTCAAACCTTCGTATACATTAGAGTAAACAACCTCATCTATTGCAGCAGCAGCTCCACCTGTTGGATCCAAGTTAGGTGGCTCCAATTGCATACCAATTACAACAGAATTTTTCTCAGCATAAAGTGGGCTCATCCACATTAAAGTGATTATTATTGCAAATAACGGTTTCAATATTTTCATAAAATCCTCCCTTTTTATGATTAGTTAATTACATCTTCATTTAATAATTTACTTATAGTCATGGCCATTATTTTTGCAGAATCCAGCATATCAGAAATTAATATAAATTCATCAGGCTGATGTGCTAGCTCTAGTATTCCCGGACCATAAGCTATACAATTCTTTAACTTACCAATTCGGTCAATATGTTTTTGATCATATGAACCTGGAGAAACAACATATTCTGGTTTTACACCTAATATCTCAGATATAGAGTCTTCAACTGTTTGCACTATGTTAGATTTAGGGTCAGTGTAAGAAGGTTTAACTTCAAAAAGATCTTTAACTGAATACTCTAAACTTGGTCTATTTTTTTTGACTTTTTCAAGAATTTCATAAATCTCCAACTTTACCTCTTTTAATGTTTCTTCAACTAGATATCGTCTATCAAGTATCATTCGGCAACTATCTGCAACTAGAGGTGCTGGTAAACCATTGTAGCTCTCATTTACCTCTTCTAACCCTCCATGAATAGAATTAATATTAAGAGTAGATTTTTTTGCTTTTTCTGGAACTACTGGCATCATTGTTTTTCTTGTATTGAGTTTTGGTAGTAAATTATTTTCAATTTCTTCTAATACTGCACCCATATGCCTAATAGCACAATCTCCTAAAAAAGGCATAGATCCATGTGCAACTCTGCCTTTAGTTTCAATTTCAGACCACCAAACTCCTCTATGTCCTAGACAAATTCTATCTTTATTTAATGGTTCAGGTATAATAACACTTTGTACTTTTTTGGGATTGAAATAACCCTTTTCAGCTAGCCAAGCTACTCCTCCATAACCACCAGTTTCTTCATCAGCAGTTGCTGATATTTCTATTGCACCATAATATTTTGGAAATATTGAAATAAAGACTTCTGCTGCAACAATACTTGAAGCTAATCCACCCTTCATATCACATGAACCTCGACCAAAAATCTTATCTCCCTCAATCGATCCACCAAAAGGATCTCTAGTCCAACCATGGCCTGTATCAACAACGTCTATATGGGAATTAAAATGAATGCACGGACCGGAATAAGTACCCTCATGACGAGCAACCAAGTTGAACCTGGGATATTTATCTGTATCTGCCAAAGCCCCCTTTGCTCTGATTATATCTACATCAAATCCTGATTTTTTAAGTCTTTTAGACAAAAATTCACATATTTCTCTATAATTTGTGCCAGGAGGATTTATTGTTGGAATTTTTATTAGATCAGATGTTAACTGAATGATATCAGATCTTCTATTTTGTACTTCTAGTAATAATTTTGGAATAGTCACCAGACAATCTCCTTAACCAGGACATTGTAAATTATGATAACAAAGTTTTGAAAGTAGCAATGTTTTTTTTTATTTAATAAAATTGTTTATATCTTTAACTAACAAAAAAAATGTTATACTCAAAAAGATGATGTCAAAATTTTTATTTGTAATAATCACAGCTTCTGCTTTTTTTATTCACCATACTACTTCTCATGCCCATGAAATTGAATTAGGAGGTATTACTATTAAGCATCCTATTATTCCAATTTTTGGTTCAAAAATGAAAACTGCGGTAGGATACTTTACTATTGTTAACAAGACGAATGAAGCTGATGAACTTATTACGATTAAAACAAATTTCGCTAATGCAATGATACATAAGAGCAAAATTGACGATAATGGGCTAGCTACAATGGAGCATATTGAAAAGGTATTAATTCCTTCCAATAGTTCAGTAGTATTTGAACAAGAAAGTTTACATATAATGTTTACGGCCTTAAAAGAACCTTTGGAAGAATATATGGATAAAAAGGTAACTTTAGTTTTTAAAAAGTTAGGAAATATTGAAGTTGAGTTTCAAGTAGAAAAAGCTTCAAGTATGAAGATGATATAATCATAAAGATCATTAATTAATAGATTTATTAGTTTTCTTTTTTGCCGAAATAATCCCTCATAGAAGCAAAAAACACAAACCAATAAAATCGTAGACGATTATAAATACCAGTTTTAAGCTCTAGTTCTTTGTATTTATCTAAACCACACTGTGTTTTTATATACTTCTTCATTAGCTTCACTATCATTATATGAAAATGTTTGGACATTAAATAATCACTCAATAAATATTTTTAAGTGTTGCATATTGATAAAATCATATAATATAGAAAATCTAGGCACCGGTAGCTCAGCTGGATAGAGTACCTGACTACGAATCAGGGGGTCGGGGGTTCGAATCCTCCCCGGTGCGCCAGATCCGAAAACAATAGCCTTTAGACTTTAAAGAAATTTCATAAGTGTTTTTGTATAAATATCTTTAAAGAGTGTTACTCCTACCTAAACAAATTACTTCATAACCTTAGCAATAGTATCACCGATAACAGCAGGGTTTGGAGCAACCGTGACACCTGCTGCCGATAAAATCTCTACTTTTTCACTGGCACTTTCACCGAATGCAGAAATAATTGCACCAGCGTGCCCCATAGTTCTGCCTTTTGGTGCAGTTAATCCTGCTACATAGGCAACAACAGGTTTCTTAACGTGTTCTTTTATATATGCTGCAGCCTCTGCTTCTTGTGGACCACCTATCTCACCGATCATACAAATGATATGAGTATCATCATCCTCTTCAAAGCGTTGCAAAATATCTTTAAAGGACGAACCGTTTATAGGATCACCACCAATACCCACAGATGTAGAAACTCCAATACCATGTGCTTTCAACTGTTCAGCGGCTTCGTACCCCAAAGTACCTGAGCGACTAACAATACCGACAGTCCCTTGAAGGTAGATATGACCAGGCATTATTCCAAGTAAAGCTTCTCCTGGACTAATTGTACCTGCACAATTTGGACCAGTCAAAACCATGCGTTTTTCTATTGGATATCTATACATATAACGTTTCACTCGTATCATATCTTGCGCAGGAATACCGTCAGTTATACATACACTATACTTTATTCCAGCATCTGCAGCTTCCATTATGCTATCAGCAGCAAAGGGCGGAGGAACAAATACTAGGCTTGCTTCCGCACTTGTATTTTCAACAGCCTCAGCAACGGTATCGAATACTGGTAAACCTTCTACCTTCACACCACCTTTTCCGGGAACAACTCCACCTACAACATTAGTACCATATTTCACCATATCTGCAGTATGAAAACGAGCCATTTTACCAGTTATACCTTGAACAATTACCGGTGTATTTCTATCAATTAATATACTCATTACATTGCACCCTTGTTTGGTTCTTTAACAGAATAACTCTGCCAAGCTTGGACCGAACGTTCTGCCGCATCCATTAATGTTGTCGCTCTAATAATTTGGAGACCTGACTCAGCCAGGATTTTTTGTCCTTCTTCTACATTAGTACCTGCCAAACGGACAATAACTGGCACATTCACCTGTACCTCTCGCAAAGCCTGAACCACACCCTCAGCAACCCAGTCACACCGGTTAATACCGGCAAAAATATTAACCAATACGGCCTGAACATTGTTATCAGACATTACCAAACGGAAAGCTTTTGCGACACGCTCAGGGGTAGCACCGCCTCCAATATCAAGGAAATTAGCTGGCTCACCACCAGCCAATTTAATTGTATCCATTGTTGCCATAGCTAGACCTGCCCCATTGACGATGCACCCAATGTTACCTTCTAATCCGACATAACTCAGGCCCCTGTCAGCAGCACGACTTTCCCTTGGATCTTCTTGGCTTTTATCACGTAATTCTGAGATATAGGGATGTCTAAAAAGTGCATTATCATCGAAAGTCATTTTCGCATCTAATGCAAGAATNCGATTATCTTCGGTNACTACCAANGGGTTTATTTCAACCATAGTNGCATCATACTCTCGGAATGCACGGTAGCAACCCTGCAAAGTCCTAACCATACTTTGAGTTAAAACTGGATCAATACCCAGTTTAAAAGCAATTTGCCGACATTGAAAATCTTGTAATCCAACTGCTGGTTCAACTGTGGATCTTACAATACTTTCAGGTTTGTTAGCAGAAATATCTTCAATCTCCATGCCTCCTTCAGCAGAGGAGACAATCATCACTCTTTGCGAAGATCTATCTAAAACAAAACCTAAGTAAATTTCCCTATTTATTTGCACACCGCCTTCTACATATACTCGATAAACGCCTTTACCGTTAGAGTCCGTTTGATGAGTAACTAATTTACTTCCAAAAAGATTTTCACAAGTTTCCACAATCTCCGTATCACTATGACAAACCTTAACACCCCCAGCTTTTCCTCGACCACCTGCATGTACCTGTGCTTTGACGACCCAAGTATCACCTCCAAGCTCTCGAGCTCGATATGCGGCTTGTTCTGGACTGTATGCAAGAGCTCCTGGCGGCACACCTACACCGAACTTTGCTAAAATCTCTTTTGCCTGATATTCATGGATGTCCATCTTTATATCTCCAACTAAAACTTATCAATTATTACTTCGGCATGTTTAAAATCGACTAGCACAAGCATTTAAAAGTCAGGCCAGTATTACTCCTTCGATGTTTCATAGATCTGAGTTGAATCTAATTATGCAGAGGATGTCTACTTTTGGATATATATTTTTATTGAACATATCTACTCCTTGCGGCTGTATTAAGATTTATCTAGATCATTTAAGAAAATCAAACCTATAACTAGCTTTTGGATAACGTAAAGTAAAGTAATTTACTAAAACATAGTTTAAATTATACAAATTTAATCAAAAATAACCAACTAAACTCATAAATTTAAAAAAAAAGGAAATCTACAACTAGGATTCAAAGTAAAAATGAAGAAATATAATAATGAACACTAAAAAACTTAGTTTCTTATTGACAGTAATCTTTTTTACCGCCAATGACCTCAATTAGATAAATTAATATGTAGGAGGAACTATAAAATGTCTTTTTTCCCAATTGAACAGGCACCAGCCCGACTAAATAGATCTGAACTGGCAGTGCCGGGCTCTCAGATAAATATGTTCCAAAAGGCAGCAGACTCAGATGTTGATATTATTTTTTTAGATTTAGAGGATGCAGTAGCGCCAGACGAAAAAGAGACGGCTCGTAAAAACATTATCAAAGCTCTGAATGAAATAGACTGGGGGGGGAAAACCATGTCTATTAGAATAAATGGACTGGATACGCACTACATGTATAAAGATGTAGTTGATATTGTAGAACAAGCTGGTGAAAGATTAGATTTAATAATGATCCCCAAGGTAGGTACAGCTGCTGATGTGTACGCCGTAGATATGTTGGTAACACAGGTTGAAGACGCAATGGGTTATAAAAAACGTATTGGTTTCGAACATATAATAGAAACAGCATTGGGCATGCAAAACGTTTCTGAGATAGCCGCCGCTTCCAAGCGAAATGAAAGCCTTCATTTTGGAGTAGCAGATTATGCTGCATCTACCCGAGCCCGTACCACTAGCATAGGCGGTGTTCATCCAGATTATTCAGTATTAACAGATAAATTAGAAGGTGAAGAACGTCAAATCCACTGGGGTGACATGTGGCATTACGCAATTGCGCGTATGGTTGTAGCAGCACGTGCAAATGGCTTAAGACCAATAGACGGACCTTTCGGTGACTTCAAAGATCCTGATGGGTTTAAAGCTGCTGCAAAAAGGGCAGCTGTTTTAGGATGTGAAGGGAAATGGGCAATTCACCCAAGTCAAATTACATTAGCTAATGAGGTTATGAGTCCGTCTGAATCTGAAATCTTAAAGGCAAATCGAATTTTAGAGGCTATGGCAGATGCTGAAGCAAGCGGCAAAGGAGCAGTATCTTTAGATGGGCGTCTTATAGATTATGCATCTATTAAACAGGCTGAGGTACTAGTTGAAAAAGCAAAACAAATAGCTGGATAGTAACTCTACCCACTATTACTTCTTCATGATATGAAAAAATTACAAGGAAAAATTTTTTATCGTTAATGAGCCAAGACTATCAGTAATTATACATAAAGCTATTTATCGAAATTCATATTCCTTCCATCAATGAAGTTAATGAACAAAATCTTTCAAGTCATGATTTTTTGTGGCAAAGAGATGGAATAGTGAAACCACCTAACTCTCTTTCTACAGCCCCAGCAAAGGCCAGTGCTGTGAAATCACGACCGTGGCCTGCTATTGCTTGATAACCGACAGGAAGAAGCCCCTTAATCTGTCCGATTGGACCAACTACACTTGGTAAACCTACTACACCAGAATACCCTGACCAAAAAAGCTGGGCCATTTCCGGATACTNTTTTCCATTGATGGTCAAAAATCTACTATATCGTGGACCATTNTGGTCATGCTTAAATGCAGGAGACCCNGTAGCAGGAGTGAGTAGGATATCAATATCTTCAAAAAACTCATCAAATATTAATCGATTTTTATTTCTTATTAAATTCAGTTTAAGCCAGTCACGATGAGAAATTGATAACCCCCTAAACCTAGTACCACAAATTCTAGATACGTGCTCATTATTTAATGCATTTACGCCACTAATAAGATTATTAATTTCACTTTGAGTGAAATGCTCAGAATCAGATGCTCCTACCAAACTTAGATAATTCATGAAATGTCTTTCTGTATCTAACTTTGGCGTTTTATTTCTAATAATCTTAGCTCCAACCTTCTCAAGATTTTGTACAAATTCCTGTAACTTTATAAGATAATCGTGCTCAACGGGGCTTTCTTTATCATCAAGTTTTAAACCAATACGAAATTGGTTTAATCGCATTCGGTTGTCTTTAGGTAGATTAGTTTTAAAAGCAGATGTTTCTATACTGCGCAACCCCTCAATAGTTTCAAAGGCGAGTTTTAAATCTTCAGCTGTACGAGCTAAAGGTCCAACAACTGAAATATCTGACTCTGAGTTTGATTCATAGATACTTTGTCCCTTGGATGACACAACTTTAAATGTAGGTTTCATTCCAAAAACTCCACAATAGTGGGCTGGATTTCTTATCGACGATCCTGCATCACTACCAACTTCTAAAGCAGTCATCCCAGTTGAAAGTGCCGCTGCTGATCCTCCAGAGGATCCCCCTGGAGTTCTAGTTACATCCCAGGGGTTATTAGTTGTTCCATAAATTTCATTAAAGGTCTGCCATTCAACAAGATTAAGTGGTACATTTGTTTTACCAAAAACGATTGCACCAGCATTTCGAAGTCTATGAACTGCGTCACTATCTGTTTCAGCTATATTATTTTTATTTTCAGGATCTCCCCAAGTAGTAGGTGCTCCTGAAATGTTAAATGACTCTTTTACAGTCATTGGTATCCCATGTAAGGGACCTCTAAATTCTCCCCTTTCCACTTCTTTATCCATTTGGAAAGCAAGCTCTTTAGCTGTTTCACGATCTTGCCAAATCACAGCATTAATTTCTGGGTTAAATTTATCAATTTGATCAAAGTGCGCTTCAATTAAATCAGAGGGTTTTAACTCCCTTTTACGTATTGCCTTAGCTTGCAATTTTGCAGATTGAAATACAATCGATGACATTACTTAAAATCAAACTAACTTAATTTCACTAACTTTTCTGTTAACATTGTGTAAAATAAATTCTACTTTTTTTATAAATCATTTTATTGATTGTAACAAATATTTCNTCCTTGATTANATAAATAATNCAAAAAGACGGATAAATATAGCNGATATAATTCTAATATTAATTCTTTTAATCCTTNTTTTTTCGCATNAAATCTACACCTTTTCTTACGGCAGGACGTTCTTTAATTCGNAGCCGCCAGTTNGTAACATTTGGAAAAGAATCGAGCGATCTACCCATAGATTTAGCAATTAAAATCCAAGGCCAACAAATGATGTCTGCAATAGAATATTCGTCTACAATATAATGACGACCTTCTAATTGCCTTTCAAGAACTTCAAAACAACGATCGTATTCTTCTGCGTATCTAACTGCAGCATAGCTGTTTTTCTCGAGCTCTGGGGCATAGTTCCAAAAATGACTATGCTGACCAGCCATTGGGCCAAGATTTCCAACTTGCCAAAAAAGCCATTCTATAACCTGTTTACGACCTATTTTAGATGATGGAATAAATTTTTTTGTTTTATCAGCAAGATAAAGTAAAATGGCACCAGACTCGAAAATAGTTGTGGGTTTGTCTGTGTCATAATCTATAATTGCTGGCATTCTATTACCAGGGCTTATCCGCAAAAAGTCAGAAGTAAATTGATCCCCTTTTTTTAAATCCATCAATATTGTTTTGTAGGGCAAATTACACTCTTCAAGCATAATACTTATTTTCCAACCATTAGGGGTTGGGGAATAATAAAAATCTAGTGGTTTAGACATAAAATTATTTTCAATTTTTTAATATGCACTTTATAGCCTTAATTCCTAATATTTTAATTATTGAAGACTTTATTTTAAATGATTTTTTATAAATTAAAAATGCATTATATTAACCAAATAATTTATTAAGATTAAGAAATAAATACTTTTAAAAATGACACCAGAAAACTTTAAAAAAATTCCAATAGTATTGAATGCTTTAAGTAATCCTAGTTCACCTCGTAGTATTTTGAATTATATGTGTGGATGCGATACTTCTAAACCACAAGATCGTCAAAGTTTAAATACCGAAGCAAAAGTAGAACCTTTACTTCATATTTGGTTTGCTAGTGGCACGACATTAGATACTTTTTGTCAACCATTTGCAGAAGTAGTTAGAAAACTTAAAACAGACCCTCCTGTTTTAATAGGCGATGAGTGGGATAGTTTAGATGGTAAAGTAGCAAAAATTCTACTTGCAGATCAATTAGCAAGATCTTGTTTCCGAGGAACCTCTGAAGCATTTTCTTTTGATATTATAGCTCAGAATTTAGTTCATGAACTTTTTAGTCAAAAAATGATAGAGAAGACGCTTAAGCTTCCAGCAGCATTTCTTTATTTACTTCCATGGGCTTTAGCTCATTCTGAAAAATTGAAGGATTTAGATCTTGCATGTGAATTTATAAATAAATCCATTAATGCTTATCCCAATTTTAGTTTATTTAAAGGAAGAAATAAACAAGCAGTTAATCAGCATCGACAAGTTTTGGAAAAATTTGGACGATATCCACAGAGAAATGCTGAATTTGGAAGGATTAATACAGAGGCAGAACAGATGTGGTTAGATGATAAAGAAAACCTACCAATTTGGGCAGGTGGTAAACTGTCTTTTGATAAAAATATATTATAATTTGTGATAAAGTAACAAAAAAATTTATTCCTAATTAGTTTAATAAAAAAACTATCAGACACATCTATTGAACTATACAAAAAATAAGAAACTAAATTAATCAGTTGTAGTTGTTATGAAAATAAATAATCATCTTTCTATTAATTCAAATGAACGAGTTTGTGGTTATTCATGAAACATAATAACAAACCAAATTTGCTATATTTTGAAAGCTGGATGAAAGGTCATGCAATCAAGGCATTAAAAGATGATAATAGTATCAATTTAATTCGTGAAAACTTTTCTAGAAATATTTCAAAATTAAAAAAATCACTTTCCGCTTCTCATGGCTATCAGTTATTACCTTCTACTGAAATAAATCCGGAATTTAAGCTAAATAGTTCTTTAATAACAAAAATGCCAAATCTACTAGCAGCTTGCTCTACCGGAGCTGGGTACGAAGTGATTAATGTTGAGGATTGTACAGAGGCTGGAATTATTGTTTGTAATCAGTCTGGTGCTAATTCTACAGCTGTTTCTGAACACGTATTTGGTATTATGATTAGCCTATCAAAAAAAATAAATATTGCAGATAGAAAAATGAGAGCGATTGATAGACTTGACCGCTATGAAGTTGAAGGTCAAAATATTTCTACAAAAACAATTGGTATAATTGGTATTGGCAAAATTGGATCAAAGGTAGCTAAAATTGCAAATTTTTTTGAAATGGAAGTTTTAGCTTATGATCCCTATCTGTCAAATCTAGAAATAAAAAATTTAGGAGCTAAGAAAGTTTCTCTTTCAGAAATTGCCACTGTTTCTGATTTCATAACGCTTCATTGTCCTAAAAATTCTGAAACCCTTAAAATGATTGAAAAAAGTTTCTTAAAAAAAATGAAAAAAGAGGCATATATCATTAATACATCTAGAGGTGGAATTGTCGATGAAGATGATCTTTATTGGGCTTTGAATAGTAATTTAATTGCAGGAGCTGGTATTGATGTTTGGAATATCGAACCAACACCTAAAAATAATAAATTACTGCAACTGGAAAATGTGATTGCTACTCCACATTGTGCAGGTATGACAGAACAATCAATGATAAAAATGGGATATGATGCTGCTAAACAGTGGGTTGAGATCTTTCGTGGCAATCGCCCTAAAAATTTAATTAATCCAAATGTTTGGGAAAAATATGAAAAAAGATTCCATAAAATAATGGGGTTTAAACCTTCAATTAATTCTTATTGATATAATAAAATCAATACATCTTTATAATTCTATCCCATAAAATTTTAAAAATTGCTAATATTGTTAAACCGAAAAAGAATAATGCAATTGGTCTACTAAACAAAAGTCCAACCGGATCACCCTGAGCTAACAAAAGGTATGATCTAAAGGACAACTCAAATTCAGGTGCCAGAACAAAACCGATTAAAAATGCTACAAATGAGTAATCAAATTTTTTCATAAAATATCCAATTACTCCAAAGATTATCACTATATATAAATCAAATATGGTACTTGAGGCGGCTAAAACTCCTGTTAAACAAGTTAATCCAACAATAGAGTAGATAATATATTCAGGTAATCTGATAATATGACTGTAAATACCACTACCTAATAAACCTATTATAAGATTAAAAAAATTAGCTATAAGTAGAATTGAAAAAATTGAATAAATTAAAATAGGTTGATTATTAAATACATGAGGTCCAGGCTCAATCCCATGTACCAAAAATGTTCCTACCATTAATGCTGTTGTCACATTCCCTGGAATACCTAACGTTAATAGTGGAACAAAACTCCCACCAACAACAGCACTATTAGCAGCCTCAGGTCCTGCAATACCGTCCAAATTACCTTTGCCAAATAATTCTGGTTGTTTTGAGTATTTTTTCGCTGATCCATAACCTAAAAATGCCGCCATTGATGCTCCAATTCCAGGCAAAGCTCCTACACATGACCCTATAAAACTCGAACGCAATATTGTTTTCCAATATTGAAAGAAAACAACCAAATTTAAATTTGGTCCTCTTTTTTCACCAAATTGAGCAATTTCTACTTTTTTTAAACCATACTTTTCTCTGAATTTTTTTTCTAAAACAAAAATTATCTCAGCTAAACCCAACATGCCAATTGCAATTGATAAAAGTGATAAGCCATCAAAAAGTTCAATGAATCCAAAAGTCAATCGAGGTGTTGCACTCATTGGATCTAATCCTACCATTGCGCATAGAATACCAAAAGAACATGCAATTAACCCTCTTATCATTGATTTCCCAGTTAATCCAGCGACAAAGGTAAAGGCAAACAAAACTACAAAAGTTAACTCTGTGGGACCAAACTTTAGGGCAAATTTTGAAAAAGGAGCAGCTACAACGTATAGTAAAATATCAGCAATTATAGCCCCAGCTACAGAGGCAAATAGTGCCATCTGGAGAGCTTCTCTTGCTCTTCCTTTTTTTGCTAACGGAAAACCGTCAAAAGAAGTAGCGGAGGCCTCTGGTGAACCTGGTATATTTAAAAGAATAGCTGAAATAGATCCTCCAAAAGTTCCCCCTTTATATATTCCAATTAAAAAAGCAATTGCTGTTATTGGCTGCATTCCAAAAGTTATAGGGGCCAAAAGAGCTATTGCCATTGCAGCAGTTAGACCAGGAATAGCACCCATAAAGATACCAATTGTAACTCCTGCAATTAGTGCAATAAGTGGACCTAATGTAAGAGCATTTTGTATTCCAATAATAAGATTTTCCATTGATAGATAGACCTAAATTAAAGAAAAATCAGGCAATGTTTGCAAATAGATTCCAAATAGAAACCTCATAGTGCAATACATAAAAATTACTGAAATTGCTGAAAGAATTGCTAACTTGAAGATATTTTTTCCACCATTTATGAGAAATAGAAATAAAATTAAAAAAAAGGAAGTTATCAAATAACCCAAAAATGGAAGGGCTAATGCAAAAGTAACAAATGCAATTGTTATTAAGAGTACTGCTAAAAAATCGTAAAACCCAAAACTTTCTCCATTTGAAATTAAAAAGTTATGATCTTTCTTTTTAATAAATGAAAAAAATCCATTTATGACAAGATCTACAAAACTTAAAATTATAATTAAAGATAATGTAAGGTTGGGTATAAGTTGTGCTCCTCCAAAAAAAGAAGATCCCCCATCATTTATTTGATGGGGGAGTATTATTAGAGAAGTTATTGATAAACATATGATGAAAATAGAAATTTTATTTCTTAAAGAAAAAATCATACTTTTAATTATTCATTTTTCTATGACTAATTACTCATTTTTTCTAAGACAGCTTTCATAGCATCAGATATTTCATTAATTGAATTAGTAGTTGCCATGGAATTCATGGGTGGTATACCAACAAATCTTCCTTGAACAAGTTCCTGAAATCTAGGGTCATTTGCAGAAGATAACAATGCCTTTTCAAGCTTATTTTTGATTTCGATTGGTAAACCTTTTGGAGCAGCTATTACAGAATTATAACTAACTGCTGGAAAACCTAAATCAGAAAAAGTTGGAGCATCTGGGGTGGCATTTAGAGGCTCTGATCCAGAGGCTGCTAGAACAACCATTTCACCAGATTTTACATACTTTACATGTGGGCCACCGCTCATTCCAAAATCCACGTGATCACCCAAAATAGATTGCATCATATTAGCACCCCCTTTTATAGGAACAGGAATAAATTGGGCTCCTGTAGCTTTTGCAACTGCATCTATTTGTGCTCGATCAGCAGGACCCAAAGAACCAAATCGAAGGGGATAATTATTTGATTTTGAATATTCTATCATTGAAGAAAAATCTTTCCACGGCTTGTTTGATAAAGATACATAAGCACCTTCAAACCGAGCCATAGTAAGCAAATAATCAAAATCTTCTTTATTGTATGTTACTTTACCTTGATGAGGATTAAATGCAAAAGTAAGACTAGTTGCAACCAATAGAGTATAACCATCAGCTTTTTTACTCATAGCTGCTGTAGCCGCAATCCCGCCGCCAGCACCACCCATATATTTGTGCACAATTGTCTGACCTAATTTTTCTGTTAATGGTTCGGAAATCTTGCGCGCCATTGCATCAGAAAAACCACCAGGTTTAAAACCTATTATCATTTCTATTGGCTTATTTGGAAAATCAGATGAAAAAGAAGACCCTACTGATAAAATCATTATTGAAAATACTAAGATTAGATACTTATAAATATTAAGAAATTTGAACATTTTTTCCTCCCTTTTNTTTTAAAGCTTACATAAGAATAAATCTGGTTCAAGTTTTTTNGAAACTNAAATCTTTNAATTGAATTCAATTNTAAAGATCATTAATNATCAATTTTATAATTTTAAAATCCTTGATCTCTATTTGTTTTAAATAATTTCAGGTAAAATGGAATTTAAGATTTTAAGGTCAGAAGTGGTTGATTTTGCGAGATAACCTCATCCTTTTTAACAAAAATTTCTTCAAGTTCACCATCAAAAGGAGCTATTACTGGAATTTCCATTTTCATGGATTCTATAAAAATAAGATTCTCACCTTCTTTAACAAAATCGCTTTTGTTGAAACATATTTCTACTACTATTCCTGCTACATCAGATTTTATAAGTGTTTTTTTCATTTAAATAAACCTCAATGATAAAATGATATAACTTTTAAAAAGTTGTGGGCCAGTTACTCATGTTATGCTTAGCTATTTTTTTATCTAAAGTTTCTAGAGCATTTATCAAATATTGTCTTGTATTTCTAGGATCAATAATATCCTGAATTCCAAAAGATCTGGCAAGTTCAAGGGCTGAATTATCATATGTCATCTTCTTGAGGTAATTATTATAATTTGGGTCATTATCCTGAATTTTTTTATTATTAACTACCCAGACACCTAATTCAGGAGATATAAAACTCACTTCTGCAAAAGGCCAAGCTATTACCAAGTCAGAATTACTCCCACCCCCCATATTGAGATAGGCCTGCCCATAACTTTTTCTCAAAATAACTGAAATTTTAGGAACACTACATAATTGTAATGCAGTCATAAAATTCATTATTTTTCCAGGTGCCTTTTGTTTTTCTCCTTCTACACCAATTAAAAACCCAGGTGTATCAACTAGTATTATAATTGGAATATTAAATGAATCACAAAATACAAGGAAACTTGTTATTTTATCACAAGCATTCGGATCCATAGCTCCTCCATTAAATTTAGGATTACTACCAATAAATCCAACAGTTTTTCCGTTTAATCTTGCTAATTCTGTAACTGCTGATTTAGCAAAATCATGTTTCATAGGAAAAGCAGTATCATCATCAGCAATTAAGTTAATTACTTCTCTCATGTCATAAGTTCTTTTGGGGTTTTCCGGTATTAATGACAGAATCTCATCGATTTTTTTTAAACTGTCTTTGGTAACTTTTTTTTGAGGAGGAATTTCATTATTATTACTTGGAAGATAACTTAAAAAACTTTGCATCAAAGAAATGGCTTCATGATCAGTATCAACTACTCGGTCTGCAATGCCTGTTATCTGACTATGCATCTCCCAACCACCTAACTCTTCAGGATCTATTGTTTCATTTGTTGCAAGAGATAAAACTTTTGGACTTGATACTGCAAGAACTGAACCTCTNCGCATAACCACAAAGTCTGATAAAACACTATACCAAGCAGAAGAACCGTAACATGGACCTAAAATAGCAGACACCCAAGGTACTTTTCTTGTTCTAATATATTGAGTGTTGTCTTGGCCTGCTTGGCTCATACCCTTAGCACCCATAATATCAGGCATTCTAGCCCCAGACGATTCACCAAAAAATACTATAGGAAGACCAAGCTTTTCCGCTGATTTTTTTATAAATGATATTTTTTTAGTATTCATTTCAGAACTAGAAGCTCCTTTGACGGTTAAATCATTGGAAATTGCTGCAACTTTTCGATTTGAGACTTTTCCATAACCAGTTATTTTACCATCAGCTGGGGTTTTATCTTTGTCATGAATGTTAGATGATGTAACAAACTTACCAATCTCAAAAAAAGTTCCTTTATCAAAAAAAAGATCAATGCGTTCTCTAGCATTTAAATAACCTGCTTTCTTTCTAACTTTTAATTTTTCAGACCCACCCATTTCCTCAATTTTGAAACTAAGTTTTTCTAAATCTTTAATATTATTTTTATGAGTCATAAAGTACCCTGAAATTTTTTTATTATAGTTAAAAAGTAAGTTTTTTTATAAACAATTATATTTGGAAAATTATATTTACTATTTTAACATCAATATTAAACTATTAAAGTTTTTAATACTTTTTTTATAAATTATAACTTTTGATAGAGAGAGTTTTTTGATAGCAGGTCACGAAATATATTGGGCATCCAAACAATTCAAAAAAAAAGATATGATTATTTTTAATGGTGCAAAATATAGTGCTTCTGAAATAAATATTTTAAGTAATCAATTAGCAAATGCATTAATAAAACAAGGTTTGCAAAAAGCTGATAGAGTTGCGGTGCTATTAAAGAATTCTTTAGAAAGTGTTATCACCCTATTTGGAATACAAAAAGCTGGTATGATATATGTTGGCTTAAATGAAAGATATTCTTCAAAAGAATTAACTAAGATAATACTAGATTGCAAACCAAACATAATTTTCACAAGTGAGGATTTTAAGGAAAATATAAAAAGCACTATGAAAAGTGTCAGGTTTTTAGTTAAGGTTATCGGAATAAGATGGCAATATGAAGATTTCATTACCTATGAAAATTTAATTGATAATTCAAAAAAATCTCCTCCAAATATTCTTGTTAATAAAAATGATGTAATGAGGATACAATATACCTCTGGCACTACAGGTAATCCAAAAGGAATTACATATAGTTGGAAACAACACCAACATAGGCTGAATAATTTTTTTTTAGCTTTAGAGAGTAGTTTAGATGTTTCAGACTCAATTGTTCATATGGCTCCATTAACTCATGCATCGGGAAATTTTTTACATCCTTTTTTTATTAGAGGAGCCACAAATATAATAAGTAATAAATTTAATACTCAAAAATTACAAAAAATGATTAGTGAGAAAAAAGTAACTTATCTATTCCTTGTTCCAACAATGATTAAAAGATTAATAGAGGACTTAAATAAAAAAAAATTTGATTTGTCGTCTTTAAAAAGAATTTTTTATGGAGCCTCGCCTATTCCAGCCAAGGTATTAAAAGAAGGAATAGAAAACTTTGGTTGTATTTTCAGACAACATTATGGAATGACTGAAGTGCCACAACCAGTTACTGTCCTTTATCCTCATGAACACAAAATATCAAAATTTAAAAATAAAAATATACGTCTATCATCCTGTGGTAGAGCTAGCATTAATGTTAACATTAAAATAACTAATGAGTTCGGTAAAAAAGTAAAAATAGGACAAGTTGGTGAAATATGTATAGAAGCCAAAGGAGTCGCTTCTTTCAAATATTGGAATACGAATATTAATCAAGAAAATGAAACCATTAAAAATGGTTGGTTTCATACAAATGATCTCGGTTGGATGGACGGAGATGGATATTTATATTTAACTGGTAGAAAAAGTGATATGATTATATCTGGAGGTTTTAATATCTACCCAAATGAAGTGGANAGTATTATTCAGCAACTTAAAGAAATTTCTGAAGTTGTTGTAATAGGCATACCTAATAAAATTTGGGGAGAAATTGTAACTGCCTTTGTTGTATTTAATAAAGGTATGAAACTATCTGAAAGCCAAATTTTAGATTTTTTATCAAAACAAATCGCCTCTTATAAAAAACCAAAAANAATACATACTGTAAAAGAATTACCCAGAAATAATAATAGGAAAATAGATAGGAATTCTCTAAAGAAAAATTGGAGAAAATTCATCACCAAATAACGAAATCAATTTGATATATGATTTATACAAAAAAGTATTAATTGATTTATTTAATTTAAAATAATGCTAGGTCAATAATGTGGCAAAAATTAATAACAATTTTAAATCTTTCAATCAGCAATTTCATTTTTTAAGCTCTAGAAAATTTGTTGCACTTCCTCATAGAGGTGCACACTTTTTTNCCAAAGATAATTCTGACCAATATTTAGAAAATACTCATTCAGCATTTTCCAAAGCTGTTGAATTAGGTTTTACTCATATTGAAACAGATGTTCATTCAAGCAAAGACTCAGTACCATATGTTATGCACGATCCAACTTTAAAAAGATTAACTGGAGAAAATATAGCTTTAAAAGAACTGACTTCAAAGGACATTGGAAAAATACGTCTTAAAGGCAGCCATGTCATACCCAGATTAGAAGAAACGTTAGAAGAATTCTCATCGATATGCTTTAACATTGATGCCAAGTCTTGGGAAGTTACAGAACCACTAGCTCAAGTAATAAATAAAACCAAAACTTTTGATAGAATTTGTATTGCTAGTTTTAATGACTCGAGAATCTCATATATAAGAAAGCTCATTAAGGGATCTGTATGCTTTAGTGCGGGTACATTTAAATCTTTGAGCATTATAATGTCATGCAGATTGAGAATAAATTCAAATATCAATATTCCTTGCCTTGAGCTACCACTTTTCTATAGCGGGATAAAGATCCTTAATAGATCAATAATTAAAAGAATTAAAAAAACTGGAACTAAAATAATTGTTTGGGTTATCAATAAAGAGTCACATATTATGGAATTAATTGACTACGGAGTTGATGGTTTAATAGTAGATGATTGCCTACTGTTAAAAAAAATACTTATTCAAAAAGGACTATGGTGATATGACCAAGTTAACCATTATAGGAGCTGGCAGTACCGTATTTACAAAAAATATTGTGGTAGATTTATTAACCATTGATCAATTCAAAACCATAGAAATTGCTCTTATGGATATTGATAAAAATAGATTAATAAAAACTAAAGAAGTTTTAGAAATCATATCAAAAAAAATGGGAGTAACTCCCAAAATATCTATACATACAAATAGAAAAGAAGCATTGATTGATACTGAATTTGTTCAAACGACAATTCAAGTTGGTGGATACAAACCATCAACCGTTATTGATTTTGAAATACCAAAAAAGTTTGGATTAAATCAAACAATTGCTGATACCCTAGGAGTAGGTGGTATTATGCGAAGCTTGCGAACAATACCCGTACTTTTAGATATTGCAGAGGATATAGATCAAATTTGTTCAAAGGCCATATGGATGCAATATGTAAATCCAATGTGCACAAATATGATTGCTATAAACAAAGCTTATCCAAACATTAAAAGCATTGGTCTTTGTCATTCAGTACAAGGAACTGCAGAAATGCTTGCGGAAGACCTTAATGAAAAAATTAATGACATAAATTATCAATGTGCAGGTATCAATCACATGGCATTTTTTCAAAAATTTGAGAAAATCTCAACAGGTGAAGATCTATATCCAAAATTAAAAAAATTAGCTGATCTAATCTTAAATGATAAAATTGTTTCTAGTAGGACAAAAAAGCAAGAGTACCCTGGAAGAAATTTACATGAAAAAGTAAGATATGAAGTGCTAAAGCGTTTTGGCTTTTTTGTAACTGAGTCAAGTGAGCATTTCGCAGAATATGTCCCATGGTTTATCAAACCAAATAAAAAAGAACTTATTCAAAAGTATAATATTCCTTTAGATGAATATATTTTACGATGTGAGTACTATTCAGAACTATGGAAAAACCTGAATAAGAATATTTCCATGATTACAAATGAAAATATAAAAAGAAGTCACGAATATGCTTCTTATATAATTGATGCCATAGTGAACAATAATAAATTTACTGTATATGGTAATGTAATGAATGATAACTTAATTGAGAACCTGCCTAACAACTGTTGTGTAGAGGTTCCATGTTTAGTTGACGAAAAAGGATTTCATCCAAAAAAAATTGGTAGATTACCAGAACAACTATCAGCACTTATGCGAACTAACATCAATGTACAAATACTTAGTGCAGAGGCTGCATTAACCCAAAAAAAAGAGCATATATATCATGCTGCAATGCTGGATCCTTTAACATCCTCTCATCTATCTATTGANGAAATTTACGCNTTAGTAGATGAAATGTTAGAAGCTCACTCAGATTATCTACCTGAATACAGATGATGAACTAAAAATAATTTTTTACGAAAATAAATTAATTAACTTATTGTTTTACTGAACCCAATGTCAAACCAGCAATAAAGTGTTTCTGCATAAGAAAAAACATTGCAACTGGTGGTATAGCAGCACATAAAGAAGCAGCCGAAACTAAATGCCAATTGTTAACATATTGGCCATTTAATGATCTTATACCAGCAGTAATCGGTTTTACACTTTCTCCTTGTGTTAGGACCGTAGCCCAGAAAAAATCATTCCAGACAAAAGTAAAAATTAATACTGCTAGAGCAGCTAGGGCGGGTCGAACTAGTGGTAAAACTATGTATAAAAATATCTTTGCTTCACTAACTCCCTCTATTCTTCCACTTTCAATAAGCTCAAAAGGTAAGGCTTTAATAAAATTTCTCATGAAAAAAGTACAAAATCCCGTTTGAAATGCAGCGTGAAATAAAACCTGACCAGAAATTGTATTATATAAACCAGTTGATACTGACATATCCCTTACTGGTATCATTAAGATTTGGAAGGGTATAAAATTGCCAGCAACAAATATAAAAAAAAGTGGCAGGGACCATCTAAACCTATAAATTGCTAGTGCATAACCCGCTAAACAAGCTAAAGATACTGAAAGAATGACTGTAGGTATAGTTATTAAAAAAGAATTTTTTAAATATAAAATTGCCTTAGAACGTTTAAATATCTCTGAATAATTTTCAATTAGTAAAAACTGAGAAGGCCAACCAAAGACATTACCTGTGTTAATATCTGCAGCAGATCTTACTGAAGTCAAGAAAATAGCAATTAGAGGTAAGAGCCATATTATTAATACAATCGGTAAAACGATTTTGTATATCAACTGATATTTTGGAGAGAAAGTATTAATCGGTTTTGGAAACATGATTTACGCTTCTCTTTCATTTTTATATAAGCGCCATAAAAAATAACTTATATAAATAAGCATAATAAAAAATAATACTGTTGCTATTGCTGAACCATATCCCAGTCTAAAACCATATTCAGAAAGAGCAGTTTCATACATATAGTACGCTAGAACATTTGATGAGCCATAAGGCCCACCTTCAGTCATAATAGCAACCATATCAAAAGATCTTAATGCGCCAATTACAGTAACAACGACAGAGATAAATGTTGCAGGCCTTAGCTGAGGCAAAACCACGTGCCATAACATTTTTAGACCCTTTGCTCCATCTAACCTTGCTGCCTCCATCAAATCTTTAGAAACATTACTTAAGCCTGTTAAATATAGAATCATGCAATAGGCTATTTGAGGCCATAAACCGGCAAAAATTATTCCATAAGTGACCAATTCTTCATCTGATAATATTGCGATAGGTTCCAAACCTAAAGATAAAAAAATATATGCTAATAATCCAAAATTAGGATTGTAAAACCAAGCGAAAATTAGTCCAACTACTACTTGTGAAATAACAAATGGAAAAAAAAATAAAGATTTATAAAACCTTATTCCAAAAACAATTTGATTTAAAAATAAAGCAATAAATAGTCCGATTGGAACAGCAAACAAATATAGAATAAGCCATATACAATTATTTTTTAAAGAGGTATAAAAATACTCGTCATCAAAAAGTTCAATATAATTCGCTAATCCAACCCATTGAGCTTCACCAAGTCCATCCCACTCATAAAAAGATATCCAAACAGATTGGAATATGGGAATAATTACATAAACAAAGAAAAAAGCTATTGCTGGTAGTAAAAAATACCAAGGAGCAAAAACTAATTTATTCTCAGAATAAATTCTTTTTTTTTGATCAAAAAGAGCTATTTGTTGCAAATATAATAACCAATCAATAAATGATAATTTTAAATGGGTGGGAGTTACCCCACCCAAAAAATTTTATTTATAAACTTTTGATTGAATTTTATCTAATCTCTTCAAAATTTTATCAAGTCTATCAGGGTTCATCATGAACTCTTGAAAACCCTCCATTCCTGCGGCAGCCATCTCCGGTATAGCATCCCTGTCATAGAATTGAGCTAGTCCAACAGCAGTATTTAAGGTTTCAAAACCTTCTGTAATGAATTTATCATCAGCAACTTTTGCTTTAGAATTAATTGGTAATTGACCTATTGTCTCATTCCACTCAGATTGGACATCAGGACGTGCTACAAATGCCAACCACTTTTTGGCGTCTCTTTTATTTTTTGCATTTGTAGGAATAAAAAAAGCGTCAGCTGGAGCTTCTTCTGCGCGAGGCATGTCCTTTGTAATTTCTGGAAATTTGAAAAAATCTATTTGGTCATAAGTCAGACCTGCATTCTTATAAGCATCTACTGAAAAATTACCCATTANATACATTGCAGCTTCACCATTTGCAAATGGGACAACTGCATCTTGCCAGGCCATACTTGCATGGTTTTCTATAAAATAACCAGCATTAACCAACTCAGCCCAATATTCAAAAGTTTTTCTTATCCTTGGGTCTGTATATTTTATTTTNCCAGCAGTTAAATCATTATGAACTTTATATCCATTTGTTCTGAGATTAATATAATCAAAAACACCTGCTGCTGTCCAAAGATACCTAGTCCCTATTGTAATTGGTGCTATTCCATTTTTCTTAAGCGTTTCACAGATATATTTAAATTGAACCCAAGTATTAGGTTCAAATAAACCTAGCTTATCAAAAATATCTTTTCTGTAATAAACACCCCACTGATAATAAGAATAAGGCACACCCCATTGTCTTCCACCGATAGTCATAGTTGGTTTAATAGCAGCTAAATCTTCGTGAAAGTTATTTTCATCCCATACATCAGATACATCTTCAAAAAGACCAGCTTTTACAAATGGTCTCATTCTATTGCCTGGGTACCAAGAAGTAACATCTGGAGCATCTGCAATTAAGAAATTTCTAATCGCAGCCTTATGCTCCTCTCTATCACCATTATTAGCTATAACATTAATATCTGGATTTTCTTTTTGAAATTTTGCTATGGCATTTTCAAAGGCAGCTTTTGGTCCTGGGTTCATGTCATCAAAAGTTATAACAAGATCTCTTGCAAAAGATGCCGAACTAATTAGAATTACTGACAGTAAACTAATTAAAATCAGCTTTATTTTAGTATACATTTCTCCTCCAATCATAAATGCAATTAGTAAGAACTCCAATTCTTACCTACATTGACAGATGTTATTATTTAATTGAGTATTGTCAATGACTTGAAATTAAAATCCAAATTATATTCTAATAAATCTAACATTATAAAGAAAGTTTAAATAAAAATGGCTGAGGTAATTTTAAAAGAGGTCACAAAAGACTTTGGAAAATCAACAGTTATAAACGATGTTTCTATCAAAATTAACGAGGGAGATTTTTGTGTAATTGTGGGTCCATCAGGATGTGGAAAATCAACATTGCTTAGGATAATTGCAGGGTTAGAAATACCAACCTATGGTTCAATTATTATTAATTCTAAAGACGTTACAACAGTGGATCCTGCAAATAGAGGGATAGGGATGGTATTCCAAAATTATGCTCTATATCCTCATATGACTGTTGAAGAAAATATGAGTTTTGGATTGAGAATGAATAATGCTCCTAAGAATAAAATTAATAAAAGGGTTGGAGAAGCTGCAAAAATCCTTCAATTAACTGAATTAATGAAGAGAAAACCGGCATCTCTATCTGGTGGACAAAGACAACGAGTGGCAATAGGACGAGCAATAGTTAAAGGATCCAAAGTATTTCTGTTCGACGAACCACTTTCCAATTTAGATGCAGAATTAAGAGTAGAGATGAGAATTGAATTAACCAGATTACATAAAGAATTGGGTGCGACTATAATTTATGTAACTCATGATCAAACAGAAGCTATGACCATGGCTGATAAAATAGTGGTGTTACGAGATGGATGCGTTGAACAAGTTGGTAAACCATTGGAACTTTATGCTAATCCAGATAATAAATTTGTAGCAGGGTTCTTAGGATCACCAAGTATGAATTTTTTGGAGGCTAAATTTGATGGGAAAGATCTAAAAATACCCTCTTTAGAAAATTTAAAAATCAAAAAATTTCCAAAATTAAGTAAAGAAAACTCAAAAGTAACTATAGGTGTGAGACCACAAGATGTATTATTTAAAAGATCTACTAAAGGTAAAAAAATAGAATTTGTTGAAAATTTGGGAAATTTATCTATTTATCACTTAAGGTTAGATAAAAGTCATTCTTTGTTATCAGAAGCAAATAATAAAGAAAGTCTTGCCCCTGGAGAAATTATTCAAATTACTCTAAACGAAAAATCATTGTACTTTTTTGATCAGAATTCCGGTTTAAGAATTAGATAATCTTAACATAATTTTCTGATATAAATTATGATCAGCTCGATACAAATGTGAATAAACATTTATTTTACAATAATTGAGACTTCTTTTTTTGCAAAACGATTACTGATAATTGAGATTTTTATTTTTCCTATTCCTAAAGAACGTATCCAAAATCCAGCAGAACCAGCTCTTAGTGGTATTGAATTAGGACCAAAAATTATTGCAGGACCAGACAAATTTACAGATATAGTTTCATTCAGATATCTCATTTTATTACCAACCTGGTCTAAAGCACGAACAATAACCCGAACATCTGCATCTATGCTGACTTCCTCTAAATCTGGAATTATTTCAAGGTTAGTTGGAACAGGGTCTGCAACAAATTGTCTACTTATAGCTAACTTTCTATCAATAAAACCATTAATTGTGACATTTGGCCAATCAGTTCCCCAAGTTCCAAATACATTTTCAGGAAAATGTTCAGATTCTACGATGATAGGTGGATGTGGTAAATTTGAAAAGTTTTTAAAATCTGGGTTAATGGTAAACCTCTCCTCACTATCATTAAATTGAAATTCCACATAATCACAATTTGTTAAAATAATGAGTGGTAAAACACCCTGTATATTCCTTTCACCTCGAGCCCAAACAGTTACTGGCTCAAGAACTATCCCGTTTTTTGCATTATCCTGACTTGAATAAACATAGCTTGCAAATTTAGGTTCTCTAAACATATCCATAACTCCGTGATAACAAATACGATCACCAGAGCCAAAATCTTTATGTGTATTATAATCAAATGCACACCAACCTATTGCACCAGCATTCTTACTATCACCATAAGCTGCGTTTAAAACTTGAAGATGCCTTAGAACATGCTCGTTTTGCCTTAGTTCATTATCAATAGATTTAGTTGGAAACATATGTCCATTGAATTCTGTAACCATATAAGGAACGTCATAACTTAATCCTGTACATTCTCTTTGTGACCTAAGAGGAATTCTTCCTCTATTACCATTTAATTCTTCTTCACCTAGTATAAAATCATTCATAGTAAAAACATCTTCTATAAATTCACCCTCAATAAATTTTCTTACTCCTCCAGTTTGACGGGTGCCATCTAGCCGATGCGCCATTTGATTTGTCCTCAAATAGAATTCATGATTATCCGGACTTTCATTAATTCTAACTCCCCACAAGATAATTGAAGGATGATTCCAGTCCCTTTCAATCATGTTTTGTACATTCTCAATTGATTTATTCTGCCATTCTTTATCCCCTATGTGTTGCCAACCTGCTATTTCCTCAAAAACAAGTAACCCTATTTCATCACAACGATTTAGAAAATGTTTGGATTGTGGATAATGAGAGGTTCGAACTAAATTAATCCTTAAATCATATTTTAAAATTTCGGCATCTTTGTACTGTGCCGATTTTCCTAAAGCATAACCAATATAGGGGAAACTTTGATGACGATTCAAACCTCGAATTTTTAATGGATTTCCATTTAGAAAAAAACCATCTTTGGTAAATTCTGCTGATCTAAAACCAAAACGCTCAGAAAGATTATCAATACCGTATGGAGTTTCAACCCAAATATCCAACGTATACAATACAGGATTGTCTATATCCCAAAGTTTTATATTTTCAAGTTTATCAATTTCAAAACAAATTTCTTCTCTAGTAATTTTGAATTTTGAGGTAGATAATATTTTACCATNNGTATCNTTCAACTTTGCAATTAAAAAACCTGACAAGGTTAATTTTTTTGGATTAAATAAATTAACATTTACTTTTAAGGANTTTTTTTCATCTAATATATTTGGAGTTTCAATTTTTATGTTTTGAGTAAATATCGGAGAAGTAATACGCAGATNTACNTCCCTATAAATCCCCGCATAGGTTAAATAATCTATTCGACCTCCAAATGGTGGAATAGAGGGATTTTCACTTCCATCAATTTTTACTTTTAAAATATTTTCTCCCTTTTGAAGTTCATCGGTTAATCTAGCTGTAAAAGGAGAATATCCATCCGTATGAGAAATGATTTTTTTATTATTTAAAAATACTTGTGTATTTGCCATTGCCGCTTCGAAAACAACACAAACCTCTTTATTATCCCAAGTTGAATTTGGGATAATAATTTTTTCATAAATAAACTCTCTTTGATAAGTTTTTTCATCAAAATAATTAAAAGGTAATTCTATAGCGTTGTGCGGTAAACAAACCTCAGAATTTTCAAAAATCCAGTTTTTATTAAAATTTAAGAGTTTACGCACAATTTATATTTAGACTTTCTTTTCCAAGATCATTAGAATAATTAAAACAATGTATAATCAATTGGCTTTGATTTATCTATAAAGTTTGAAACTTCTGGGAGTGGGTATTTCAATCCACTTGCACAATTAAACAAAACCACACTTTCATCCTTTGATATAGTTCCTGAATTTAAGGACTTTTTAAAAGCTGCAAATGTAGCAGCACCTTCAGGACATAAAAGAGTACCCTCTTTTTGAGAAACTTCATCTCTAGCTTTAATAATTTCTTCATCAGAAACAGATATTGAAAATCCCTTACTTTCATTTACAGCACGTATAATTAAAAAGTCACCAACAGCGATTGGTACTCTAATACCTGCGGCAATAGTATTTGCATTTTCCCATAATGGCGCAAATTCTTTTCCTTCACTCCATGCTTTGTAGATTGGAGCACAACCTTCTGCCTGAACTGCAACCATTCTTGGTAATTTCCCTTTAAGCCAACCTAATTCTAATAATTCATTAAAAGCTTTCCACATACCAATTAAGCCTGTTCCTCCACCAGTTGGATAGAAAATAACATCAGGAAGTTTCCAATTTAACTGTTCTGCTAACTCTAAACCCATAGTTTTTTTCCCTTCAATCCTATAAGGTTCCTTTAAAGTAGAAACATCAAACCATCCAGTTTTCTCCTTACCATTAAGGACAATTTTACCACACTCATTTATTAACCCATTGACCATATATGTATCTGCTCCAAGACGTTCNATCTCTCTTACATTAATATCTGGAGTGTCGTCAGGACAAAAAACAGTAGATTTCATACCTGCTTTAGTGGCATATGCCGCTAAGGCCGCTCCTGCATTACCATTTGTAGGAATAGCTAAATGGTTAAGATTTAATTGTTTTGCCATTGAAACAGCCATTGCTAATCCCCTTGCTTTAAATGAAGAGGTTGGTAGTAATCCTTCATCTTTAATAAGAACTGTAGAATTAAAACTTAAATTTTTTAAAGTTTTATCTAATTTGATAAGNGGGGTAACCACTTCTCCTAAAGAAATTCGATTTTCTTTTTTTTCAACTGGTAACATAAATGAATACCGCCAAAATCCAGGTTCATCACTTTCAGTAATTTCATCTCTTGAAATGACATCACCCATTTTTTTTAAATCATATCTAACTAAAAGTGGTTTTCCTNCTTCTGATAAACCGTGAATTTTATTTTTTTCATACTTTGTTCCTGTAAGTGAGCACTCTAAGTGAGTAACAAAATNAGTTTCTTTTGACATACATTTTGCCTTTTCATTGTTAAAATAATTATTAAAGAGAGTTTAAAATATCCAATAATGTTAAACTGATTATTTTTTTGATAGATGNAAATCTATTTTTTTTGCTATCAGTTCACTTACTCTTTTATTGGATTCTTTCGTTACTCCTCCTACGTGTGGTGTTAAAATTAAATTATCAATTCCTTCAAATTTTTTGGCATATTCTTTGTTTACTGGTTCATTATTAAAAACATCTAATGCCGCTCCTGCAATTTTATTTTCTTTTAACAATTTAGCTAATTGATTTTCGTNAATCACCCCTCCTCTTGCAGCATTAATGATTACAGAAGATTGCTTGATGAGTCTTAGTTTCTTTTCATTAAGTAAATTTTTAGTTTCCTCAGTAAGAGGAATGTGAAGTGAAATAATATCAGAAATTGATAGAAGATTATCTAGATCTAGATTTTTAGTATCTTTCCATACATTACTGTCCTTATCTAAATAAGGATCATAAGCTACCGTATTGATTCCTAAACCAATGGCTAAGTCTCTAGTTTTCCTTGCAATATCACCAAATCCGATGAAACCAAGTGTCTTACCATAGACTTCTGAACCAGAACTTTCTTGTCTTGGCCAGTTACCAGCGATCATTTCATTTTTTTTAAAATAAGCTTTTCTCAATAATAACATTGAGGTACATATAACATATTCAGCAACACTATGAGAGTTAGCNCCTAANGCNGGATAAACTGCAATATTTTGTTCTTTGCAAGCATTAAGATCAATATTGTCTAATCCAACTCCTAAACGACCTACACACTTCAGATTGGGGGCATTTTCAATTAATTCTCTAGTTACTAATGTCTTATTACGAACTATAAGAGCTTTCATTTTTAAAATTTTTTTTATTAATGAATTTGGATCTTCAACCAATGAACTATCATAATAGACGTCATATTTTTTCTTTAATAAATTAACAGCANCCTCATCCATAAATTCAGTAATTAAAATCATTTGGACCCTTCTAACTAAATATATAAAATGGGTAGCTTCAATTCTGAAGCTAATTCTGATAGCAACTCAATATGGTCTCCATAAGTTATGGCAATATGATGTTCTAGACCATAAGAAATGATGTTATTGAGAACCTCTTTTGTATCATTATCAAAATTTATCACCCCTGAAGTTCCTGTAAATGGTAGCGGTCTATCAATCATTTTACCCTTAGAAAGAACCATTTTTTGCTCCCCAAAAGACTGAGAAATCCTCATCATTGTTACAATACCCTCTTTTAAGGGGAACTCGAATAATAATGGCATTTTTCTATTAGAATGAATAGTAGCAGTTGGCTTAATCTTAGGATTACACATAGATATTGGTGCTTGACCACAATGCCAAAAAACTCCGGTATCATCATCAACATCAATATCAACAATATCTGTCAAGAAAACGGGTTGTCCCGAAACTTCTTGTAAAATTAATTGGGTAACAGCTCCATATACATCAGCCTCACAAGCACAAGGTACTTTATTTTCCGTTGAAATAGATGCAGGAGCACAAATAGCTCCTCCATATTTAGTGAACATTTCTGGCCAACATCTAAGGGCAAATGCATTATATGCACCTTCTTCTTGTAATTTTTTTAATGAATTTTCTAACTTTAAAGAAAGTATAAGTTCTTTTTGATTTACTTCTTTTATGCAAGAAATTGTTTTTTTTAGTTTATTTAAAGTAGGTTCAATTTCTTCAGATTTTACATTTCTAGAATTATTTAAAAACGTATCTATGTCAATTTCATCAACTTTTATCCCACAAAGGCCCATGAGTTTTTTCTGATTATATTTACAAGTATCAAAACCATCGGGGTGAGATCCAATCTTTCCTATTTTTAAATTATGTATTTTCTTTTTTATTGATTTTGCTTTTTTAGATCCCAATGATGGAATTGCCAATATCTTTTCTGGTCTTTTTGAATTTTTACTATTAATTAAAATTTCAAATTTTGCTTCCTTAATTTTTTCTGGGTTTTCATAAATCCATGAAAAAGGGATATTATTCAATCCTAAAGTATGTGAGGCTAAATTTAGTCCACAAAATGCATTTAATCTTAATCTTCCGCTTTGGCGTGGTTCAGGAAAAGCCCAAATCCCTATTGGTTTTTCCAAACAAGNAGCAATTTTAAGAANGGTNGAAGAGTCAGTNAATGTNACTTGNATAATTATNATGAAATCTANATCTTCNTTTTTNAATNTATTTATCTCGTTGNGTGCATCTTGCTCATCTAATAATAGTTCACANCTTCCAANAATNTTATGATTNGTAGNANTTAGATAATTNAAACTTGCAGNNAATCTTTCTTTTGCATATTGAACATCAAATGTAGGACGGCCAAGTGCAAGGATGCCAATTTTCACTTTNCNAAACCTTCCACATAAATATGCCTNAAATCAGAAGNCCTGTAGGGAAAAAGATTTCCTCCATTTGAAAAACATTTATTTTCATACCACGGAAGAGCNTGTTTTTTNGCTAAACTGGCTATCTCATTCAGATACTTAGCCGATGAATTTTTAAGAATAGAATTAATAGCTTTCCAGTCTGGATATTTTGAAAGAGCTTCTAACCATATTGCTCTACCTGCTAAAAAACCTGAGCAACCAGCTTGAAAAGAAAGAGATAAAACTTTTTTAAATTCCTCTTTACCAGCACCAGCTGAAAGCATGACCCATGGACGGCCAGTTAATTTATCTATTTCTTTAAATGATATAAGATCATCATCATTTATGGTCTTAACATTTACAGGACTTTCTAACTTAAAAACNTCAACTGCATATTCATTTTTTGAGAACTCCTGAATGGATTGTAAAACATGGTCAGTTTTTTTATTTTTCATTTCAAGATATTCATTAGTATAGTTATTTTCATTCATAAAAGGATAAACTAATAACTCAAAAAGGAATAAAATATCATATTTTACACATTCCTCTCCAATCTTCTTTACATAGTCTTTTTGGGATTCAATAATCTTTTTGTCAGCGTCAGGTCTATACCANGCCAANACCTTTACGGCATCAGCACCCATTTTTTTTATTTTAGCAACTGACCAATTATCAATACTTTTAGAAATTCTTCCACCAGTTCTTTCTTCAAAAATAGAATCTTCAAGTGTCACTATTAATCCTTTTCTAGGATTAAAAATATCCATAGAAATAGGTAATGCATAGTGAGGATCTAAAAGTAATGCACTACTTTGCTCCTGTAAATTATCTACCAGAGATTTTTTAAAGTTAGCAACATCTTTCCATGGAGCTTCTGATTTTTTCAAATAATCTGCAATTGGTTTTTTGATGGGAGGCCTTTGGTCTACAGCTGTCATAAGAAAAATACCATTATTGTCAGAAAGTCTTTTCATACCCAAAAATTTACCAGGACTTAATCTCATATTTCTTCCATCATAAAATCTTTAACTTTAGAATTACTGGGGAAAAAAAATCTATCATTTTAAATACCCTTATTACTGACACATTAAACATCTAATCAACTTTTATTCCACTTGGTACAGAATTGGGTTTACCTAGCGGTCTATCATTCTTACTTTTTCCAGTTAGTGAATGAAGAAAGCTTACCAGTTCATTAATTTCATTTTCATCTATATTTACAGGGTTAATATCAATTCTGGAAAGAAGTCTTTTTTGTTCCCTTTCGTCCGAAAAAACAACAAAATCAATTTTTTCCAACCATTTAGCTTTTGGCAAATTAGCCATACTTGGCTCCCAATTCTTATACATTTGTAAGGGGTTTAAATGATGTTTAACTATTCCTTTTAAAGTAGGGTAAGCACCATTATGACCGTATGGGAATGTTAAAGATACATTTCTCAAAGAAGGTGTTTTGAATTTATACATATCTTCAAAGTTATCACTTTCGCCCATTCTTCCCACATCTCTAGTATATGGATCCATTCTTCTTGTTCTTCCTGGACCAAATTGTGGAATAGCTAGTGCATAAAATTTTTGGTCTGTAAATAAAATACCTGAATGACAAGAAGAACATTGAGCTTTTCCATAAAACAAATCCATTCCTCTTTTTTGAGTTGGGGTGAGAGCATTAGTTTTTCCCTTAATAAAGTCATCAAATGGTGAATCAAAAGATGTCCATTCTTTTATAATAAAGGCAGAAATTGCATTTGCTATGTGTATAATTTTGATATCCATAGGATCATTGATGTCCTCATAGGCGTTCATAAATTTTTGGTGATATTCAGAAATACCTCTTATTTTATTTTCAATAACTGGCCATGCTCGATCTATTCTTCTGCTATCCTTACCAACTTTTGAAACTAACCCAATTATTTCATTTTCACCAAAATTACCTGCCATTTCAAACTGCCTCGTCATGGGAAATAGGGCTTGAACAGAAAGAATATTATCTAAACCAGAAGGAAGCCATTCTTCAGCTGGTGTGTTAAATCCATTTCCAAATATGTTTGATTTACTTATTCTTCCATCATGCATTAAAGTATGGATCTCCTTAGCTCCCAAATTCCAAAGACCTGGTGAGTTTCTTGGTATTCTTTTTTTAATCTTATTATCACCGACACCAGGTGTTCTATTTTTACCAACTCCTGATCCACCCTCGCCTATACCTAACGATAATCCATCACTTCCTCCCAAATCATGGTGATGACAAGTACCACAGGATATATTATTATTTCCTGATAAAATTTTATCATAAAAAAGTAACCTCCCTAATGCTGCTTTTTTGGGATCTGAATAGTGAAAATCATTTGATGAAATAGGCTCAGGTAATTTTTCTGCATAGGAACTATTTGTATAAAAAAATGAAAAGACCAAAATAAATGAGGAAATAGAATGTTTAAATATATTTATATTTTTATACTTATACCAACACTCATTTTTGGTGAGATTGAGCATGCTCGTGATTTGATGGAAGAAGGTAAATTTGAAGAGGCAATGAAAGAACTTCTTCCAGCCGCTAGATCGGGAAATGCTGATGCTGAAGAACTTATAGGAATTATGTACGCAATGGGGCTTGGGGTTCAGAAAGATGATTTTAGAGCTTTTGATTGGTATCTTAGATCCTCTATGAAAGGGCATCCAGGGGCCCAATCTGGTGTTGGTTGGTACTATGAAACAGGTAGAGGTATGCCTGCTCCAGACCTTATCAGAGCATATACTTGGTACGTTCTTTCTGCTATTGGTGGGGATCCTGATGCTGCTATTTCTCAAGAAGAAGTAATTAAAAAAATGACCCCTGAAGAAATTAAACAAGCACATGTTCTTATCGATGATTATAAGTCTTGGATTTATCCATTTAGGTAATCAGGGGCAGTAAACACCACCCCTGATAATTGTTTTTAATTTAAATCTTTACCATAATCTGAAGACATTCTGCCTTCAGCATCTGCAACAGCAGATGTCAAAGCATCAAAAACTTCTGGACCACCTTTTACATTGGCCTTAAACCAATCATAAACAGGAGCAGCAGCTTCTTTGAACATCGCTTTTTGATCCGGACTTGGTACATAAAGATTTCCACCACCAGCTACAAAATCTTCATAAGCTTTGATTGATTTTCTTTTTGGAGAAGCAAAAGTAGCTTGCTGAAGAGCATAAAAACCATCCGTTATCACCTTTCTAATGTTATTAGGCATGGATTGATATTTAGCATTATTCATCCACCATANGGCTCCCATATAAGCATGCCCGTCCAAAGTAACATATTGAAGACCTGCATCTGGAAACTTCATATTCATAATATCAGTGATACCATTTTTTGAACCCTCAACTACTCCAGTTTGAAATGAAGAAAATAACTCAGGCCATGGAATTGGTGTTGGGGCAGCACCTAAAGCTTTGACTAATACTTGAGGTAAATCAGCTACAACTGTTCTAATCTTTAATCCTTCCATATCAGATGGTTCTTTAATTGGTCTTTTTGTATTTGCAAAATTTCTCCAACCACCTGTATTTCCAATTGTCATTAAACGAATTGTATTTCCAGAATCAGCCAGTGCCATTTTTCTNACTGTTCTAACAAAATCACTTCTCATCACGTCCTCAGCAATTCTATCATCAGACATTAAATACGGAAGATCTAAAACTTGAACATAAGGAAAAACACCTGCAGCACCACCTGAAGTTGAGATATAAATATCTATACTTCCATCAGATACACCCTGTAAACATTCTGCACCCTTTGAACAAAGCTGAGTTCCAATAAATAGTTCAACGGATACTGCCCCATTAGAAGCAGCTTCAACATAATTTTTGAAAACAACTGCACCGTCATAATCTTCATCTTGATCGTTTGAATTGGCAGTTAATCTCAAGTTATAATCAGCAGCAAAAGCTGCAAATGAAAAACCTACTATTAAAGTAGATATACTCATCGATTTTAGTAACTTTGAAAAAAACAAAATTTCCTCCCTAGATTTATAATTTATTTTTTCTGCCTAATACTTAATTATAAGTTCATAAGCAAAACGTTTAATATTTCTCAACCTACTTTGCAAATCCAGTCATTAATGGAATACTCATAGATAGAGCTGGGAAATATGTAATTAAAAATATAACCACAATTTCTACTGCTAGAAAAGGTAAAATTGCACGTGCAATAGATTCAACTTTTTCTCCCGAAACAGAGGAAGCAACAAATANTACTAAACCCATGGGTGGTGTAGCTAATCCTACGGTAAGATTTACGGACATTATGATAGCAAAGTGTACAGGGTGAACCCCTAAATCTGTAAAAACTGGTCCCAATATTGGACCCAGAATAATGATTGCAGGTCCAGCATCTAAAAACATACCTACAATAAATAATAAAATATTAATCAGAAATAAAAGTATATATGGGTTATCACTTAAGCTTAGAACAAAATCGGCTAAATGTTCTGGAGCATGGGATAAGCTAACTACTGTTTTAAAGGCCATGGCTGCCCCAACTAAAAGTAAAACCACAGATGATACCAATGCAGCTTTGGTTAGAACTTTTGGGATATCTCTCCATTCAAGTGTCTTTAATACAAACAAACCTATAAAAAATGCATAAGCAGCAGCTACTGCAGATGCTTCGGTGGGTGTAAAAATACCACCCAAAATTCCTCCTAAAATTATAACAGGGGTCATCAATGGAAAGAATGCTTTTAGAGATGCTTTACCCCTTACTTTCCAAGAAGATTTTAATGTTGCTTTGGGAAGTTCATATCGATTAGCCAATAATCTTACCATAACCATTAAACTGATACCAACCATTAATCCAGGTATAATCCCTGCTAAGAATAAGGCAGCTACACTTTCACCCATTACATAAGCATAAATTATCATGATACCTGATGGTGGAATGATNGGGCCTATTACNGAACTTGCTGCAGTAATTGCAGCAGCAAATTTTCTTGAATATCCTTGTTTTTCCATAGCAGGAATTAACATGGATCCAATAGCTGAGGTGTCAGCAACAGCAGATCCAGAGAGGCCCGCAAAGAGTATTGATGAAAGAATATTTACCTGTGCTAAACCTCCCCTTAGGTGTCCCATCATTGCTTGACTAAATTCCACCAATCTAAGAGTGATACCACTCCTATTCATTAACTCACCTGCTAACATAAAAAATGGTATTGCCATTAAAGGAAAACTATCAATACCATTATATATATTTCTATANAGCATNGCNGCATCACTAGCTTGNCCATTCAACCAAAGCAAAATNCCNGGNGCTGCNAAAAGACTAAAAAAAACTGGTAATCCAATTAAAAGAAAAACNAAAAAAAGNGGAAGAAACCAAACTANCATANTTANACTTCTAAACTTTCTTTATCAGGGTCTGGTTNNATNTTCAAAAGAGGATCNCAAATTGANATTACCCTAATTAAAATAAGCTCTAAATTTACCAAAATTAACAAAAATATCCCTATGGGTAGTGACATATACATCCATGCAAGTTTAAGAGGTTTAGACTGTTCACCAATTATAAAAAGTGGGATTTTGATGGATGAAGAATTAAAAATCCAACCAACTTTAATATGATCTAATCCTAATTTAAAACCTATAATCAAAATAAAAAATGAAAGCATGAGTAATAATAAACTAATCAGATTTCCAATTAATTTAGTGAAAGAACCTATTATCATATCAATAGACACAAAACCTCCCCATCTGTAAGCCGAGGGAGCTATTAATGCGGTCATCCAAAGCATTAAAAAACGAGCCACCTCNTCTGGCCAAGGAAGTGCATTATTNAGAACNTATCTAAAAAAAACTTGAAGAAGAATAACTATTACCATTAGCAAAATAGCAATCCATGCTAATTGTCTACCGATGCGAAGAAAAAATGTATTTAAATATTTCAAAATATTTAATAAAAATAAAAGAATACTTATTTTGATCTCCTTTAACGATAATAAAAATTCTAACTATAAGTTACATCAGTTTTTTTAATTTAAAAGCAAAATAAAAGGATAAAGATAAAAATGGGAGCCCTTAAATATGCGATTATTGGTTCTGGTACTATGGGAAGAGAGCATATTAGAAATATAAATCTTCTGAAAAATGCTGAGGTAGTTGCGTTATGTGATGATCATGAAGCTTCCATAGANGAATCACGNAAGGACTTAAAAAATAACCCCAGAATTTTCTCTCATCATAACGACCTNATAGAGGCTAAAATTGCAGACGTTTATNTAATAGCAACTCCAAATTTTACTCATATAGATATTCTCAAAGATGTCATAAAAACTAAAGCACATCTTTTAATAGAAAAACCACTATGTACNAATGTTAAAGATTGTTTTCATTTCAAAAAAATAACTAAAGGTTATCCAGGTATAATTTGGACTGCTATGGAATACAGATATATGCCACCAGTAGCCAAATTCATTAAGGAAATACAATCTGGGACAATTGGGGATCTAAAAATGTTCTCAATAAGGGAACATCGATTTCCATTNCTNATNAAAGTAAATGACTGGAACCGATTTTCAAAAAATACTGGAGGTACTCTCGTTGAAAAATGTTGCCATTTTTTTGATTTAATGCGTTTGGTTACTAATAGTGAAGCAGTAAGCGTTTATGCAAGCGGTGCCCAAGATGTCAATCATTTAAATGAGCAATATAGAGGAAGAAAACCTGACATAATAGATAACGCATTTGTTATTGTAAATTTTGAAAATGGGATACGCTCCATGCTAGACTTATGTATGTTTTCAGAAAACTCTAAGCTCCAAGAAGAATTATGTGCTGTAGGAAATATTGGTAAAATAGAAACAGGTGTTCCTTCATTTTTATCTGGAAAATCAAGCTCTGAACTGTCAATTGGGTTAAGAAAATCAAATAATATTCAGATTGAAAATATAGAGGTTGATGAAACTATTTTAAAGGCTGGTCATCACCACGGTTCAACTTATTACGAACATTTAGAATTTCAAAAGGCTATTACAGAAAATTTAAG
>FUFK010067026.1_pt1 | contig 54017 bp, 45 predicted proteins | sample 1021851 | NCBI WGS metagenome assembly FUFK01 (sample SAMEA51879418, study PRJEB19060) | metagenome | reverse complement strand
GACGCTTAGAACGACTAAACTTACCATTTTTATCTGCAAATCGCCTAAAAAATAGTCTCTGTCAGTGCCATGGTCGAATGTTCAACACGCCCTAATCGATGCTGCTCAACTGTTATAANATAATGCAAACAGCTGACTATGACAATAATTGTGCAACTGCTGTGCCAATATATANGTTAAATCATAATAAACAGGCATTTTGCCAGTGGATACGCCCTAAAACAAGCTAATTTATCATATTAAGAGGACAGCTTTCGCTTTTATCATTGTTCACCTTGTTAAAAAAAAGCCTCTTTGCAACGCAAAAACGCACTATAAAAGTGCTTTCTTGAATTTAGATGCCAAAACAGTGCAACTAATTAGTGATACAACTAATTAATAGTGCATCTGACTATCTTCAATCTATACTATCTCTCCACGCTTTCCACGATAGCTATTTTTAAATAGACAAAGCGCGTTGGCANCATTACTTTACTAGCCGATGCGCTTACGAGTTAANACCCTAGAAATTTGCTCGCGCAAAAAATAGTGGTAAGATAGCAAAGCGAAACACCAGCAGCAAACCGTCCATTTAATATGAGTAAACACTAATGATTCTAATGATCGACAATTACGACAGCTTTACATACAACATTGTACAGTACTTCGGTGAACTACAGCAGGACATCACCGTCTGGCGTAACGATCAAGCCACAATCGAGCAGGTCAAAATGCTGGCCCCTAAGCTTATTGTCATCGGTCCTGGCCCTTGCGATCCCGATCGTGCTGGTATCTCATTGGAGCTGATTGATACCTTTAAAGGTGTGATTCCGATATTAGGTATCTGCTTGGGTCATCAAGCTATCGGCCAAGCTTTTGGCGGTCAAGTCGTCAAAGCCGGCGCAGTCATGCATGGCCGCGTGTCCTCGGTTTATCATAACCACCAAGGCGTGTTTAAGNATTTAGCAAACCCGACTGATTTTACTCGTTATCACTCATTAGTTGTAGACAAAGCGAACCTGCCCGATTGCCTAGAGGTCACCGCTTGGACCCAAAACACTGATGGTAGCATTGAGGAGATTATGGGCGTGCGTCATAAACAATTCGCCATTGAAGGGGTGCAGTTTCACCCAGAATCAATCTTAAGTACAGCAGGCTACCAGCTGCTAAATAACTTTTTGCAAACTCATAATCTAGCAGTTTTAGACGCAGATGAGTTACCGCAAGTGGGTTAATAGCTGTCAATACGGATAGCTTGCTATTACATCCAATGATAATAGGGCGTGTTGAACATTCGACCATGGCACTGACAGCGACTATTTTTTAGGCGATTCGATGTTAAAAATAATAAGTTTAGCATTCTAAGCGCTTATTTTTAACGATGAAGCGGCAAAAAAGAGTCCTGTCCCTGTTGTTGTCGTGAGGGCTGATGCTAAAATTGCCCCATACTGCGTTACAAATCTCGCTAAGGCATCTGCATTATCGTCGCTTTGTGCCTTGTCTGGAACAATTTTAGCGATCAGCAGTGCCTATTTGCGAATGTTCAACACGCCCTAAACAAAACACATAATAATAAGTGAGGTATCATGAGCGCCGAAAATACGACTGACTCCCTAACCCAAAGCACGCCAGAGCAGATTACCGAACTCTCAGAAGAGCAAGTCCACAAGTTGCTGACCTCGGCTTTAGATCGGATATTACAGCGGATTGATCTGACCTTTGATGAGATGCGCGAGGTGATGCTTATCATCATGCAAGGCAGATGTAGCGATGCTTTGATGGGTGCTATCTTGACTGGTCTACGAATGAAAGGCGAATCTATCGACGAGATTACCGCTGCTGCGAGCGCCATGCGTAATTTAGCGGCGAACATCGAGCCCAAAGGTTGCGATTATTTAGTCGACATCGTTGGTACTGGCGGTGATGGTGCAAATTTATTTAACGTCTCCACCGCCTCTGCCTTGGTCACCGCGGCTGCAGGCGCACAAGTTGCCAAACACGGCAACCGCGGAGTTTCAACCAAATCTGGCAGCTCAGACTTATTAGAGCAAGCCGGTATCAGCTTAGCGCTAGACCCTGCCCAAGCGCTTAAGTGTATCGAAGATGAAGGGATTGGCTTCTTATTCGCTCCCAATCATCATAGCGCCATGCGTTACGCCAANCCGGTGCGCCGCGCCTTAAAAGCACGGACTATCTTTAATATTTTGGGGCCTTTAACTAACCCTGCTGGCGTGCCTAATCTGGTTATTGGCGTTTTTACCGCTCAGCTGTGTGAGCCGCTGGCTAAGGTTATGAAAAACTTAGGCGCCGAGCACGTGATGGTCGTCGGTGCCAAAGACGGTTTAGATGAAATTAGCCTTGCCACCTCCACTACCGTCGCTGAGCTCAAAGACGGCGAGATCACGGTCTATGAGATGATGCCAGAAGATGCTGGAGTGGAGTCACAAACGCTTATCGGCCTCGATGTCGACTCTCCTGAGCAAAGTCTTGAGCTTATCAAAGCGGCTTTATCTGGTGAAGAAACTCATGACCGCTCTGTTATAAAAGCGCGTGATATGATCGCCCTCAATGCCGGCGCCGCTATCTATACCGCAGGGCTCGCGAGCAACTATCCAAATGGCGTCAGCCGTGCGCAGAAGGTGATCCAAAACGGCAGTGCTTTGACTAAGCTTAATTCCTTAGCCGCTTACACTCAGCAGCTCGCCGCGCAAGCTTAATTGTCATTTAGCTCCTTTTCAATCGCTCTTATCTATCGTTTTAATTATTATCCCTAATTATGGATATCACCATGACTGCAAGTACCACAACCGATAGCAACATTCCCTCAGTGTTACAGCGCATTGTCGCCACCAAACAGCTAGAGGTAGCTGCCGCCAAAGAACAGCGCTCACTAGCACAGCTACAAGCCAAAGCTGAAAAGGACACGCAGCCTCGCCGCGGCTTTGCCAATGCTTTACGCGCAGCCGACATCGGGATTATCGCTGAGATCAAACGAGCCTCGCCTTCTAAAGGGATTATCAATCACAATTTCTCGCCCGCTTTATTTGCCCAGCAATACGAGCAGGCCGGCGCTAGTTGTCTATCCGTACTGACCGATCGTGACTATTTTCAAGGCGATGATCAGTACTTATTGCAAGCTTACAATGCGGCAAGTCTGCCGGTATTACGCAAAGACTTTATGATTGATATCTATCAAATCTATGAGTCGTACTTGCTGGGCGCGGATTGTATCTTATTGATTATGGCTTGTCTTGACGATGCGCAAGCTGGTCAGCTACACGCGCTAAGCCTTGAGCTGGGTATGGATGTGCTGATAGAAGTTCATACGAGTGATGAGCTTGAGCGCGCGCTACAACTGCCACGCTCCAAGCACAATATCTATGGTATTAATAACCGCGATCTAAATACTTTTGAGGTGGACCTACAAAACACCCTAAAGCTTAAAGATAGTCTGATTAAAACCTTAGCTGACGATGATTCGGCTATAGAGCCCCTTATCGTTACTGAGAGCGGTATTCATAGCAGCGATGATATCGAGCTGATGCTAGCGCAAGGTATTCAGCACTTCTTAATCGGTGAGCAGTTTATGAAAACCGATCATCCAGGACAAGCGTTACAATCCTTACTTGCGAGCGTCAATACACAAGCGTAAAGTAGTAAAGTACACCTACTTATAGCGCTGTGAGAGCACTGCAGCTTAAAAGCTTCCTTATTTATTTTATCAACAAAACAGACTTATACTTATTATGGCAAACTCTCTATTTTCAAAAGAAATGCAAGATCAGCTCAAAGAGCTCAAAGGACAACTCAGTAAAGGCCGTGATACCAATAGCCCTGAAGGAGAAAATCAAAAGCCTACTGAGCCTGTCGCTTTGCCAACGCAAAAGCAAGTCAAAAAAACCGTTAAACAAATGGACAGCGAGCATGTCGACGATGATAAAGTGCTGTTTATGCAAGCGATGCATGGTGTTCAGCAACTAGAAGACAAAAATGTACGCTCACCAGTCAAAGCGAATAAAGCCGGCAAACCTGACGCGGCGACCTTGTCGAAACGTGCTGCTGCGCAAGGCAACGAAGACGGTGATCTAAGTACTGGCCTATCAGATATGCAAGCGCTATTGAACCCAGTTGCGAGCGAAGCTTATCTCTCTTATAAGCAGCCAACGCTACAAAACAAAGTCTTCACTCAGCTTAAGCAAGGTAAGCTTCGTTGGTATGACGCGGTAGATATCCACGGCTGCACCATCGAAGAGGCGCGCGAAGCCATGACTCAGCTACTGGTGCAAGCTAAGCGAAATAACGAAACCATCGTAAAAATTGTCCATGGTAAAGGCTCTGAGGCTATCTTAAAGACTTGCGTTAATGGTTGGTTACGTCAGCTTCCAGAAGTGCTAGCGTTTTGTTCAGCGCCGCCAAAAGATGGCGGTAACGGTGCGGTTTTAGTACTACTAAAGAAACCTAAAGCAGATAGTGAATAAAGTATAAGTATGTTAATAAAGGACTGCATAACGCGGTCCTTTTTTGTGACTGGTTTATGGATAATTTACAGCTCGTTTATAATTAGGAGCGCCCATTATGAGCATGACTACCCTTGATAGCTCAGCTGAGCTAAAAACACATATTCAAGCGCTTATCGAATTAGAACCCAGGTTTGCGCCTGTTTATGAACAAGTCGGTGTGCCAAGTTTACGGCGTAATGAAGGCGGGTTTGCAGCCTTACTACGAGCGATAGTCGGGCAGCAATTATCCGTGGCGGCGGCTAGTAGTATTTGGCAAAGGTTGGTGGATGCAAACCTAATAACGCCAAAGACGCTTATACAAGCCGATGATGATGACTTAAGAGCGCAAGGACTCTCCANACAAAAAATCCGCTATGTGCGCTCTTTGGTAGATCATGATATCGACTATCAGGCACTCACAACAATGAGTGATGGCGAGGTCATTGACACTTTGACTGCAGTTACCGGTATAGGGCGCTGGACCGCTGAGATGTATTTACTCTTCTCTTTGGGCCGCGCTGATATCTTGGCTGTCGATGACTTAGCGATTCGAGTCGCTGCCATGGCACTGCTAGAGTTGCCCGAGCGCCCTACTCCAAAACAGCTCAAAGTAGCAACGCAATCTTGGTCGCCTTATCTTAGCGCCGCAAGCTTATTGCTGTGGGCATACTATGGCGGGCTAAAAGATAAAGAAGCGATGCCGGTATAAGTACCGGTAACGTCGCTATAAACGCTTATTTTATCGCCGTTTTGTGCATAAGTAATGAGAGTTAATGCTTGTTCCAAGGCTGATTCCAGATAGAGATATTGAAGCTTTTTTTAGTGCGCTCAAAGTGGCGTTTGGCCAGTCTCAGTGTGGTAATTTGCTTAGACTTATTGGGATTACTGACTTTATCTTTGGCCANCTTTGCCGCTTTTTTCTCTTTTGTCGCACTCTTGCGACTATCTGTTTTGCTATCCATCTGACTACTATCAGAGCTATCTGCCTGAGCCGATGTCTCGGCAAACTGCGCATCGCTATCCTTCTGAGCAATTACAGCTTGCCTGCTTACTTCGTCCGCTGAGCCATTGTCAGTAGTGTCAGTTTGCTCATCAGAGATAGCATCAGCAGTCTTAGGCTCTGAATGGCTATCGAAATCACCTTGATTGACAAGTAACTGCTGCGTGGGTAGTGCGTGCTCCACTTTGTAGTCTTTGACTTTGCTCAATACATCGACTAATAAGGTATCTTGCTTGCCATAAAACTCNATCNNNTNNNNGGCATTGATATAGGCTCGTAGCTGGATAACATAACAGTCTTGACGCAGCTCCAAGATATTGGCCTGATTCCATTCTTTGTTGGTCAGTTCATGCTCTTTGAGTAGCGTATCTAAATCGTTGACCATCTCAAAGATCTCATTGATATCGGCACTGCGTTTAATATATAAATTATGCAAAAACTGGAACATATCACGCGAGGTAAAGTTTTCAATTTGCATGGAAGAAAAGTCGCCATTAGGTACAGTGACAATCGTTCGGGTTAAAGTACGCACGCGAGAAGAGCGAATACCGATATCGATAACAGTCCCCTCATAAGTACCAAACTTACAATAGTCGCCTATGCGTACCGGCGAGTCCGCGACCACCACGACACTACCGACCAAGTTTTCAATAGTCTTTTGCGCACCAAGTGCTAAAGCTAGACCACCGACACCTAGAGCAGCAATACCCGTGGTCANATCAAAGCCCAAATTACCAAAGATGACAATTACGGCAAAGATAAGCAGCAGCGCTTTGGTTAACTTACGCATCAGACCTAGAATAGAGACGCGCTCAATGTAGTTCTTTTTATAGCTTAGATTGACGGCGCGAGTAAATATCACATCTACTATACGTAGCAGCAGCCAAGTCACCGCGACCCAAGAAGCAATATCCGTGAAGCGATTGATTGGCTCACGCAGCGTCACAGACACTCCCGAGTAGACCATGACCTCAGAGAGTATCAATGCCATGATGACGACTGAAAGCGGCAGAATAATTTTATCTGGTAGCGGTAAAGGCTGACCGCGCACTCGAGGATAAGCGATACGCAAAAAGTGGTAGCAGAGCCATACTGCGATATAAGTGACTAAAAAGCTACCCAAAGCTAGCATGATAGCAGCCACCAAATCTGCCAACTGATAGCCGAATAACTTTTCGTCCTCTAAGCTCTCCATGGTATAGCGAGAGATGAGCGTCGGTTCCGTGTTTTCAATCACATCTGGCACTAAGCTTAGCGTACCGCTAGAGAACTGCCAGTACTGCTTGCCATTCTCAGCGACGACTCGCTCTAGTATGAGCGAGACATTCTTATCGTTGATATTGATGTTACCGACTTTTTCTTGATTGGGCGGCAGCTGATCGGCAAGGTTGCCCTCTGGCGTATTATTGATTTGCAAATCAGGCTGAAAACGCCCTCCTGCATCTAAAGCCTGCTTAAACTGGCGAACGATAGGCGTTGGGTTATCTGATTTGGACAAATTAAGATAATTACTCGCCAGTAAATAATCATTATCGCTCAAAGCATTGATAAAGCTTTGTACCGTTTGTCTAGGGGTATCGCGCCCAAAAGAATCTGGTATTGGGGCACGAGCGCTACCCTCACTATCCTCACTAGCATTATTACTGCCGACGCCCAAAGCGTTTGGCTCTGCTGCAAATGCAGGCGCCGATGGTACTCCTAACAGTGTCGCTAGCAATAGCGTAATCATCGTGAAGATCTTGAGTGACAGTGTCGGTGCTGTGGCTGACTCTTTGTGACGCGCGATAGACAAAACGGACCTCATCATTTAGTTATTGGGCTCGGTAAGCTGATTTTGAGTTGGTATAAACTTGAGTGGGTATAAAGTAGTTAAAACACTGCAGCATGAAACCCTTGCTATGATAACAATTATTTATTACTGAAGTATTTATGTTTACCTTTTTTTAGGCACATTATTTTGTCAGCTACAAAAACCTCGATTCAGTTAATAAAAAAACTCGCCTGCCAGTTCGTGGCCAGACTTATCTTAGTTCATTTGCTTACTTATCAAAATGAGCAGCACTCAGCTTATACTGAATAATTATTGGCTTAAAAACGCTTGCAAACCGTTATAATTCAGCAATAATAAACGCTTTATAAAGGCATTGCTTTTTTAGCNGCGCCAGCATTGCTCTGTTTCTTTNAAGCCTTTATTTAACTTTTATAATTTTTAACCATTTCTTTGTGNTTGNNATTTTTTCGGCTCCCTTTTGATTTGATAATTTTGGAAAACACTATGCTGTTTTTAGCTCCTCCCGCCTCTTATCTACGACTTTGCATTTTAAGCACACTCGGTTTATGCGCTATGAGTGCTACCGCAGCGCCTACCAACCCAATTAGCGATGACTCGTTGCCACAGGTTGAGCTTGACGAGATCGTGGTCACTGCGACGCGTACACCGACTAAAACAAGCAATGTGGTTGCGCAGACACGGGTGATTGATAAGGAAGAGCTACAACGTTATCAAGGTCAAAGTGTAATAGAAGTCTTAAAGCGTCAACCTGGGTTTAATATCAAGCAAGATGGCGATTTGGGTCAAAGTAGTAACTTTTATGTTCGCGGTTATGATAGTAAGAGAGTGCTCGTATTAATCGATGGCATACGCTACGGCTCTATGTCAACAGGTCAACCTACTCTAGCGCTACTACCTGCTGAGCAAATTGAACGTATTGAAATATTATATGGTGCTTCAGGTTCTAGTATCTATGGCGCAGATGCCATGGGCGGTGTTATTCAGATTTTTACTAAAGGCTCAAATACGAATCAGACGAGCTATTCAGTCACTGCTGGTGTTGGTTCTAACGATCATTATCTATACGGTGCAGCGGCGCAATTTGCTAATGAACAAGGTGCAAGTCTTAGCTTGTCTGCTAGCCGTAATCAAACTAAAGGCATTAGTGCTATTGAAAATGCCACTGGTGCTAATAGAGATGATGATGGTTTTGAAAGTAATAACTTTTCTTTAAATGCTAGTATGCCTGTGACAAATAATGTTCGTATTGGCGCAACTGGACTGTATGCCAAATCAAAAACTGAGTTTGATAACTTTACCAATGTAGCAGATGCAGAGATTGATCAAGAAAATGGCGCAGTATCTATCTTTTCAGAATACGATAAAAACGATTTGACCCTGCGCTTATCTGTCGGTAGTAGCTTAGATAAGCTTGATAATAATGTTGGTGATGCGTTTGAAACTGAACAAAGACAAGCCAATCTATTAAGTATCTATCAGCTGCCTGTCGGTCAATTACAAGCTGGTACAGAATGGCTAAAGCAGGAGATTGACATTGATGATAATACACCAGCAAATGGTACNGACAGTTATAAGATCAATGATCGCACTATCAAAAGTGGTTTTTTAGGGTATCAAGTTAATAAAGACGTTCATGACTTTCAAGCTAATATCCGCTACGATGATAACTCTCAGTTTGACAATGAAACCACTTATAGTATTGGTTATGGTTTCAGAATACTGCCAAGCTTGCGTGTAGGTACCAGCTTTGCTACTGGCTATAGAGCGCCCTCATTGAATGATTTGTATGTAGAAAGCTCTTTTTATGTACCTAACGAAAACTTAGACGTCGAAAAAAGTGATAATTTAGAAGCATTTATAGAGTCTAATACCGCTATACAAACCACGCGTCTTACAGGGTTTAGAAGTGATGTCGATGGTCTTATTAATAATGCCTTTGATCCTGCTACCAACAAATTTAAAGCAGTAAATATAAGTGAAGCAAAATTATCAGGCTATAGCTTAACGTCAGATTGGCAACTAAATAACGTATTGTTCGGTGGTCACTATACTTATACTGATGCAGAAGAGCGCTCAGGTGATAACAAAGGCAAGCAATTAGTTTATCGTCCTGAAAATACCGCACTCGCATACATTGGTTATCAAGATTTAGACTATGATATTCGACTAGAAGCAGAGTATGTCGGCAAGATCTATACCTCTGCCAGCAATGATACCTTTATGGACGATTACACGTTATTTAGTATAAGTGGCAATTATTATCTAAACCCTAATCTGACAGTCAATAGCCGTATTGAGAACTTAACTAATCAAGACTACACGACTAATGAGAGCTTTGGTACTCGCTATAACCAAGATGGCATCAACTTCTTTACCTCACTAACTTATAACTGGAAATAAGCTTCTCTAGCGCCAATCAAACTTAAATTATCAATCCTTAAGGCTATCCATGGATAGCCTTTTTTATGTTAGCAAATAGCTATTTATCATTATAATAACAGCCAAAAGGTGACAATCTGCAGCGCATATATTACAATAACGACCTCCGAGAGGTGTTGCACCGCAGCTAGAACATGCTGCGTTAGGCTCGGTAGCTTTTTATCAAAAGCATGAACAACGGCACCTGCGTTTTTATTCTTTTTATCATTATCAACGATAGGAGCATATTATGGACGCAGTGTCTAACATTCCCTCTGCCCATACGATCGATCCCTCTTTTACTGACTATAAAGTCGCTGACATCAGCCTTGCTGATTATGGTCGCCGCGAGATCACCCTTGCTGAAGCTGAGATGCCAGCCTTAATGGGTCTGCGTCGCCGCTACGAAGCCGATCAGCCNCTAAAAGGCGCTAAAATCGCCGGCTGTATTCACATGACNATNCANACTGCTGTNCTTATCGAGACGCTAACCGCGCTTGGTGCCGAAGTACGCTGGACCTCTTGTAATATCTTCTCAACCCAAGACCATGCAGCCGCCGCTATTGCAGCAGCTGGTATCCCAGTGTTCGCTTGGAAAGGCGAGACTGAAGAGGAGTACGAATGGTGCTTGCGTCAGCAAATCCACGTTGGCGGCGAAGAATCAGGCCAGCTTTGGGATGCCAACTTAATCTTAGATGATGGCGGCGATTTGACAGCACTTGTTCACAATGACTATCCGCAAATGCTCGATATTATCCATGGTATCTCTGAAGAGACCACCACNGGTGTACACCGTTTGGTTGAGATGCTGAATAAAGGCGAGCTCAAAGTACCGGCCATCAACGTCAACGACGCGGTCACGAAATCTAAGAACGACAATAAATACGGCTGCCGCCATAGCTTAAACGATGCTATCAAACGCGCCACTGATATGTTCTTAGCTGGTCGTCGCGCTCTAGTCATCGGTTATGGTGATGTCGGTAAAGGCTCAGCACAAAGCTTACGTCAAGAAGGCATGATCGTACGAGTATCAGAAGTTGATCCTATCTGTGCCATGCAGGCTTGTATGGATGGCTATGAGGTATTATCACCTTATATCAATGGCGATAATACTGGTGGTAGCGACAGCATCAACACGCGTCTACTACAAGATACCGATCTAATTGTTACCACTACCGGTAACTATCACGTGTGTGACAAGCACATGCTAGCGGCATTAAAGTCAGGCGCTGTNGTNTGTAACATCGGTCATTTCGATACCGAGATCGATACTCAGTTCATGCGTGATAACTGGCGCTGGAGTGAGGTTAAGCCGCAAGTCCATCAAATCTTCCGCTCAGACGATGACAATGATTATTTGATCTTGCTCGCTGAAGGCCGCTTGGTCAACTTAGGTAATGCAACCGGTCACCCATCGAGAGTAATGGACGGCTCATTTGCCAACCAAGTCTTGGCGCAAATGTACTTGTTTGAAGAAAAATTCGCTGATCTGCCCGTTGATGAGCGTTTTGATAACTTATATGTCAGAGTATTGCCGAAAAAGCTTGACGAAGAAGTTGCCGCCGCNATGGTAGCGGGCTTCAANGGTACGCTGACTAAGCTGACCGANAAACAAGCCGAGTATCTAGGTGTACCTGTCGAAGGGCCGTTCAAGCCTGAAGAATACAAATACTAAATCTGATAGTAATGACTAAGGAATGTGACTATGAGTAAGCCTGCTTTCTCCTTTGAATTTTTCCCGGCCAAAACTGAGCAGGGACATGAGAAGCTGCTCACTACCTTTGATGAGCTCAATCAGTTGTCACCAACGTATTTTTCAGTGACCTATGGCGCTGGCGGCTCGACTCGTGATCGTACTTTGAGTATTGTACAGGCATTACTTGAGCGCAGTGATACGCCAGTGGCTCCGCACATCTCTTGTATCGGTGACGATAAGGCAGAGATTGCTGAGCTGCTAGATCTTTATAAAGGTCTAGGTATCAACCGTCTGGTGGCGCTACGTGGCGACTTACCTTCAGGTCAAGTCGGTATGGGTGAGCTGCCGTTTGCTTTGGATTTAGTCAAGTTTATCCGCGAGCACTCGGCTGATCATTTTCATATCGAAGTCGCCGCATACCCTGAAATGCACCCGCAAGCCAAAAGCTTCTTATTCGATATTGACAACTTAGTCAATAAGTATAAAGCGGGCGCTGATACGGCGATTACGCAGTTCTTTTATAACGCGGATAGCTACTTGCACCTACGTGACGCGCTCGAGCAGCGCGGTATTGATACCGTAGCGCAGCCCTTNGTCGCCGGTATTATGCCGATTACCAACTCGAGCAATCTGATACGCTTTGCAGACAGCTGCGGCGCTGATATCCCGCGTTATGTGCGCCGCCAGCTAGCTGACTTAGGCGATGATCGCAAAGCCATTCGCGAGTTTGGTTTTGATGTTGTCTACCGTCTCTGTGAGCGCTTGATTGCCGAGGGCGTACCGGCGATGCATTTTTATAGTATGAACAAGGTTGAGCCAAATAAGCGCTTGGTTGAGGCTTTAGGTCTCGTCTCTGATGAGTTAGTTTCTAATGATTTGAACTCTAAAACCTTGAGCTCTGAATCAGCTAGCGTATAAAGCTATAGATAAAGTCGCTCATTGCTATATTAGCTTAAGCAAGTATAATTACTGGTACTCTTGGAGTGCCAGTTTTTTTTGGTTGGTCTTTTTATCGTATTTTATCCTGATAGGAACTCTTTAGCGTGCGACGTTTTTTTTATGCCACTAATAACAATGAATATCCAAAGCTTAGCAGCATAGCCATAGGCCAAAACCTTGAGCTGACTGCGGCCATCGCTCACCATTGGTGCCGCGTACTGCGAGCCAATATCGGCGATCAAGGTATACTGTTCGACGGTTTTGGCGGCGAATATCAAGTCGAGCTACAAACCATTAGCAAAAAACAAGCGACAGCTACCCTACTCGCTTATCATGATATCGATCGCGTAGCCCCCGTGACGACTAAGATCGGCTTAGTTATGAGCCGCGGAGAGCGTATGGATTATGCAATCCAAAAATCAACAGAGCTTGGGGTAACCGCGATTCAACTGCTCAGCAGCCAGCATGGCGAAGTCACCCTCAAGCCGGCGCAAGTCGAGAAAAAGCTTGCGCACTGGCAGCAAATTGCTATTGCCGCCTGTGAGCAATGTGGCTTGAATCGCGTGCCACTAATCTTAGCTCCTTTGCCCATTCAGCAGTGGTTAACGCAAAACGAGGCTGACAATAGTATGGATGCAGCAGATATGTCATCATCATCCTTGTCATCAGCAGTCAGCGCCAACATCTCTACCCTAAGCCAAGATGAGTATTATCAGAAACTTAAGCGCCCCGTGGATTTGCGTTTGCAATTGAGCGTACCTGCAGCCGATCAGCCTTTGATGCCAGCTGCGCTCAAAGAAGTATTAGCGATACCAAATCCTTATCTGCAGCTCCTCATAGGCCCTGAGGGAGGATTAAGCGTCGAAGAATGCCAGCAAGCAGAGCAAGTCGGGTTTTTGCCTTGGCAAATCGGCGAGCGCGTACTGCGTACTGAAACTGCGCCCGTCGTCGCGCTGTCTACTTTATATGCTTTGTCACAATCAGCTTTGTCACAATCAGCTTTGTCTCAGGCTTAGTCCGCTGAGCTTTAACGGTATAGACTAGCACTTTTAAACAAGGATAAGTCAAGCACTATAAAACAATAGTTCGTTCAGTCTACAGCAACATTTTTATAAACCTTTTTGTTTATAATGGTTGTTTGACACCACTAATTGGTACACAGCCTATGTTTTTATTACGACATTCGCCATGACGCCTTTTGAGCCTCTCTCAGTCATGTCCAAACAACATCTGCTCACTAACTATTATCAGCAGCGAGATCAGGCTGTCTTTATTTTGGACGCGGACAAGCGCTATGTATCGATGAATAGTGCCTATGAGAGACTCACCGGCTACCGTGAAAATCTGCTTATTGGCTATCCTTTTGGCACTTTTATCACTCAGTGCCTCACAAAACATAAGCCTGAAATTTTAAAAGACTTGGCTAGCCATCTAGCACATCATAATAGCTACAAAAAAACCTTTACCTTACCCAATAAAGACCATCAAGTTTTAGATTACCTTATCGTCTTTCAACAGTCTACCATCGACGATAAGGTTTTTTATATTGGTACGCTACAAGACCCTACCTGCAACCAAGTCAAAGAGCCGCGATCAGAGTACTTGCTAGGTGAAGATAAGACAGATAATCTTTATNNCAATAACAAGCCCTCAGCAAGTCTACCCGATCAAAAGCAGCTACTTGCCCAAGCTATTGCTGATAATCAATTCGTCGCATACTATCAGCCAAAATTCAATCTAGCGACCAAATCTATTGTGGGGTTTGAGGCTTTAGTTCGCTGGCAACATCCAACTCGCGGGGTTTTAAAACCCAAAGACTTTATCGCTGATATCATCAGTTATGGTCTCTCCTTTGCGCTATTTTCTCAGTTATCAGAGCAAGCCGCGCAGCTGTTAGTTCAATGGCAAGGCATGCAATGTACCCAGCATATTTGCATCAATGCTGATGCTACCGAATTTAGTCATCCTGACTTTAACAAAATCATTAGCCAGTTATTAGCTCGTTATCATATCGNTCCGTATCGTCTGCATATAGAGATGACTGAATCATCGCTGCTGCCTAGCAATGATAATATAAAGCAGCGCCTCACCGAGCTCAAAGCACTCAAGGTTTGTCTTGCGCTAGATGACTTTGGTACCGGCTACGCCTCTTTGAGTTATTTACAACAGTACCCTTTTGACTTCATCAAGATTGATAAAAGCTTTGTCTCTGAGCTTGACTCAAACCCAACTCAGCAAGCTATTATGCAAGCGATATTAGACTTAGCGCTTGCTTTGGATATGCAAGCTGTCGCTGAGGGCATAGAAACGGAGCAACACTATGAGCAGCTGCGTAAGATGGGCTGCTTATATGGACAAGGATATTGGCTCGGCCGTCCGGTTGATGCACAAGCTGCCACTCAACTGCTTGAGAGCTCAAATCACTAGCTCAAGCTACAATATTTGAATAAATAATTGACGCTAATGCTTATCCCGTAAAGGTTGCAAGGCAGGTTGATGACTTATCAGTATTAGCTCAAAACTTGTATAATTGCTTTTGAAAGCCTATCTTTTAGGGGTAAGCGTTGAAGGACGAGTGATACTGTCACCGGCCTATTTTTCAGACCTCTATGGTTATCATTATAGTTATCCCTCTTTGATGGTTATCATGGCAATTTTAGATAGCTGCCATAAGCCTTTTTAGTTGATAATTGGCTGCCTATATCGTCTGCTAAACAGCTTTCAATCCATAGATTTCAATGACCAAAATATAACAACTAAATAACTGTAACGGCAATAAGCCGCCATTAGTTATACCCAAAAAAAGGACAGGACACCATGCAATATAAAGCCCCTATTCGTGATATGAAGTTTGTCATGCATGAGCTTCTAGATAGCACCGCCCATTATCAAACTATGGCTGATTACTCTCATATCGAAGCGGATATTGTGGATAGCTACTTAGAAACCGCAGCTAGCTTCGCCGAAAATGAGCTATCGCCCTTGAACCAAAGCGGTGACGCCGAAGGGTGCCATTTTGAAAATGGTGTAGTGACTACTCCCAAAGGCTTTAAAGAAGCTTATAAGCAGTACTGTGAGCTTGGCTTTACCTCTTTGACAGCTGAAGAAGAGTTTGGTGGGCAGAATATGCCAATGTCGCTTAACTCAGCTATTTCTGAGTTCATAGGTACTGCGAACTGGTCATTTGGTATGTATCCTGGTCTCTCTGAGGGCTGCGTCGCTACTCTTGAACATCATGGTACTGATGAGCAAAAAAACAAATATCTACCAAAATTAGTCTCTGGCGAATGGACAGGAGTCATGTGTTTGACAGAGCCGCAGTGTGGTTCTGATCTAAACCTAGTGCGTACCAAAGCTGAGCCGAACGATGATGGCAGCTACAATATCAAAGGTAGCAAAATCTGGATCTCAGCTGGCGAGCACGATATGTCTGAGAATATCGTCCATATCGTGCTCGCCCGCCTACCTAATGCTCCAGAAGGCACTAAAGGTTTGTCATTGTTTGTAGTCTCCAAGTTCATGGTCAATGACGATCAAAGCTTAGGCGAACGCAACGCCGTCTCTTGCGGCTCTATCGAGCACAAAATGGGTATCAAAGCTTCAGCGACCTGTGTAATGAACTATGATGGCGCAACGGGTTGGCTCATTGGCGAAGAAAATCGCGGCCTAAACGCTATGTTTACCTTCATGAACGTGGCGCGTATCGGTACCGCTATTCAAGGCGTCACTGCGGCTCAGTTTGCTTTCCAAGGTGGCTTAGCTTTTGCAACAGATCGCTTAGCCTTCCGCTCACTCGATGGNGCAAAAGCACCAGAAAAGCCAGCTGACCCTATCATTGTCCATCCTGCAGTTCGTGATATGTTATTGACCACCAAAGCGTTCGCTGAAGGTGGCCGTGCGCTAATCGGCTATATGTCTCAGTTTGCTGATATCGTCGCCAAAGGTAAAGGCGAAGACCAAGAATATGCCAATCAAATGTTGTCTCTGCTCACACCAATCGGTAAAGCTTTCTTAACCGAAACTGGCTTAGAGGCGGCAGGACATGGCGTACAAGTTATGGGCGGTAGTGGCTTTTGTACGGAATATGGCTTAGAGCAAAACGTCCGTGATAGTACTATCTCTTGTATCTATGAAGGTACTACGCAGATTCAGTCGCTTGATTTGATTGGTCGTAAGGTCTTAGGCTCACAAGGTAAATTGCTAGCCAACTTCACTAAAGTTATTACTGATTTTTGTGAAGAAAATAAAGACAATAGCGACATGACTCAGTTTATCCGTCCGCTGATGCAGCATGTGAAGCAATGGGGCGAGCTGACCAAAGAGATTGGTGAGCAAGCAGCACAAGACCCACAAGCAGTAGGCGGCGCTGCGGTTGATTACATGTACTTTAGTGGTTATGTCACTCAAGCTTATTTATGGGCTCGTATGGCCTTAGTGGCCCAAACTGAAATTGCCAACGGTAATAGTGAAAAAGCGTTTTATGATGCTAAGGTCAAGACCGCTCAGTTCTTCTACACGAAGCTGCTACCACGTACCAGCACTTATGCTCAACGTATCAGTACTGGTGCTGAGCCGTTTATGAGTATGGATGCAGAACAGTTTGCTTTTTAAGCTGACCTTACTTTTGAGCTACTGTCATAAAATATTGAGTTGAAGCAAGCTTTTGCTTACTTTACAGAGCAGCGATATACTTAGGTATGTCGCTGTTTTTGTTTTTTTCTGCAAAATATTGATATAAAGTGCTTTATTAGACTATCTTTAATTATACTACGAGGCTTTAAGCCTAAATTAAAGACCACAAGGCCATTGTGAAACTTTTGGTGCACCCAGTATTCACGAACAAACACACATGATAATGCGCTAATTTGCTAAACTTTAATGATTGCAACGCTCTTAGTATGTTTGATAATCGATATACTGACCTAGCTTGTCACATTTATCAGTACCTGATTTTAGCTGGACTCTAGGCCAGTTTCGCCACTGATACTTGCCCANTTTTNTACTACATTTGAATGAAAGGATTTTTTATGGCTGTTTATAATGCCCCTCTTAATGACATGCGCTTTATCTTAAACGATGTCTTTCGCGCCCATGAATTTTGGCAAAGTACTGATAAGCTTGCTCATGTTGACATGGATACTGTCGATATGATCTTAGAAGAGATGGCAAGGTTATCAAAAAATGTTTTATTACCAATCAACCGCAGCGGTGATGAAGAAGGCGCAACCTTTGAAGGTGATGGCGTAGTCACAACTCCTACTGGCTTCAAAGAAGCTTATAAGCAGTACGCTGAATCTGGTTGGGTGGGCTTGAGCGGTGATCCTGAGTACGGTGGTCAAGGCTTTCCTAAAATGGTCACGATGCTGACCGAAGAGATGATCTTTACCACTAACCAATCTTTTGCCCTCTACCCTAACCTGACGGTTGGCGCAACCCTNTGTATGAACGCTGCGGCTAGTGAAGAGCAAAAAGAGACATATCTTGAGAAAATGTACGCCGGCGAATGGTCAGGTACGATGTGCTTAACTGAGCCGCACGCTGGTACTGATTTGGGTATTATCAAAACCAAAGCTGTGCCTAACGATGATGGTAGTTATAACATCTCTGGTACTAAAATCTTTATCACTGGCGGCGAGCATGACCTCACTGATAATATCATTCATTTGGTATTGGCCAAAACGCCAAACGCGCCAGAAGGTTCAAAAGGTATTTCTTTATTTATCGTGCCTAAATTCTTGGTCAATGAAGATGGTAGCTTAGGCGAGCGCAACACCTTAGCCGTTGGCTCTATTGAGCACAAAATGGGCATCAAAGCCTCAGCCACTTGTGTGATGAATTTTGACAATGCTAAAGGCTGGATGGTCGGCGCTGAAAACACGGGCCTAGCGTCAATGTTTGTGATGATGAACTACGAGCGTGTCACTATGGGCTTACAAGGCCTTGGCGGTACTGAGCTGGCTTATCAAAACGCCGTTATCTATGCCAATGATCGTGGTCAAGGTCGTAGCGATACTCAATTACAAAGCCCAGAAAAGCCTGCCGATGCGATTATCCATCATGCGGACGTGCGCCGTATGTTACTTAATGCCAAAGCCAACTCTGAGGCGTCACGCTGCTTTGCCATGTATGTGGCACAGAATCTCGACAAAGAAAAGTTCAGTGATGATCCCGAAGTGGCTAAAGCAGCAGCAGCTCGCGTGGCTTTATTGACGCCTGTTGCTAAAGGTTTCTTAACCGATAAAGCGCTTGAAGCCACGATTGATTGTCAGCAAGTCTTCGGCGGTCACGGTTACGTGCGCGAATGGGGTATGGAGCAGATCGTTCGTGATACGCGTATCGCCCAGATTTATGAAGGCACTAACGGTATCCAAGCGCTTGATTTATTAGGCCGAAAAGTGGCGCGTAATAATGGCAAATATATCAATAACTTCTTAAGCGAGATTCGCGACTTTGTGAACAACATGCAAGCGGATCATCAAGTGAAGCAAGCGACACTAGCAGCGACTGACAAGATTGAAAACTTGACCACAACGGTACTTGCTAATATCGGTGAGCGCAAAAATGAGATCAACGGCTGTGCAGTAGACTTCATGCATGCCTTTGGTTATCTATGCTACTCGTATATGTTTGCGATGATGGTCGAAGCTGCTGACGGTAAAGAGGGTGAGTTTTATACCAATAAAGCCAAGCTTGCCGATTATTTCGTTGGCCGTATTTTGCCGCGCATCGATGCTCATGTACAGATGGTCGAGACTGGTAGTGATCCGATGATGGACTTTGATCTTGCATATTTTGAGACTGCTANTAACTCATAGGGCTACTTGCCAAATAATAGTTGCCTAATAGTTATTAAAAGCTATTTCATAAAAAAGGACAGTTCATTTCGAGCTGTCCTTTTTTTGTCCGTGTTTTTTGTCCGTGCTTTTTGTTCATGTGACTTTGCTTTTTGAGCCTCGTAAATAACTACTAACAAAATAATCAACCTTAAACGCTAGGTTACGATTAAAATATCGTGTGAGCTTACCTAGATCAGCAGCTGACTGAATGTTTGTTCATCTTTATCGCTAAACGGCCTGCTCTATAAAAACAACTAAGGATGCCATGTGTCTGAAATAAAACGTATTTTACAGCAGATTACTGCTTTAAGTGATGTGCCAGAACCTTCGGTGCTCAAACGCTTAATCGATGAGCTGCGAGTCACTGACAAAAAGCCTGCGCTTGCCAATCAGAAGATACAGGCACTTATTGATATCTTGCAACAACATCCAGAATACGGAGATGGGCTTGCCAGCTTTGTGTTAAAGCTAATTACCGAATATCGTCAAATTACTTTGTATACCGATACCGGTATCATGTCAGATCAGGGGTTTTTTAGTAGTTTACGACGACTGATAGGACATCGTTTTCTACCTTTGCTGCCGCAAGAGGACTCTGTTGTTGAGCTGGTCAGCTATCTGTTTGACAAAAGCACTGATGAGCGCTGGCTTGCTCATATCGACAAAGACAAATGGGATACGCTAGTTGCCCTCCTGCAGATTAAAGAGGAGCATTTATACTTAGTCGCTACTGCCAAAAACAGCATACTAAACGCTATTATTATCCTCTCCTACCGAGTCAGCGGTATAGGTCTACACCCTGAGCTTATGGAGTCCTATCCACAAATACTGAACTATTCCGCCTCTTTTGTCGCACAAAATCAAGAAGCGGTCCTATTTGTCAATCAGTACCGTCAAGTGCATGAGCTTGACACTTTAACTGATATCACCCCTGAAAAGGCGGTGGATGCTGCCCCGTTGTTGGTTATGTTAGAGCAGTGTGAAGAGGCGGTAGCGACCGTTCGTAAGCGTATCTATAAGACGGGTATCTCTATTCGCTTAACCAATATGATGATGCGCCTTGAGCAAAGCCTGCAGCGTATTCGTATCTTAACAGAGCTGGTTTCAGATGTAGACCATAAGCGTGACGGCGCTATTATTGAGCTGATTCAATCACTCATCAGTACCGCCAGTCGTCGTTATAGTATCGGCTATCTGATCGATAATAATACTAAGCTGCTCTCCAAAAAAATCACCGAAAATGCCAGCCGCGTTGGTGAGCACTATATTAGCACTGACAAAGCCGGCTATAAAAAGATGTTCAAAAAGGCCTCTATCGGTGGTTTCTTTATTGCCTTTATGGCGACTTTGAAGATATCTGCTTATCACTTAGCCCTTGCCCCTATGGGCCGTGCCTTCGTCAATAGCATGATATATGGCTTAGGGTTTGTCTTTATCCACGTCGTCCATGGTACGGTGGCGACCAAACAACCAGCGATGACGGCAGCGGCTATCGCATCGACTATCTCTGATGGCTCCGGTAAAAAATCCCATCAGCTGACCAAGCTCTCTGAGTTGGTCGTCGATATTTTGCGCACGCAGTTTATCGCTATCATGGGTAATATCATGCTCGCCATGCCAGTCGCCCTGCTCATTTCTTTTGCTTGGTGGCAATACAGCGGTGTGCCGATGATCGATCCTGATAAAGCCGCCAGCTTACTGCATGATCTCGACCCCTTTCGCTCGCTTGCCCTGCCTCATGCTGCCATTGCTGGGGTGTATTTGTTCTTATCGGGGCTTATCGCTGGCTACTATGATAACTTGGCGGTTTATAACCATATAGGCGCGCGTATTCAGCGCCATAAGCTGCTAAAGTTTATCTTACCAAAATCTTGGCTCATGCGTTTGGGCGGCTTTGTAGAAGCCAATCTCGGCGCGATTATGGGCAACTTTTTATTTGGTGTATTCTTAGGCAGTACCGCGACGATAGGCTATATCTTTGGTCTACCTATTGATATTCGCCACATCGCCTTTGCCTCAGCCAACCTAGCTCATGGCCTGTTTAATTTACCCGCTGCTGATATGAGCTGGGGCTTAATTGCCATCTCGATTTTGGGAGTGGCCTTAATCGGTATTGTCAATTTGATGGTGAGCTTTTCGCTAGCGCTGTTTGTGGCCTTACGCTCAAAAGAGGTGCGCTTCTTTGAATGGAGTCGCCTCACACGGCTTGTTTTCGGTCATGTGATAAGCCATCCTTCTGACTTTTTTTGGCCCCGTCCTCAGCCGATGAGTTACGCTCGTATCGATAGACAAGGCCACATGATATTTGAAGACAGCTCGGCGCAAAAAGGTAACCAAGCCCTACCAAGCAACTATGTAATAAGACGTCTATCTGATGTCAAAATATCACCAGAGGTGGTGCAATCGGTCGCGCAAGAAAATACCGATATTCATTACAACAACCCCGCCTCTGCTACGCAGGCAGACGTTACAAGAGCTTCAGTACAAAATAATACGCAAAATACAGCGCAGCACACTGGTGCTAATAACTCCAAAAAAGTTATCGATCTAGATGATGGGCTAAGAGATGAAGAGCTAAATAGCGTGCCTTATGCCAATGATATCCAATATAAGCAAATGACGAAGGCTTTAGATTCTGAAAACTTAGAATCAGAGACATCANGGCCCAAAACCGTAACATCAAAGTCGGCAGCTCAATCTGGTGATAAAGCCGNTGGTAATGCGAAGTCGCCCTTGCCGAAACCTAAAAAGCCTCCCAAACTACCCAATTAATTAAGGTAGTTTGGACGGTTTAGCTCTAGNCTNAAGANNNCAAATGNAGNTTAGACTATCTNTTATCCTTATACAGACGCTGTGCTAAGGCTTAGGACAATGGGCGCTTGAGGTAACAACCTTGCCATCGCTCAAACGATAGGCTAGTAGACAGTTACCCCAAACGCAGCCACCATCGAGCGCGCGCGCATGCGGTAAGTCCACATCTCCCTTTAGGGCTGCCCAATGACCGAATAATATCTTACGCGTCCGTGGCACCTGCCATTCAAACCACGGCGCGAAGTCATCAGGCATCGGCTCTTGCAGCCCTGCACTAAAGTCAAACTCTAAGGTGCCATCTTGCTGGCATAGGCGCATACGTGTGAAGTAATTAGCAATCGCACGCAGCTTAGTATAGCCGCTTATCTGTGCATGCCACTTATCAGCTGTCTTGCTATATAGGTTGGGCAATAGCGCATCCAGCTGCGGCAAACTGCTTTGCAGCGCGGCTTCTAACTGCCGCGCGTAATCAGACGCAGCCTCGATGCTCCAATGCGGCGGAATACCCGCGTGCACTAGCACCGTTTGCGTGTTGGGATAAGTTAAGATCGGCTGATGACGCAGCCACTCTAATAACTCGTCGCAGTCCTTTGCGGCAAAGATAGGCGCGGTTTTATCTTTTTCCTTAAGTTTTGCCGCACCGCGCCATACCGCGATTAGATTGATATCGTGATTACCTAGCACGGTCGCAGCAGCGCCTTGCTCGCACAGCACCTTTACGTGTCGCAAAGTGTTTAGCGAATCCTCTCCGCGTGCTACTAAGTCTCCTGCAAACCATAACTTGTCTTGTTTTGGATCAAAATCTAAAGTCTTTAGTAATTGCTGAAAGGCTGCATAGCAACCTTGTAGGTCGCCTATGACATACTGATGACGAAAACTCATAAAACCTCAAGAGTTGATTATTATTGCTAAAACGAAAAGCTTAATTTTTCAAAGTAAGTCTTAAAGAGCTAAAAAACGCTAATACCCTACTTTGTTTTTATTACTCTGTAACCATTAAAGTGCCCGAGCGATTACTCAGGGTGACAAAGTCGCTAACACTTAAAGTCTCAGGCCGCGCTTGCGGATCTATAGCGCAAGCAGCAAAGTCATCTTCGTTTAGTGTGGGCAGTAAGGCTGATTGCTTAAAAATAGCACGTAGCGTTTTGCGGCGATGGTTAAAGGTTTCGCGAACGACGATAGCGAAATGATCTTCATCTTCAGCGACTACAGGCTTGGTAGTATGAGGCGTCAGACGAAAAACCGCGCTTGTGACTTTCGGCGGCGGATTAAACGCACCGCGCGGTACTGTCAGCAGATAGTCGGTCTCGCAGTGATACTGCATAATCACTGACAGACGGCCATAAGTTTTGCTACCGACATCTGCGGTAATACGTTCAACGACTTCTTTTTGCAGCATAAAATGCATATCTTCAATGACATCAGCAAACTCAAGCAAATGAAACAAAATTGGGGTAGAGATATTATAAGGTAGGTTGCCAACCACTCGCAGCTTGCCTTTCTCTTCGCTATACAACTCGCGATAGTCAACATCCATGGCATTGGCTTTAATAATCGTAAAGTTAGGATGGCTATTGGCACCTATGCGAATGCGTAAGCTATCTGCTAAGTCGCGATCAAGCTCCACTACGCTCATAGAATTGACTTCCGCGAGCAGCGGCTCAGTCAAAGCGCCCATACCAGGACCAATCTCAATCAAATTATCATCGCGCTCTAAACGGATGCTATCGACAATCTGACGGATAACGCTGCTATCATGCAAGAAGTTTTGACCAAAGCGTTTACGCGGTTGGTGTTTGGCACTGCGCAAACTGGCCGAGAGAGTTTTAGCATCGAACGAAGGTTTTGACATAAAGGTTCTTTATATAAAATGAATAGATATACAGGGTTTGTGCAACAAAGCTGTATAAGCCTAAGCGCTTAACGTAATCAGAATTATAACATAGCTCATAATTAAGCTGCATTGGCTCTAGCGTTTATAGTGTGTGGCAGCCCTCAAGCTATAACGCTTCATTGGCCATCTCGTTTGCCATCAGTAAAGCTTGATACAGACTGCTGTCGTTAGCGCCGCCTTGCCCTGCTAGGTCAAGCGCGGTGCCATGATCGACAGAGGTGCGAATATAAGGCAGCCCCAAGGTTAAATTGACTGTATCGCCAAAGCCATGCGACTTAAGTACTGGCAAACCTTGATCATGATACATAGCGATAACCGCATCACACTCTTTTAGATGCCTAGTGGTAAACAGCGTATCAGCTGGCATCGCCTCAGAGATATCGACACTTGCATTGATAAACTCCTGCAATACTGGATTAATAATATTGATCTCCTCTAACCCCAAATGACCGCCCTCGCCAGCATGGGGATTCAGACCGCAAACTAAGAGACGCGGATTATTCATACCGAATTTTGTGTGCATATCATCGAGGACGATTTGTATTGTTTGCCGCACATTATCTGGAGTAATAGCATCAGCTACATCTCTGAGCGCCAGATGAGTGGTCACTAGCGCCACTTTCATGGCTTGATTAGCCAGCATCATTACCACTTTGTCGCAGCCACTTTGCTGCATAAAAAACTCAGTATGACCGCTGAACATAGTGCCATCAGGCAGTTTGATATCGGCATCTATTAGCGCAGACTTTTGCAGTGGTCCGGTGACGATAGCAGCGATTTGTGCGCTAGTGGCAAGCTTGTGCGCTAGAGTGAGTTGCTGCGCGACCATCGCGGAATTATTGGTGTCAATACGACCTGCCACTACCGGAGCATGACAAGGTATATTGATTAAGGTAAAGCCGCTATCATTCAGCTTATTTTGCGCGCCTTCTGACGCTATAGTTTTTTCACTGTCATCTTTATTATTATCAAAATCGTCTTCTAATATTTGCCAATCGACCACTTGCCATTTAGGATCGTTTTTTATTGTGCCGGCTTTGAGCAATCTATCAGCGCGCGCGCTCATCGCCTCGTGGTCAGCCGTGACCCAAATAGGCCGATCGAAATCCTGCAGTTTACCAGCATCAGCAAGCATCAATACGACATCCATGCCTATGCCAGCAGGCTCTCCGGTAGTAATGAGTAAGGGCCGCTTAGCTAATAGATCTTGCATATCAAACCATCCTTTTATTTATAACACTTATATTTATAGCATTGATTTTATTATTTTTTTTATTACATCCTCTTAGTCTTTACCTAAATCACAAAAGCCAATGAAACAGTGAGTAGCGACTGAGCAAGATAAAGATACTTAACGATTATGGCTAAAAAAAGGGCATAATGTGTTAAACTTCGCTGTTAATTGTAGCATCAATACGCTGAGTTTTATTTTGCGTTTTAGAAGTCTCAGCACTCCTCACTTATCAATAATTGGCTTCAAACCTATAGTAGTTATTGCATCATTTTGTATTGTTTTTACTTTAATATTAGGCGCTCATGGCAGATAACGACAAAACCGACGACTTACTCAATCAGCAGCCCCCGCACAATATCGATATCGAAAAGGCTTTGCTGGCCTCTTTGATGAGTATTGAAGAGGCGTACGACAAGATTGCCGATATTGTTACCAAGGACGATTTTTATGCTGGCCGTCATCAGCATATTTTCGCGGCTATTGCGCACTTGGCGGCAGTGAACGAGCCTTATGATACGGTGATGGTACATGATTGGTTAGAGGCGCAAAAGCTTCTTAAGAGCGCCGGCGGCGATAGCTATCTAGCGGATATTCTGAGCCAAAGCCCAGCGACTCTATTTAACCTGACCGCTTACGCCCAGCGGGTTCGCGAGCTGTCGACGCTACGCCAACTCATTACTGCTAGTAACGATATGCTCAGCCTCGCTTATAACCCCAAAGATCAGTCGGTCAGCGATATCTTAGACAGCGTTGAGGCGACTATCTTTAGTATTAACGAGCAGCATAATAAACGCGCCGAACAGCGCGGCCCTGTCGGTATCACCTCGGTACTGACCAATGTCATCGACCAAATACAAGAGCTCAAATCCAACCCTGATGGCATGATAGGCCTACAAACGCCTTTTACTGAGCTGAATAATAAAACCCAAGGCTTGCAAGCAGGTGATCTAGTTATTGTCGCGGCGCGCCCCTCTATGGGTAAAACGACTTTTGCGATGAATCTGGCGGAAGGTATCTTATTTAATGAGGAGTTACCCGTTGTGGTCTTCTCGATGGAGATGCCCGCTGAGTCTATCGTTATGCGTCTGCTGTCTTCTTGGGGCGCGATTAACCAGACACATTTGCGCTCAGGGCAGATGAATGAAGATGAATGGGCGAAGATGATGAACGCCATACAGCATCTACAATCCAAGCATCTATATATCGATGACAGTACGGCGCTACCCCCATCCGAGCTGCGCTCACGCTGCCGCCGTATCGCCAAAAACCATGATGGTAAAATTGGCGCGGTTATCGTCGATTATCTGCAGCTAATGAAAGTTCCTAGCCTCGATGGCAACCGTGTTGGTGAAATCTCTGAGATCTCGCGTAGTCTCAAGGCTTTGGCGCGTGAGCTTGAATGTCCAGTTATTGCGCTCTCGCAGCTCAACCGCAGTCTTGAGAATCGCCCTAATAAGCGCCCGATCATGTCTGATCTTCGTGAATCTGGTGCTATTGAGCAGGATGCGGATTTGATTATGTTTATCTATCGCGATGAGGTCTATAATGAAAACTCAGACCATAAAGGCGTCGGCGAAGTCATCATCGGTAAGCAGCGTAACGGCCCTATCGGTACGATACGCCTAGCTTTTGAGGGACAATTTACCCGCTTTACTAACCTAACGCCTGAGTATTATCAAGGCGCCACTTTTGATGATGAATAACACGATAAATATCTAGAGCACCCTTACTCATATAATGGCTACTTAACAAGGCAAATTATGCGCACTGCTACCGTCACAATTAACCCGCAAGCTATGACTCATAACCTGATGCAAGCCAAACGCTTAGCGCCTAAATCAAGGGTACTAGCGATGGTCAAGGCCAATGCCTATGGTCACGGCGTCGCTATGATATTACCAGCCTTGCAGCAAGCGGATGGTATTGGGGTCGCAAGCTTTACCGAGGCGCTTGAGGCGCGGCAGTTGGGCTGGGATAAAGGCATTGGTTTAGTCGAAGGGGTATTCAGCGCGGATGAATGGCAACAAGCTATCGACTATGATTGCAGCTGCGTGATTCATCATCAGCCGCAGCTTGATTGGGCGCTGGCGAATATCCCAAGCTCTGATAGTGCGACGCGAATAGTTTGGCTTAAATATAATACCGGTATGAACCGTTTGGGTTTTGATTATCAGCAGACGATTGAAGCGGCAAAGCAGCTACATCAAGCCGGTTTCCAGCTTATTTTAACCACGCATTTTGCCAATGCTGATGATCGCAAACATCCGTTAAATGCGCTACAGATTCAGCGCTTTGATGAGATGCTAGCGCTATTAAAAAAGACAGTTAGCGAAGATATCCAAGGTTCGCTATGTAATTCAGCAGGACTCGTGAACTTCCCTGAACACCACTATGATTGGGTACGCCCCGGTATCATGCTCTATGGTAGCTCGCCCGTCATTGATAAGTCAGCGTCCGAGTTAAATTTAAAACCGGCGATGGAATTTAGCGCTCAAATTATGGCGTTATCTACGGTCAATACAGGTGAGGCTATTGGTTATGGCAGTCGCTGGATTGCGGATAAGCCCACTAGAACGGCACTCGTCAGCATAGGTTATGGTGATGGCTATCCTCGCGCAGTAAATGACGAGACGCACGTTTGCGTACTGGTTAAAAGTAAAACAGAGGACTCAGAAAAAAGNAATCAAAGTGATCAAGGCTATACAAGCTATCTTTGCCCGGTGCGCGGACGCGTAGCGATGGATATGATCGTTGTCGATGTCAGCGCTCTGCCCGAAGCGTTACCACTAGATAGTAAGGTGGTCCTTTGGGGTAATGCGCCACATGTCGATGACGTCGCCGCCCAAGCAGGCACTATCGGTTATGAGCTTCTTTGCCGCTTAAGCGCAAGGCCTGCACGTGTGCAAACCATATAATCTGTCTGATCTTTAAGCCTAGTCTATTATTCGAAATCTGCAAAAATTGGGCATTTACATTAAAGGTAATTACGCTATACTAAAAGTTTGTTATCTCCGCGGTCAGTGTGCTGAGGCACAACTACCAACACCGGCTGATAGCCCACCATTATAATTGACCGTGATCGACTGCTAGGACTGCTATGAGCTTGCGCCATTTTTTGACTTTATCTGATTTAAGCAAACAAGAACTAGAAACCTTAATCAAACGAGCCAGCGAGCTGCGTAAAATGCAACACGCAGGTGAGATTTATCAGCCTTTTGTGGGCCGGACGCTTGGCATGATATTTGAGAAGTCCTCTACCCGTACGCGTATTTCGTTTGAGACCGGTATGGGACAATTTGGCGGCAGTGCGATTTTTTTATCACCAAATGACACGCAGCTTGGTCGCGGCGAGCCTTTAGAGGACTCAGCCCGTGTCATCTCGAGCATGGTCGATATCATAATGATTCGCACCTTTGGTCACGAAAAAGTCGAAACCTTTGCTAAATACTCTAGTGTGCCGATTATCAACGCTTTGACGGACGACTTTCACCCCTGTCAGCTCCTCGCTGATATGCAAACCTTCTATGAGCATCGCGGCAGTATCGAGAACAAGACCGTCACTTGGGTCGGCGATGGTAATAATATGTGCGCCTCCTTTATGCAAGCGGCGAGTCAGTTCGGCTTTGAGCTACGCGTGGCCGCGCCTTATGGCTTTGAGCCTGATCCTAAGCTGATGGAGCGTTTCTCGCATTGCGTCAGCTTAGTCGAAGATGTGCAAGATGCGGCAAAAGACTCGCACCTTATCGTCACTGACGTCTGGGCCAGTATGGGTCAAGAGTCTGAGCAAAATACACGCGCGCGCCGCTTTGCACCCTATCAAGTGACACCATCGCTATTAGATAAAGCTGATCCAGATGTTGTCTTTATGCACTGCTTGCCTGCGCACCGCGGCGAAGAAATCTCTCACGACATGCTTGATGATCCGCGCTCCGTGGTCTGGGACGAAGCNGAAAACCGCTTACATGCGCAAAAGGCCTTGATGGAGTTTTTGCTCAAGGATAAGATTAAACTATCGGTTTAACTGATGGATAATCGATTTGTTTAAAAGCACATATTTTTAAAACAGATAGCAAAAAAGGCAGATTACTTATAGTAGTCTGCCTTTTCTTAGTTTTAAGTTTTAAGTTCTAGCTTCAAGCGTTAAAAGCTAAACGATAAATAATGACGCTTATTAACGCGTTATCGTTTCAACCCCATTACTACTCGCCTTTAGCAAAACATCGGCTTGATTGGCGGCAAAGATACCATTACAGACCACACCCACGATATTATTTAGCTCTTTTTCAAGCGCTATAGGATTGCTGACATCTAGGTCATAAGTATCGAGAATGACATTGCCATAATCAGTGACAAAGTCCTCACGGTAGACTGGCTCACCGCCCATTTGTGCTAGCTGACGTGCCACATAGGAGCGCGCTTGCGGCAAGACTTCGATCGGTACAGGAAACGATCGGCCTAGTATATCGACNCNNTTNCTCTCATCNACCATACAGACGAATTTATTGGACGCTGCAGCGACGATTTTTTCACGCGTCAGCGCGCCGCCGCCGCCTTTGATGAGTTGCAGATGGGCATTAACTTCATCAGCACCATCGATATAGACATCAAGCTGGCCGGCAAAGTTTAGATCGACAATCTCGATACCCAAAGCACGCAATTTGTCTTCTGTCACCTGTGAGCTGGCNACNGCNCCAGCAAGCTTGACCTGCGGCAATAGCTCAATCAGGCAGTTCACCGTACTNCCNGTCCCTACGCCAAGTATCATGTCATCTTCGATATAACTTAGAGCAGCTTTGGCTGCGGCTTGCTTTTGTGCTTGCTGATCACTCATCATAAATCCTTGGCAGAACAAACGTACCGTCTTGAAAAAATTAAAGGCTAAAAAAGGTAAAATGCGCGGCTATTATAACCGATGACTTGTTATATATGTCAGCGTAAAACCAATTCTAATAATGAGGTNTTCCACCNGGAATTGATAACNNATATAAATGCCTTTTAAACCCCAGANACATGAGGTAACCAAAACACTAACGCTAACAGCGTGGCTAATAATACTGGCGGCGTAATAAGCAGGCCGATTTTCATATACTGCCCCCAGCTNATTTTATAGTCCTTTTCTGCTAAGACATGTAGCCATAATAAGGTCGCAAGGCTACCAATGGGCGTAAACTTCGGCCCCAGATCATTACCAATCACATTGGCATAAATCATCAGCTCGCGAGTCGCTGCGGGTACTTGCGCGCTATCGATAGCNAGTGCACCTACCAAGGTAGATGGCATATTATTCATAATAGANGCCACAATCGCTGAAAGAAATCCCGTGCCTACTGTGGCGATGATATTGCCTTGCTGCCCTAACCAGTTGAGTATTTGAGCACCATAAGCCGTCAGTCCTGCGTTACCCAAGCCATACACCACCAAATACATACCGACNGAAAACAAGACGATTTGCCAAGGCGCGTTACGTACGACGTCAGATACAGAAACAACCGCATCTCGCCCGCCTTGCCACCAGCGGCCTGCAATAGCCATTAATACCAATGCCGCNGCTCCCGTGACGAGGGAAATGGGCACACCTAATGGCTCGGTGGCAAAATACGCAACCAATAACAAAGCAAGTAGCGGAAAGGCGGCTTTAAACACCAGCGGATCTTCGATAGCGGATGCAGGTGCGCTCAGATTGGCAATAGAATAGTGTGTTGGGATTTGGCGGGCATAGACTACCCACAGCACTGCTAATGTTGCGATGACAGAAACGATATTTACCGGCACCATGACTGCCGCATAACGTCCAAAGCCAATGCCAAAATAATTGGCGCTGACGATATTGACCAGATTAGAAGTCACTAACGGCAAACTTGCGGTATCAGCGATAAAGCCCGTCGCTATGATAAAAGCCAATGCCGANGGCGGNGAAAACTTNAGCCGNAGCAAGATAGCGATGACAATCGGTGTCAGAAGTAATGCNGCGCCATCATTGGCAAAAAACGCGGAGATAAACGCGCCNANTATCACAATCATNGGAAACAACAANCGNCCNTGNCCANTGCCNAGTCTNGCCACATGGAGCGCCGCCCAACCAAAAAATCCCGCTCTATCTAAGATAAGCGAGATGATNATNAGCGCCACNAANGTAAAGGTCGCATCCCAAACGATATCCCACACCACAGCGACATCGGATAATTGCACCACGCCAAAAGCCAAGGCGATTAAAGCCCCTCCCAGCGCGCTCCAACCAATGCCCAAACCTTTAGGCTGCCATATCACCAAAACCAAAGTCACGATAAAGATAATGAATGCGAGCATGGAGCAACCTTATTTACAGCGTGTTGATTATAACTAGGAGATATTACAGCGACTTTTGATTGACACGTTGTGACACTGCTTCGGCACTTTCCACCCGCTCAGAGTATCTATCAGTCAGATAGGCTGAGCGTCCACGAGTGAGCCACGTAAACTTCACCAGCTCCTCACAGACATCCACAAGGCGCAGATATAAGGGCGACATATCCATACGATTGTCATCATTAAACTCTAAAAAAGCCTTTGGAATCGATGATTGATTGGGGATAGTAATCATACGCATCCAGCGCCCCAGAATGCGCAGCTGATTGACGGTATTAAAGCTTTGGCTGCCACCGCTCACTTGCATCACTGCCAAGGTTTTGCCTTGAGTTGGGCGTACGCCGCCCAGTGCAAGCGGTATCCAATCAATTTGTGCTTTCATAATGCTGGTGATGCTGCCGTGACGCTCTGGACTCACCCACAGCATGCCCTCTGACCACTGCGCCAGCTCGCGCAGCTCTTGCACCTTTGGGTGATTGCTGTCAGCGTCATCAGGCAGCGGCAACCCCGACGGATTAAACATCCGCACCTCGCAGCCATACCAACGCAGCAGCCGACTTGCCTCCTCAGCCGCTAATCTAGAAAATGAGCGCTCACGTAACGACCCGTATAGGACGAGTATCTTAGGTGGATGACGTGGGTCATTTGGTGCAATCAATGCCTCAATATCAATCGGTTGTAATTGACTGGCATCAATATTAGGCAGGTCATCTAGCTTTAACGATCCCTCTGCGTGAGGCTGGTTTTTATTGGCTGTTGTCATGATAAATCGTCTCGCCGTCTTCTTTAGTAAAGCTGCTCACTGGGTTTTCTAACAATGCAAACACCCGCTCTGATGGTCGGCATAACGCTGCGCCCTTATCCGTGACNACGATAGGACGATTGATTAAGATAGGGTGCGCGATCATCGCATCGATAATATGGTCATCAGATAGCTCAGGATTGTCTAAGCCCAGCTCATCATTGATAGCTTCTTTGCTACGTAATAGCTCTCTTGGCGAGATATTCATCTTTGCCAATAGCTCGACCAACTCGTCACGGCTCGGCGGGTTTTTTAGATACTCCACCACTTCTGGTTGCTCGCCTGACGCCTTCATGATAGCTAGTGTATTACGAGAAGTACCGCAGTTAGGATTGTGAAAAATTAAGGGTTTCATAGCNATNTCACCTATTTTTTTGAATCTAGTTATTANNGTNTGCNTTACAGACTGTCTTTTTTATCAGACTTGGCAGCCTCACAGCCGCTTAAACTATCCAGCAGCGAAGCACACAGCTCTGGATGTCCTGCGCAGCAGTCTTGCAACAAAAACTGCACGACCGCCTCCATATGCGACAACGAGGCGCGATAGATTATCTGCCGACTTTGGCGTTTTGACACCACCCACCCTGCTCGCGCCAGTACTGATAAATGCGCAGACATGGTGTTATGCGGCACACGTAGCTGACGGGCTATTTCACCTGCAGGTAGGCCGTCAGGCTCTTGACTGACCAGTAGTTTAAAGGCTTTTAGACGCGTGTCTTGAGACAGTGCGGCAAAGCTTGCGATAGCGTTAGTTATTTCCATATGTCCAATAATACAGATATATTAAAATAATTCAATACGTTTCGTTTAAATTCAGTCAGATTACCGCCCTATTCTATCAGATACCCAAGCAAGCTGTCTACCTTTTAACTGCAAAACACTCACTCCTACCCAGGTCAGTATAAACTGACTATAAAAACTGCAATTGTGTCTTGCAAGATAGGCAAAATCAGCATAGGCTAATCTATTTAAATTTTATTGTCTCCATTTGCTTTTTATNGACTCTCTTTTAGGAATTATTATGCTNTCACANTGGGTACGCGCCATCTTGCAAGCCACCGTCTATGACGTTGCTATTCAAACGCCACTAGAAGCGGCTCCTAAGCTGACCCAACGTTTTGCTAATGATATTCGCTTTAAGCGCGAAGACCTGCAGCCTGTCAAATCCTTTAAATTGCGCGGCGCTTATAATCGCATTAGCCAGCTGTCCGATGAGCAAAAAGCTCGCGGCGTCATTTGTGCCTCAGCAGGCAACCACGCGCAAGGCGTGGCTTATTCTGCACGCAAGCTTATGCTTAATAACATCATCGTCATGCCTACCACCACACCCGATATCAAAGTTGCGGCTGTACGCGCCTTAGGTGGTAATGTCGATCTGCACGGCGACAGCTTTGATGAAGCTAACCGCTATGCGATCAACCGCGCCGAGGCTGAGGGCCTGACCTTTATCCCGCCTTATGATGATGAGTTGGTGATTGCNGGTCAAGGCACCATAGGGCTTGAGCTCACCCAGCAGTGGCGCAACATGGATTATGTGTTTGTGGCGGTTGGCGGCGGCGGCCTCATCTCAGGGGTTGCCGCATTTTTAGGCGAAGTTGCGCCGCATGTCAAAGTCATCGCTGTAGAAGCGGAACAATCCGCCTCGCTTAAAGCTGCTCTTGAAGCCAATGAGCGCGTTAAGCTTGAGCAAGTCGGTCTGTTTGTCGATGGTGTGGCTGTGGCGCAAATCGGTGAGCTGCCTTTTGATGTGGTGCGCACGCAAAAAAGCGATGGCTCCGGGCCTATCGTCGAACCAGAGGTCGTGACTTGTACTAACGATGAAGTCTGCGCAGCAGTCAAAGATGTNTTTGAAGAAAACCGNAGTATCGTTGAGCCAGCCGGTGCTCTGTCGGTCGCTGGTATGAAAAAATATATCAAAGCGCATGATTTGCAAGGTAAAAACTGCGTCGGCATCATCTGCGGCGCCAACATGAACTTTGACCGCCTGCGTTATATCGCTGAGCGCACCGAAATCGGCGAGAAAAAAGAAGCCATCTTTGGCGTGACCATTCCTGAGCAGACTGGCGCTTTTTTAAACTTCTGCCGTAGCCTACATGGACGTAATATTACTGAGTTTAACTACCGCGCCGATAGTCAAAAATCACCAGACTCGATGGAGCCTGCCTCAATCTTCGTCGGTATCGCCCTAAAAGAAGGCGAAAAAGAGCGACACACCATCAGCAAACAACTGGCAGATGATGGCTATACCGCTCACGATTTGACCGACGACGACATCGCCAAATCACACATCCGCCATCTCATTGGTGGCCATGCTCATGTCGAAAACGAGCAGCTACTAAAAGTGGTCTTTCCCGAGCGTCCTGGCGCGTTGCTGACTTTCTTAGAAAAACTTGGCGATGATTTTAATATCACCTTGTTCCATTATCGCAATCATGGCGCCGCTGAAGGTCGCGTGTTGGTTGGCCTACAAGCCTCGATGAGCAACTCGCGTCAATTGCAAGATGCGCTACTTGATATCGGCTATGACTGTACTATGCTCAATGATAATGTCGCTTATCAGCTGTTTTTAAAATAGCGGTTTTTATAAGAGACCGAGCGCTCTTTTAATTTATAAAAAAAACACCATTTACTATCATAGTTTATTGATATTAATGAGGTTTTGATGCGTAAACATAACAAAAACCATAACCGGCCTAGCCATAGCCAACCTGAAGCGGTACGTATGCGTATTGATAAATGGCTATGGGCGGCGCGCTTTTATCGGACACGTACGCTCGCCAAAGAAGCGATTGAGAGCGGGCGTGTGCATTATGCTGGTAGCCGAGTCAAAACCAGCAAAGAGATTGCCGTTGGTGATGAGCTACAGATTCGGCAGGGATCCGCGACAGCAATGACTGAAAAAACGGTCATCGTTGAAGCCCTAAGCGCCCAGCGCGGTAACGCCTCTGCTGCGCAAATGCTCTATTCAGAGACGGATGAAAGCACTGAGCGCCGCGCCTATTATGCTGAGCAGCGTAAACTGGCCAATTTAGCGCGTCCTGATAATAAGCCTAATAAAAAGCAGCGCCGAGAGTTGCAGCGGTTTAAAGACAAACAAGACTAAATCAGCTTTTAATAACGTCAGTAACCACTGATACTTTAGCACTACAGCCCTTATTATTACTAGCGTTTATCTCTTCGCTCTTCTTGCCTTTGTCATCATTTATCGTTACGCTAGTGGCTATTTTATAACAGTGTGATTGATCGTTACGTTTTTACTTAAGCACATTGTTGCTCAGTCATAGCACTATTCCATAATTCGTTTTATATTGAAAGTAGACGCCAGCTGCTCTTTTTAGGGGAGCTTGCGCGCTATAGAGTCAATGCATAATCAATATGCTGATAAAAAAGGTTATTTTATGCCAATTAAAGCCTCTGCCCCCTCGTCTGTACTCTTGGTTTGTTTGGGTAATATTTGCCGCTCGCCTACCGCTGAAGAGATTTTTCGTCAACAGGCTGCTATAGCTGGTCTAGATATCAAGATAGACTCAGCCGGAACCGGCGATTGGCATATTGGTCACGCTCCTGATACGCGCGCGCAGCGTCATGCCAAACTCAACGGCTATAACATTAGTAAATTAGTGGCTCGGCAAGTGACTGCCGATGATTTTCGGAATTTTGACTTAATTTTGGCTATGGACACTCAAAATCTAGCGAATTTGCAGGCGATAAAGGACGGGATAGATGAGCCTGAAGAGACCTTAGCAAAACTGGCTTTGTTTAGTGAAGAAGATCCTACTTATGGCGGTGATGATGTGCCTGATCCTTATCAAGGCGAAAGCGAAGCGTTCGAGGACGTCATCGAACGTATTGAATCGAGTACGCAAGCTTGGATTGAGAGCTGGAAGACGAATTAAGGAGCTTATATAATACTCCTCCCTTGATTGTTTGGTTTACTGAAGATTTCTCGCATTTACTTTTAGATCATTCTTTATTAGTCGCATAGGACTATTTATGGCCTCAGTTTTACCACCTCGCTCAAGCGTTAGTGCGAATGACTTAAGCTTCTCCCATAATCTAGCACACGATTTGTCACATGCTAATACTATGGCGCTAGCTTGCGTAGCGGACAAAGCGGTGACTATCACTGAAGAGTCTCAGCTAGATGCGTTTATGGCGGAATTTAATAAACGAGATGACGGTCAGCTACCTTTATTTGTTCTGTCAGGCGGTAGTAATGTCTTACTCCCCGCGCAGCTGCACGCTATTGTGCTACGTCCCTTTATGCGCGGTATTGAGGTCACCAAACAGACCGCAGAATATGTCGATATCGAAGTGATGGCAGGAGAAAACTGGCATGAGTTAGTCACTTATACCGTCACTCAAGGCTGGTACGGCTTAGAGAATTTAGCCCTTATACCAGGCTTAACCGGCGCCGCTCCGGTCCAAAATATCGGCGCTTANGGGGTACAATTAGAAGACTACTTACAATCAGTGCGAGCTTATCATTTGCCTACGCAAACTTGGCATGACTTGTCCATTGGCGACTGTCAGTTTGGCTACCGTGACAGCCTGTTTAAACGCAGCCCCAATACTTGGCTCATCAGCCGAGTGAGCCTGCGTTTGCATACCGATCCGGCGCGAGTCGCTGTTAATTATGGTGATGTGAAATTGGTAGCACAGCGCTATGCTGAGCAGCATAACCGGTCTCAACCTGCGCCTAGCGATGTGATGCAGGCCATTATCCATATTCGTCANCAAAAAATCCCAGATCCTAAGCAGCTGCCCAATTGCGGCAGCTTCTTTCAAAACCCGATCATCGATCAAGATCAGTTCGACGATTTGCAAAGCCGATATCCTGATATCGTTGGCTACCCGATGCCAGAGCAAAAGGTCAAAGTAGCTGCCGGTTGGCTGATCGAGCATGCTGGGCTAAAAGGCGGCGGCATTGCGCCTATTCTCACTCATCAGCGGCAAGCTTTAGTCTTAACCAATCACCAGCCCTACCAAGCGAGGCAAATAGATGTCGCAAAATCCCAAGAGTTTATTGGTAGCCAAGTCTATGATAAGTTCAAGGTCGCTCTAACCCGCGAACCTATTTGGGTCAATACTAACGCTAGTATTGGACAAAGTGGCCATGCCGACTAAACGACCATTGTCAAAACGTTTATGGCGTTATTATCTGCGCGCAGCTGAGCGTATGGTCAAAGTGTTTCGTATTATTAATATCACCTTTTTAGTGGGTTCTACTGCTGTTGTCTTAGTACTCATTAGCTTATTTACGCCGCTATTTTCGCAAGCCGTGGTCTACGTGCTGACGCGCCTGCCTCTCCCTAATACGGCCTCGTCGGCCATAAGCTCGCCGCCAACCGCTTATGTGGTACTAGGCGGCGGCTTGACCAATGATAATAATAATCAAATTGTTCTCAATAGCTACAGCCTGAACCGGGCACAGACNGCGGCAGCTGCGTATCATGATCTACCCTTACCCATCGTGCTTAGTGGCGCAGAAGCCCCTTGGCTTGGCCAATGGCTACTTGAGCATGGTATCGATGGTTTGATTAGCGAAAATGCCAGTATGAATACTTGCGAAAACGCACGTTTTACCGCGAAACGTGTGCCTTTGCATCATGTTTATTTAATCACTGATCGTTATCACATGCCGCGTGCGCGCAGGCAGTTTGCTCTAAATGGTATTAAAAGTACTGCTCTCAATGCTCCGTTGCCGGTTAAGCGAGATTGGATGGAGCCGGCGCAAAACTTGACCCATTCAAGGCGTGCAGTCTATGAGATTGCCGCCTACTTACGCGATATCATTCGCCCGCAGAATAACTGCCGTGACGCTAAAGAGGTAAGCACAGAGCAGCTATTAACCCCAAGAGGCAAAGCGCAAAAAACCAATGAGTAGCGATAACAGATTTTTCGCCTGTGCCTTTCTCCTAATTGAGTCTTATTAAGCGTATAATAACCGCTGACAAACGTTTTTTAGAGTTAACCGTTAGAGGTTTATGATGCTCAGTATCTTTTTGTTGATTCCTTTGAGTTTGATGCTATTTGTCGTCGCCATTTGGGCGGTGCGTTATGCGGTAAAATCCAATCAATTTGAGGATTTAGATAACGCCTCTCAGCGTATTATCTTAGAGGATCGTCAAGAGCGTCGTCAGGTGATTCAAGCCCATGAAGAGGTCACGAGTCAACCCTCTGATACCGCTGATACTCATATCGATAACAACGAAGATAATTCACACTCCAACTCCTAATTTTTATCTACCTTTNNATCAAGACCGACAGTGCTCTTGTTTGCTAGGAGAAGTTCTGTATGACCACAGCTTTACTTATTGCCGCATTATTTATGGGTTTTTTTGGTTCTCCGCACTGCTTAGGTATGTGTGGAGGCTTAGTCACGGCTTTTAGTCTATCGATGAAGGATGTCAGCCCAGCCAAGCGCCGCGCTCTTGTCTTTACTTATCATTTTGGCCGTCTGAGCAGTTATGCACTGTTAGGTCTGCTGGCAGGATTTATCGGTACGACGGTGTTAGAGCCACTCATGAAAGGCAATAGCTTGCCACGTATTTTACTGGGCGCAGTGTTGGTCTTTGTGGGTGTGACCATGCTTGGCGCGCCTTTTTTGAATAAGCTTGAGCGCTTTGGTATGCGCTTTTGGCAATACCTCAGCCCGCTACGCCAAAAGGTCTTTCCCCTAAACACCTTTCCACGTGCATTGACAGCTGGTCTACTNTGGGGCTTTTTGCCTTGCGGTTTGGTATATGGCGCCCTACTCATCGCGGTGGTCGCTCATGATCCTTTGGGCGGTGCAGCGTTGATGTTTGTTTTTGGTCTTGGCACGGTGCCGATGCTGGTCGCCACCCATGAGACGGTCGGCTGGTTACGTGAAAAAATTGGCCGCTTTCATCTAAGACAGCTCAATGGCGCAATCATGGTGCTATCTGGCTTGGCTGTCGTTGCCATCCCTATGGTCATGGCAAATATGCACGGTGGACACGGCGGTGGCCATGGGCAAATGGATCATGGCAGTCACTCAGCGATGATGTCTGATGCAGACAGCACAGCCCATCATGATATGAGCCAGATGGATAGCACAGTCGATCATAGTATGCATGATATGAGTGATGATGCCATGAGTCATCATACACACCACGAGCCGTCTTCGTAGACATCATACATATAAAATTATCGACAGCTAAGGCTCGTCTTTATTTCGAAATAATCGTATTTTACTAAGACACTTTAGCCAAAAGCCCTTAACCTCACTACTGAGATTAAGGGCTTTTTGTATTAGGGCGTGTCCTTAATTTAATTGCTAGTCACCTAAATGGCTTAAAAATAAGGGCACGCCCGAGTCTAGACGATACATATCGCCCTACTCTTGCCACTGCTCAAGACTAAACTTAGTATCCAAATGCTTCTCTAAGGCTGGCAAGTTAAAAGCATCGTCTTCGCTCACAAAGCTGATACTAATTCCGGTTTGTCCAGCGCGCCCGGTACGGCCAATACGGTGCACATAATCATCTGGCTGATCGGGCAAAGTATAGTTGACCACATGGCTGATATCGTCAACATGAATGCCGCGTCCTGCTACATCGGTTGCGACCAACACAGATGCATTCCCGTCTTTGAAGCGCTGCAAGTACTTTTCACGCTTTTGTTGAATGACATCACCCGATAGCATAACGGTTTTATGTGTTTGACGCAGCTTATGATAAAGGCGTTTTACCTGATCTTTACGATTAGCAAAGACTATCACTTTATCGACACTATTGTCTGCAATGATACGCTGCAAAGCAGCTAGCTTTTGCTCTTCGGTCAAGAGGTAGAAATGCTGCTCGACCAGCTCGCTAGTTTTGTGCTCAGGCTCAATCTCGACAAACTGCGGCTCATGTAGCCAGCGATAGGCTAGATTCATCACATCTTGATTAAAAGTCGCTGAAAACAATAAGCTTTGTCGATCACTATTCGCTGGCATCCGGCCAACTAGACGCTTAATATCAGGGATGAAGCCCATATCGAGCATACGATCTGCTTCATCGAGCACCAATACCTCTACCCGATCTAAATAGACCATCCCTTTATGCATCAGATCAATTAGACGTCCAGGAGTGGCGATCAATATATCAATATATTTACGTTCAAGCTCATGCTGCTGAGTATCATAGCTCGTCCCGCCCATAATACAAACGCTATGCAAGTCAGTGTATTTGGTCAGCTCCACACAATCATCAAATATCTGCTGCGCAAGCTCCCGCGTTGGCGCCATCACTACCGCCCGCGGCTCCCCTAGATAGCGCGCCTCGCCATTATCAAAAGGTCGCTTCAGTAGCGCCTCTATAATCGTAATCAAAAACGTCGCGGTCTTACCGGTACCAGTTTGTGCCTGTCCAATAGCGTCTTGATGCGCTAAAGTATGCGGCAATATTTGCGCTTGAATAGCGGTGAGCTCAGTGAAGCCCAAATCTTGAATAGCGCGTAATGTCGGCGCTGATAATGGTAAGTCACTAAAAGTGGTAAAATTACTCAAAAAATCATCCTTATAGGTGAAGCGTCTATTAACACGCCTACAGCCCATGCTGATCAGCACTAACACTACTTTCACTACGATTACTTTTAAAGTAATAATAGCGTCTGCTAGGGCGTGTCCCTATTTTAAAAATGGTGATAAAAATGAGATAAATCGCAGGCAAACAAGGAAAATAGCGCAGGTAATATCAAGATATTGACCAGCTATTTGACACCGTTTGCCAAAGATTTAGCCATTTTTAGCCCATTTAGTCATAAACGCTTGAATTAGGGACACGCCCTAGTACTAGTGCAAAGCAAAAGCCAATATCCTAGCTATAAAACGCAAAAGAGCCAAACCTAGTGGCTCATTTTACCTGTACATATGATTATACATACAATACGGGCTAAATGAGACAGGTTTGACTCGGTAGTATAGCGTAGTTGCTACCAATATTATGACAAAGCGCCATAACGCCTGCAGCGTCTACTCTTCTAGTTTTCTAACTTCTTCAGCTTGTAGGCCTTTTTCGCCTTCAACCACACTGAACTCCACTTTTTCACCATCTTTCAAAGAGCGGTAACCATCGCCTTGAATCGCGCGAAAATGGACAAAGATGTCCTCGCCGCCATCACGTTGAATGAAACCAAACCCTTTTGAGTCATTAAACCACTTAACGATACCTTGCTCACGAGCTGACATAATAAAACTTCCTAAACAGTGCGCTTAGCCCCAAATTCCTTTGCAACATTGCATATAAACGGGTACTAAGATAATGATATTAGAATTACAGACCCATTAGTTGCTATTATATCGTTGTAAGATAACAACTAATGGTAGGCAGACGACAAAACTATTATTGAACTCACCAGTAATAAATTTGTAACCTATGTTGCTTAAAAATATCATAGCACGGGTTTTTAGTAACTTAAAGGCTTTTAGTACGATTTTTATGGGTTAAAGTCTTTTTGGATAAATTTTCAGCAATATTGCTTAAACTGTTATTATAACTGGTTACTAGCAAGTCAGATTTTTGTCGCTAGCGTTCTTTATCTTATGTTATCTACTTATTATCTCCTTTATTTATTGTTATTGAGCTATTTTATTTACTGAGGCCAGTATGGATGCATCTACTTATAACCGTAAGCTACTCGTAGTCAATGGCGTCAACCTAAACTTATTAGGCAAACGCGAGCCTGAAATATATGGCCATACGACTTTAGCTGATATCGAAGCACGCCTGCAGTCGCAAGCAGCCAAACATCATATTGAGCTTATCTGTATTCAGTCCAATCACGAAGGTACACTTGTGGATGAGATTCAGCACTATGGTTTGTTAGCGAATAAGGATACACAAGTCGATGCCGTCATTATTAACCCCGGTGCCTTTACACATACGTCGGTGGCGCTCCGCGATGCTCTACTCGCCACACAAAAGCCTTTCATCGAAGTGCATTTATCCAATGTTCATAGCCGCGAGCCGTTTCGCCAGCACTCTTATCTGAGCGATATTGCAACCGGCGTCATCTGCGGCCTTGGACATTTAGGCTATCAGATGGCGTTGGAGTATTGGCTAGCTCACTTATATCAAGCAAATTTAGCGGATTAAGCAGAGTGTTTTAAGCCTAAATTTTGGTGATTAATATAAATAGAGTCGCTTGATTAAAACAAAAACGCCTTAATAAAAAGGTGACGACTCAATACTCGATAGATGGTGATATGAATGGCAAAAACGTCCGGAAAACGCTTTATGAAGCTTGCAGGTATGACCGCAAGCATCGCAGGTAAAGCCGCTAAAAACTCTTTTAAACATCTATCGAGCGATGAAGAAAAGCGCTTGCAAGCTCGATCAGAGCTGATGCAAGATGTCGGTATTCAAATCGCTGAGACGCTAGGTGAAATGAAAGGCGCGGTGATGAAAGTGGGGCAAATTGCTTCGCAGTATAAAGACGTCTTTCCGCCAGAGGTTGCAGAGGCTCTAGAGAAGCTACAAAAAGACGCACCGCCTATGCCCTACTCGCAGATACGCTCGCAAGTTGAGCGCGAGCTAAAAGCGCCTATTAGTGAGTTGTTTGCTGATTTTGCAGAAACGCCTTTCGCCGCCGCCTCTATCGGGCAAGTACATAAAGCAACCCTGCCTTCAGGTCAAAACGTAGTCGTCAAAGTTCAATACCCTAATGTCGATGAAAACTGCGATAGCGACCTAAAGCAAGTACGAATGGCGTTGAAAGTCGCCGGTGTGCTCAATATGAGTCGCGAGCTACAAAATCAGCTCTTTGATGAGATTCGTAGCAGCTTATATGATGAGCTAGATTATATTAAAGAAGCGAGTAACCTCAGAGTGTTTGGCGCGTTTCATGCTAGCGATACCGGGCTTGTTATTCCTAAAGTGATCGGCAGTCACTCCTCAAAGCGTATTCTTACTTTGAGCGAAGAGATGGGCGAGAGCCTAGCGACCGCTGCTACTTGGGATAATGATATCAAACAAAAAATCGCTAAGCGTCTATTTCATTTTAGTGCCGGGCAACTATTTGGTTTGTACCGAATGCACTGCGATCCGCATCCAGGGAATTTTGCGTTTCGTCCTGATGGCAGCGTCATCGCTTACGATTTCGGAGGTATCCGTAGCTATAGTGATCATGAAGTACAGCTATTTCGCCGCTTTGCTCAGCATGCCGTGCGCAGCGATGTGACCGCGCTTGAGCAAGATCTTATTGCGCTAGGCATACGCCGTGACGATGATACGGATATTCCAGGGGAGTTTTATAAACAGTGGCTCGCTATCGGCCTTAAACCTTTATCTATTGCCCCTTATCACGAAGGCGATTTTGACTTTGCAAGCAGTCAAGTCCATCACGAAGCGATCACGCAAATGCGTACTTCATTGAAGTACTTTAATCAGTTTCAGCCCTCAGCGACCACGATGATGCTCGATCGGACAGTGTCAGGACAATACTGGAATCTCGTTAATCTTGGCGTGGAGATTGATTTGTCGCCTTTGGTTGATGAATATCTAGAAGTCACGACAGCAGAATCCTCAGCAGCTAACCTAACCAAAGCAGAGTCGGTAGCACCTATCTCGCCGCAGCTTACTGAGACTCCAAATCAGTAGGCTTTAGTATTAGTCTTAGCATCAATTAATTAGTACCAGTACTTAGTACAAACGACTTACTACTAAGCACTCCGATACTAGATTAAACATGTAGCGCGTGGCCGCAACGATCACAGTATCCAGCCCCTACCGCATGACCAAATTTACCACAGTTTGGACAAGTAATAGGGTTGAGCTGAGGGCGCATATTACGCGCCAGCTCAGCGGTAAAAATACCCGTAGGCACGGCAATAATCGCATAACCGGTGATCATCACCATCGATGCAATCGCTTGCCCGATCGGTGTCTTCGGTGACATATCGCCATAACCGGTAGTCGTTACCGTCACTACTGCCCAATAGATGGAAAGCGGAATACTGGTAAAGCCATTTTCTGGGCCCTCCACCACGTATACCACCGAGCCAAAGATGGTCACGAGCAGCACTAAGGATAAAAAGAAGACGGTAATCTTTTGCTGACTGGTCTTCAAGGCTGAGGCCAAAAAGCCCGCTTGCTGCATGTAAGCTTTGAGCTTGAGCACCCGAAATACGCGCAGAATCCGCAAAATACGGATCACTAATAGATACTGCACGCCCACAAACAGTAAGCTTAGATAGCTTGGAAGTACCGACAGTAAGTCAACAATACCAAAAAAGCTAAAGGCATATCGAAAGCGGTTTGGCGCTGAAAATAAGCGTAGCAAATACTCAATGGTAAATAAAATCGTAAAAAACCATTCAGCGTAAAAAAACAAAGTGCCATATTGCAAACGCATATAAAGCACACTATCGAGCATCACCACAGCGACACTGGTCAAAATGGCAATCAGTAACACGATATCAAAAAGCTTACCTAGACGCGTATCTGTGCCCTCAATGATGACATGGATACGATTACGCATATGAGTAATAGCTTCAGCGGTTGGTTGCTTCATAGAGTTTAGGGCTTAAGTCGGAAGGTGATTCTGATAAATAGGCTTAGTCGCCAAAGAGGAGTTTTGTCAAAATAGCTATAAGTGGTTTATAATACTGCTCATTCACTCAGGCTAATTTGCGTACTAACCCACANTCAGGTTGTCACAGTGTAGCAAAAAATAGCTTTTAACAATATACAAATCGCACACTTAGACATCAGCCGTTTAGGTAAACTTTAAGGATGTAATATGGCAGGTCATTCCAAATGGTCAAACATTAAACACAAAAAAGCTCGTCAGGATGCGATAAAAGGTAAGATATTTACTAAAGTCATTCGTGAGATTGTGTCAGCTGCCAAGCAAGGCGATCCTGACCCTGATAAAAACCCGCGTCTTCGAGCCGCTGTAGAAAAAGCGCTGTCTGTCAATATGACCCGCGATACTATCAATCGCGCGGTGGATCGCGGCACCGGCGGCGGTGACAACGAAAACATGGAAGAAGTCAGTTATGAAGGCTACGGTGTTGGCGGCGTAGCAGTATTAGTTGAGACTATGACTGATAACCTCAACCGCACAGTCAGCGAAGTCCGTCATGCTTTTACTAAGTTTGATGGTAACTTGGGCACGAGCGGTTCTGTCGCTTATCTGTTTACCAAACGCGGCGAGATTCGCTTCGATGATGTCAGCCTCGAAGACGATGTGCTACTGACTGCACTTGATGCTGGCGCGCTCGATGTCGAGAACGATGGCGAGTCGTTGCTTGTTACAACTGAATGGGAAAGCTTCGGTCAAGTCAAAGATGCGCTTAATCAAGCAGGCTTAGTCTCTGACAGTGCTGAGGTCACTATGGCCCCTGCAACTAGTGCGGAGATCGACAATGTAGATGACGCTGAAAAAGTGATGAAAATGCTCGATATGCTAGAAGATATCGATGATGTACAAGAGGTTTATAGCAATGTCCATATCTCAGATGAGGTTATGGCGCAGCTGGAGTCAGAGTAACTAAGTGCATCATGACTCAATTTGATTAAACTCTAATATTTATAAAAGCTAAACGTGTACAACGTTTAGCCTTTATTTTTATATAAAACTAGGGCGTGTTGAACATTCAAATATTAGGACTGCTGATAGATAAAATCGCACCAAACTAGGCGTAAACCGACGATAATGTCGAGGCCTTAGCTAGGTTTACAACACCGTTTGGGGTGATTTTAGCATCAGCCCTTNGGGGCGGGGCTCTTTTTTGCCAATACATGGCGAAATTGTCTATCCTAGAATGACTAGGCTTCGAAAATTTCACTGCGTATTGCCTGAAAAATAGCCGCCGCCAGTGCCACATTTGAATGTTCATCACGCCCTAAGCGTAATTTTACCTCTTGCACTTCACGCCTTCGAGCGCTAGNAGATACTGTTTTTTGTCTAGGCCGCCCGTATAACCGCCAAGTTTGCCATCGCTAGCTATGACTCGGTGACAAGGAATAACGAGACTAAAAGGATTGTTGCTGTTGGCATTGGCGACCGCGCGAAACGCTTTGGGGTTGCCGATGCGGCGCGCTAAAGTAGCATAGCTTATGGTTTCGCCGTGCTTAATTTCTTGCAGCGCTTGCCAGACTTGTTGCTGAAATGTAGTCCCTAGTGATAAGTCAAGCGGCAAATCAAAAACCCTCCTTTCTTCTAACGCATACTCCCGAATTTGAATAATAGCGTCAATCAATACCGCTTGTGCCGGCTCGTCTGTGCTTAGGCTATTTTTTTCAATAAACTTAAAGTCGCTATCTGCCAATTGATAGTGCTTTTTGAGCTTGGCAAATGATTTTGCGTCCGTCCACCATTGATCCTGCGACAGCCAGCTGACTTGCACAAGCTTCGGCTCGTCTTTATCAGCTGAGCTGCCCTCACTTTGAATCACCATCAAGACGAGCCTATAGGTTTGTAGTTTGGTCGTGGTAACTAGTATCATTATCTCTTGTCCTCAAAGACCTATGTAAATGCACTAAGCATCAGCTGCTACTCTTTATCATCCGTCTCAAAGAGCGCCGCGACAAATTGTTTAGGACTAAAGGCGCGCAAGTCATCAATAGACTCGCCAACGCCAATATAGCGAATAGGAACATCGGTAGTTTCAGCGATATTGAAGACTACCCCGCCTTTGGCAGTACCATCAAGCTTAGTCACTGTAATACCAGTCAGCGGTACTGCTTCATTAAATAGCTTAACTTGATTAATCGCGTTTTGGCCAGTACCAGCATCGAGGACAATCATACCTTCGTGCGGCGCTGTTTCATCCGCCTTACGCATGACCCGTACGACTTTTTCAAGCTCGCTCATCAGATGGGTTTTATTTTGCAAGCGCCCAGCAGTATCAGCAATCAGTACATCGATGTTTTTTGCCTTAGCCGATTGCATCGCATCAAAGATAACCGAGGCACTATCTGAGCCATGACCTTGAGCCACGACAGGGATATTATTACGCTCACCCCAAATCTGTAGCTGCTCAGTCGCGGCCGCTCTGAATGTATCTCCAGCGGCAAGCATTACTGATTTACCCTCGCCTTGCAGGCGTTTGGCAAGCTTACCTATAGTCGTGGTTTTACCCACGCCATTGACGCCAACCATCAAAATCACAAAGGGCTTTTTACTAGTATCAATCATCAGCGGCGCAACTTTTGGCGTCAAAATATCGACCAGCTCGTTTTGTAGCGCTTTATAAAGAGAATGCGCATAAATCAGATCGCCACGAGCGGTCTGCTCAGTTAAGCTCTTGATAATACGATTAGTCGCATTCACCCCGATATCTGCAACGAGCAGCTGATCTTCCACTTCCTCTAGCAGCTCATCGTCAATCTCTTTGCCACCGATCAGNATACTGACCATCCCCTCAGCTAGATTTTTGCGCGATTTACTCAGACCTGACTTCATCCGGTTGAACCAACTGCCTTTTTTACCGCCTTTAGGCTCAGTGGTTTGTAGATCGTCTTGCGCTGTCGCCTTTGTGCTTGGTTCTAAATGAGCGTCCTCTTTGCTAGCGTTTGTAGCTTCTCCTAACTGTGCTTGTAAGGGCATTTTTGGTACGTCAACCTTAGAGACATCAAACTCAGCTGAGTCATTATTGATATCAGTCTTGTCATCACTAGCTGCTACGTCTGTGGACTGGTTTGGCGTTTNGCTGTCTGCTTCCGGCGACACAATAGGGGATCCTAACGCTATATTACCCACTTGCGTAGCGTTGGCAGCTTTATCTGATGCGGTTTCCGTAGCCTCTGTAGGCTCAATAGGAGTCGTGTTCGCAGACTTCGCCTCATCAANAATATCGACCGATTGCACCGGCAAACTGGGTAAGGTAATATCATCGTCATCTAAATTATCTAGATCACCATCTAGATTGATAACCACGCGATTGGGATTGTCAGCATTATTCATAAACTTGCCCTAAAATTGATCAAAGTATTATTTAGGATCTGTTTAATAGACCCTAGTTTTAATGAGTTACCGTGTTATAAGAAACGTTATAAGAAACTGTTATAAGAAGCGTATAAGATGCATATACCTTAGTTTAGCATAATTCGGTGCAGCCTCATTAATGCTAGTTGTCTAAGCTTATAAAAATAAGCTTATAAAAACACAGCTACCAAATTCTAATGAGATACCAATTAGATATGCTACTAGCTATATACTTAGTAAATAAAGAGCTATGCAAGCTTCGCTTAAGATTTAGACACAAAACTCCGACCTCAGTTTAATTAAGATTGGCCTATCCTTAGCCATCGATTTGTTTAGTGCCATTATGATCAAGTAGGATCAGACTTTTATTACTAGGCTTTTATTACTCGATTTTTACTATCAGGAACGCTCATGTCATCTACCCTATCCACTCATAACATTAATAAAAAACCTCAGCCCAAAACGACTGTTTCTAAGACAGTTCTGACAGGTGCTCTAGCTGTAGCCATCACGGCATCCGCATTGGTAACGAGTGGTTGTCACACTACGCAAGGTCTTAAACCTACCGCAAGCGTCATGGTTGGCGGGCATAAATCCATCTAATTGCGTAGCACTTTAATGGATATAGCCCTATTTATCGTTTTTAACATTTGAGAATATTATGCTTGTGAAGCGTTACCATTATTCATCCAAACCGTCTCGTTTATTACGGCGAACTGCGGGCATGCTAAGCTTGATAGCTACGCTCGCTGCCTGTCAGACTACAACAGTGACTGCAACTCCAGCAGCGCAGACCGCTACTTCACCAAACGTGGCTAGCGAGACGGCGAATAGCGCATCTGATTTACAAATGGATCTCTCAGGTCGTCATGAGTATCTGTTAGATAATGGTCTTAAAGTCATTATCAAAGAAGATCACCGTGCTCCTGTCGCTATGACCCAGATCTGGTACCGTGTCGGCTCGACAGATGAGCCCGTGGATAAAGGCGGTATCTCGCATTTACTTGAACATATGATGTTCAAAGGCACCGCTGACGTTTCAAGCGATGATTATGAGCGTCTAATCGCTAAGTTTGGCGGCTCAAACAATGCCTTTACTAGCTACGATTACACTGGCTACTACGAGCTGTTTCCGGTCAATCGCTTGCCGCTCGCATTAGAGCTTGAAGCCGATCGCATGACAAATTTGTTGTTCAATGAAGAGGAGTTTGCCAAAGAGCATCAAGTGGTCATGGAGGAGCGCCGCCAACGCACCGATGATAACCCGCTAGCCAAAGCTTATGAGTCGTTTCGTCTGCTCGCCCTACCTGATAGCCCTAAAGGCGAGTCGGTAATTGGGCCTATGGATGAGCTTGAATCTATCACCCTAGGCGAGCTCAAAGACTGGTATCAGGCTTGGTATGCGCCTAATAATGCTACGTTAGTCATCGTAGGAGATGTGCAGCCTGAAGCGGTATTGTCGCAAGTCAAACGTTACTTTGGTGAGCTTAAACCAAGCGCGCTGCCTGAGCGTCCATCCGTTCGTCAACAAGGCTTTCGCGGCTATCAAAAGGTCGACTCAGAGCAAGCGGTAAAAGTGCCAGTACTGCTGATGGGCTTTAACGTGCCAAGCTTACTGACCGTAGGCTTAGGTCACGAAAACCAAGCCTATGCTTTATCGTTAGCACAAGACGTCCTCGATGGCGGACTCTCAGCCAGACTTGAGAGCCGGCTCATTCGGGAGCAGAACTTACTGACTAGCGTCGGTACTTCTTATGATTTGTTTGATCGCGGCGATGGACTGTTTCTCATCCAAGCCACGCCGCGTGAAGGCGTCAGCTTAGAGCAAGCGCAGCAAGCTATTAGCAATGAGATCGATAAGCTCATGCGCGATCCTATCGAGGCGGACGAGATTGCTCGGGCAAAAACCAATACCGTGACCGGTCTCGTCTACGCGCAAGACAGCATGGCAGGACAAGCGCGTATGATTGGCTCGCTACAGACCATCGGTATTGATGATCGAATAATCGCCAACCTACCAGCTAAGCTCGATGAAGTCTCTGTGGCTGACATTCAGGCTGCCAGTCAAAAGTATCTCGTCGAAGACAATTTGACCGTTATGCACATTGTGCCGCCTAACAGCACGGCTAACACCAGTACTGATAATGCGGTCAAAAAGCATCGCTAATGAGCACACTGCTACTCAAATGCCTACTACAAATAAGAAAGAGCTATGAATAAAAAACCGTCATTGGTCACCAAGTCAACTACCAAAAAGGCTACGCCACGCGCCTTACTCACCACTTTAACCAGTAGCCTCCTGTTAGGACTAGCTGCGCTCTCTAATACTGCTCTTGCCGATACTGATATTGCTGAAGACTATAAAGGTTCAGCTGCAAATGTTGATAGCCGTGCGCCTATTGCCGCCCTGTCAAAACTCACAAGCCTTGATAACGTTGCTCCTTTGAAAATGACTGTTCCTGATATTGAGCATTTCACGACTGTCTCCGGCGTGCCCGTCTCTTTTGTCCGTACTACTGCCCTCCCTATCGTCGATATCGATTTGCGTTTCAACGCCGGTAGCGCCCGTGATGGCAGTATTCGCAAGCAAGGTTTTGGTATCGCTAACATGACCGCCACTATGCTCACGCAGGGCACTGAGACCAGAGATGAAGATGACTTCACTCGCGCGGTGGAGACTCTAGGTATTACGCTAAATAGTAGCGCTTATAAGGATATGTTTATCGTCTCGCTCAGAAGTTTGTCTGATGATGAGCATCTGCTCCCCGCTATCGACTTGATGACCCAGATGCTCACTGAGCCGACTTTTNATGAACAAATACTGGCCCGCAATAAAGCCAGACTCCTAGTCGGTCTGCAGCAACAGAAACAAGATCCAGGTAGCCTTGCCAGTCTCGCTTTTAACAAAGCGCTCTATGGCACGCACCCTTATGCTCACCCCTCCTCTGGTACACTTGAGACGGTGCCGACTCTGAACCAAAAAGACTTGCAAGACTTTCAGAACCGCTATTTGGTCGCAAATAACGCCTCTCTTGCGATGACAGGTCATTTGACGTTAGCGCAAGCGAAGCGGCTGGCAAATGACATCACCAATAACTTGCCAAGAGGCAAAACGGCGCCGATATTACCTGAGCCTAAGCCATTAACGCAGTCACAAAACATTCATATTGACTTCCCCAGCACTCAGACCACTGTGTTAATGGGGCAACTGGGTACTAAGCGTGCCACTGACCCTATTGCCCAGCAGCAGCAAACCAACTTTGCGGTGGGNAATGATGTGTTAGCAGGCGGAAATTTTAATGCGCGATTAATGACTGAGATTCGCCAAAACTTGGGCTACACTTATGGTATCTCAGGCGCTATGAACCCAATGCTTGCGCGCGGTCCCTATCAGATTGGCTTCTCAACGCGCAACGATAAAGCGCGCGCGGCTATCGATGCCAGCTTAGGCGTGATTAACGATACTTTAGAGGAAGGAATTACGAAAGATGAGATGCGCCTAACCACTGATAATCTAAAGAATAGCTTTCCTATGAGCTTCGCCAGTAATGCAGGCATCAACGGCTTGCTTGGTATGATGAATTTTTATCACTTACCTGACAGCTATCTGAAGGATTATGTGAGCCGTATTGATAGCGTCAAGCTCGCTGAAGTCAACGAAACGTTACGCAGCACATTAGATACTAATAAGTTTTTGATTGTGACTGTGGGAGCGGATGACCCTTGGCAGGATAAAGGCGATAGCGCTAAAGAGTAAAGCGCGAATAAAAAGACAGGAAGATAAAAACAATCCTAGTAGGGCGTTTGAACGTATAGCCATTTAACTTTAAACGCGCTGTGCTGATTTTTTATTAGGGCGTGTTGAACATTCGACCATGGCACTGACAGAGACTATTTTTTAGGCGATTTGCAGATAAAGATGGTAAGTTTAGTCGTTCTAAGCGTCTATTTTTATCAATAAAGCGGCAAAAAATAGGGGTGTCCCTGTAGTAGATAAGGATTAAATATCACACCATTTTTTCAGCGTTTTCAGCTGATTAGATGGTGAGCCATAGTTAAATCTAAACTCGCACTCTTTTAAAAACAAATGGAAGTTCTTCTTATCGATCCCATTATACTTTCTTAGAGTTCGTTTAGACTGATTCCAAAAGTTCTCAATGCCATTGATGTGATTGTTTTTACCACAAGTAAACTCTTTAGAGTGATTGACTCTGAAATGTTTGAATTCGCTCACATCTAATGCATTATAACTTCGATAGCTATCCGTATAAACAAAGCTGTCAGGCTTGATTTTACGCTTAATAACAGGCATTAGGGTGGTTTGTTTGGTGTCTGCTACGACAATGGTATAAACCTTACCGTTTCGTTTTAGAATACCAAATACAGCGGTTTTACCAGCAGCTCCGCGACCTCTTTTGCCTTTGCGTACACCGCCAAAGTAACTTTCATCTAATTCGACTTCGCCATCAAAAAGCTCATCAGCTTGTAATGAGAGATGGTAATCTATCACAAGTCTTATTTTATGATAAAAAAGTGCAGCAGTGTTAGGCTGAATATTGAGCAAATCTGCGGCTGTTCTAGCAGTCACTTCAGCTGTGAAAAACTCTAACAGCCTTCGCTGTACTTTTTTACTTAGTTTACAACGGGTTATCTTCATAAAAGTAGTCTAGCATAGTGCTTATCTACTACAGCCCCAAAAATAGTCCTGTCCCTGTTGTTGTCGTGAGGGCTGATGCTAAAATCGCCCTAGTCGTTGCGACTATTTAAATAAAATCAGCTAACCAATGCAATAAGCATTATCTGCAATTTTAACGACGACTAGAACACAGCTTTGATTAACTAGTAGCGATCAGCAGTGCGCATTTGTGAATGTTCAACACGCCCTAACAAGACAGCTTATTCTGTAATGGCTATCGTCACGTCATAACTAAATTGCTCAGGCTTGTAGCCTGCGCCATCATAAGACAGGCGTATCACGTGCTTGTCGTAAGACAGCACTTCGTAGTCGCCATTGGCAAAGTTGTAAATCTTTGGGGTAACCAATAACGCTTCTATCTGATCGTTATTAAGACTGACCGCTATGTGTTCGCCTACTTTAGGATATAAGAAGTAATCACAGCTGTTATTTACCATAACCTCAGCTTTGCGTTCGATTACAGTATTATCTACCTCTTTTTGAACGAGCTTTGGGCATAGATCCGGTTTTTTAGCAGCAACACGGGCGTATGAGTTCACAATTTTATCTTCGATATCAGACTGGACTTGCTCTCTTACTACGGCTGGCTCATCTGCTATAGGCGAATTCGCCTTCTCAGAAGTACAAGCAGAGATAAAGAACAATCCTGTACTGACTGTTAGAGCCAAAAAGCTTGAGTATTTTTTAGTGAGCCCTACCGGATTATTTTGAGCTAAATAGCGGTTCGCTGCTCGAGGCAATTGTTTATCTGACACTGTTATACCCTTTGCTTTTTTAGCCTTTTTAAGCGCTTCAACCTTAAAATAAAATATTTTATAGTAAGCTCTGATATTTGATAGTACTACCCAATGACAGCAGAGGAATAACTTATCCTCTCTGCAAAAACAGGCTAAGCATTAAAACATACTATAGGCTTTTATTAAACATTATTAAATGACCTATAGGTCTAAAGGGTAAACAATTATTTAGAATATATCACTAGTAGCGGCAAGAAGAGCTACTACTGGTGTTACCAAAGCCCCATTTGCGGTAACCTTGCGAGTCTAAATGTACCGCTCCTGTCGAATATAATCCTAAACCAAAGTCCATATCTTGACCTTGATATCGCCAAAACTGACATAAGCTATCTTGCATACG
>FUFK010044020.1_pt1 | contig 54044 bp, 72 predicted proteins | sample 1021851 | NCBI WGS metagenome assembly FUFK01 (sample SAMEA51879418, study PRJEB19060) | metagenome | reverse complement strand
AGCAAGCCCCGCGACTCAACTTGCCCGATACTGCCCCCGCCAGTGGTAAAACCAACAAACCAATCCGGCATGGTAGCCCAAAAAAGAAATGCGCTGACATTATTTCGCGTTGGTTTAAGAAATGCGCTGACATTATTTGCCCCTCAATGCGTCATAAACAAAACTTGCATGTCTTTTGCCGCCCAACAAATCGTACAAGTGGCGCAAGATTCAGTCGCGCCCGTTTGTTCTGGACAGATTACGGATTTGTTTTTTTCTGGCTTAAATAGGTCGGCACTGTTTGCGCTAAATTTATAATCAGGTGCATTACTGAAACGGACAGCAAAACGGTCACCAAACTTAGCCCGAACCCATCCTATAGTTTTTCCTATTAAACTTTTAGGTGAATGACCAGTAAATCCCCAAATAGCCAAATTACTATATTTAGCTAATAACTGCCCCCAAAGCATCACATACATTTCAGAATAAAAATCCCCCAATACATGAAGCCGGATGATCACACCGCGATACAACCCGCAAAGCTCGGCAACTTCACTTTCTATTCTCTTTTCGAGTTCCTGCCCGTGTTCTATTCTATGGGCAAACATCATATTATTGCCGTAGCAATCATCCCAATGATGGCAATAGCGGGGACACGTTGCCCGTTCTTCTAAGGTCAAAGTATAGATTACATAACCCTTGAATTTACCTTTTTTAATTACGGGCAAACGGTCTTTAGATAGTTTACCGTTTTTAGATTGCTTCAAGACTGAATGCGGATAATCAGATAATAGCTTAACTGATTTAGAATACATTGTTAAAGCGGGTTTATTTATATCTGCTTTTTTCATCGTATTGTTTCCCCCGTATGAATCCAGACTGGCGCGTCGGTTTCTATCCAAACTTTAGCACCACAAGATAAAGGTTTATTCGGGGAATATACCACCCGCGACAGCCCGTCAATTTCTGCCGCATAAGTATAATGATTGCTTTTACTAGTCTTAACAGTAATTACAGGATCGTGCGTTCCATTCTTAGCATTGGCACGAATCACATGCTGGTTTATATGTATTCGTTTTTTCATCGGTTGGTTTCCTTGTGTTGGTTTAGGTTGGTTTTCTTTTAAGGGTAATATCCGGTGTGGTCAAGCCCTTTTATTTTATCACCCAATCTTTTTAGATAACATTCTGGACAAGAATAAAACCGATCCGATTCGACAACCATCGCAGGTTCCCCGCAAGTGTCGCAGGGATACTCTGGATTTAGTGTTGTTTTTCGTTTATTGCTGACATTATTTGCTGACATTATTTCTCCTGACTAGAACTTAGGCAAGTAAAGTTTGCCGTCTTGAAATGCGGCTGACAAAATTTTAAGCTGACAAATTTCGACGCTGACATTATTACCGTTCCATTCACCATCTCTGACAATATTCTGTAGCCGCTTTTTTTCAGCATTGACATCAAGTAGACGTGGATCATTTGCCACGTTGGGATAGCGTGGTTGGATTGTCATTGTTTGTCACTCCAGAAATCATACCACGCATCCGCTAACATTTCGGCGTATTCGGTTTTGTCACGTACTCCCACCCAATCACGGTAGGGTTCCATTCCCCGTAAAAACTCCCCAAAGTGTTCGCAGCCACCAATAACCTCGTTTGCCTTACACCAAAAGTCATCTTCTAACTGGATTGCCCAGTCGCTCATTTTACTCACTGTTTTTCTCCCCATAGATATCCTTGTGCTTAAACTGTGAGTGATACCATGTCTTGAACTTGTGAAAGGCTTTTATTGTGTACGCATCCAAGTCTAGGTTTTCCCATTCGCTCAAATCAAGTCCTTCACTAAAACCACCATAGCGCATTTCAAATTCAGAATCCAACATCACCATTAGGGCGTTGGCTTCGGTTGCCGTTAGCATTGGGGGTTCATACATCTTTAATGTCTTTTCATTTGTCATTGACTTGCTCCACTGTAATTTCTGCGTCATAGTCACCGTCATACTCTTTCCAGTGTCCATCCCAATTCATAGCTATAATTCTAGCTTGGTTGGCGTTCTCTGCTTCCAGCGTGACTACTTCAGCCACAGTATAGCTTCGGGTTACTTCAAATTTTGGCATTGGTTGTCTCCTTTTTGCCAGTTGATAAGTAACCGATATAGGAAACAAACAAGGGTGTCAACTAAAAAGTGGGTTTCGTTCAAATGACAAGACAGTCAGGTTAATATTACAGCGTAAATGAACGTCTGTAGCTGTCGAACTATTGTGGGGCAAGATACCATCGAAAAGCAACGCCCTGTTTGCTTTGCTCTCTACTATCGTGTCTTTGGCTACGCGAGTGTAACCATTATTGTCGTTGACATAAAATAGTAATACCTTGTGTTTTATATTTGTATCGACATGAACACCATGCTCGTATATTTCTGATGTTTGAGGAAACCAATTTACCCTGCACGACAATGGGACAACATAGTTTAGTTTGTTTAGTAGTGGGAAACATAACGTTTCATACAAATGAGACTGTGGTGCTGTTGCGTCGTAAAGTCTGTGATAAAAGTAGAATCCATCAGTTGTTGTCTTTCGTTCATTCGACACATGAGGATTGTATCTCATGTCAACACTTCCATCCAATAATACACTGTACTCTTCAAATTCTTTTTCGGGAAGAAAGTTGTCGAACACTTGGTACGAACCCTCTGGTGGCTTATCAAAAAGATTGAATCCTCTATCATCTAAAGGGTCTACCGGAACAAAATCTGTAATGTATTTGTCTTCCATAATTGTCATCCTTTTCTATTTAAACGAAACTTTCTACCTATGTTTTTCGCTTTATCTGAAAAACGAGAGTAGTTTTTTGCATCAAGGAAAGTGCCGATAGATTTTTTAGCTATGGTATCACCCTGAAGTTTTTGATTGTGAGTTACACTTACACTAGGTATGTCTATGGGAATAATGTGGGCAAGAGGTGCATTTGCGGGAATCACATATTCTTCCCCCTCCTCTGGCATACGGATGAAGGTGTTTATATTAGGAGGCCAATCAAAATTAGCGGGTAATTTTACCATTCCATGAATGGCTCTGACATCCTTATAAACTTCATCCCACCAGCAGGGTAGTATCAATAGTTCTACATCTACATTAGACCTTAGTAACCACTCACTTTGGAATTTTAAACTAAATTGACAAAATCCATTTTCAAAGGGGAAATTTTCGGTAAACTGTTCCGGTGGGTGGGTTTCAAGAACTTTGATTTCTGGATCGGTAAACGTACCAAAACCTACTACACCATCATCTTTTCTCACCATCGTATCTATCTTGTTGTGAATAACATAGCCTGTTGTCAACATGTTTATAAATGAAGGACACGTTCGTATAGAAATACCCTTTATCATGGGATTTTCTAACTCGCCCTCTACTTTCGACTTCATAGTCTTAAACCAATCCGGCGGGGTCATAGGTTTTAGCATGGCTCTTCGTTCCCACGGAGCAGATTCTAAATCTTCAACCTCTGAAGTATGATACATTTGTATTTTTATCTTATTTGTTCTTTTACTAAACACAATACACACTCCTTACAAAAAGAAACGAGGCCGGACATACACCCGACCTCGCTCCCAACCAACCAAAGGAAACAACAAGAGGTAACCACTCCTCTTGTTTACACTTCATTATGCTACTTCGTAAAGTGTTCCCAGTTTTAACACGATCTTTTTATTCGCGTCAAGCCATTTATTACATTCCCAACGACTTTTTCCAACAAACAATGCAACATGTCGCAAATAGTCTGTGCAAATCTTCTTCTTTACATCTTCCCTTTTAGTCTCTCCAATACGAACCGACGATACGGGTACACAAAGCATCCACTTGTAGTCTGCACGTTCAATAACTTCTATTACAAGTTTTTGGGTTTTTAATGATTCCATGTTCTTCCTCGTAAGCTTCCACGTATATGTCCAGTGCTTCCCTAATTAGGTCAGCAACTGCAACTTGTTCAAGTGCTTTCTTTTGCATTTGGTGTGCAACGTAAGCAAGCTTATCAAACTGTTCTTCCTTCATCAACAGATTGTAAGTCTTTGTAGGTTCAAGTATCTTGTTTGGTCTTGGCATCTTGTGCATCCTTCTTTGATAGTTTATCTAAGCTATCTTTTTTCTTATTAGGGATAACTTGTTTCTGATATTTCTTATCCCTTAACAGTTTAGCTATAGGATTGATTTTATTAGTATTTACCATTGTATGTTACTCCCATAGGGGATGGTTAATAGATAGGTACCACTACCTGTCAAGTCTTGTCAACTAAAAAATGTGATTGACATAGTTTTCTTGCCGTGCTACTCCCCAATAGTTTGTAACTACCAAAGGAAACCGACATGAAATCACCAAGATGGCTAGAAGGACACGTTGAATCGCTTGATATCCAGCCACTAGGTCGGTATCGATCCGACTGTCCGGTGTGTGGTAAGAAGAATACTTTTAGCGTGACTGACGATGGAATGCAACGACTTTGGTTTTGTTTTCATGCAGACTGTAATGTGTCAGGTCGCACTGGTGTTACCCTGACTAAAGAGTTTGCGAAACACACCCTATCCAAGTCACAGGCTTGTACGCCTGTTCCTCGTACTAATAACACTTACGAGTTGCCACACACATTTGTTAGTCTTTCCCGTAACTTAGATGCAGAACTTTATTTAAAATCTGTACATGCTTACGCTGCGTACTTAGCAGGTCGTGCTGATATACGTTACGATTTTAAAAAGAATCGTGCGGTATTTATAGTCAAGGATGGAAATAAAATAGTTGATGCAGTAGGTAGATCAATGGATGGTAGTAATCCTAAATGGTATCGTTACGGAAATAGTAAGAAACCGTTTGTAGTAGGAAACCACGACAAAGCAGTTATTGTTGAAGATTGTGCGAGTGCCTGTACGATAAGTGACAAATTTACAGGAGTTGCTTTATTAGGAACATCTTTAATACAGGAATACATACCTTCTCTTCTCCATTACCAGAAGATTTTTGTAGCCCTTGACAAAGATGCGACTGACAAAGCGATTGACATGGTAAAAACTCTATGCAGAATAGTTCCAACCAAACTCATGGTGCTACCCCGTGATTTAAAAAACATGACAAAGGATGAACGAAATGACTTCATACGACCCTATATCGATTGACAAACAAATACTAGGCTTCTGTCTTAATGCCGACTTCTTTGGTCGCGTAAAGAACATTATAGATAGAACCATGTTTGAAAGAGAAATGCGTGACATTTTTGACACACTATCTTACTCTCATGGTAAGTATGGCAAAGACTTGACCATTGCTGAACTGTCTACACTGTTCAATGACAGAAACCCTGCTATGCCAGAAGCAACGCGAAACAAAGTACAGCTAGTAATTCACACGTTAGACATAGGTAACGCTGATAATTCCGACTTACACCTCGACTTGGTACACAACTTCTGGTTACGGGATCGTGCGCGGTTGATTGGTGAGAAAGCCATTGACATCTTTACGGGTGACAGTGAGGAGTTTGGTGAACTGCGTCGTCTCATTGAAACTGTAGAAGATGGTCGCATCAGTGACAAAACAACTTACACAAAGGTAGAGGATGATTTCGAGCAACTACTAGAGGACGAAGCTGGTGACCCCGATTTCCCGTTTACATACGATCTAATCGGTGAGCACATAGCAGGGTTAGATCGTGGTAACTTAGGTATATTGTTTGCCCGTCCAGAAGTTGGTAAGACAACATTCTGTTGCTTCCTTGCAGCTTCCTATATAAAACAAGGGTTTAAGGTTACCTACTGGGCTAATGAAGAACCAGCCCCCAAGATCAAGTTGCGTATTATACAGTCATACTTTGCCCTGACACGAGAGGAGATGGTGAATCAGAAGGACAACTTGGCTATAATTTACAAACAAGCTATTGAACCTCTGCTAACTATCATGGACTCTGTCGGCACTTCTGTAGAAGAAGTCGATGAGTACGCAAAGTTAAACAAGCCTGATGTTATGTTTTGTGATCAGCTTGACAAGTTTCGTATCTCTGGTGAGTACAATCGTGGGGATGAACGCTTGAAAGAAACATACGTTGTTGCACGTGAAATAGCAAAACGAAACCGACTTTTAATGTGGGCTGTAAGTCAAGCGAGTTATGATGCACATGACAGACAGTGGATTGACTATGCTATGCTTGATAACTCACGCACTGGTAAAGCTGGTGAGGCTGACGTTATCATTGGCATAGGTAAGACAGGATCAAGCGAGGTTGAGAATACAGTTAGACATATTTGTATATCCAAAAACAAACTAAATGGATATCATGGTATGATTAACGGACAGATAGATATTGCACGTGGGGTATACTACTAATGCCAGCTAGAACAAAAGAACAAAAAGCTAACAAGGTCAACTACGCTAAAGCACGTAGAACACGCCGCAAGCACTGGTTGACAAAGTACAAGCTTGCAAAGGGCTGTGCGTGGTGTGGCTACAAGGAGTATGGTGGATCGTTGGACTTTGATCACATAGATAGGGAGACGAAGATTAGACCCGTATCTAGGATGACACTAGGCACCCTAAAAAACTTGATCTTAGAGGTTAGAAAGTGTAATGTCTTGTGTAGAAACTGCCACCAAATGAAAACAGAACTTGATCGTGACTACATGCAAAGGAACAGAGATGAACGTATTAACCTTTGATGTAGAAACAACTCACATACATAAAGAGAGTGGTGGCACCACCGCCCTTCCATACTTTGGTAACCGTCTTGTGTCTATTGGGTACAAGCGTCTGTCATCCCCTCATATACACTATCACTGTTACTACCATGCAGACAGAGAACCTCACGACTTTGCATCTGAGTTATTTCAGGAAGCACTTGACGAAACCGACATGGTTGTGGGACAGAACATAAAGTTTGATCTCTCTTGGATTAGAGAGTGTGGATTCAAATACGATGGAGAGGTATATGATACGATGGTTGCGGAATACATTTTATCGAAAGCCCAGCGTTGGCCTCTTGGACTTGCTGCTCTTGCAGAAAAGTATGATGTTACCAAGAAAGAGAAAGACCTTGTTGAGCCGTATCTCAAGAGCGGCAAAACGTTTTACGATATCCCGTGGGAAATAGTAGAAGAGTACGGAAAAGCTGACGTACTTGCTACAGAAGAAATAGCACTTAAACAGCTTGAAGCCTTTGGCACTACCTTTGAGGAACTATGTTATGGAACGGACTTTACTACCGACGCTAAGACTTTCGCTTGAGATGACTGATTCGCTTTCTCGTATAGAGCAAAACGGATTGAAGATAAACCTAGAAACCCTAGACCAGATTGAGCGAGAATACCAAGAGGAGATGGACGAACTAGAGGTTCGCCTAAACCAACTAGCAAGAGATGCAATGGGTGACACACCCGTCAACTTATCCAGTCCAGATGATCGTAGTGTTCTTCTATACTCACGCAGAGTAAAAGATAAACCGACGTGGTCACGTGTATTTAACTTGGGTCACGAGAAACGTGGATCAACTATGAAGCCAAAGCTTCGCACACGTATGAAGCGTGGGGAGTTTAACTCAGCCGTTCGTAACATGACCGACGTTGTGTACAAAACACGCGGTAGTAGGTGTGCAGGGTGCGTTGGTTTTGGTAAGGTTCGTCCTGTCAACAAAAACGGACAACCTAGTAAGGTGCTTCGTATTTGTAAGCCGTGTGGTGGTGCTGGTGTTATTTATCAGAGCACGGGTGAGGTAGCAGGGTTCAAGCTTGTACCCCGTGATCCAATGGATACTGCATCAGCCGGATTTAAAACCGACAAGGTTACCTTAGAAAACCGACAGACCGACTTGTCCGGTGACGCTCACGAGTTTGTTACAGCTTACGTACGTTACAATGCATTACGTACTTATCTGTCCACCTTTGTAGAGGGAATGAAAAACAATGTTGACGAAAATGGTTTTATCCATCCAGAGTTCATGCAGTGTGTTACAGCGACGGGTCGTCTTTCGAGCCGCAATCCTAACTTTCAGAATATGCCACGAGGTAATACCTTTGCAATACGAAAGGTTGTCGAGAGTCGGTTTGATGGTGGCTACATACTTGAAGGGGATTACTCGCAACTAGAATTTAGGGTAGCCGGGTTCTTAGCTAAAGATAGTCAAGCATACATAGATGTAAATGAGGGTACAGATGTTCACCAGTATACTGCAGATATTATCGGATGCAGCCGACAAGAAGCAAAGGCACATACCTTCAAACCTCTATACGGCGGAGTCACCGGAACCGACTCCCAACAACGCTACTACAGAGCCTTTAAGCAAAAGTATGAGGGTGTTACCACTTGGCACGAGCAACTCCAGCGAGAGGCCGTTCAGCAGCGAGTAATCACCCTTCCAAGTGGCAGGCAGTACGCTTTTCCAGATGCGCGGTGGACTAAGTGGGGTACAGCTACAAATCGCACGGCAATATGTAACTATCCAGTACAGGGATTTGCTACAGCAGACTTGCTGCCTGCTGCCCTAGTCAGGCTAGAAAGAATGATGAGAATAAGAAATCTCAATTCTGTAATTTGCAATACTGTTCACGATTCTATAGTACTAGATGTACACCCAGATGAAAAAGACGCTTGTATCAAGCTATTAGAATACGCCATGTTATCTTTACCTACAGAGACAATTAACCGTTATGGTGTTGAGTATGACATGCCCGTTGGAATAGAATTAAAAATAGGAAAGAATTGGCTTGACTTGACAGAAGTAGTACTGTAAAATCTATCTACAACCCTAACAACAGGAGCATGAGATATCATGGATACAGGGACAGACGTAATGAAAATGGACGATATAGACGCAATTGTAGCAGCTTTGGATGCGGATAACGATGAAGCATTGATGGCAGCAAGTGGTCAGTTAGTAAAACAAACTGGTCAAAAGGGATTGCCCAGAATAAATATTAACTACGATGCAGAAACAGACGATGGTGTGTCTTTACCTCGTGGTTCATGGAAGATGTATATAGATGGTCGGTTTATATACGCAGAAGAAGTAACCATAAGACCGCTTCTTCGCACTTTTGAATACAGTGTGTGGGATCAAGAGAACAATACGTTTTCTTCCAAGTCGGTGCAAAAGTTTGAGTTATCAGGAATGTTCCCCGACACCACTGGCACAAATAAATGTGGTCGGTTAACCCGTGAAGAAGAAGATCGCTTAGATAAAGATGATGCAGCATATCTCAATTCACGTGCATCTAGCTGTAACTTGATTCTTTATTCTAAAGTCTCCGGTACTTTTAAAGATGCAGAGGGTACAGAAGTTGTTTTAGATGAAGAACCTGTAGTCGCTTACTTCAAGCGGTCTGGGTTTATTCCCATGAACAACTTTATCAACAACTTGGGTAAGCAAGAAAAGTTGATGCAAAAATGTAACATTACATTGGGTACAAGTAAACATAAGAAGGGTAGTGTAACTTACTGGACACCTAACCCTGTTTTAAAGGACACGATCAGCGTATTGAGTCCAGAAGATAAAGAGTTGGCGAAAAAGTTTGTCGAGACATACAAGGGTCATAATGAAATGGTTATGAACCAGCATCGTGAAGCAGTAAAACTTCTGTCTGACGATGATGATATTGATCTAGCGGCTGACTTTGATAATGCTAACGCTGCTTAAAATACAAGAATATATGTCTAAGGCTCTCAGGGGAGAAGTTACTGTCTCCCCTGAAACTATTAGAACATTTGAAAAAGATTGTTCAGACTCTATAACAAAACAACTTAGCTCTGACAGAGGTGAGTATCGTATACGTATGTCCGGCTTGGGTAGACCCTTGTGTCAACAAGTCTTGGATAAACAGGGTGTAAAGGAAGAGATGTCCTACAATACTCTCTTTCGTTTTATGTTTGGTGACTTAACTGAATCTATCCTGATGGCAATAATGCGGGAAGCAGGAGTTGAGATCGTAGACTACCAACGAGAAGTTGAATTAGAAATTGCTGGAGAAAAAATAAAAGGGACTTTAGATGTTATTGTAAAGGATGAACTTGGGCAAGACAAGGTTTGGGATATAAAGTCTGCAAGTGATTGGGCGTTTAATTACAAATTTACAGGCATGGGTGGGTATGATAAACTAAAGGAAGATGACCCCTTCGGTTACCTCATGCAAGGGTTTTTGTATAGTGAAGCAGTAGGATTACCTTTTGGCGGCTGGATTGTAGTCAACAAGTCTAGCGGGTTAGTGGCTATAGTAGAGGTTCCAGATTGGTCACAAGAAGATAAAGAGTATTACCTAAAAGATGCAGCAGATAGAATCAAGTTTCTTAACAAGCCTAATGTAAAACCCTTCAAGCCGTACAAGCCTATTGCTGAAACGTATAAGAATAAAGGTGAAATAGTATCTACTGGTAATAAGCTTCTACCACGTGAGTGTAATCTGTGTGGCTATAGATTTTATTGTTGGCCTAATGCGGTTATACACAATCGGGTAACATCACGAGCAAAATCACCCCCTCAAGTATGGTACTCAACTTTGAAGAAGAAAGAAATCTAGTGCCTTTTTTGTTTGTAAAGAACTATGAAGTAGAGTTGATGCAAATGAATAAGAGTCTGTATCACCTTTATATTGAGTCGGTTAAAAAATCAGGGGGGGAGAGGCGTGTCTGCCAAATGCGGATACATGATAATGGTCTTCCTCTCACTCTGGTTGAGAACTATAGTAAGAGTGGACAACTTCTTGCTGAAACCGACGCACGAGATATCAAAACTGTAGAAGAGCAGTTACAAAAGATAAGTAGAATTTCATTTGCAGGGGCTTATGTATGTGTGCCGATGCACCCTTTAACAACAGAACTTACAAATATAGAAAGACTATCCCCCAAACTGGCAGGGTATCTGATAAAAAGATTTGGATCGATTGGACTAGAATTTTGAAAAAAGCAGGATATAGGTCACAGTTTGAACTTAATATAGCTAGAACTTTAACTGAAAATAGAGTTCCGTTTAGGTACGAAGAAGCAAAGTTTCAATACATACCTGAACCACGTAACTATACACCGGACTTCTACCTAGAACAATCTGATATATATGTAGAGGCAAAAGGACACTTGACTAAAGACGACAGAGTTAAGATGCTGCTTGTTAAAAAACAACATCCTAAACTGGATATTCGTTTTGTATTTTTACGGGCATCGAATAAAATTTACAAGGGCAGTAAAACAACGTATGCTGCTTGGTGTGAACGTCACAACTTTATATGGGCGGAAGGTTCTATTCCGACAGATTGGTACAAAAGAAATGTCAAATGATAATCACATAGAAAAGAGTATAGAAGCCATGTCCCTTTTACCTGACAGGTATTACATAATTCTACGTTCTAATGATGACAATGAGTTTACTATGTCCGCCTACGATACAACAAATAGGACGTATGAAAACGACGATGACTTTGATTCTGCCATGATTATACAAGAAGGAATCCTAGATATCCTTCGTACAAAAACAGAAGAAGTATATGACAGAGGTGTAGCAGCTATACAGTTTAGACTTGCTGGCGAAGAGATAATTGAAGAAGAGGATATAACAGACCCTAAAATTATCAAAGCCGTAGATAACAATGTTGTAAAAGTTGATTTTGGAAAGAAGCAATGAGACACGAAAAATACATGAAGAAAAGACTATTAGAAGATGAAAACGAGCAAGCAGGTAAAGAAGCATACGGGGGTTTAGATATTGTCAACAATCCGCCACACTACAATCAAGCAGGTATCGAATGCATTGAAGCGATCAAGGCGGCGACAGACGATGGGTACGAATACTACCTGCAAGGTAACATTATCAAATACCTCTGGAGATACAGGTATAAAAACGGTATCGAAGACCTCAAAAAAGCACAGTGGTACTTAACTAAATTAATCAACATACAAGGAGAATAAAAACATGAACAACATGTTGCCTACACCATACCAACAATTTATTCACAAGTCACGTTACGCTCGTTGGATTGACGACGAAGAAAGGCGAGAAAACTGGGATGAAACTGTATCCAGATATATTAGCTTTATGGATAATCATGTGCGTAATAAACACGATTATATCCTATCAGATTCATTAAAATCTGAAATAGAAAATGCTATACTGAACCTTCAAGTTATGCCCTCTATGAGAGCCATGATGACTGCGGGTCCTGCTTTGGCTCGTGATAATATATGTGGATATAATTGTAGCTATATACCTGTTGACAGTCCTCGTTCGTTTGATGAGTGTATGTATATATTAATGTGTGGTACAGGGGTAGGTTTTAGTGTTGAGCGTGAGAACGTTGATAAGCTGCCAGTTGTTTCAGACAACTTTAATAAGTCTGATACAGTAATTAAAGTAGCTGACAGTAAGCCGGGATGGGCAAAAGCTTATCGTGAACTTATTGCATTACTATACGCAGGACAGGTGCCATCGTGGGATGTTTCCGATATTCGCCCTGCAGGGGCAAAGCTAAAGATCATGGGGGGAAGAGCAAGTGGTCCCAAACCTCTTGTTGACTTGTTTGATTTTAGTGTAAACATATTTAAGAAAGCAGCAGGGCGTAGGCTCTTTCCTATTGAGTGCCATGACCTTATGTGTAAGGTGGGTGAGGTAGTCGTTGTAGGGGGTGTTCGTCGATCAGCATTAATTAGCTTATCTAATTTAAATGACGACCAGATGCGACACGCCAAAGCCGGAGAATGGTGGGATGAACCTGACAAACAAATCTATCGTAATGGGCAACGAGCGTTAGCTAACAACTCTGTTGCTTACAAGACTAAACCAGAGATGGGTACATTCATGCGTGAGTGGCTTGCATTGTATGATAGCAAGTCTGGTGAGCGTGGCATGTTCAATCGTGAGGCTGCAGACAAACAAGTTGCACGTAATGGACGTAGAGAAACAGGACACATGTGGGGTACGAACCCCTGCAGTGAGATCATCTTACGCCCATACAGTTTCTGTAATTTGTCAGAGTGTGTAGTTCGTGAAAACGATACACTTGAATCGTTAAAAGAAAAGGTACGTATAGCAACCATCTTAGGTACCTTACAATCAACCCTTGTAGACTTTAAATACTTGAGGAAAGCATGGAAAGACAACGCGGAAGAAGAACGCTTGTTGGGTGTATCCTTGACTGGTATAATGGATCATTCGGTTTTATCAAAAAATGTAGACAGCAAGCGTTGGCTAGACGAAATGCGGGAACACGCAATAGAGGTCAACAAGAACTTTGCCCAGATGCTTGGAATCCCACAGAGTACTGCAATCACTTGTGTCAAACCGTCGGGTACTGTGTCTCAACTGGTGGACGCAGCAAGCGGGATACATGCACGACACAACGACCACTTTATAAGGACAGTACGTGGAGATAACAAAGACCCACTGACACAGTTTCTTATTGATAGTGGTGTGCCTGCAGAAAGGGACATGGGTAAGCCGGACAGTGTTACTGTGTTCAGTTTTCCTATGCGTTCTCCATCTGGTGCAGTTACACGTACAAAGATGACTGCTATTGAACAGTTGGAATTGTGGAAGACATACGCTCTACACTGGTGCGAACACAAACCATCTATTACTGTGACCGTAAAAGAACATGAGTGGATGGAAGTGGGAGCGTGGGTGTATGAGAACTTTGATGTAGCGTCAGGAGTTTCTTTCCTTCCTCATAGTGAACACACGTATCAACAAGCACCCTATCAGGACATAGAGCCGGATGAGTACCTTGAGTGGAAGCAGCGTATGGAAGTGGTACATATTGACTGGAACAAATTGACAGAGTTTGAAAAAGAAGATACTACTACTGGCTCTAGGGAACTTGCCTGCGCTGCAGGAGTTTGTGAAGTAGTAGACTTGAATGCTGCATGATTGTTCGTTTAATGAACTGCTGGCATTGTCAAACAAAGTTGAGGTGGGTAGGTGACCACGACGTAGACGACATTACAGATAACAGGTATAGTATACTCAGTTGTCTTGAATGTCCTGAATGTAAGTCGTGGGTTGAAGTCTACTATCCAGCGGAAGGTAATGATGATACAGATTAAAATAACACCTGATATCCTGTCCCGTGCCAAAAAGAAAGCTGCCACTGTAGGTAATCTACAGGGCAGCATAACGGGGAGTCTTAGTAATGTCGTAGGGGCTATTGGAGAGATTGTTGTTGAAGACTATGCAGGTGGTGAGCCTGTCAACAGCAAGGACTTTGATCTGTTGATTAAAAACCGACGCGTGGACGTAAAGACAAAACGTTGTAATACCACCCCGTCCCCCAACTACGACTGCTCTGTAGCAGCGCACGGTTCTAAACAGGACTGTGATAGTTACGTGTTTGTCCGTATTTTAACTGACCACAGCAAGGCTTGGATTCTTGGTGAGGTAACAAAAGAAAACTTCTACAAAAAAGCTACACGATACAACAGAGGGGATGTTGATCCGGCAAACGGGTTTACATTCAGAGCCGACTGTTACAACCTAGCAATACAAGAACTAGAGAAAGTCGATGGCAAAGAAGCAGCATAGAGCAAACTTGTTTCAATTTACTGTTTATTTGAAACAGGATGGTAACGTAGAAATGAACATGGATAGCGTACCACCTGACACCCTAGAGTCAGAACTAAATAAAGAGATGCCAGAGTACGAAGGAGCACACTCAGTAGCATCTCTACTTAGATATGTTAGGTCTATGGGAAATGAAATGTTGGATAAGTCTAGGAACTATATTTAGCTTTTTCCTATACCGTCTGCAGCGTAGAAGGGTACCATTTTTCCTGCAGAGTTCTTTACCATTTTTAATTTTGCTTTACTTCCCTCTGCCATAGGAGTCCTTTGTTGAGCGGTTGGCATAGGGTTTGCTGGCATCATTGGGCTGGTTACAGGCATGGGCATTGAACCTTGATTCATTGCATTTTTCTTCGTGGCTCCGCCCATTTGCATCTTTTTAGCCTTGCCACCATACATCATAGGCTTGCGGGGTGCTCCACCGTACATCATGCCTTTGCGTTGTCCGTTAGTATATTCTTTCATTTTCATTTTCATATCCTCACTTTGGTTTACCAACAACTTGTTCGTAAAGAGATTTACCGTTCATGTATATAAATTCATGTCCATAATCACTAGACACTTTTATAGGGTCTTTAGATGTTTCACGCCAGTTATCAAAACGTTCTGAAGCAACAACTAATGCCTCAAACAATTGACGATCCTTATCAAAAGGTAGTGGTTTTCCTGTATCTACCATTTCCATTAATAAACCGCCTATCTTTGGATCAGTTAGAGCGACAGTTAAAAGAGACATATTTTTCTGTCTCATCTGTTGCAGGATAGCCTCTGTACCGACATACCTAAAGCTAACCACACCACGATTTACAGCGTAAAATCGACTTATGTAACTCTCGACAGAAAACTGACGGGGGATGCCTGTTATGTTTGTGCGTCCGGCTGAATCTACAACTTCGTTTGCTGTAAAGTTTATTATGGCTTTGTATGTATCGTACTGTTTGTCTCCGATTATCTCTCTTACAACCGCTTCTTGACTCTTGTCAGCATATCCCATAAAATCTTTTAGAGCTTCTATATTTAAGTCAACGTTGGGGATCATAACACTAGGATTGGTGGGATCTATGGAGTATTGACCCGTCGCTCTAAAGGCTTTGTTGTCCATCTCTTGGACCAGAAGTGACCTGATTATATCGTTGGTTTCCTGTTCGTTTCGTCCTAGAGACTTGAGATGCTTTTTTAGATCTTGTAGTCTTCCTACACCCCCAGATATTAGGGTTGTTCCAACACTACGGGAGTCCAGTTCACCGCGAGAGAACCTTCTTAGAAAGTTACTACTGTCCTCTATTCCCTTCTTTATAACTGTTGCTTCGCGTACAATACGATCTGCTTCTCCTTCTGCAAATTTCTTTAGTTTCTTTACACCTAGTTCAAAGTACTGAGGATCGACACTGTTCTTTCCAAATTCAGGAAACACGTCTGTCATAACCCTGTCTAAATTTATAAGATTAACTTGTTTCCCGTCTTCTGTAACCCCCGTAAAAGTGTTTTGAATTTTTCTCATCTGTCTACGAAGTTTATTAAAGTCTATAGGCTCATCGCTGAGTATAGTTTGAGTGAGCCACTCACGAGTACGTGCTTCTAGAATCATACCAGCAGCCTGTCCCTCTTCAGTATCCACACGTATACGATAATTTTTACCATTCGCATCCGGTAAACCAAGAGTTTCTTGAAGAGAGCGTGAAAACTTTGTCCTTTCATCCGGATTCATGTTTGAAATTTTGTTAAAGTCCAGCCAGTTTATAGGAGCATTTTCATTGTAGTCTATACCTAACGGATATTCTGAAGAAACACCGACGGACTGACGAGCCTTTTTATCTCTCCATCCTAACCATGTTGATATGGTTTTATCATCATAAAACCGACGCTTATACTCCGTCCAACGAGCTTTTCCTTCGTTCAAGATTTCTTGAGTGGAGCGTAGCGATCCATCCGCTTGTTCAACAAACAGTTGTCCTACTGAAACTCGTTGTCCTGTTTCTAACTGAACCTCAAAAGATTCCATTAGTCCTTCTGCAATATTCTGAATGTTGTCTATCTTTAATTTTGCTGTCTGATTTTGTGTTTTGAATCCTATCTGATTCATAGCATCAGCCATTTCTTTTGCCTGTTTAAAAGAAATAGGCAGAACTCCAATGTTTTCTCCAGCCAATTGCAATTCATTTCTGAGTAGTTGTGCAACCATTAAGTTTGGCGGAATACGCTTGTCTTTTAGTAGCTTCATTGTTGTTGGATCATTTGCTTGAGCAGCAGCAGTCAGGGTGTTTTCAATAATATCATCAACACTTCTTCCTTGTCGTTCAGCAACATCTAGGATAAAACCACCTGCTGCTTCGTCTAGGAAAGCAAACATTTTACCACTTGTTGAGCGAGATAACGTTTTACCTGACATCTCTAACAGTAGAACTGTACCGTCTTCAGTTCCCAATGCTTCAAATATACTATCTAGTACAGGTCCCGCATCTGTTGTGGCTTCACCTACGATTGGTTTATTATCTGCAGTGCGAAATATAGCCCCATCTAGTTCTCTAAACGGCGAAGCAGCAAGCTCTCGCTCTCGTACGTTTCTACTTTCTAGTAGAGCCGCCATCGCGTCACCTGCTGTTTGTATGTCTCGTGGTTTTATTTTTTCTTTCCCCGGACGAATAATCCTTCCATCAGGTAGAACTTTACCAACTTGTTTATTTACATCTCCTTGTGTAGGAAGAACACGACCAATCTGTTTCGCCTTTTCCTTGAGTGCTTTTGCTATACTCGTATGTGTCCTTTTTATTTCGTTTCTAACTGATTGAGCATCTTTAGTAGTCAGTGATTTGATATTGTGTTCTGTAAGATTATCAAGGGCTGATTTTAATTCAGTTGCAGTTCCGTCTGCATGATGATCATATATTGGGTCTGCTCCACGAATCATGCCCTCAACGCTGTCTTGGTAACTTCTTCCAATCACCTTTAGGTCATCTGCTAATTGCGCTGTTGTACCATCAGCATATGTTACGGCGGCTTCAATAGTATCGTATAGCTTCTTTACAGGATTTCCTTCAATATCTACACCCTCTGTAGTTGAAAGTTGTCTCATAGCAGTACGAAGTTCACTTACGAACTTTTGTTGAGTTAGTAGGTTTTTGTGTAGAGCTTGTGTTTGAGCATTGAATCCTGCGACTTGAGGCCCACTTAAATTCATTGCTGTTCCTTCTTCTAAAGTTTGTAAAAGGGACAAGCCTAATATCCTAGAAACAGAACGGTCTAGAACTTCTGGGTTTACACCGACGCTTTCTAACTCTTTCTTGAGTCCATTAAAATACTTTACCCGTGTCCGTAGTGCCTCTTGAAACTCTGGATCAAAGTTTTTCATGTTATTGAGTACGAGTTCAGCAATATCTAGTTGTCTGTCGGTTACATTTTCAAGATCAAATTTCTTTAGTAGATTTTTTGCATCCTTACCACCTCTCATAAGGCCATACGCAATGCCCCCTAGTGCGCCTAGAAATTCTCCCAGCATAGGATCACCACCGTATATTTCAAACGCTTGATTTGCAGTAGCAGAACCAATTATTATAGAGGCATCCATGACATTTGCCTCTCGAATAAATTTAGGTGTTTCTGACTTAGATACTGTTTTTCGTAAATCAGTTTTAGTAATCTCAATCTTTCTGGTTACCTCTTCTAATCTCCTTGCTTCATCTGCAGTTAGACCTCTATTAGCCTGTCTAGCTCTTTCAAGTATTCCATTCTTTTGATTGTGCAAACCCCTATAGTACTGGGCCATGTTTCGTACTTCTATGCGATTAGAGGCGGCTTGGGCTGCGTCTGTTAGTTCCATACCTGTCTTAAACCGACTAGACGTACGAAGACCATTTACAAATGCAAAAGCCTTTGCTGGAATATTTAAAACCCCACCAATTAGTTTAATGTCCTTTGCTTTAGATAAGTCAACAGACAATCTGTAATTTCCGTATATATTGAGGCTGTTCTTTCGCATTTTTTCAAATGCAACTATTACATCCTGTTCATCGTACGCACCAGCATCAGGATACTTTTTTCGATATCGTGCTTCAAAATCTGCAAAGTACTCCATTTCCTTTTTGCCGCCCTGTAATTTCTTCAAAGTGGCAATCTTAGTAGCTCCGGCTACCTCTGTTGCGATTGCTGCAGTCTGGGTTCCGGCACCGGAAAACCGACGTGCTATCTTTTCTGCTATGGTGTATGGTACATCCAAGTTTAGTTGTGTGTATCTGTCTTGAATTAGGGATGGCATATTAGGAATGAATGTACTTAGCCATGCTTCACGATCAGCAGAGTCAGTTAAGTTGTAGCCCCCTACACCCAAATCTTCTGATATTGCTCCGAAAGCTTCTCCTAGAAGGTATGCTGCACCCATTATTGGAAATTTTACTGTTGTTTCATTAAAGATTCCCACCAATTTAGACGGGTCACTAAAACCAACGCCACCTACATGGGGAAGATTGACACTGTGCAGTATGATACCTGCGCGAGTACGTTGACTTTTTACGCCTTGTGCAATTAGGAAATTGTCAAACTGTTTGGCAAAGATGGCACGGTTCGTATCTTCATCGTACCCTAAGTTGACCATAAATCGTGATCTGGCTTCGTCACTTACGAATGGAATACCAACGAGTTTTTTGTCTATGTCTTTTAATATATTTTCATATTTTTCATCGAATACGGCAGACATGTAAGGGATAGGAACCAAGTTAGTTATATCACGTGTTTTGCCCTTGACAGTATATCCCAGACTCATACCTTGATTTTCGTCAACTAACTTTTGACGAGCTTCGAGGGTATCCTCTCCTTCTATAAATTGTCTAAAAGAGTATTTTTCATTCTTTCCATTAGGTAGCAAACGTTTCGTTATAAAAAAATCTGCTCTCATCAAATCATCATCTGTAAGATTAGAGTCTTTTACAGATATGATATTATCAAGTTTGCTTCTGTCTAAAATCTTACGTTGTCGAGAAATAATTGCTTGACTACCCAAGACTGGTTCACCGCGCTTTATTGTTACATCTTTCGGGTCCATAGAAAGCGCAGGTTCTGGTGAAAGGTACCTTCCTTTACTACCTAATGCTGGCGGACCTTCAAACCCCTCTGGTCCGTAGCCACCAAGCACAGTCATTGTCGGAAAGTCTTTTGCTAATTTTGGATCGACTTCGGCCCCAAACCCCGTTGGCGGGGGAGCCTCTCTTTCCCTGCTTGTTATACTTTCTTTGGACAGTGCGGCTGTCGTGGGAGAGAGTATTGTTTCAGCCATTGATATTGGGCTTCTTGGCAACTTATCGAATATAGAATATCCTTTAGCCATGCTATTGTGTACTCCCTGCTGCAATTCGTTTTACAAATGCCTTGTACTCTGCTGAGTCTTTAGGTGGTAGTTCAGTTACTTTTTCTGAGTCAGGTTTACCCCTGTTATACAACTTAAGTTGTTGCTCTTTATTAAGTTCGTTGTCTATATTGAACGTACCTTTTACTTTTCCGGGTTGCTCTAGTTTGGCTGAAAAACTTCTAATTGAGTAGTTTCCGCCGTGAGAACCCAACTTTAGTTCGCCTAATTTTCTAGCAGCAAACGCTGTTACACCACCTTGAGAAAGAGCACGTGAGAACTTACCCATGTTTATAAGCATTTCCATTGCTGCGTCAATGATAGCTATTTCAGATTTAGCTTGTGAGGTAAGTTGTTCCATCTTAAAAGCGTTTAATACGTTTAGTACGTCTTGGTCTGAAATTGTACGACCACCAGTGCCGCCCTGAATTGCTGCCGCAACGGAATATGCTACCATGTATCTATAGTAGTTACGTAGAGCGAAGTTCTTAGTCTTTACATCGTCTGAATCTATACCTACAATCCCACCTTCCATTGCACTGGCATTCATCATTGCGGTGATTTCGTCTCTTGCGTTTTCTTCTGCAGACATGTACTGTTCAGGAGTCATTCCTTTTTCTTTTGCCAACAGTTCTATTTGTGATTGAGTGCTACTATCAAGCACAGACGGAAACAAATCAAAACTTCCCATAGCGCGACCAAAAGCATTACCTTCTATTAACTGTAATCCTTCCTGAAACGCCTGTCTTCCCATGTAAACCAAACCATCAAGAGCCAAGTATAGCTGACCCATCTTTGTTCCCATGTCAATTAATGAACCATCTGGTCTGTAGAAAGTCTGACGCATATTTCGCAAGTAGCCTACAGCCCTNTCAGTTGCGTCCGCTCTGTTCTTTTCACTTAGCTTTTCTCTTTCGTAAGCTGCCCCCCCTGAAACTTTAGACAACGGAGTACCTTCAATTTTCGTTTCAAAGTATATTCTATCAGCACTTGTTCCCATTTCTGGAAGAAAGCTCATAATCAAGTTCATGCCTTGTTCAAAGTTATCACCTACAGTTTCAGTAAAATGAATTTTAATGTCATTTTCAAGAACATCGTTACTCAACTCTTTCATAGAATTTGGTCGTAACATGTTTGTGTAAACGGGAAGAAGTGTCACGTCCTGTCCGTTTATTGTTCGTTTACTACTTGTTAAGTAGTTTAGAAAAACAAAGTCGGGTTGGAATCTAGCTATTTTCTCTCTTCCAGCAGCATCCCTTACAATCTTTCCGTCCGGTCCAATCTCATAATCTACTAAATTAGAAAATATTTTTGCTGCTTCATTTTTGGCTTCATCAGTGCCTGAAGGTGCTAACTCGTTAAGCACTTGATTTGCCATGTCATTGTACTTAGGATCAAAAGCTATGGCAACAGGTATTGTTACACCAGCCATTCCCGAAGGAACTTCCGCAACAACAACACTTCTTTCCTCTCCCTCTGGACCGACACTGGCTTCGTTTGCGACTTTCTTTTTAGTTTTTTCGATCTCTATTCCTACTTTTGCGTATACAAGTTCTTTCACTCCGGGAACTTGACTGATAACAGGATAGGAGTTTTCAAATAACTGTGCTCTTCTATTCAGTATAGCGTCACTTGGTATTGTTACACCGTCAACGACTGCAACAGCATCTTGTACTACCATCTTAAAAAGTGCTCTTGCCAATTGTCCTACTTTTACATCATCCATTCCAGCCGCTTGAAAGTCTATGCCACCCGCTTCATTTTTGGGTAATTGTTGATCTAAAAATTGAGACATAGCACCTAAAGGGTTTTTTTCATCTGTTGGCAATATATACTGATATCTTTTACCATCTGTACCTGTGTAGTACGTGTCAAAAAGACTGACAGAGGCTTTTAGAGCGTTTGCTACCTTAGTGTTATTACCACCAGATATATCAATCATGGTTATGTCGCCTTTAGCATCCTGCTTTTCGGCAGACACAAGTTCATATTTGTTTGGTTCTTTATCGTATTCAGTCCGTAGAATTGTGTCGATTGGAGTGTCAGGCTTGACTGATCCATCCGCTTCTTTTTTCCGTACTCTGACACTTACTTTATCTACAACAACTTCTTCTGCGTCTTTTCTAAGTTTATCAGATTCTGCTAATGAACTGATTATAGCTGTTCGTATTGGCTGTGCAGCCGCAGTATCGCCGAATATTACTTTTGTCTGCCCAATATCAACCGCTTTCTTATCTTCCAAATAATTCAAGTCTCCGTAAATTCTCTTTCCAACAGTTCCAGCCTTTCTATTTTCTGGAGTATCTGGTAAACGCCCCGTAAAAGTGGCTTCTGACTTCTTTTCTTTCTTTCCTTTAGGTGTAACAAAAGACTTTGCTGCCAACGGTAGTGGAACGTCTGTCTCACCTATGAGTTCAAGAGCTACACTTCTAGCGTACGGTGATTGTCCTATAGACTCTGATTTCGCACCTTTGTCCGTTACTTCTGCTATACTTCGACCAAACACCATTTCATTGTTATCGTTTGTGCCTGTAAAAATAAAAACTTTTGGGTCTTCATTTTCCTCTTTGTTTGCTAGTATATGAGCAGGGTACCAATTGTTTGTTTCCATGCCATCCTTATTTACACGACTACCAACTGTTTGTAACTTCCACTGAGACAAATCAGGTTTTGCAAATACCCCAAATTGTTTAACTAATCTTGCTTTGAAATCTGCTTCCGTGCCGACACTGTTATCAACCGCACTTTGATACAAAGGAACTGAACTTGAAACTGGTGTAAACTTTTCGGTTCCAATTCTGGAGTGTGTTATTTTGGCAGTTGAATACCTTTTGTCTAGTGCATTTAACAATGTCGGAGGCCCAAAACTACCGTCCTCAAGCTTATAATGCCCTATTTCTTGTACACGAGTTTGTTTAAGTTCATCTGCTTGCTTTTGTAACTTTTCTTCTTTCAATTTTTCAGCAGCAGCGGTATCCCGCCTATTTTTCATAAGCCATTGTGAAGCAGCGTAAGCACCTAAAATTAAGGGATCAACCATATTACATTTCTCCCATAGATAAAAAGGATTGTTGTGCTTGAGGAGCAGGTTGAGGTGCTACAATTTTATCAGCTTCTTGCATCACTCTTTCAACGTCCATCCGTTCTTGAAAATTAATCTGTTCATTCATAGCTTGAAACAACTCTGGGTTACGTTCTTTCATAATTCTAAAAAACGAAACGTCATCAACTTCGCCTTTTTGAACACCATTCTCTTCGTCTTCATCTACCATCATTCGTGGTTCAAAACCCTCTTCGAGAGCTTCACGATACAGATAGATACCTATGCTAGGTTTTATAAGTTCCGCAACATCAGGGGAATACGCACCCTGCATAAATCCTTTGAAAGCAATTTGTGAAACCAACTCTTGAATGGATATACCTGCCACCAACATACGCATAATATCTTTTCTNCGAGTNGGTTCTTCTAGCTTATCTAAGACAAAATCCAAAGCTTCATCAGGATTAGCATGTTGAGGGGGTCTTTCCCACGGCCATTTTCCGGGTTCATCTGTTAGAGAATGTCCGGGTGGTGCGGCAAGGGCTGAAATCTTATCAAATTCATCTTCTTCCATATTTCCGACCTTTATTTTGAAAACTTTTTGGTTAAGCTAGTTCGAGGAGCAGAAGCACTGCTTATACTGATGGTCTGTCCCATGCGAACATTAGGTGTAGGAATCGGGGCTTGCCCCCCCATACGCATAATCTTTTCTGCTACACGAGCATCCTGTAACGCACGGGATACACGGTCTGTACTCCCTAGTGGAAGCATTTGTGCTCCGGGTCCGGCACCTTTCATACTTCCTGCAGCCATAGTACTACCGACACTCATCATACTAGGTTTAGGCATGTCCCTTTCTAGATTGTTGTATCGATCTAACTTGGCTTGCGCTGCTTTTTCTGCAGCCTCTCCTACAAGATTTTTTGTTAAACCTATGTCGCTTAAAAATGATTGAGCACCAGCCGGAAGTAGATCTTTTAGATATCCAAAACCTTTACCAACAACGTTTCCAAATATTGAACCAGCGATTGATGTTAATGCCTTACTAAATATGCTCATTTTGTTTTCCTACATAAATATGGAATCAATTGTTCGCGTAATTAAAAAGTTGTTAAACTGACTATCATACAGGGATTTGTTTGCATCGATCTGAGCGGATTGCATAGCAGCGTTGTGTGCTCTTGCTCTGTCATTTTCAGATGCTTGCATAGCCCACGAAGCTTGGTCACGATAAAGTTGCCACAAATTGTTTAATGAATTTTGATTCATTGATAATAAAGTTTGCACGTTCTGTTGATTAGCTACGTTTTGCGCTGCTGTGTTTGCCGTGTTGATATTTCTCCGCCATGATGCATTGCTCTGATCTATTGTTGACTGCATGTTGGCGTTAAATTGTTGGCGAGAAGCGTCCATAGATGCGTTGAACTGATCCATTGCGCTTTTCTGATTAACATTAAACTGATCTATAGATGCTGCACGGTTTTTATTTGCAGATTCAATCTGAGATCCTAGCTCTGCAAAGAACATATCCACTTCATTAGAAGACTTGGCGTTAAACTGTTTAGAAGCGTTATCGGCAGCTTGATCTGATAGCTTCATTTGTACTTTAGCTTGATAGTCAATTGTTGCGGCTTGCTGTCGATTTGTTAAATTCTGTGTGTCGATTGCAAGAAAGGTCTTTGCGTTTTGAACTGCTGCAGTTTGTCGGTTATTCAGATTTGCCATATCCATGTTTGCAACGGCTACGGCGTTCTGTAATTCGGCTTGTTGTTGATTATTTAAATTAGCTAATTGAAGAGTGGCGTATTTGTCTGCATCTTGTTTAGCAATCTCAATGCCGGATTCTGTTACAGCTTGAACCATTGCTGCAGCAGCCATTGAACTCGAACCCAACCCACGCTGTTGCATGATTGCACTAACTTTACGAACTTGCGGTGCGGCCCACGCTGGAAGAGGCTGACCAGCTTGGATTGAACTCATTAACTGACCCATTTGATACTGGGTAGTTGCACGTGGGTCCATTGTTGCAGTTTGTGCCGTTGCTAGTGCAGCAGGTGATAAAGTTCCCTGCGCTGCAGTTACCTGTGCTTGAGGACTAACTGTTCCTTGTGCTCCAGTTAAATTAGCGGGTGGAGTAACTGTAGAGGCTGTGTACTGATTAGCAGTCTGCGTTTGCGGTGCAGTCTGATTATACATTGAAGCACTGAGCGAAGTCGGAACAGCAGCAGAAACGGCTGACATCTTAACGTTATTATCTGTTAAGATTTCGTTTGTTTTTTCTGTGATTGTCGTTGCTGTAACTTTTTGCTTCGGGTCGAGAGCGGCCTGATCAGCTTGTTCAGTTTGAGCCTTTACAAGTTCTTTAGATAGTGCGTCACCAGTTTTTCCTGTTAGCGTAGCCATATGTTATCCTATCTTTTATCCAAAGCTTTATCTAGTTTGTCCTCAACCCTGTGCAAAGCTTCCATAACACGGCTCATATCTTCACGAACCTCACTACGGGTTACATATTCTTCACGGGTACGATTGAGCAGTATCTCTATGCGCTTTACCTCACTACTCAAAGTACTGGCCCAGTAACCAAACCCAAGAACAAGTATCCCGGTAAGGGCATCTATTATGTGTACTAAATCCATATACTATCTCCAGCGAGGACCTTCAAACCAAGAAACCAACGAGTAGCGAGTTCCTTTGGTTACAGGAGATACTCTATGTTGCAGTACGCTTGGAAAACAAAGTATTGTTCCCTTTGTCTTTAATTGATCTGGGTTNGGTGACTCAGTCTCGTTAAACTGGAAGTCACCCCCTTCGTATGAACTTGGATCAGATAACTGCAGTACGATACTTATCTTTCTGTCATATGCAGTGTTTGCTGTCCAATCAACGTCATGGTGCCAGTGGTAGTGGGCCGCTTGAGAAGCAGAATATTCCGTAAACTGTACGCTTCCAACATTTTGTACATCTAAGCCAAACGCCAGTCTATTAGCTTCTTGTACGTACCACCAGAGCATGTTTCTAATTTCTGGGTCTTCTACCCAACGAACGATACTAGAACGATGTTGGTTTTCTTGTGAGGCATCTTCTTGGTTAAAGGTTGTTGCTTGAATGGGTGGTAATTGTCTAAGGTCATAAACCATGTTATTACATGAATTTTCAGGTATACACCCTTGCCACATTTGCCATGACTGTCTCATTACACGTACTCTATCCATCCGGTAGCAATATACTTATCACCAGATAGTGGTGGATTTCCTCTGTGAGTGTGTGTAAATCCTGCAGGAAAAATTAGCAGTCTACCAGCTTTTGGCTGTACTCGTTTTGACAGATACAAAAACTCAGTTTCGCCCCCTTGCTCAATATCGTTTAGGTATAAGATAAAACTAATACATCTCGTTTTATTAAGGGGACTAGCGTTTTCACAATGCCATACATGGTAACCTTCAGACGGTTTTGTTTTTTGTATTTTAAAACCCGTTGACGATACGCCCACAGCCCCTACATCATAGCTAATGCCATTTTTATACTTATCAATGTACAACATCATTTGATCATTTGCTTGTTTTGCAACAAGAAGTACATTATCGTTTGATGTTACACTGTGAACACCATCCATGTGTATTTGAGAAAGGTTTATCGAAGTGTCTTTTTTTAAAGATTCTTCTTCTTTATCCCTTTGGTAACTCTGTCCACATGCATGTGCGTATTCAAAAGAGTTTATTACATCCAGACATGTTTCTTCAGTCAATACATTATCTACAACGCGTATAAAATCATCCGTTTGCATATTCTTTTATCCAATCAGGTTTAGTAGGCCATGTTATGGTTTTTGGGAATCCTGATTGGGTTGGTACGTCTAGCATAGCTTGACGATAGGTTTTTAGTTCGTTTTGTTGATCTGAAGTCAAAGCATCCCATCTGAGTGGGTTATTCACGATAGGGTCTACATAGTCCTCTAGATCATAACGCCTATCTGCTCTTGCAGTACGAGCTAAATCTGCTGTAATTTCTTCTTCTGTAGGTGCTACATAGGCTTCAGTGTTTGAATCTGCTGCCATTGCATCGTACAAGGTAACAACATCAAACAAAGCACCGCTATCATCACGGTGACAAGTGAATGGAATCCACCCATGCTCCTCGTGATTTATTTCACAGGTTATTTCAGCTTCCCCTGTGAATTTTGCGTTTCTATAGTCCATTCTAAATACTCCCTTGAGTTTAAAGTTATGCTGTTCTTACGTACAATGCAACTCCGTATATGTAGTTTTCATCGGAGTATACTTTGTGCTGGTTTGCACCCATGTTTCGCCACGTGCCACTCACAGAACTTCCATAAGCGTTACTCGTTCCAGTAAAGGCGTTAGCAAGTCCGCTACCTGAATTTATTTTACCGTACCTAAGACTACTACCAGCTACTGTGCTGCCTACACCAATTGCACTACTACTGTGGCTGTATAAAGCGGCGTAAGATCCAACAGCATTAAAACTGGTAGAGGGTGTACCTGCTGCACCGGATGGACCTGTTGGACCTGTCGGGCCTGTTGGACCTGTTGGACCAGTCGGACCTGCACTACCATTGCTACCTGCCGGACCTGCCGGACCAGTCGGGCCTGTTGGACCTGCTGCTACGGCGTTTGCTGTCGTTGCCTTTTTCCAAGCTGATGCAGAGGTATCATACACTGCCACTATATCGTCAGTTGCTACTGAGGTTATAGTTCCAAAGCCTGTTAAAGCTGCACCTACGTTTGTACCGTCTGTTACATCAGCAGAAGCTTCTACACCATCTAACTTGGTATGGTCAGCGTCTGTAAATACATTACTGTCACTTGCACTTTCAACTAACGTTCTGATTTCAGCAGCAGTCTGGTCGGCAGTTGCAGAAGCCTCAATGCCGTTTAACTTAGTATGGTCAGCATCAGTAAACACATTACTGTCTGATGCACTTTCGACCAATGTGCGTATTTCTGCTGCTGTTTGATCGGCGGTAGCTGAAGCTTCGATACCATCTAGTTTTGTACCGTCAGTCGCTACATCACGCCCGTCTACAGTACCGCTAACAGTAATGTTACCTGTCGTGGCAATACCCGTATTAGTGACTACTCCTGCGCTAAAATCACCGCTTGAATCCCGCGCTACGATAGTACTTGCAGTNTTTGCATCNGTCGCGTTAGACGTTACGGTAAATGTTGCACCTTCAGCCGAAGCAGAACCCGACAAACCGACACCCGACACTGCACCTGCAGCGACGTAGTTACCAGTTGTTTTTGTTCCTAGTGCAACAGAGTTGTTGGCAACAGCAGAGGCATCTACCGCTCCTGCTGCAAGACCTGTTGAGTCAATCTTCGGACCTTCGCCAGTTGTACCATCGTGACTATGTCCTGTTGAGCCGCTAAAACCAGCTTGGATAGCATCAAACTCACCGTCGAGGTCAGACGCATTAATTACGTTACCATCTGCAATGTTGTTTGAGCTATCGTTTCTTACGTATCCTGTACCCATTTGCTATCTCCTTCCATATAATGCGTACTGGACAGTCGCAGCATCTATGGTAAATGTTGAGTCGGTTGTTTGTCCTAACGTTTCATATAAAAGTGAAACAGTGAAACCAGATCCCGTTACTGGAACCTGATATATTGCACGTTGTTTTTGACCGAAGGTTGCAGTTCCGAACACTCCTGTTCCGTATGTTACTGCTGTACCCGTAGCATTACTAAGTGATATTGGTACGGGCTGCACAGAGTTTGCTTGGTCAAAATCGTACTTTATTGATAGTTGAACATCGAATATACCATTCGCATCAAAATAAGTTGTGGCTTTGTAAAGTGTCTTTCGTAAGTTTGGATCTTGTAATGGGACAAACGGTGTAGCAAATGTCGCGGTTATATTAACACCATCAAAAGTGTTACCCTGTTCCATTCGATATACGTAACCATCGTCTCCGCCAAAAAACACGTACTCTGTAGTGCCATCATATTCACTGCAAGCAGAGTATACTTTAAATCCTCTTAAATCATTCCATGCAATACCATCTTGTAGTTGTGTCCCTGCTATACCTTTAGAACCAGTGGGTTGAATAGCACTATTATATCCGAATATTCTGTACTGACTCTTTTCACGTATAACACAACTTGAAAACACAGAATTTGTATTTACCAAATCCAACATTTCAGTTTGGATTGGCTTTGACATAACTGCTAGTCCAAAATCTCCTGTTCTATCGGTAGCAGAAAATGTGCGAAGACCATCCGGCCCCAAGAACATAATATCGCCACCTATTTCTTGTATGGTATCTGGCTCAACACAACCAAGATCACGAGATACTGGTTGAAGAACAAAGTCGGCTACACTGTTACCTACAAGACGATTAATTGTGCTTTCGCTAAATATGATAAGCTGATCACGAAATACTATTAAACCTGTTACTTCATCGCCTACGTTTATTATACCACCCCCCGACGCACTTGTAAAGTCTTCATCTTCGTAGGGTGCAGAAAAAAGGAGCTTTCTGTTGTTTGCTATGAATATGTGATTTTTAAAATTTACTACAAAGTCTGCTCCAGTAAAGTCAGAGGACAATGAGCTTAGAGATTTAAATACTGTGTTATTAAAAGTAAACGGCTTACTTGAACCGTCTACTACCATAATCTTTTCTGTGCCATCAAAATTGTATTTTAAAAAACGTACTTTACCAGAGCCAGCATTTAAGTTTACACCCGCACTACTAAAGGTGGCATTGTTGGTTACTTCCGTCCATGCACTACCACTTGATCTGTAGAGTCCAGTGTTTCGTGCTGCGTATACGTTTCCGCCATAATATACAAGCCCTCTAACAGGGCCACTATTTGAAAGAGCACTGCTGCTCCACTTGCTGTACCCTTCAATACGTCGGTATCCACCAGACTGTGATGGCTCAAAATTACGTAAGATACGAGCAGACCCCGGAGCACCTATACCATGCTGCAACGGGGATAAATTAGTAATTAAACCGCCTTTAAGTTCAAAGGCGTTGGTAGTCCAACGATCAGGCATCTAAACCGCCCTTGCATAAATATTCTCGTTTACATTTTGTATACGCATACGTTTCATACCCTCTTCAAATTTTTGAAAAGAAGTACGTGCAGACTCTATATTATCTCTAAACATGTAAGCATAGTACATAGACCCATCTGTAATAACATGTCTATATCTGTAGGGAATTGTGGGTACATCTGTATCGTTTACAAGATCAGCCGGATACATGAAGTATTCATACTCTACAGAATACGCTGCATCAGGAATAGGGGCAAAAATTATGTCATTGTTTTGTGATCTTACAACATATTCAGGAGTAGTGCCTTGAGAAGCTGCTTTAAACTCTTCATCAATAAACCGACTCACATACTCATCATAGGATAGCTGTGTTAATCTACGAGCATTCTCAACTAACGGAGTCGTGCTACGCTGAAGACGAACTGTGTCAAAATCTACATATTTAGCATTGGCAGGAAGTGGGTACCGTAATTGTCCTGCAGTCAAGGTAATTGTGTCAAAGTTGTGATTAAATGGAAACTGAAAGTGGGATTGATTTATGTCTCGTATAGCAGCGTTTACAGCGTCTTTTATCTGAGAATAAACTCCTGTAGTTGTACCAAATTGAGTGGATGTCAATTCTGTTTCATTTAACCGACGACATACATCATTTGTTAATCCAATAAAATCATATGCCATCTAGTTTTTCTCCACCACACGAAGTCTAACTTCTTGCTCTATAACAGTGTTATCACTGGCAGTCATACGGCAAATTATATTGTAGGTTGAAAAGTTTGTACCCAAACCAAGAATTAGTGTAGCCACTGTATTAGTGTTTGTGTTACTTACATGCTGTAGGCCATCTACAATAGTGCCTTGAGTAAAAGTAGCGAATGCACCACTAGTAAATATTTTCCATACTACACTGCTAATGGTATTAGTACCAAGCTGGGCTTCCCAATCAATTGAATAGTCAAGTTGATCATCAGGATCTTTGTCTTGCCATTTTAAAGCCATTTTATGCTGCCCTTCGTGATGACTGTAATTGTATTAAGCGTACTGTTCGTGCTCTACTAAAGTTAGCAGCGTTGAAAGTCGTAGTAACTCCTGATGGTGTAATTGTTCCAAGAGCAGTTGTTCCTTGAACACTAGCCAGAGCTTCGGTAACATCCTCAACCAATGTGTTAACAGAACCTGTAGCCTGTACACCTGTCAGGGATGTTTTAACGCCACCGCCTACTGTGTTAATACTGCCTGTTCCAACTACACCCGTAAGCAGTGCTTGACCGTTAAGAACAATTGAGTTTACTTGCCCTGCACCCTGTACACCAGTGACAGTCTTAGATACGTTAGGCTGAATAGTTCCAATGGCACCTGTCGCAGAGACACTAGCCAGATTTTCATCTACATCAACCTCTAACCCATTCACTTGAACTGGGGCTATTGCGCCTGTAGCCTGTACACCAGTTAGTTGCTTTGTACTAAAAGCCACGCCATACTTGGCCTTACCGTACTTACCACTGCCGTAAATCGCTACATATTCTGAATTAAATGTAACGTTGATGGTATTACCCATCGCGTTACCGTGTACTGTACAATAGTATAAAAGAGTACTAGGGGTACTAGCATCTACAACTATCTGAACATTTGCACCCGCATTTCCGGCTGTTCCATTAACTGTTACGCCAGTAGTATAAGAAGATCCAGAAACAGCGTCTTTGAATCGCAACGGGTGGCCTGAATTACTGCTGTCAGACAGGTCAAACGTGTAGGTGTTACCTCTGGCAAAGGTTAAGACGGGAGCTTCTACACCCCTGCTGTAGTAACGATTTATTGATCCGTTGTTGGCAACTGTGATTAAAAAAGTATTTATTACAGTTGTCACAGATCCTAGCGCAGACGTTCCTGCTACAGATGCTACTGTTATGCTGCTATCATTAGCTGTTGTTACTGCAGTTACCTGCCCCGTAGCACTAACACCTGATATAGTCGCTATTGAAACGAGTGTAATCGATCCTACTGCAGACGTGCCGCTAACCCCGGTTAAAGTTACAATACCTGTCGCTCTTCCATAGGAAGCTGCACCGTATTGACCGGAACCGTAGATAGCATCAGCAGCGTCGTAAAAGGACATGGCTTAGTCTCTAAGCTATACGAATTACAGCGTTAGATGCGTTCGCAGCGGGGAACTGAATTGTAAGATCACCAGCAGTAGCAGATACGTTTCCACCAAAATCAATAACACAGATAGCTGAGTTTGAATTTGCTGTATTGTAAATGATACAACCAGAAGCAGTTATTGTTACGTTTGAAAACACTTCATCTGCAAAGTCTACAATAGCAGTAGTGCCATCAAGAGAGATAGCTGCAGAGTCTAGTACTTGTCCGCCAGCAGAATAGTTAGTTCCTGATGCTTCATCAGAGTTACCAGTTACGGTTGAGTAATTTGTTGTCGCGGCACCATATGTTCCTGACGGTGATGCCTTTATAAGTGCTAACTTGAGTGAGTCTGTATCTAAGTCGTGTAAACCACCTAGAAGTTCAGACTTAAAGCTAGTACACATTGCTGTTGTGATTGACATGTGGGTATTCTCCGTTCTTGGGAAGTTTATCGATTAGGGTCGTAATACTCTTCAACAGAAATAGTTGTAAGAATGGTATCGGCTGTAGCAGCCGTAGCGTACACGATATCTCCTGCGTGAAGATATAACGGTACGTTGTCATTGAGAACTGCTTCAAAGTCGTTTGCGGTAATTTGATGGTTCTCAAGAATATTAAGTGTAGCTGAAGCGGAAGAGTCAAGCCACTTTATTGTCACATTACGATTTGTAGAGTCTGTGTTGGATACTATTAATGCTCTAACAACAGCCGAATGGTTACTTGGTACCGTGTACAAGGTTGTCTGGTTTGTATTTGTATGGTCCTTTGAATTACTAAAGAACTTGCTTGCCGCGTTTATTACTGGCATCAGACCTTCCTGTCTTTAATTTGTACTGTTTAACTCCACCGGGTAAAGTACGTATGAGCTTTAAATCTTCTTTTTTATATACGGGAAGAAACTGTGTCTTTCTTAAATGCATGGGCTTTAAGAACTGATGACGTATCACTTTTTATTCCAGTTTAATACTGCACGATGTTTTTTCCAAAACCAGTTGCCGATACAAGTAAAGGGCTTACCTATTGAAAGTAAAGCCCAACCTAATCGCCTAATCAAAAAGGGACGGATACCTATCATCAGTGAGATCATCCAAAGCTTCAAGTTTACTATTTGCTTCTTCCCAATCTCCAAGAGCTTTGTCCATTTCTTTAAGAAGGTCAGGATGCTCCCCAATAGCTGTTGGATTTTCAAAGTAATTTGTGAGAGTATATATTGCACTTTTTTTCTGTGCCTCGTATCTATGACGCAATGCGTCTATTGCTAATTTTTTCATTGTATTCCCTTCAAAAGTATTATATACGAAATTTGAAGATTAGTCAAGAAAATTAATTAACAAGACCAGATGCAATCGTGGACAACATTAATATAAAGAACGCGATAGTTATAGCAACTACACCAGTGAGCAAGGCTCCTAGTTTAATATTCTCCATCATCTCTTCTTGTTTTCTAAATTCTTCACGTCTGGCGGCGGCAGCAGCTTCCTTTGCAGCTTGGATACGCTTTGCTCTTTCAGCTACGATGCCTTTCCAAGTTCCCGGACCAAACCTCATGTCAACCATCGTGGCTACTTCTTGGAGCTTCTCTGCAGCTATACGAGCGTCAATGACTTCCCGTGCAACAGTGTCTACACCAAACTGGTCGCCTAAACCTGCACTACCTGCTTTTTTGTTGCGGTTTTGCTGTACCTGTTTTTCGCCCTCAAACAGGTTGTCTATGTAACCTGCTATATCACCAATATCATTGGCGGTTCCTATTGCAGATTTAATACCGTCTACGGCACTCTTTACCAGTGCGATACCCGCAAGGGTTTCTGCAATCATCTCTGTTCCTCATTGGTTGGTTGGTTAGTCGCACTTATCTTTTCCGGCACAGTCCTTTGGATAACAATGAACTAACATGAAATAATGATCGTTTTCGTAATTAGCTGCCCATCTACCATCTTTCAACATGTATTCACATTGTCGTTCAGTCATAGGTTCTTGTAGCGCAAGTTGACCGATATAGTGGTTAATGTTACCGTCACTTCCCCACATACTTATGACCATTACCCATTCTTTCATTACTCTAGTCCTAGTATCCTAGATAGTCCAAACACTTCTAACAACATGAAGGTAAAGAACAGTAACAGTATGCTACCTGCTATTAATTTGCCGCTAAAGTTGGTTGAACCTATGCGGATAGCAATAAACTCGTTACCCAGTATTCTAAGTATCAGTTCAAAACTGTTTTCAGTAATGCTTACGGCTACGGGTTTTTCTGTGTCAGTCATTCTCTTTATCCATTTCAACGCAAAAACATTTCGCATTAGGATTGTCAAACCCGTGTTCCGTTATAGATACGTGACAGTGAGAAAACCATTTGTGGGTGGAGTGTACAACAGCTTTAACCTCAATAAGGTTAGCCGCAATAATGCAGAACATAACTACGCCGCTAGTTGCCACAAATTACTCGCATCTAATCCCATCCACTTGCTCCACTCTGCATAGTAGTGGCGCATACCAACTTCATCGTGAATGGTGCTGTTCTCATGTCGTCCGTGTAGGATATTACGGGGTTCTGTTCCCTCGCGCATTGTCGTACCCTGACCAGCTACGCCGATAAGGTCTTCGTGCAGGTTACGCCCGAATGGACCCCAAATAGAGTTGTGATGCTTGATACGAGTCGCACGTTCCTTTGGGGTATCCTTTTTAAGACCATAGCCACGAAACTCAATAAGAACCTTGTTTGGCCCAAGAGGTGTAACGCTGTCGCTTCGATAAGCACTACCACGAAGATTAAAATTAAATCCGGGGAACAGGTCAACCATGTACCATTGATTGGGTGGCAGGTTAGGGAAACTAAGCTCTCCTCTATCCTCAAAGCCATCGTATTCTTCGTAGTTAACGGTGAAACTGCTAACATTAACATGTCCGTTATCAAATGGTATGTTTTTTCTAGCAAAGTATTCATCGTTAAAACCTGACACACGATTAAAGTANTGCATGAAATCGTGGTAAAACTCACTGTTGGTATCGTGCCANANCTTGTAGTTTGTATCTACTACTGCTTTGTGATAGTGAAAGACTTCCATCTCTTCAGTGTCGATGGCATCTGCAATGCAGTCAAACGCTCCTGCTGTCCACTGATCTACAGTCATAGGATTGTTTTGATCAAGTGTAGTCCAGACCATACCCCCGTGCTTGACTTCACACGGCAACTCTTTCCACATTCCTGAGTGGTAAGTTAAGGACAAGTCATTGCCAGAAGGACGTTTGACCTTATCGGAAAGAAACGTTCTAACTTTACCGTCTTCAAACCGTATAGCCACTACGTTGTGCAGTGCTATCTGTGTTGTTCTGAAATCACCTAACTTAGGTAACTCACTAGAATGACACATGGGTACCCAAACTTTGGAAAAAATGTCGTCTATTTCTTGTGCATAAATGTCGTAGCTAGAGTATATCAACGAACTGATATGTTCTATTTTAGGAGTCTTTAGCCAATCTTTATGATTGCGTGGCGGCATTTAAGCTTTTCCTCGTTCAACATATGATTTTGATTTTTTATCAATCGGTTTATAAAGAGGAACATTTCCTAAATACGATCCCTTTTTACCGTGTTCAAAAAGAATTACAGGCTTTTGAAGACTAAAAGGTTTCATATTATCTTCGCGTTCTTTTTGCTTTTCTTTAGACTTTTGAGCGGGACGGGGTTGTATGTATCTCATTATCTTGTCTCCGCTGCGCTAGAGGCTCGACGAGGTTGTACACGACCCCCGTACACTTTTCTTTGAAGAACCATATGTGTCGCATACTCTTTTGCTGAATTAAAATAGTCTGGTAATTTGATTCCCTGCTTTTTATAAGTTTCTTTAATTCTACCTATGTTNGCTTTCCAGTAACCCTCGTGAAGTTTAAAATGCTCTTCAGGTTCTGGTTTTGTAGTTCTGTCCATCCCCTCTTCACCAAAAACAGCAGTTTTAACTTTTTCATAGCCTTCTTTCAGTTGTTCTGCCGCGCTTTTTCTACCCGTAGTTTGAGATAAATTTGCTGCCATCTTAAAACTCTCCCGCTTTCATTGCGTCCGAAAGTTTAACAGCCCTCGAACCCACCTGTTTAGCCCATCTTGAATCCATCATTTCAATTGATGCTATCTCGTAGTTACCATCGTAGATTGCAGCCCACATGTTTTTAAACTTGCACAATCGNGGNACNCCCATNTTNAATGCCATGTCCATCAGTATTAGCTGTCTTACACTGTCTAAGTCCTCGACGCAAGGATGAACTCGACATAATTCGTTTTCAACTATGCGAATATCATTCATAGCAAGGTAACGAGCATCAGCCTCTGTAATACCGTGTTCGTAGATTACATCCATGTTAGGAATGTCCATGTACTCAAGTTCTTCTTTGGTGATACCCCTGTCTTTGAGGTTTCTACCTATACCTATAGTATCTATGCCCAAACTGTCTTGATACACAGTAAGCACCATACCCTCATGTGCAATTAATTTATCTAGGAAAAGTTCTGTTCTGTATTTCATTTGGCTTTACCCCAGCTAATTATCTCGTCAATGGTTCGCCCACATCCGATACACTTAACTCTTTCCTTATCCAGTACACAAATTCCTTTGCACGGACTTTTATTTTCTTTGTGAGCCACGAGACTTAGATTCCACAGTGCTACTTGACTCGTGACCCATCCACACAGCAAAAGCCCCCGTCATAGCCCCGACAACCGTCGATACAAACGCAGTTTGCTGGGTCGTTGCACTCGCACCTAGAGCCATGAACCACTGAACCACCTGATAGCTCATTAGTGTCATTGCCAGCATCATCAGTCTTGGAAGGATTCGCCATGCTAATATTTTCTCCATTGTATACGTCATTTCTTACCAAAGAACTTTGTCGCTGACCGGACTCCAAAGCTTGCAGCAACAATAACGCCCAAGCTGTACTGGTACCATTCAGGCATTTGCTCCAATTGTTGAAATCCGTTACGTACAAGGTCTTCCATCCCCGGAATAAAAGCTAAAATAAGTGGTATGCTAAATAATATAGTGAGCCATTCGTCTTTCCAAGATGACTGGCTACCTTTTGCCATCTCCAAGTCCCAGTCAATTTCGCCTGTAGCTTTTTTCTGCATGACTACGGCTTCTGCTTGTGCTCGTGCTACTTTGGTAGCTGACTGGGCTTTCTTTTCTTCTACTTTGCCAGACATCCATGTGCCAGCAAGTTCTGCTATTGGTCCAATCAGGGCTGTTANCATTTCCACCTCTTTCGTGCTTGNCGNAAACGACTATTCGGGTTCTTTGCAGCTTTCGGAAACTTCTTCATCTGTCCGGCTGACCTATCACAGTAAGCCTTGCGACGTTTAGCTGCCTTGCTTCCCGGCTTTACTTTTCCCGTCACAGCAGTTTTTAGTTTGCTTCCGGGGTTGGCTCTTCTATGAGCAGCTACACCTTTAGCTGTCATACCTGCACCAGACTTGGTAGGGCGATAATTTGCACCCTTACCTTTAGTGGTCTTAGGGATTGGTTTTTCTCTACGTCGCTTTGCCACGAGGTTTTTTCCTAGCTGTTTGTGCTGCACGTTTAAAGTTGGCTTTGGTTGGCGCACCCCTGCTTCCGGGTCTACGCATAGTCTCTCCGCTACCAGCCTTTATTCTTCGTTTTTTGGCAGCTATGTTGGCATACAATCCGGGTCTAGCCATGACTACGCCTTAACTAACTTGTAGCCTTTTGCTTTGGCTGCAGAGCGGATTGATGCAAGAGTCATTACACCGCCCCTAGATGTACCCTTTGCATACTTTGCACGACCACCTTTAGCCATGCCTTTAGCTTTCATCATTTTGCCACCACGCTTCATGCCTTTGGCTTTCATCTTACCACCACGCTTCATGCCCTTACTCTTCGTCATCTTCTTCATTGTCTGTCTCCGCATAAAGATTATCGAATACCCGCGCTGTATCTTCAACATAGTTCGGGTCTTGTTTAGAATGATGGACCCACTGACTAGGAGCGAAGTCCGGGGGGCCATCGCCCGTTACAAACCAAGCAGGGTTCGTCACCCTTACTCTGTTATTTGGCAGTGCAACCATGTTGCCTGTCCACTCACCAGCATCCATCAGTTCTAGCACGTGGCTTTGTTTGTGTTGGGCTGGGTCGTCTGCTACTTCAGTATCGGTATAGTCGATTGTGAAGTAATACTTTGCTGGATAAAACTCTCCGTCTATCTTTGCCAACCACGGACAGGGGGTTGCTCTGTTCAAAACAAACACCGAATGATGGTGTGATTGGCAGTCCCACGGCTGGGCAAGATAGGTAGGCATTGGTTCGGGCCACTCTTCTAAGGGTGTGTCCCCGACTAGGGCTGTCAAGGGCATCCTTGCCCACATAGCCCCGCCGTGTACATTGTTCTCTTCGTCCTCACATCCGGTAAATAGAACCTGAAAGGACAGGGTTTTCATTGGTAGTGTGGTGACCGCTATTACCATTGCGTGGAGAAACTCTCCTTGATAACGGTCAAAGTTCGTAGTATATTCTCTGCGTACCCACGCTTTAAAATAGGGTATGTTACTTGTAATATAATTCATAGGGCATCTCCTCTGATGCCATTATGCCTTATACTTTGCCTTACGTCCATTACTTCTTTTTCTTCCTGAAGCAGTAACAGACCACTTAACTGCTTTCGGCCCCGTCTTTTTAGCCGCTTCTTTTTTACTTATACGTCCAGCAACTTTAGCGGGTCTACAGGCTGGATAGGGACGTTTCTTTTTTTCTTTGCCAGAACGACCGCATTTTTCTCCGGTCTTTACGTCTATCCAGTTTTCATCAAACCATTTTTTTAAGCCAGTAGCAGCCATTATGCGTAAGTTCCCCCACGACTTTTATACGTCCTGACTAACCATGCTGACCCGTATGCGCTGGGCCATTTCTTAAATTTACGTTTAGCTTCTGCCTTGACGCTTGCGTATAGCTTTGCATTCTTAGGCTTTGGGCTTTTTGATTTCTTAGCTGCCATGTGTATTTGCCCCCGGCAAAGGTTGTTGCTTTTATCACGAAATAAATAAAGGGTCAAGGGGGCAAGTTGCCCCGCCCCCCGACATTTAGTTAGGCAAATGATGCCGCAGTTTCTGCAGTACCAAGTTCTGCAATAACAGCGAACACACGAACCTTACCATCGAATGTTGCTGTATTAGCAATCAAGTCAATAGTATCGGCAGCAGTGTACAGCTTTGCTGTTCCTGCAGCATTGTTGATTTCATGCCCTGTAGCAGTACCGTCTAAGGCAGCAACATACAAGTCATCATCAGCATCGTCACCCAAGTCAAGCACAGGTGAGCCAGTTGATGCTACGGTCAAAACTTCAACGCCTGCCATGAGGACAAGTGTGTTAGCTTTCATTTCAAACACCTCAACGGAGTCTGAAGTAGTCAAGCTAGTTGAAGAAAAGTCCAGTACGACTTCAACAATTTGGGGCTTGATGCCAAGTGGAACACCAGCAACAGCACCAGTAACAGTATAAGTAGCCATTATCTAGTCCCCCCTATGCAAAGTCGATAACGCCGCGAACGAGTGCTTCTGGGCGTAAAACTTTACGTCCGAATACATGCAATCCACGAATGATATCGCTAAAGGTTTCAGTTGAACGTACAACTTCAGTCTTCGCAATGTGCGAAGCAGTTGCAGTTGATGACATGTGGCCTGCAAGAACAAGGTTCTCAGAAGCATCAGTCGCCAAACCAGTCATGGTGACCTGATCTGTACCGCCTGTTGAATTTAAGGCAGTTGACTTGTAGCAACTAAAGCCAGCAATGTTGCCCTGCATAACAAGACCGTTACGCAGAGGTGAAGTACCGTCGCCAGTTACCTGAACTTCAGCAAACTTCGCACCCGCACCAAACAGGTTCTCGTAGAACGCTGGTGGAGCAATGAACCAACGGTTCTCTTCAGGAACGCTCTGGTCGTCCAGAACACGTGCCATCAGAAGCATCAAGTTGATTGCATTATCTTTGGTTGTCTTCACGTTGATAGGTGAAGCAGCCGTACCCAAACTTGTGTTTGTGGTAGTCAGTCCACCTGACACAGAAGCATCGTCGGCACCAGCAAGACCTGCACCATCAGAGATAGCTTGCAGGATGTTGGCATCGTACTTGCGCTTTAGTGAAAAAGCACCTGATGAAGTTGCCAATGCCTCAAAGTTTACATGAGACTGACGCTCTTCAATGTCGTCAATTTTAAACGCAAAAGCGTTTGCTTGGTCAACAACCATAGTTGTTTGGTCGTCAGCCAAGTCTTGAGGGTTAACCACAGACCCACGTGCGTAGGAACTTACTGTGATTGTAGGTTCTTTAATGATACGTACTGTATCGCCAAAGTTCTCAATTTCCCCCGCGTAATCGGTATTTGTAATGTCTTCAGCAACCGAAGCGCGGCGAAAAAACTTGAGGACTTTTTGGCTAAATATTTCCGGTGTAAAATTACCGGAAGGCAGGTTATTATGACCTGATGCCGAATTAAAAGCCATCTGCTTTTCCTTCCATTTTGAGGTTTATTCTAAGAGTTAAAGTTTATTCGCCCTTCTGTTCGTGCTTCGTCAAGTTCATTTTCAAACTTCTCGAATTCCCACGGTTTCATCTTGGCGATTTCTGAAGCTTTCCAAATCTTTTTATCTCCTGTAGCTTCCGACACAATGTCTTTTGCTTTTGGGGAGCGAATTACGGCTGCTGCCGATTCATTTGATTTAGACCGTTTCTTTTTTGAGATACCCATATCTGCTTTATACAAATCGAGCACTCGCGAAGCCCAACGAGCATCGGTATTATTATTATAAATACCGTCAGAGATTGTCTGTGGCTGTTCGTCTAGCCAAGCTAAGAACTTCTCATCAGACTTAATTTCGGTAAAGTCTGGATGATTGTTCACAAGTTCACGGTATGCACTTTGAACCACAGTTTCTTTTTCGCGTTCCTGAATTTCAAGTAATTCTGACTGTAGGTGTTTAGTTCTTTCTTCGGCTTGCATAGCCGCTACAGTCTCAACAACTCCGTATACATCAGGGTACTCTTCACGAAACTTTTCCAACTCTTCAACTGTCTTGGGCATTGGGACATTAGATGTCTGTGATGCCGCTTGCAGTTGCTGCTTTTCAGATTCAAATTCTGCAAGTTTTGTATCGTAGTGTCGCTTTAAATCGTCGTACCGTTTCTTGTAGTCGTGATTTGGCGATTCTTGTTTTGCCTCTACAAAGCTTGGGTCTTTTGTTTCTGTAGATTCGGGTTCTTCGCTTGCTTCTACTTCAGGGGTATCTTCTTCGTCTTCGTAGACTTCTTCACGATAGTTGCCTTTGTATAAGCTTTCGTTATTTATGGTTCCGAAAGAGTCGTTTGGTTTATTTGCGCGGTGTCCGCGTACTTTTTGTTTTGCCATTGTTTTACCTCATGTTGCGGGGCCACATGGCTGTGGGTAGCCGCTCCGGTTGTGTCAGGGCCGCATCAATGCGGGTAGCTGACAGATTCTTTTACGGAAATTCTGGTGATGCGAACGTGCGGTAAAATTCATGTTCGCCTAATTCCGTAGAAAATTCTAAATCTTTTGATTCACGCATCCACTGACTAGGTGCGTCTGTGCGTGTGTAAAATAATGTATTAGGGTCTAATCGGTTAGCTCCTTCTCTTTCAGGACTTAAAACATTTTGCGCTGCTGCAAAAGCTCTAGCTAAACCTGTATCTGCTACACCCTTTTTTACTTCTTTAGCACGATTAAAAAATGTAGTAGGCTCTAAGCCTGAAAACTGAAAAGCTCCTCGTCTAGTTTGCTTTAGTAGAGCATCGTCTAAAGTTTTTATATTTGCAAAATCATAATAGTCAGAGTTTATACGATTGTTTACTACTTCACCAATTGCTTCCATACCTTCTATGGAATCTGTACTAGATTTTGTTTCAGTCAAAAATAGAACAGTTAATTTTTCTTCGGGTGATAGTGATTTTATAAAGGCTTTTATCTGGCTTCGTTGTGGTTTCTTATTTCCAAATTTAGCAATCTTTGCTTTTAACTCGTCAGATACTGGGAGAAAGTCTTCCATAGGAATGTCATCTCCAACGTCTGTAACATCTATACCTTGATCAATATATGCTGTTCCACCTTCTGATAAACCTATTTTATCCCCGTACATTGCCTGTCGTCGTTTTACTTCTGGCTTACCCTCATCGTTTAGTTTATCTAAAAACCCTTTGCCATGTTTCTTTTCAATAACTGCTACGACTTCAGGTTCTATGAGACGCTCTCCATCTGAAAGAGCAACCTTTATCATGCTGGTCTTTCCGCCCTTTTTCATTTTTGCACGTTTAGATGCGTCAGCAACAATCTTGTCTAGTTTCTTTTCATTCTTTTCATTTGCTGGTTGGTTCATTACAAACGAACCTGCTTTGACTGTGGTGTAACGATTGTCAGCAATGGACTGTTTATCTGATACAGTATCAGGATCTTTATTTATAAAACCTTGAGTTACACTGCCACCTTCACGAAACGGAGTGAGTCCTAATGTACCTAGTACACCAAACTGCATACCAGCACTAATTACATCACTTAAAGCATCCCCTACACTAGCCCCAAACCCTTTAGATTCTGATTTTGATTTCGTAGGACCTACTGAAATACCCTCTGTAGAATACATGTCTGGATTTTTCATCGCTTCAGCATTAGCTGCGTAACGTTCATCAGGAGTCATAGGTTGGCTTTGAACTATATTAGAAATTCTTGACTGTATAGATTTAGCTACATCTGCTTTATACCTATCGTCATCGCCACCATAACCAAACCCACCCATATCACTGAGATCAGTTGTAGTATCGTCTGCTGCGTAATCGCCTACGTCGTCACGAAGAGCCTCTGCTAGAGCGTCGTCTGCACTCGTTACCTCGCCACCGGGAGCGTACCCTATGCGTCCACCATATCTTGCTCCACCAGCGTCTTCAGTACCGTAATCCCCTCTAGTATCTCCGGGGTCACTAACACCGCTGCTGCTGCTACCGCCATCGTTGTTGTTATCATCGTTGTAACTAAAGTTTCTAGATGTAACAATACTTTGATCACGACCAGATGTAACAGGCCCACTCTTACTCATAACTGCGCTTCTATCGGGAGCTAACCCGTAGTTGTTGTCGGCACTAGGTACGAACGGACTAGAAGATGTACCGCTCTGTGACCCTGTATCTACAAACGACCTTATAGGAGTTCCTGAAATTGACGCAGAAGGAACTGAAGCATACGGACCTATGTTAGGACTAAAATCATAATACTGCTCTGGCGACATGCCTGTAGTCTGCATACTGGTAAAATCTCTTTGTAGTGTTCCATCCTCGTATGCAGCTTGAATATTGGGATCGTACGCTCCAGAACGGTTTTCTAATCCTAATAGGTTATCTGTAAGTTGTTGACGTTGTGAAGCCGAAAGATTAAGTGGGACATTTCCAGATAGTGTAGAACCTAAAAACCCCGGACTGGTACCTANCATTTGACCATTAAACAGNCCAACAGCGTATCCTTTTTCACCAGCGTACGCTTTTGCAGCAATGTCCGTCATATTTAAACGATTGAGTTCTCCCATGTATGCCACTGGTAAACCTGCCATTGCAGCTATACCACCGATTCCACCACCGGGACCGACGGCACGATAAGTTCCGGTTACTTGGTTATATGATACCTCTGGTTGAAGAGCGTAATCTATCTTTTCTTGAATCCATCCTTTTATTCCGTCAGGATAAGATTTAGCCGACTGATTAACTGGTGCAGATGTAAGTTTATCAATCTGTGTTACACTTAAATCACCTGTATATTCTTGATCTGGATCTCCCCCACGATCTGTAGTTTCAGTACCCGTAGCAGACGCTCTACCTGTACCGATTGGAAATGGTGTCGTACCCGACGGACTAGGAGCACCACCTGTAGTGGTGGTTAAATTAGTACCATACATAGGTCTAGGTCTAAGCTCCATTCCTAGCGTCTGGTAGTTTGTAGCCATTTAGATATCCTTTGCTTTTACAGCAGCCTCGTAGTCACTTTTTAAGCCTTTAAGCATTTCCAGTGAAGTTATCTTCCCCTGCAGCCGGAACACTTCCAGTTCCGATTTGGCCCCCACCAACGCCCGAAGCGTCATCTGGATTTGCTCCTGCAGGTACTCCTCCAGACTGTCCCATGCTTCCTTGTTCGTTACCAAGCGGCTGACCTTCCGGGCCTGTTCCTTGTTGAGCATTTTGTGCCAATCCTTTTAACATTTCTGCAAATATCTGTGCCTCGTTTACGTCATTGACCAAGCTATCTGGGTCTATGTCTTGAGCTATAGCAAGCTCACGCATGAGGTTTGGTATCTTAATAAACGGTGCCAACATAGGGTTAGACACAGTTTGTAACAGCGTTGTTAGTCTTTGGCTGCGAACTTCTTTCTGCATCACTGCAGCGACTCCGCGTGGTTTGATTTCTAAGTCACCCTCAATGTCAGGTGCGTCCTCATTGAATTGCATGTTCCACTGAAAGTAAGCTTCTCCAAGAGGTTTCAACAGTGCATCGTCTATGTTTTTAATTACAGTCTTGAGTGATAGACTCGCTCCACCTAGAAGCATAGATAAACCTGACGCTGTACGACCTGTTCCGGTTACTCCTGTTTGACCGTGCATAATCGACGGAAGACCCGTCTCTTCGTCTGCAAGCTGTCGGCTAATCTGATACATCTGAATGTTCTCAGGTGCCGTGTTAGGAAACTTGATGCCGTTGATTGCTGTTCCTGTTACGCCAGACTGTCTCCGAAAAATCTTACCGGGAAATATATCCATGTTCTGTCCGGGAACAAGGCTGGCTTCATCAACGTCGAGTACCATATTGCCTGCAAGTGCAAGATTATCAATTGCCATGCGAACGTGACCGTTCATCAATAACTGTGCATCTTCCATGTTTTCTGCTACGCCAACGCCCCACATTTGATATGGGTTGATTTCATATGGAAATACGTTGTATGGAATACGAGCAGGAATAAATGGGTTTAAGACACAACGTAAAATTTGTTCTCCACAAACCCACACGTTAACTTGAATCTGATCCATTGGGCTTGTAGAAGGTGGTATATCCATACCCGCTTCTTTAGCCATATATGCGTCGAGTACACCCCAGTATTCAAGGACTTCAAAACGATTCTCTTGATAGTATGCTTCTGTTTCATCTTCTCGAATAGTATCTTCGTAGTACTTATCTGCATAGTTTGATCCACTTGCAATAGCGTCTTCAATTGCCTTTGTATAGAAGTGTGGATGATTAATTAAACCACGAAGCTGCTGTCGATTCATACGATGACGTTGAATTACATATTCAGCATCTTCTATACTTGTTGCTGCCGGATCTGGATGAAAATCCCACACAGAAACATGCTCAATACGAGGAACAGTTCTTTCATACGGACTGTAGATCCGTTCATTGTTTTCATCTCGTTCCCACTTGTGAACTCTTTTATAAAAGTTAAAAGGTCCCTTAACTATGCCTGTGCCTAAAAGAGCGGATTCAAAGATTGCGCTTCTAAATACATTAACTGCGCTCGTATCTAATAACTGATCGTGAATTTGTTTTTCCATGCTCAAGGCAGTCTTTTGTGCAGGAGAAATTTGTGGCTCCCCTGCAAGTGACGGACCTTCTGTTATTGGAGCACCAGCGTATCGCTTTTCTAAACCACCTAAAAAGTTGCTAGGTCCAGATGCAGCAGTTGCACCCGGTTCTAAAACTCTACCGTCCCCCTCAAATCCGTAAGGATCTATAATCTCATCTAAGGGTGTTTTTAAATGAGCGAACTCCGCAATTCCTTCTGGAACAGGAGTAGGTTCAACGACAAGTGGAAACTTTTTATTCGCAAACAAGATGTCAATAATTTGCCCGTAAGCAGCTAACACCTTTGTCTTGGTAATCTTTATGAATACCTTTGAACGTTCTGTTTCTCTATACTTTGTCGTAGAGTCATATATCCCACGAAAGTTTTTAAACGCCTTTAGCCAGCGTTGCTCGTAAGCATACCGACCATTTTCGGAATCTTCAAACTTTTTGCGAATGTACCCAGCAAGACCCGGTAGAGTTCCTTCAGGATCAGCAACGGGTACCGCGTTATCGTCAGGGGGCTGTAGAAAATTTTCAGACATAGGTGTCCTTAATAGTCGCGCTGTTCAGCCATTTTCATCACTGAGGGATCGACTGCTTTCTTTGTCATTTGTTTAGGCATGTCCTCAGTCAATACACCCTGCTTTGCTTTGGTGTCAAACTCAAGACCTTCTCTGTATAGTTTGTCGCATCCCATCATGTCATCGACGCTAGTCTTGTCGCTGTTCATAATGTAAGCTGGACCCATGTTCATATTCATTGGTTATTCTCCCAGATTATGGTTTGTAAGAAATAAAGCCTGTTGCATCTTCTCCAGAACGAGCGGCCTGTCTCGCTTGGCGTGATCTTTCTGGATTAGAAAGAAAAGAGGTAGGTACGTTTTGTACAGCATCTGGTACACGTACGGGTTTAAAATTTTCTGACCCTGTAACCATACCTTGTTCATTAAACAATGGCTGTCGTTGAGCAGCAGGACCTACGCGGTCTGCGCTAGGAGTGACAGCAGGTTGAACTTGAGCCTGTCTCGCACGAGCAGCTTGCATTATGCTAGGTTCTTTTGGAATTGATTGTGCTATTGAAACAACGTCGCTAGGAGCGGCTGGAGCAATTGATCCTATTAAAAAATCAGCCCCCGCACCTACAGATGCTACAGGATCAGCAATACTACGTGGAATGCCCATACCTTCCATCTGACCAGCTATAGACTCTTTCACTCCTGCCATACCGTAAAATGCAGGAATAGCACCAACAAAAGGAACTGCCTTTTGAACAGGTCCGGGTAACTTCTTGTAAGTGTTTTTTATAAAGTCGATAGTGCTTCTATGATCGGCAACTCTTTCAGCAGCTTTTTTTGCGTCTTTAGCTGCTTTAACTTGAACGTTAGCTTCCTTTAATTTTAGGTTGGCTTCTGCAACGGCGGTTGCATTTTCTCCACGTTTTATAGTTAAATCATCTGCACGGTTAGCTGCCTCTTGTGTAGCTTCTATATTTTCTGCAGTTTTTAAATCAGTCTGGGATAAGTCTAATCTTCTACCCGCTTCAATCTGTTCAGGTGAAGCTTCTGTCACCTGTACGGCAGAACCAACTTTTGAACCCTTAATTTCTAACTTTGGGTATTCAGCATTAAACTCTTCTGGTAATCCTAGTCTAAGATATTGACCAAGCGATTTAGCATTTGATGAATTAGTAGCGTCTGCCATCAAAGATTCAAAACCAACCAGTGCAGACCTTCGTGCTTCTAGTGAGTCTAAGTTTTCTACGTCTGTGTAAAACCCTGTCATTACACGGTCAATTTTCTCAGCCCCTGCTTCTCCTGTGTGGCTAATAATTTCTGCTGCTGCTTGAGGGTCACCTAGTTGATTAGCAATAGCTGAAGCTACAATACGACGAATGTCTGTGTACCCACTAGGTTTCTTTTTTAGTACGGCTAATGTTTCTTTGTCTATTTTTGTATAAACGTGTTTATTAAGGGCTGCAGCAATTTGTTTTGTATCTATGTCTGGAAACAACTCTCCGTCTACGGCAGCAGCGTATCTACGATCCATTATCTGCTTCATAACCGGACCAAGTGGTCTATCCGGTCCTTTTCCCTTCCGGCCCTGCCCCGGCAACTCAGGATCAGGAGATATTAACGTTCCCGACTGTGGATCATAATATGGTCTAGCAGGAAAAGTTTCTTCAGCAAGTTCTGCTGTTGTAGCTATACCAGAAAGGTCTGTACCACGAAGTCCTAGCATACTAGCAACAACTGCATCCCGCATAACAGGATCAGGTATGTCACCAATACCATCCATTATTCCTTTAAGAACTCCGGGGGGTACTGCACCCTTTGCAAGTTTGCCTTTACCAACAGTGCTTGATGGTTTTACTAACTTACCTTCAGATACTGATGTAACATCTGTTCTTATTGGAGATACAAGTGTTGTACGTAAATTAGAATTAAAGTCTGTGCTTTTTGAAGCTTGATCTAACTCCGCAAACGAAGAGTCTAAAGGGATATTGTTTCGAGAAGCTACTCCAAGTATCTGTGAAAATCCTTCTACGTTTTTAGTAGGAGATTTAGGATTCACAGGAAATGATTTTTGCATAGCCTGTGCAAAGTCTTTTGTTTCATCCCGTTTCAAAAGTCCGGGATCAATTGCAATACCTTTGGCATAAAACCTTGCAATCAATCCGTCTCTAACGGTGTGCGTTCCAGCAGCTATACGCTCCTGTATTTCAGACACAGGGGTAATTACTCCGTCAGGAAACAAACTCTCTTTTATGAGATTGAATTGTTTTACTCGTTTATCAAGTACCTTACTCATTTAGTATCCAAATACTTCGTCTTGAACCTTGTACACGTGGTTCTTGATTGCGCCTAGTTGTGAGTGTATAGATGCGTATCCACTCATTCGAGTCATTACCATGTAACGAAGAGCATCGTATGCGTGATCTTCAGCTTTGGTATCTACATCTTCACTGTTGGTTTTAGAAAGTGGTATACCAGCAAGTTGCTTTATAGTTTGCTGGCAAGTAGAAAACACTCGTAAACGAGCTTCTTTACTGTAGGGGTCATCTGCCAAACGACGATGAACTTCCATCTTACCCTGAATACGGTTTCTATCTGAAGGAGTCCAACGAACACCCTGCCGCATCATAACTTCCGCAATAGATGGTCCAAAGCCAGTCTTGTTCCAGCAGGAAGAATCGAGTACGGTATAATGAGGTAACGGGTCAAGTTCTTCTGTTTCTAATATTCTATCAGCTAATTGCTCTGCTGTCAAGTGTTTTACATATAATTCACGATAAATCCAGATATTATCATCCCAGTCAATAGCCCCCCACAGAACGCACGACGGACTCGCGTAGCCGTAGTCGGCGGCACGTATTCGGGGCCAGTTGGTGGGAAGATCAAAAGGTTCGACCACATGTTTTGCTCGTGAAAATTCAGGGAAGGCCGCCCCCTCTGCCACGTCCCAATCCCCTTCGAGAAGTCTCTTCCGTTCGACCTCTGGGAGCGAACGCAACATGGCTTCGTATTGTCCGTCTGCCATGAGGTGGGGATTATCTGTCAGCCGCGCTGGAACAAACTTTCGGAAGAAGAGCGGTTGACCTGCCTTGTCGTGACCAGTAGGCCACACAAAAGGTTTCATTGTATCTATATCGTATGCGGGAAAAGCAACGTTCTCTTTACGAGAATCGATGTACATCTTTTTAACCCACCAGCCACCCACACCTCCGGGGTTAGCTGTGCATCGCATATATAAATGCTTCTGAAGTTCGGGATCAGTAGAACGGAGTCTAGAACGTAAATAATCCCACACGTACGGCGTAGGATATTGTGTAATTTCATCTATGCCTATCCAGTTAAATGCCTGACCTTGAAAACGGGTAACGTCTTTATCTCTGTCTAGGTATGTAAACCAGATTGTAGCCCCAGATGGAAAAACCCACGTTGATTTAGATTCACGAAACTTGGCTCCGGGGAACGCCTTTGTATATAGTTGGCGTGACTTGTCGATTAGTTCTGTTAGTTCGTCGAGGGTACGCCGGAGAAGAAGACCCCTATGACTGGGATTATGGCAATACCGTAAGGGATCAGCAAGTAGAGCAAACGATTTACCGCCACCAGCCGCTCCACCGTAAAGAACGTCTTGCTCACCTGCTGAAAGGAACTCCTCTTGAGGACCCTCATTAGGTTGGAAAACAACTTCGGAATCTCCAACAAGATCGGAAACGGGTGCGGGTAGAACGGAGAGATCTCCCATATCAATAACGGCTGATCCTTCTCCTGTGATTGCCTTTTCAACTTTTCCGATTGTTTTTTCGAGTTCACGAGCATGACTTCTTTGTGCTTCTGCTTGTTTAGTTTTCTTTTCGGCTTTCTTCTTTGCCGCACGTAGCCGTTTCTGTGCTGCTCTTCGCGCACGTTCGGCTGTCGATAGCTGGTACGTTCGTTTAGCGGGTTTCGCTTGAGCCGTTTGCTTTTCTGCCACGATGCTTCCTTGAAGAATTTATTTGATCACTGATCAACTTAGAGAACTCCGATCCTGTCATTCCTTCTGGGACAGGTATAGCGTCTCCTCTGCGTATAGCTTCGGCTATTGCTTCGCTGTCGGACAGTCTACTCAAACCCTCTTTTTCTCGCCGTATAGTCGGAGCAACATACAACTTACCATTATGTTCAAAGTCTATTGTTCGCACGGTTTCGTTTGCGTAGGTAGTTGGGGTGTCGGGATTCATTGCCCGACGTAACCAAGTAGGGTTAGCCATACTTAGCTTTTCTTTTTTGTTGTAGGCTTGCGTTTAAAGGCTTCTTGTTTGAAACCCTTTTGTCTAGTTGCATCACCTACAGGTGTACTACTAATTGCAGCTATAAACGTACCTATTGCGGGTAGTGATCTCAAACCAATCGTTTTTGCAATACTTGCTGTTGAATTTGGTTTCAAACCTTTTAGTATATTTTTTTGTTCTTTTATGTAAGCGGTTCTTATTTTACGATCTCTAGTATCTAAATCAGATGGCTTGATCTTTTGTAATCTTTCTAGTCGAAGTTCTGCAGTTTGTTTTTTAACTTTGGTTTGAGTTTTTTTAGTTGCTTGTCTTCGCTCAAATGCTTTTTTTTCACTTGCATCTTGCTTACGTCGTCTACGTCTCTCTTTAATAGAGGCACCAGCACCTATAGCTGCAGCACCACCAGCACCAGCGATACCACCAGCTAGAGCGGCTCCCATTAGTTTTCTGTTATCTTCAGCCATCGATCACTACCTCTTTCTTAGGGGGTAATAGCACTACGCCATGAATGGCGGTTACATTGTGGTTGATTTGTTCCTGTTTTGCCACTCCTACGCGGTTCAGGAGCGACTCTGCAGCTTTGAGGCGTAGGTCATCACCTCTTTCTGGGGCGGGGTTGTCTATGGTCGTTACAACGCGATTAGCAGCCTTTAGAGCGTTGGTTGCAAGGACCTGCTTTGTGCGTTCGATGATTTCATCAGATAAAGTAGACTTTAGCCAAGCTGCAGAGCCTCGTGAGTACCCTGCATCTATCGCTGCTGCGGTTACTTGACCACCATTTTCAAATAGCAATTCTAGGAATTGTGCCTGTTGAGGTGTTAATTCCTTTTTTTTCTGTGTCTGAGGAAGTAAGTTCATTACATTTCCACTTAATATCCAATTCAAAAAGGTTTGCTTCGGTAGAAAACTTTGCCATTTCGTCTACACGAGCTTTGCACTGCTCAAATGTAGGATATGGACCTTTTGTATCAGATAATTCTCTGCATGTGTCGGGAGAAACCGACAAGCAAACCAACAACAGGGCTTCAAACATGTCGTATTTCCTTGTTTTTGAGTTGTGGGACCGATTTCTTTAGCCTACATCGCCCTGTTAGTACAAGTCAAGAGGAAAATTGTCGGGATGTGCTAGATTTATCTAGCCCCACAACACAATTATAACCACTACATGTATGTAAGTCAACTATAAAACAACAAAACCGACGCATCGGTTGCTTTTTTCTTGACAAAATCGATTTTGCACTGTATAGTAAGGGTACTACCCGCCGGGAAATACACCCCTCACCCCCTTACACGTCGGTTTTGTACCCCACTGGGAGATCCCTTTGGGGTTTTTCTTTGGGAGATACCCCCCAACACGTCGGTTTTATACCTGTATGGATAACCCTGCACAATAAAATTGCTGGATGGGCTGCTAACAGGTACTGGTACCCCCCTAGTGGCCCTATACAACCCCTGACGGCAAAAATCATTGCCAATGCCGAGGAACCCCTACGCTGACGAATCCCGCCGGAAATAGCCTTGTAGTTTTCCCTGTACTATTCGCGCCACATTGCCCTAATTTTTTATTCGCATAGACATTATTTGCCATATCGTAAACTTTATTGTTGACAGATAGACGGTAAATTTGCGGGCAATACACACCCCCACCCCCTGCGANATTATCCCGCCAATACAAGCCGATTGGATATATTCAGAGGATAGGCAAAAAAGANCCCCGCCGAACTAGTCAAGCGGGGCTAAGTCTACGGAGGAATTGGTTAGGTCTATTCGTCGGTTTCTGGTTTGAATGTTAGCCGGAGCCGCGCCACAGTGCGCGGGGAATCAGTCGCAAACGTGTAATGATCAAAGCCATAACCGCGCAATAAGTCTTTCAAGCCTTTAATCTGATGTTCAAGGGCTTCAACCTGCCCTAGTATGATCGCCTGTTCGTTGGTGCTCATAACAACAAGCTTCTTTGCCTCGTCGTCGTTAAAGGTTTCATCATTGATCATAAGTGTTGATTTAATCATTGGTTTGGTTCCTTCTCGTCGGTTTAAGTAGACGGGGCAACCGCGCCCCGCCTTATTGTTATAACCAACTAATAACTAGCTGGCAAGCTTATAAGCTGATTTGGCACCCTTTCTAAATACCGTCTCAACCTTATAGCCTTTTTCTCGAAGCGTAGAAATGCCCTGATAAACTGAGGCTTTGGTCATGCCAGTTTCACGAATTAGCGTGTTTTTGGTCACCGCATACGTGCGACGGGCAAGGCATCGGTAAAGCTTGCCAAGCTTACTATTAGCATGAAAGCCCCGCCGCTGCCGGACAGATCGCGCCGCCTCGCGTGTTTTTTCCCCGTTCTTATCGGCAAACAGTTCTTTCGATAATTGGGTCAATACTTTCTGCCGCTCGTCCTGCCGGATCGCCTCTTCAATACGATTGGTTATATCGGCAAAGTCTGCGACTAGTTTAGATGGAATATTAGACATTGGTTTGGTTCCTTATAGGATCGCTAGGATTAAGAGAACAAGCGCGACGATCCAAACGCACTTGTAAACATTTGCTATGAATTCACCCATTATGCCGCCGCTCGACTTTCTGCCCAAGTCCAAGCCGGAGATTCAAGCACTAGTCGCACCTGATCGTTCCGCACTCGCTGAGTATTCGGTACGTTATGATTAGATCGTCCAGTGGATCTTTCTTTGCCCGTTTTGGGATCAGTCCAAGCTTCCTGAGTATGGGTTGACCAGTGAGTAAGGGCATTGTACGCCGCCCACATGGTTTGACCTAATTCGCGCTTTTCCTTATCGAACAAGTAAAGCAAGGTATTCATTAGGGTTTCATTCACGGGTTTAGCCTGTCCTGCTTCCGCTGCCCGTGTAGATTTGTGACAGATAGATTGTGCCAAGATATCACCGAAAGCTTTATCAGTGAGTTTTGCACCCGCCCACAAATTCATCTTTTCGCGCTGGCCTGTCCACATNTCNANANNNCCNCCCGCCTTNCTNATAAGGGCATCCGGCGACAAGTTCTTTGTGTGTTTTGCTTTTTGGTGATATGCCTTTTCGCCACCAAAAACCAACGTATTGCGGCACAAGTCACGATAGGCACCACTGAAGATTTGAAATGACCATGACATGTCAACCGAATTAAAAACATCCATGCGGCAATTCACGGAATCCGACGAATCCCCGATAGTGGTTTGTAGGTCGTTAAAATGGATTGTTCGATGCGCTCGCAGCCCGTCATCATAAACGCGATCAATTACCTTTACATTCGACAAGGGCAAATCCGACTCATTCAGCAATTCGGCTTGCCGCCGGAATAGTTTATCATGCGGCACCAGATTGTAAGTCTTACCAACTGGCCGAGTGTTCAGGATTGCACCCGATGCGGTATTTTGTAGGGCTGAATATTCGGGCATTGGTACGGGTTCAAAAACTTCAAAGCCTTGCGGATTGTTCCCGCTGATTATTGCCTCGATTGGCACCCGCCGGACTGATCCCATATCTTTGAAAAGCTGGGTATCTGATACGTCATTGTGGTGGTAATAGGTTGCGCTGCCCTCGCGCTGATATTCGGGCTGGATCAAATC